>Ga0137407_10002359_pt1 | contig 12443 bp, 7 predicted proteins | sample CZOMad2_2_16fung_FD_108410 | JGI IMG/M metagenome (GOLD analysis project Ga0137407, IMG submission 108410) | Vadose zone soil fungal communities from Angelo Coast Range Reserve, California, USA - CZOMad2_2_16fungal (Illumina Assembly) | ecosystem: Environmental > Terrestrial > Soil > Vadose zone...
CCCACACCAGCGGCGCCCAGAGGAAGAACACGCTCGGTGGAGTTGCTGGCGCGCCGCCGACCTCGCGCTCACCGACTCTGCGCACACCCCAGGAGCGGTACCCCGACTTGCCAAATGGAAGCTCTATTTGTGTGTCGTGATCATCTCCAGCGCGATGGCGTTCCCCATCGCAGCATATCCAGCGCGGTTGGGATGCAGCTTGTCGCCCGGTCCGCCCGTCGACGAATTGGGCTGCATCGCCGGCTTGATCTCGCCTGTCGCGGCATCGAATGTCACCGCATCGAAATCGATGACGCCGTCGAAAATCTTGCTCGTGCGCAGGAATTCGTTGAGCGCCTTGCGCTTGGCGTCGACCTCGAGCCGGCCGTGCGTCATGATGATGCTATGCAGCGCCGACGTCAGTGTCGCGGCAACGATCGTCACACCGGGGATGCGCTCGCGCAGCCGTGCGACGCCCTTGGCATAGCCGTCCTCCACCGTCTCCACGGCCGCATCCGCGGCGCCGAAGTCGTTAATGCCCTCCATCCAGATCACCGCGGCAACGCCCGGCAGTCTGATGACGTCACGGTCGAGTCGTGAAATCGCCGAGGGGCCCCCGGCAATCGGCTTGTCCGGGGAATAGTCCGGAGGGCCTGCGACCTGGTTGCCGCCGATGCCGTGTTTGACGACGACGTACTCGTCACCGAAGCGCGCATGCAGCCGGCGCGACAGGACATCCGGCCAGCGATCATCGCCGTTGATCGTGGTCCCGGTGCCGTCGGTGATCGAATCGCCGAAGGCGACGATCAGTTGGGTGCGATCGGCAACGCTCATGTCGACCTCATCCAGGAAGTACCAGGAGGTGGTGGAGAACGGGAAGGCGGTCTCGGCGATCTCGCTGCTCTTCGAGCCATCGCCGGGCGCGGTCAAATAGGATGTGGTCAGCGCCTTGGCGTGCCATGTCATCGGACCGCTCTCGCCGGCCGCGTGAAAGCTGACGCCGAGCTTCCGACCTCTGAGCAGCGCTGCGGCGGAGGGCCCGACAAATCCGAGCGTGGCGGGATCGGAGACGACGCTTTCGCCCGCAGGGATCGTGACGCTGGACTTGCCGCCGAATTGAACCGCAACGTTGGTGCCCTCGACAATGGCGGCGCCGCTCTGCTGCAAGCCGATGAACACGTCATCGAATGTCACCGGCCGTGTCCCGAACACGTTCGACAGCCGGATGCGGGTCTGGCCTCCCCACACGTCAGGCTGAACGATGAGGCGGAAGGTCTGATCCCTCGCGCCCTGTTCCGGAGCGGGGAATGCAAATCCGAGCTCGGGCTGCGCCGTCGGATTTCCCGCCGGATAAGGCCCCTGGGCCGAGCCCGTCCAACTCGCGACCCAGCGGTCCGCACTCGCTGGCGTGGCCAACGCAAGCAGGGCGACAACGGCCGCCACGGCGCGCGGAAAACCGTGCATCAACGCCTCCTCCCGATGCCATTTTGAGCCTGTCAGTCTGCTCCCAAAGGCTGCCGCCAGGCAAGATGCGCGGGCCCTCATGCCTCAGGGCCCGCGCTGCGATCCGGCCTGCAAGATCAGTTTCGCTGCCCTCGGACTGGTCCCGTCAGCCGGGCTCGTGTTCACGCGGCTGTCCCGCGGGCGATAGCGACACGCGGGCCATACACCCGGATATCGCTTCCGCCTTCGCTTCGAGCTACGGCTGACGGGAGTGGGTCTAGCGGGGCTCTGTCGCCTTCCATTGGATTGCACGTTCCCGCGTTGTTACATGACAGTGTGATGACGGGAGTTTCCAATGGTACCGCTGACGCCGCCCGCCACTAGCGCCAAGGAACGATACCTGCGGGCCGCAGAGCATGAAATTTGCGAAGTTCGAAAGACGCGAAAGGGAATTTGTGGCGCGAGAGCGGGCTGAACGAGCCGCTCAACTTGGCCTTCCTATCTTTGGTCCCCGCAAAGCGAACCGCTTGTCACAAACCAAGGATACAGTCGCCTAGCCGCTCCGCCATAATAGAAGGATCTGGCGATGTTTGAGTTCTATCAGAGCACCCGAAAGCGTCAGTATAGACTGATCATTCCTGAAGGCTTGCCGCTTCCGCCCGAGGCGGAAGGCGGAGAGTGGAAGCTTCGCAAGGTCACCGCGAATCTCGATACAAAGGCGAAGGGCCAAGTCGAGGCGAATGGCTACTATCTGTACCGAATGGATGGGTTCTTCGAAGAAAAAGTCGCCACTTTTCGTGACTAGGCCACTAGGGGTCGGAACAGGCTAGTACCGAAACGACGCCGTTCCCGCGCCGAAGCCTGGGCGCGAAACCATGGCGCCACAGACGCGAGATCGAAACCGCCCGCCGGTGCCTCGGGTCGGACGTGCAGACGGCGAGTTGGCCAGCAACGCCACCGACGGCGGGGTCGCAGTCTAAATGAAGCCAGCCGCGCGCACGCGCTGTCGCGGGCTCGTTCCTGCCGTGGCTTGCCGCCGAGCGCGGCATGAGCGACCGCAGCGCGCGCGGCCGCTAAACTTCGAGAGCTGATTGGATAGCGTCGAATATCTCATCCGGGGTGCCGTGGATTTTGTGGTCGACCCAAGCTTGGAATGCGGCGGCGTAAACCAGTGCCTCCGCTTCAGGATCCTCTGCAGACGTCAATTCGTCCGTGCTCTCGTTAAGCACGAGGCCTTGCGTTCGACCGCAATTTTCGTGATCGCCGCCACCCGTTCTTCGTGGCTTTCAAAGACGCTCTTGGAGATGGCCATCGCAGGCGTCCTGTTGCGTTGCGTCGGATCTCACAAATGCACCGTGGCGATCGGGCCGCTGGTAGGACTTCTTTCCCGAACAAGTCCCGGCGAGGTCGAGCGCCGTCGGGGAAAGTCGTCACAGCCGACGGCCAACCATTGCGCCGACGACAAACGCAACTGCCAAAGCCCGGAGAGGTGCGCCTTTGGCCCACTCAGCCAATCGGTCCAATGGCGCGCCGGGTTGGCGGCCCGCTTCGATCGCATCCGCAACTGTCTGGGTGGTGACCTTGACGGTGTCCGTGACGGCCTGAACGGCTTCCTTGGCCTGTTGCAGCTTGCTTGTGCCGTCCAAGTCTCGAAGCGTTTCGCCTTCGCTGTTCATCTGGATCTCCCTCAACGTGCCGACCGAGGGCCGGCCGCAATGGATCGACTCCGAAGCGCGGTCATGGTTCCAAACGCTCTCGCGGGCATTTCAAGAAGTAGGCTGCAGTTAGTGTGCATCACCCCGATTATGTCTTTGCTCATTTCTTCGCTTTCAGCCCGAGCTCGACCAGGCGGCGGATCGCCTCTGAGCGCGTTGGCGCACCCTCCTGTGAGCCGGCCCATTTTTCGACTTTAGCACTTCAGCGCTGGCGCGCCGATCGCACAGGAAGCCTAACTGGCAGCCATTGGCAGCACGTGGCCGCCGGCTGCGGCAGCGAAACGGCAAACCCCCTGCCGACTTGGAGTGCGGCTGGGGTTTCACGCGGATGGATGGTTCGAGGCTAGGGGGGGACCTAGGTGTCGCGCCAAGGACCCGCGCAAAGATCACATCGCACTGACGGCGATCGAGCAAAGCGATTTGGTGTGCAGCGATTGGCGCGTTGCAACGCATGCCGGTGCGGTGCTTCTCCTTTGAGAAACCCTTTTGCAACATGACCACCGCGAAGTTTTTCTCCCCCCATGCCCGCACCGCATTGCCTTTCGCCCAATCGGCAAACGCTTGATACATCCGCCGAGCAAAGACGAAGTCGGGCTCGCTGCTGTTCGGGGGAGGCTCAGCCTTGGGGCCCACAAGCCGACTTCCGAGGATCGGCAGTTGTTGGCGCAAAAGGGCATTCCGCGTGAGCCCACGTCTCAGAAGGGCCAATTCGAGACGGTCAGGGTGCGGTTGTTGAACTTCCCATAGTTCTCGCGTCGCGCCGCTCGTTTCAGGATTGGCTGACCATCGGCGGATTCAACAACAAGAGCTGGGGATACAATATCATTGCCAACATCGGCGACCAGGAGAGTGATCTTGGGGATAACCACTCCGGGTGCAAGTTCAAGCTGCCGAATCCATTCTACTTCATCGAGTAATACGCCCCGGGTCGGACGACAGGCTGGCCGTCAAAGCTTGTGCGGCGACCCCCGATAGCCCTCGATGTCGACGTACTCGAAGAATTTGTGGGCCTCGTCGAGACATTCCTCGTTGGTAAGCATGCGTTGCGGCGGCTCGGTTGGGAGCGGACCCTGCTCCGGAAAGGGATGCTTCTTGTATTGAAGCACCATCTTGTCGAGCTCGTCGCCGCCTTCCTTGAAGATGTCCAAGGCCGCGTCGGTGCACAGAAACGAGGTGATGGAAGGCTCTCGATCGACAAACTTGCCGTCGAGCGACGTGAAAAACGGCTCGCTGCCTGCCCGCATCTTCTTTACAAATTCGATGTTGGCATCGTTTAACTTGTTGAAGGGCCTTTCTAGCCCAACCCTTGATGCCGGAATCGGCATTGGAGCGCCAGGAATCGTCTTGTCTGTCCCGTCGCTGTTCGCGATGACATGGCCATCGTCGTCCCTGGCGGTCGCGCGATTGGCCAGGTTGAACATGATGTTGCCGATCTTGTAGGTGGTGAAGTCGTTCTGCATGTAAATGACCTGCTTGACGCCAGCGAGCGACATCATGCCCGAGCATTGTGCGCAGGATTCCAGCGATGTGTAGAGGGTGACCTCGCTCAGCAACGCTGCATGCGGCTTGTTGTTGACGTTGCGCCCGGTCCTCCAACTATCGAAAATGTCGGTCAGGCTGAACAACCGCCGCACCAGACGCGACTCCGCGTGCTCGACCGTGTTCCGGAAAAAGGGATTGTGGTTGAAATCGAAGTCGATGATGTGGCCGAGGCCGTCGACGGCGACGCAGGCGATGTTGTGTCCGACATAGCGGTCCCAGGGAATATGAGCCCTATCGCTGCGCTCGTGGATGTCGCCGCCATAGCGGTCCGTCCGGCCCTTCTCCAATTGCTCGGTGCGTTGGGGGTAAGTTCCGAGCGGTCCGTTCTTGTTGCCGTTCCAGAACCGATGGATCAGCTTCATCAGCAGATAGCTGTAGATCCGGTGTCGCTCCTGAACCGCCGGATGGTTCAGCTCGCCGGCCTCCCTGTCGAAGTTGATCTGGGTGACGTCGCCAAGCTGCTTGCGCCAATTGCTGACCAGCGGCGGTGCCGACAAGTTGAAACCTTCTTCCAGTGACGGAGGCTCCCGACTCTGCGCTTGCGCCGCGGGTACAGCGCCCACCAGCGCACCACTGGCACCTGCGCTCCCAGCGAGAAACTTCCGCCGGTCCATTTCCCCGCCAGCGCTCATTGAAGCCTCCCAGTTCGTCCGTCCCACGATTGTCATTCTAAAATTGCACAATGCGATAATGCTATCAAAGAGTGAAAGCAATGAGAAGCAGTACTAACTAGCATGACAAGCAAAATGTTGCGCATTGATGCATCCTGCCGCGATTGAGGATGATTGTCGCCTCATTCTGTGATTGCACTGCGAATTGCTTCACAATAGATGCCGCTTTCTATGCTGCCGGTCGGGGGTACCAGGTCTCCGCGGCGGACAAGAAGCCTTGTCGGAAAGTCGACCATGGGCCCATTTCTTCCATCCCATCGGATCTTCGAATTCAATCTTGGTCCGCCACCACCAGCAGGGAGGCGATAACCGCCTCTCCAACACAATTAGTCGAGGCGATGGCTGTCGCTATCGACCAGTGGCGAGAATCCGTCTCGCTTTACGTCGCTAAAACGGTGATGCGGACCAGGCCGCCGCAGGCCGACAGCGCGGCTCCGCCAAAGATCGGATGGGTTGGAAAGAGATAAATAGGAAAGACGTCGACCGTTAATGGGCCGTTCGGCCGAACCTACGATACCGGCGGAGAAACCATCGCCAGAGCAAGCGTGGAGCGGTAGTTTGCGGACTGCTGAAGTATCGCAACGAGCAACGAAGAGAGGCGTTTCTGGTGCGGTAATCACACGGCGGACGAAATGAAAATCCGATAAGTGATTGATTCGTTGGTGGGCCCGGCAGGGCTGACCGCGTTCAAAGAAATCAAAGACTTGCGGTGCGGTGAGACAATTGGAATTCCCAATGTTTCTCTATGTTTGTCTCAGCGCACTGTCTCGCTCGCTCCTAACAAGAAGCCCGATTTCGAGCCGCTGGAACATTCCGTCTATCACGGCCGCCGGCGATTGGGGCGCTACGCTCGCGTCGCTCCGAAACGGTACGCCGCGTATGATGCATACGATCGCCTGTTGGGCGAGTTCAAAAGGCGTAAGGACGCCTACACGGCTGTAGGGCGTAATTCGGAGAGGGACGCGCAATGAGCGGCCCTCTGACCGTCTCCGCCGAGCTATCCGCTAGCACACAGCGAATGAAAGCCCGCACGTGGCGGGATGCCGAGGCTCAAGCGTTTGAACAAGGTGCTATTCCGACGAAGCAGGCGGCCCGATCTGCGAACGCGGCCAGGGCTAGCCGGCTCCTGCCACGTCAACGGCCCCGATCTCCCGACCGCCAGGCGTCGCGCGATCGGCGGCGGCAACTCGGTGGATCGAGCGCGCTGCCCGAACCGCCTCTACCTGTTTCCGGTACGAAACGAGTAGTCGTCGGCATCCTCGACAGTGTCGATGATTTCGGCTCACACGCCGTGTCGGACCGCGTTGCGACGCGAGCGATATTTTCCTGCATCCGTCGTTGGATCCGTGCTCTTCAGCGCGTTGCGCCGGTTGGCTTCGATCTGGCGCAGAGACGTCACCGCGGCGTCCCTCCGATATGTTGAATTGGTCACGACTACCTTGCTGGCGCGAACGCAGATTACGCTAAACAGCCGCGCGAGTTTGTCAAATTCGATCACAGCTTTGCTCAAGGGGCTGATGTTGGCGTTGTCATGGAGGGAGGCCGGCTGTCATTTGACCACATGCTGACGTGTGCGCGCCTGATTCTAGTCGAGACCTGCGCCCAAAAACAAAACTATAGTCGGGCGCTAAGAATGTTGGAAATGGCTGCGTTGAGTTGGACTTTCAGTTCATACTCCTTGCATGAAAATGGCTTGCGGTCGAGAGACGACAGCGGCCCCGTCGAAACAGCGGTTGAATGGCAGCAGACCAGATCACTGTTGCCATCGATCCAGATGTAGCCTTTATCGCGACCCTGCGCGCGTACAATCATGACGGCCGAGTAGATCGATCTTTGAGGATCAAAGGAAAGCTCTCGGAAAATAAGCTCTGTCGTGCCGGTTTGGACTTGGTGTTGAAGTGCCCGACACGCAACTTCAACCGAATGGTCTATACTCATTCGCCATTGACCTTTCAGAACGCCTACGGCCGTCGGCCTACTGCTTCAGCCGACGCGTTCGGCCTTATAGCCGCCCATCAAAATGCCTTGCCACTCAGCTTCGTAGTCCAAGTATTAGCGGACTGCCTTCACAATTCCGTTCTCGATTGTTTTAGCCCGCCGACCGAGCTCGCGCTCGGTTCCGCCGCCAAGAAGATGCCCCTCATCGTTCCCACAAAGATAAGCATCAAACGGCAGAAGTTCTCGCAGGTTGCGTGAAGCTCATTCAAAACCTACGTAATTGGTAAAACCATATGCGCGTCATTTCCACCGAAATCGGCCTCATCAAGCCACCGTGGCGCGAGAAGGCTCGAACCCATGCCTATCGAAGTTCATTCGTTCCCATGGCTTCCGCCGATTCAGACGCTGCAGCGTGTGAAGGATCGGTCGAGCCTAGCGCCAGAGGGCGGCCTCGTAGCGGCCAAGCGGTCAAGCAGACAGGTCGGTAAGCTTGGGAGCCCGGGGGGTACGAAAAGTTGAACGACAAAGTGTTCGGCCCGGTGGGCTAGAAGCGCATTTTTTTTCGCAAAATTCCTGAATTTATTTTTTTTAGACGTCGCGCTTAGTGGCCGCCTGGTTCGGGGGGTGGGGGTGGTCACATCTCTGCGAAAAGACGGACCGCGGACCGGCCCCACTTTCACTCAGGGATTTTTTTCTCGCTCACTAAGATTTCGGCGTGCTCAATCCGATCGCGTTGTGACCTCTAAGTCCACGCCCGAGCAAAAACGATCGCTGTATCGAATACTTACGGAGTTGCGATAGGCCATCAGCCCGCAAAATGCGTCCCCTACCGCGTGGCAAATGGAGGATTACTTTTTCTGCCACATCCAGGCTAGCCGGCCCTTTGCTAGGGATGTCCGTTAGCGATTTCGCCGATGCGTTAGAAACATCGCGAAATTCAGTAGGGGGGTAGTCAGTAGTCGTCGACCACCTCATCCGCACGCGAAAAATTTCGTTTCTCCAAACAGAAAACCCACCTCGGTGCTCGGAAGCTCAAGACGACCAATCGGTACAACGCTGGCATAATTGCGGCCTTGAGGTCCCGTTGTTGAGGGTGACCTGATCCCCACTCCCTCGAGTCATAAGTTGAGGCCCAGTGCGCCGATCGACCTCGGCCGCAGCTATTTCGTTCCGATCCTGGATGCGTTCCTGGCCGAACACCCGGAATTGATCATCGATCTCAACCTGGCGGATGGTTACGTTGATCTCGTAGGGCAGGGACAGGACCCTGCCATTCGGTATGGCGAACTGGCGGACAGCACGTTGCGCGTCAAGCGCCTCGTCGAGAACCGGCGGATCGTGTGCGCGTCGCCAACCTGGGGAGTCCCACAACACCCCGATGGTCTTGTTCATCACGAATGTCTCATCATGCGTTACGGCGTGACGACCGATCGCGAGTGGCCCTTCCTGATTGGCGGCAAGGAGGGGCGGGTTGTGGTGCAGGGGCACAGGATCGCGAACGACGGCGAATTGGTCCGGGTCTGATGTCGGAACGGTTTCGGCATTGGAATAATTGGATGGCGGATTCGCGGCCGCGGGCTGAGCTCGAGTCGCCAGCGGACAGCGTGGAGTCCCCGCGATGTCAGAATTGTTCCGTACAACAAGTTTGATCAATGTCGGTGATCCGTTCAACCGAATTATGCTAAACACATATCTCTGGTCATAGTGAGGGCGCGCGAGATGCACCTTGCAAGAATGCCTATCAGCCTGCTGATTGCGGGTGCCATCGCGGTTGGAGCTCCCTCAGCAACTCGGGCGCAACCTGCCCCAAGCGGGCCTCCTGCAGTGGGAGTTGTTGAAGCGATCAAGCGACCGATTACGGAAACCAGCGAGTTTCTCGGAAGGATCGAGGCGGTCAACCGGGTCAACGTGGTCGCGCGTGTCACCGCGTTTCTGGAAAAGCGGCTGTTCGAAGAGGGCAACGAGATCAAGGCGGGAGATAAGCTCTATCTTCTCGAACGGGGTCCATTCGAGGCCGATCTTGCGTCGAAGCAGGCGGTTGTGGCGCAGTTGCAGGCGACGCTCGAAAACGCCAAATTGACCACGGACAGGGCGCGTACCCTGCTCGGCGGGCCGGCCGGCCAACAATCCACCTACGACGCCGCGATCGCCAACCAGCGCAGCTTGGAAGCCCAGGTGCAGTCCGCCCAGGCCCAGGTGCAGTTTTCCCAGATCAACCTTGATTATACCGATATCCGCTCGCCCATCGACGGCAAGATCGGCCGCACCGCGGTCACCGAAGGCAACGTGGTCAGCCCGGGATCGGGTGTGCTGACGACCATCGTCAGCCAGGATCCGATGTACGTCGTCTTCCCGGTCTCGCTGCGCGCGGGGCTGGAGTTGCGCGATCGCTACGGGCCGCAGGGGGGTCTCGAGGCCGTCCTGATCAGGCTACGGCTGCCCGATGGCCGCATGTATGGCCAGTCCGGCAAGCTGAACTTCGTCGACAACACCATTGCACAGAACACAGACACCATCACCGTGCGTGGCGAGATCGCCAATCCGATCCTCCGCCCCGCTTCCAAGGCAGGCGTTACCGTTCACGAACTGACCGACGGCGAATTCGTCACGGTCCTGCTGGAGGGCGTCCAGCCAGTCGAGGTTGTGGCGATCCCGCGCTCCGCGGTGCTGTCCGACCAGCAGGGCGATTATGTCTTCATGGTCGGCGCGGAGAACAAGGCCGAGCAGCGCCGGATCCAGCTCGGGCAATCGACCACTACAGTGGCCGCCGTCATCCACGGGCTCGCGGTGGGCGACAAGGTGATCGTCGAGGGCCTGCAGCGGGTGCGTCCTGGCCAGCCGGTCGCGCCTGGGCCGGCGAGCGCGCTGATCCAGTCCAGCATGAGGGCCGCCGCAAGTGACGTCAGCACGCCAACAGATGGCGCCCCCGCCGGCGGGGCAAAACCGGCGGGCAAAAGCCCATGATTTCCGCCGTTTTCGTCGACCGTCCCCGTCTTGCGATCGTGATCGCATTCGTCATCACCATCGCGGGCGTGCTGGCGCTGCTGCAGATTCCGGTGGCGCAATTTCCCGACATCGTGCCGCCGCAGGTCACGGTCACCGGCGTGTTCCCCGGCGCTTCCGCGGAGGTGGTCGAGGCCAGCGTCGCCCAGCCGCTTGAGGCGCAGGTGGTCGGGGTCGACCGCGCGCTGTACATGAAGTCGACCAGCGGCAACGACGGCAGCTACACGCTCACGGTTTCGTTCGCGCTCGGCACCAATCCCGACATCAATACCGTCAATGTCAACAACCGCGTACAGACCGCGCTGTCGCAACTGCCGACCGAGGTGCAGCAGCAGGGCCTGGTGGTGCAGAAGAAGTCCTCGGCGATCCTGCAGTTCATTGTGCTCTACAGCGACAATGGTGAGCAGGACCCCCTGTTCATCACCAACTATGCCATCATCAACGTGCTCGACGCGATTTCCCGCACCCCGGGGGTCGGTCAGGCCAGCCTGTTCGCGAAACTGAATTACTCGATGCGGATCTGGTTCGATACGCAACGGCTCACCAGTCTCAATCTTGCACCCTCCGATGTGATCGCCGCCATCCGTGCCCAGAGCGTGCAGGCGCCGGTCGGCCGCATCGGCGCGCGGCCGATTAGCGACGATCAACAGTTCCAGTTCAACGTGCAGACCCAGGGCAGGCTGACTACCCCGGAGCAGTTCGGCAACATCGTGCTGCGGGCAAACCCGGATGGCTCGGTACTGCGGATCAACGACGTCGCCCGCGTCGAAATCGGCGCTCAGAACCTCGACAGCGAGTCGCGGATCGACGGCCGCGCCGGGGTGCCGATAGGCATTTATCTTTCGCCCGGCGCCAATGCCGTGACGACGGCGAAGGCGGTACAGGCGACGTTGCAGAAACTGTCGGGGCGGTTTCCGGCGGGCCTGACCTATCTGGTGCAATACGATTCCACCACTTTCGTGACCGACACCATCACAGAGGTGCTGAAGACGCTCGGCGAAGCATTCGTTCTCGTGGTGATCGTGGTGTTTCTGTTCCTGGGCAATTTGCGCGCCACCGTGATCCCGGCGGTTGCAGTTCCGGTCAGCTTGATCGGCGCCTTCGCCGTGCTGCTGGCGCTCGGTTATTCAGCCAACACGGTGTCGCTGCTGGCGATGGTGCTCGCGATCGGGATCGTGGTCGACGACGCCATCGTCGTGGTCGAGAACGTCGAGCGCGTGATGGAGGAGGAACCGAATCTTTCGCCGGCCGAAGCCACCAAGAAGGCCATGACCCAGATCACTGCGCCGATCATCGCGATCACGCTGGTGCTACTGTCGGTGTTCGTGCCGATTGCCTTCATTCCGGGGATCTCCGGCACGCTGTTCCGCCAGTTCGCGGTAACCATTAGCGCAGCGATGATCATCTCGGCCTTGAATGCACTGACATTGTCGCCGGCGCTGTGTGCGGTGTTCCTACGTCACACCGGACCGCGGCGCGGCATCATGGGGCGCGTGCTGGGTGGCATCGACTGGGTTCGCGACGGCTACGCCGGCGGCGTGCGTCGGCTCGTGCGAATGGCCGTGCTGTCGATCGTCCTTGTGCTGGTGTTCGCAGGCGGCATATTCGGCGTTTCGCTGTTAACCCCGACAGGGTTCCTTCCGGAAGAAGATCAAGGCGCATTCTTTATCTCGGTGCAATTGCCCGACGGCGCGTCGGTGGCGCGCACCAGCCAGGTAACCAAGCAGGTAGAAGACCTGCTGAAGCAGATGCCGGCCATCGAGCACACGCTCTCGATCATCGGCTTTTCGTTGCTCGATGGCGCATCCGAACCGAACAACGCCTTCATGGTGGCGCGACTGAAGCCATTCGCAGACCGCAAGTCGGCTGAGGATTCGGTACAGGCGCTAATCCGGCGCACCTACGCCGGAGGTGCGCAGATCCGGCAAGCTAACGTGCTTCCATTCAATTTGCCCCCGATCATCGGGCTTTCCACCAGCGGCGGCTTCGAGTACCAGCTCGAAGCGCTGGAGGGACAGGACCCGGCCGCGATAGGCAGCGTTACCAGCGGGCTGATCGCCGCCGCTAACCGCGACCCGCGGCTCGCGCGCGTGTTCTCGACCTTCACGGCGACCAATCCGTCGGTCTTTCTCGACATCGACCGCAGCAAGGC
>Ga0137407_10002361_pt1 | contig 12436 bp, 3 predicted proteins | sample CZOMad2_2_16fung_FD_108410 | JGI IMG/M metagenome (GOLD analysis project Ga0137407, IMG submission 108410) | Vadose zone soil fungal communities from Angelo Coast Range Reserve, California, USA - CZOMad2_2_16fungal (Illumina Assembly) | ecosystem: Environmental > Terrestrial > Soil > Vadose zone...
AAGCACTCAAGGCATGCTCAGACTTGTTATTCGGGGTTCTGAAGTGCATGGTTTCTGGACGTGTGTACCGAACCCATGCGATCTTGGCTTTGCTCCTGGCAATTTCTATGCCTCGGTCTCCACTCCATCGCTTTCTGGGGCTGGCGTCTGGATAGTGAGATTTAATGCGAGCTTTGGCGAGATCGTGGTCTTTGTGCGCAAGACAGGCACCGACGAGCTGCAGGTCGAGACGTATACGCGATTCACAGATGGAAGTGGTCGAAAAGATTCGGCGGACTCTCAGACGTTCACCCGGCTCGAAGACCGGGGAAGCGACCTTCAGGCGATTCCACAGTTCCCTTGGCCTCCTCCGAAATGGACCTCGCGGTACATGCTGGCCGATGGCCTTGTCACGTCAGGGCGGCCGGAGCCTTTGGGTACTCTTTTCGACCGTGTTGTTTCAGCGTTGCGCAGAGCGGTCGTCGAAGAATGGTCAAGCTACGCCATCGGAGATGACGGTTTCGCAGTCGTCAGCCGCCTGGAGAGCATCGATGACGAGGGCAAGCCTCGGCCGGGTGCGCAGCGCTGGGCCACCGGCGCCTGGGACGGCATCGACACGTTGAGGAAATATCTCAGCGCCCTTTTCAAGGCGAGACCCGGCCGATACCGCGTCATCGCGTTTGTCGTCACGGCCCGGGCAGTTGGATCGGGCTCGGAAGAGCCGGATCCTGCCAGCATGAATCGTTTGCTTCGCGAAGGCTCGACGGCGCTACCTGACATCCTCCGAAGCCGGACAGTCACTTCTGTCCGATGCGAAGCGTTGATTTACGAATTCTTTCAGGCGAGCGAAGATGACCAGATTCGCCTCGTTGAATCCAGCCGCTTGAGACCGACACAACACCTCTCCGGCGCCGGTCTCTGGAAGGAGGAGGATTTGAGACGATGAATGGGCGTGTGTTGATATCGGCCTGCCAGCGGCAATTAGCCGGTGTGTGGCTCATTGGCTGTGGTCTGATTTTTCTGTTAATGCTTGGCCAGACGCTTGGAGGTAAGTATGGGGGCCAGGTCGATAAGGCCTGGTCGTGGTTCATCCCCACAGTTTTGCCGATATTGTCGATCATCGTCGGCGCGGTTGCGTATGAGGCGCGACGTGAACCGCAATCCGTGACCGCCGATCGACTCGCGTTTCACCTCAGCGTCGGGTTGTCTCTCTTCTATCTGTTGCTTGTGATTGCAACTGTGCTTTTCCAGCCGTTGTCCAGGATGACACCGCTCGAACTTATGTCCGTCTCGAACCTCTGGCTTGGGCCCGTTCAGGGCCTCGTCGGAATTGTAGTTGGCGTTTTCTTTGCATCCCGCGGGAACTAAAAGCCGCCAGTGTTTGCGAGACCGACTTTTGCTGTCATGTGAGTGAGGAACGATCATTTGAAATGCCGCATCCGGCTTGTCCTCGCGATCACAATCGTGATTTTTACTTCCTCACGTGTCTTGTCCTTTTCACGCCCCTCACCGGCTCAGGCTGGGATTCCGCAGTCTCCGGAGCGAATGTGGGCCCTGGTCATCGGTGTTTCAAACTATGTCCACGCCAGACCACTCAAATTTGCCGCTCGGGACGCGCTGGAGTTTAGTGAATTCCTGAAAAGCCCGCGGGGAGGAGGGATTCCCGAGAATCACGTCTTCGTGTTGCTCGAGGATCAGGTAACCGAGCTGGCCGTGCGGAGGGAATTGCACAAGATGGCGAAACGAGTCCAGCCCGGCGATAGCGTATACGTCTACATCGCCGGTCATGGGACCCTTGTAGACCGTCTCGGCTACTTCATTACCAGCGACGTATCACTGAGCGACCCTGACGGAGGCGGAGTTTATTTCGGAGAGATCAAGGAACTGATCGAGGCTGGTCTCGCCCATGCAAACGTTCGAGTTCTCATCACAGATTTGTGCAACGCCGGCCGAATTGGTATCGATCCAGCACTCTCGGTCGAGGATCTTGCCAACGCGCTGAATGATGAAGTACTGAAACTCAATCCCCGTACCGGCACGTTTTTGAACTTCATGGCCAGCGGCCCAACCGAAGCATCCTGGGAACAGCCGTCCCTGCGACATGGAGTGTTTACGTACAGTCTGCTCGAAGCTCTCAATGGAAAAGCCAATCCAGGTCTTCGTATGCTGACAGCAGGTAGCGTGGTCGACTACGTAAAGGCTAACGTTGCGCGCTTGACGGGATCCGCACAGCATCCGGTGGCAAACAACGATTTTGACCCTGGCCTGCTGCTTTCCTTTCCGGACTTGCCGGGACCAATCGCAAAGGCCGATACCAGCGCAACCGTCCTTGTTCTCGAGAAGACGAACCGCAGTTCCTATTCTCGGGTCGAGTGGTTTGATCCCAGAACCCAGACCAAAGTTGTCCGGCAATTGCCTCGGGACAGAGACTCCACACAAATTGGTTTTCTCTCCGGCGGGCGTTTCGAGCTTCGGTTCTTCGATGATGAAAACGGCAGTCGAGCAGTTACGGACACGCTCCAGCCGGGACGCAATGCTCTCGACGTCAGTCCGGCTTCGGATTGGAAGTTAAAAACCACAGATGGGATTCCGATCGTTTCGCTGTTCCCGTTCGTTCCGGCGCCGGCCCCGCAAGCCGCCGCCGGTCTGACCGAAGAGGATTCTTCTCTGATAGTCCGGTTGAGCCAGGGCACCAACGTATTCCTCGACGAAGCCTACTTCGGGAGCAGCGAGGGAAACGCCAAATTTCAACTGGCGGGTTTGACGCCCGGAGTCCATCGGCTCCGGCTCGTGCCTTCCGCCCAACGGGAATATCGATTTCGAGTGACATTATTCCCCGGACTACACGTGTTGGATATATCTACCGGGGAGCTCCGATTCATCCTCAATGCGCCGCTTGCGCCATCCCAGATTTCCATTCCTCCAGGGGTACCGGCCATGGCGCAGGAAATCTATCGTAATTTTGAAAGGTCATTTTGGGAGGACCGTCTCATTCAGCCTCGTGGCGATTCCGCCTGGGATTACTACATGGCCATGCGCCCCATCATTCTTCCGGATCTTCGCGAGACATTGGAGGACAGGTTGATCGCGGCGATGGGAAGCCAGGCACAGCGCACGCTTCTGAGATACATACGTGGTGGAGACATTAAATGGAACGCCGGAATCTTTGAGGAGAGCTCTGCTCTGCTCGAAAGGGCACAGCAGCTGTTCACACGTCTGCCCGCAATCGAATCCCGGAAGCTCTTCTTCGATGGGCGCGCGCTGAGCGAGAGCGGCCGATACGACGACGCGATCAACCTGCTCGAACGCGTGACGCGCGCCGACCCTCAGGCAAGCCACGCTTTCAACGCGATCGGACTCAGCCTCTGGAAGCAGAACTTTCTGAACCGCGCGATCCCGCCGTTAGAGCGAGCGACGACGCTCACGCCGCAGTGGAACTATCCGCGAAATACGCTGGCTCTGATTTACGTCGAGCAGCGCCGGTATCCCGAGGCGGAGGCAACTTTTCTTTCTTCCATCCGCAACGATCCCGAAGACAGCAGTGCATACCATGGCCTGGCGCAACTTTACATGCTGCTCGGCCGGCAGGACCAGGCGGAAGCAGAATTGCAACGTGCGATCGAGTTCAATCCCGGCAATGCCTACGCCTATGAAACCTACGGCAAGTTGCGGCAGATCCAGGGGCGTCTCCAGGAGGCAGAAGACGATTTTCGGCTCGCTATGAAGCTCGAGCCCGACGAACCGTCGTTCAAAGCCAGCCTGGGTGAACTTCTGCTTCGGCCGGACGTTGGGCGCACGGCAGACGCCGGCACGATCTTCGCCGAACTCGCCGCTCAGTCTTCGGACAACCTCGCGGTGGCCAGCGCGCTGGGACGTTTCTATACCGAGCAAAAGCGTTATCGAGAAGCCGCTACATTCCTCAAGCGAGCCATTAACAAATGGCCGGGCGACAGCAACCTCCGCGTTTTGTACGGAGGAATCCTGCTGAAGCGCTCATTGTTCGAGAACGCGGAACGGCAGTTCAGAGCGGTGGTCCAGCGCAATCCCGATAATGCATTTGCCTTTTACAATCTGGCGATCTCTTATCTTTCGCAAAAGAAGTTCCGAGATGCAGACAGGGCCGTAGCGCAGGCAATCCGCGCTGATCCTCGTTTTGCGAACTCATATCAGCTCAGAGGGCAGATTCGTTATGCCGAGCGGAATTATGAGGAAGCCCAGCAGGAATATCGAAGAGCGTTCGACCTTTCAATCGAGCCCAGCCAGCGGCAGGAGCTGTGCGATTCGATGGTCCAAACACGTCGAGAGATTCTACAAGCTCGAATCGACGATGCTCGAAGGCGCGCAACACATTCCAACTACTCTGAAGCCTGGTCCATATATCCGCGCGCATTCCGTGAGGCGGCGGATGATGCAGGCACGCTAGCCAATCTGTGTAGCCAGTACTTGAATCCCGACGATTTGCGAAATGCGATCCTGGCGGAAATTCGGAACGCGGTCCTCGAATTCGACGGTCGATACCCGGGGAAAGCCAGCCCGTCGGATATTCCAGATGGTGTGTTGAAAGAAGTGCTGGACAGCGCGTTCTGGAAAGATACTCGGCGCGCGGAAGATGTATGGCTGCATGACGCCGGTCAAGCGACCACGATTTTCTTGAAAGCGCTCCAGGATGTGGACGGCAGAGAAAGACAAAATCTGGGGGCCCTATCGTTTAACCTGCGAAATCCGAATCAAAGTATCCATCAGGTTCTTTATGGCTGGGGGCGGCGCTTCATCGATCGAGGCGACTATACCGACGCTATTCAATTGATGGAGTTGTCAATTCGAAACAGATTCTTTTGTGTCGTCTCAGAGTTCCCAATCATCATCGACAGTCTGATGATTCCGCCAAATGCAGTCAGCACAGAAAGCTGTCCGGATTTTCAGACGGCTTTTCACGCAGATCGGCGGGCACATGAGATTTATGCGGCCGCTCATGCCGGCCTCGGCGACCTGGACAAGGCAATGACTTATCTTCGCGCGCTGGAATCGACAACACCCGATGTCGGCAGTCGCGTTCTGATCGCGCAAACCTTGAAGCGGAGAGGACAGTGGAAGGAAGTGATTTCAATCTTGAGTGGCGTCCCTCAACAGGTCGAACAAAAGAATCTCAGTTCTGAGTTGTACGAATTGTTGGGTGAGGCTCAATGCCGGACGGGAGACTGCGGCACTGGACGAGCCACACTGAATATGGGCTTGCGGCTTTTCCCGAAAAACAAACCGATTCGTGAGGTGCTGAAGCGTGTCAAGTCGTATTCGTAGATACCTTTACGTCGTTGTGCCAATTGTCCTGGTCGCGGTTGTTGTAAATCGCAGCCATGCGGACACTGTCACGGGGGAGGTATCGGGTCGAGTTCTGGACCTGACAGGAGACCTCCCGATTGAGGGAGCAAATATCACGTTAGTAAATTCGGATCGAGGGTGGAGCAAGGAGACCTCGACGGATACCAATGGCAGCTTCATCTTCATTCAACTTGAACCCGGAAGTTACAAGGTGACTGCTTCAAAGAATGGTTACCTCAGCCGGAGCGCGATCGATATTCTGGTTCGCCTTAACGACACCAAAGTGATGGTCCCGCCATTTCGATTGCGGCCGCTCGTGCCTTCAATCGTGCGCGTAATTACAGTTTTTGGCGAAAGGCCGAAAACTATTGCCGTTGACCTGGCCGCTCCGGTCCCGGCGTTATCTGAGCTTGCCTCTCTAGTCGAATCGGACCGCACCACCCTGGTTTCACTAAAGGATGGCGCGCTCCGTTCGAATTTTGGGACGTTGCTGGTTCAGAGTCTGCCGCTTCGAGGCACACGAACGTTCGATCAGCTTGCCTTGCTTTCCCCCGGCGTTTTCAGAGTTCCGTTATCGGCCGGTGAAGGACCTGCAGTCGGGATTGGTGTGGGAACCGCCGGGCAGTTCTCTGCAAACGGGCTTCGAGGCCGGAGCAACAACTTCACGGTGGACGGGTCCGACAACAACGATGAAGACATCGGCGTACGGCGGCAGGGTTTCGTGTCGCTGGTCCCTCAGAGCATCGAGAGCGTTCAAGATCTCCAGGTTGTCACAGCCGGGTTCCCTGCAGAGTTCGGCCGCAACTCGGCATCCATGGTCAATGTGGTTTCCCGCTCCGGCCAAAATTCTACGCACGGCTCACTCTATGGTGTTTTTAACGGCGGCGGGCTCAACGCGCGGAATGTTTTTGATACGCCGTTTGTAGATACGATCAATCGCGGCAATCTGAATGGCGGAAGTTTCTCCGGCCATCATCTCAACGAACGGCAGTACGGCGGTGTGATCGGCGGCCCACTGCGTGCAGACAAGCTCTTCTACTTTTTTTCGGGCGAAGGGCAACAGAGCCGGAGTGCGGCCCTGAAACATTTCGTAGTTCCTGCGGCGGGCGAGCGAGGCCTGCGAACCCGGGATGGCTTCGTTCCGATCGGCGAACTGGGTGGATTTTTTGCTGATCGGTTTGCTCATTCGGACCTCGTCGGCAAAGGAGTGTTTTCGCTCTACCCGCTTCCCAACAATTCCGCAGGGCCTTTTGGCGCGAACAATTATTCACAGGTAATAGGGCAAAGGGCCGACGGAGTCATCTCTTCAGGAAAGGTAGATTGGTATCTATCGCAATCGCACAGCCTGGCCGGGCGGTACAACTTCACTGAAGATCGGTCCCTGATTCCTTTCACCAGCGACGCGATCAATTCGTCGCTTTCGACACGCACTCGCACTCAGAACCTCTCTTTATTCCTGAACACAACGGTTCCCGATTACGGCAACGCGCTGCGTGTTTCATACGGCCGGACGCGTCTGGCATTTCCTCCGGATAAGGGCGCTCCGTTGATCTTCGGATCGTCTCCTCTGCCTGGCGCCGCCACTCAAGTTGTCCAGACACGTTACGGACGATTCGGTCCATTCGGCGTAACAGGGCCAATCGGTCAATTGGCCATCGCTCCATACAGCACCATCGGTGTTGATGTCTTCAATTTTCCGCAGGGGCGCGTCGACAATACATTTCAAGTGAGCGATTTTGTGACTCTCACCCGGCCGGCTCACACGACGAAATTCGGCTTCGACTTCCGCCATTCTCAGCTCAACAGCTTCGCCGATCGTAATAGCCGGCCTCTGCTGTTATTCGGTTACGGACGTGTTTATTCGGACTGTGCCCTCGATCCATCCTGCGTGTTCGGCACTCCCGATGGTCTGCTGCGTGGTACCGACCTCGCATCGCTCGGTGCGCATGCTGGATTTCTGCAAGCGATCAGTACGGATCCGTCCGCCGACACCACAATCGGACTGCGGCTTTCTCAGTTCGACTTTTTCCTGCAGGACGATTGGAAAGTACGGCAGAACCTCACGCTCAATTTCGGCGTACGGTATGAACTGCCAAAGGCTCCATCCGAAGTAAACGGCAGGATCGAACAAACGTTCGGCGCCACGGCAAGCGCATTCCCCCGTCTTTCTCCAACGGGTACTCTTGCCAATCAACAGCTCATTGCGAGAAACAATGATGCCTTCGATCGCGCCGTCGATGCGCTTCGGCGATATTGGGGTGATCGAAAGCAAATTTATGACGCCGATCGAAACAACATTGCGCCGCGGTTCGGTTTCGCCTGGGATCCTTCCGGGAATGGAACGAGTGTCATCCGGGGTGGCTATGATCTGGCGTTTGACGCCAACCTGGGAGCGTTCACAAGCCAGTCGCGTAATGTTTTCCCCACGTTCGTACCGGTCAACCTGGATCTGAATTTTAATCGCTTTTCGGCGATGGGCCAGTACGTCAATAGTCCGGCATTCTTTACGTTTGAACCGACCAATAGTCCGTTGATCCGGCCAGGCACGCTGAATGTTTTTAACCTTGGCGATATCTTCGCGACTGCAATGGGAGGCCTGTTGACGCAGGGTCTTGCAACTTCAGACGGCAGTTTGAGTGGCAATGGCCTGGCGTTCACGCTTCCTGCAAAGGATCTTCGGACCGGTTATGCACAGCACTTCGTGCTCGCATTGGAGCGGCAGTTCGGCAATGACTTTCTCACTTCGCTGAGCTACGTTGCATCGCGCGGCGTTAAATTACCACGCTTTACGACCCCGAATGGTGGGCTGATCTCAACGCCGGTTTTTCTTGGTGCAACGGACCAGGGCCAATTGAGCATCCGTGACCTTCCTCCTTCGCCGCGGGGATCGGGCAATGGCCGTCCGGTTGCCGGGCTGGGAGCATTTACGCTGCTCGAGAACTCCGCGTCTTCGACATATCACTCGCTGCAGCTTTCGATCGAGCGGCGATTCCGGGAAGGTTTGCACTTTCACTCATCCTGGACCTGGTCCCATGCAATCGACGAAGTGTCGGATCAATTCGACGGGCGCGCCTTCTTTGCGCTGCCCCAGGACAGTCAGAGGCTCGATCTCGAAAAAGGTTCTGCCAACTTCGACGTCCGTCATCGAGTAACGGGTTTTCTGGTATGGGATATCCCGCCATTGCTGGGTTCTACCTGGTTGAGGGACTTTCGGTTGGCATTGACCGGCGAATTTCAGACGGGCCAGCCGTTCACTGTGAATACCGCGCTCGATCGCAATGGTGACGGCAATTTAACCGACCGTTTGGATTCTCTGCGAGGGCTCAGCCTTTCTCCGCATTCGTCCCGACACATTCGAATTGATCCGAGTGTGGATCCATCTACTCTGCTTGCCCCGGTGGGCACAGACGGACGCGTTTCCAGAAACAGCTTTCGCGCCGATCGCATCGTGGCCGTCGACGCGGCGGTATCGCGTACTCTGAGTATTCGAGAAGCAACTTCTCTGCAATTGCGTGTCGAAGCCTTCAATCTGTTCAACCGGACGAATTTCGGCGTGCCCATCCGAATCCTGGAATCGCCAGGGTTTGGCCGCGCGTTCGATGTGCAGCTTCCGCAGCGATCCCTCCGCGTTTCGATGAAGGTGGTTTTCTGACGGCTGTCCGAAGGTCGCTAGGGGATAGAGCCACGAATGACGCGGATCCGATTGTTCTCAGAGTCAGCGATAAAGAGATTGCCGAACCGATCGAACGCCATCGCGCGTGGATAGCGCAGGCTGGCCATGACGGCTCGTCCGTTGTCACCAGAGAACGCCGATCTGCCATTGCCGGCGGCTGTCGTTAATAGATTGCTTGCATCCATTTTCAATATCACTTCTCGGTAGAGCTCCATGAAGAACAACCGGCCGTCGAAAACCATCGCGGTTGGAAGCAGTCTCGCATTCTTATCGACGGGAGACACCGAACGGCCGTCTGCGACGATGGTAATTGATCGCGTCACAATGTCGGCCCGAAGAATCCTTCCGTTCTCGGAATCTTCAAAGTGACTGATCAAAAGATTGCCGGCTCGGTCCAGAATCATGTCTGCAATGTTGGGTACGGCAGCGAACGTCGAGATTGTATGGTTTGCCAGATCAACTTGCCGAATCCGACCGTTTCCGCTATCGGCAATGAAGAGGTTCCCACGATCATCGGCAGCCAATGCCTCCGGCCCGTTCAAGGCCGCTGAGGTGGCAGAGCCGCCATCGGAAAAACCCTGTTTGCCCGTTCCCGCAATCGTTGTCATGCGGTTCGTTCGTGCATCGACTTTCCGAACCAGGTGGTTTCCCGTGTCGGCAACATAAAGGTTACCGTCAGGATCGAACGCGATGCCCGAGGGGAACGACAAGCCTGCGATCACGGTGGTAATCAGTTTTGTGCTGGCGTCGATTTTTCGGATCCGATTGTATGAATCGGCTACAAAGAGATTTCCAAGAGCATCAAAAGCGAGTGCCCTTGGATAATTGAGGACCGCCGAAGTTGCCGGCCCATTGTCCCCGAGGAACACTTCATCACCATTGCCGGCTACGGTTGAAATGAAGCCCGTCTTCCCATCGACTCGGCGCACACGATGATTGCCCAGGTCCGCGATAAACAGATTTCCTCTGGCATCGATGGCAATGGCACGCGGCTGGCGCAAGGCTGTTTCTTTCGCCGGCCTGCCATCCACGAAAAGCGTTGGGTCGCGATCGCGATTGCCGGCGACGGTAGTGAGGAAGTTTCCGGCGGTTAGCTTGCGGACGAGGCCGTTGAACGTATCGGAGAAATAGAGATTACCATCCACATCGACCGTCACACCGGCCGGGTTCGCCAGTTGAGCATTCAAGGCGGGCGTAAAGTCATCGGAAAATCCGTTCCCGCCATTGCCCACAACCGTCATGATGACTCCGTTGGTGTCGATTTTCTTGATGCGATTATTGCCGCTATCGGTGAAAAAGAGATTGCCGGCGCTATCGAAGAAGAGCGCGTCGGGCCGGTAGAGAGATCCATCACCACCGGCCACGGTTGTAATGTAGCCGTTGGTGCCGACTCGGCGGATTCGGTTATTCAGCGTATCGGCAATGAAAAGATTCCCTGCCGCATCAATCGCGAGTCCGGTCGGAAGGTTCAGTTGGGCTTCACTGGCAAGCCCCCCATCGCCATCGCTGCCGTCGCGGCCAGTGCCCGCGACCGCCTTAATCCGTCCCGTTCCGGCGTCGACGCGGCGGACTTGCTCGTTGTATGAATCCGCGATGAATAGATTACCGGCACGATCGAAAGCAATTCCCAAAGGATTATTCAAGCTCGTACTGATGGCCAGACCGCCGTCACCGTCATATCGGCTGTTGCCATTTCCCGCAACCGTCGTAATGATCCCGGTCCCCGCGTCGACGCGGCGAATTCTGTTATTAAACGAGTCCGCAATGAACAGGTTCCCGTTCGCATCAAGGGCGATTGTTGACGGCGTGAGTGGCGCGGCGGTGCCCCTTGCACCGTCACCGGCGAAGGTCGATCCTCCAGCAACCGTAGTGATGTAACCCGTCGCTAATTCGTCGAGCGGAACAGCTTCAACCAGCAGCGCCGTTTGGGCCAGTCCACCCCTATTCAGCACGGTCAGAGTTATCTTGCCGCTCGCGAGTTGCGGAGCCGTGAAAGAGATCGTCTCGGTATTCATGGAATCGATATTCGAAATTTCGACATCACCGGCAACGATCACGGAGCCGGGTGCAAAATTCCTGCCCTGGATCGTGACGTTCACTTTGCCCCGCACGCTGATGTGATCCGGCGAGATGCGCGTGATCTCCGGTTCACCATAATGGATTTGTTGCGGGCGCCTATCCGCTACAACAAATCCTGAACTCTGAGAAACGACAATACCTCTTGGGCTGTTGAAGGTTCCTTCTTCGGCTGCAGCGACGACATCTCCATTTGGGAGTATGGCGTCGACTTCTTTGGAATCCGGTTGAGTAACGTAGATGGTACCGAACGAGTCTGCGGCGACACCGAACGGATTCGAGAAACGCAGAGGCTGCGCGCCAACAGGATTCTGGAAACCGAATTTTCTGTTCTGAAACTGACTTGCCACAGGCGCGCCAGAAGGTAGCGCCGAACTGAGGGTTACGACGTGGCCGTCCTCCTCATACACTCGTCTAATGGCGCCGTTGCCTGCGTCGACGACGAGAAGGCGTACCGGACTTCGTCCCTGCAGTTGTGACACCGCTGACTGCGGTTCAATCGCGATTCCCACGGGCGAGCGAAATCTTGCAGCCGGGCCTATACCATCAGTGAAACCCGGACTGCCGGCTTCTCCGGCAACGGTGTCAACGCTGAGGTCTAGATTTATTCGTCGAATCGTATGATTAGCCGAATCGGCCACCCAAAGTCGACCAAGGGTATCGCGCGCAATGCCTTGAGGATTGCTGAACGTTGCGTCTCCGTACGTTTCAACGCGCCCGGTGGTCCCTGCACGGATGATGCGGATGACGTTATTGGCGGCGTCACTTACATAGAGATTCCTGTCATAGGGACTAACGGCCAGGAATGCCGGACTGCGGAACTGTGAAAGGAGCCTCACATCATTGTTTAGACCCGGCCTTTGCGGGATCCCCGCATAAGTCTCCGGCGCCTGTGCCTCTGTGACGCTTTTCTTGTGAACAATGGTGTGCAGGTCCGTGGCAGCCAGGTAGACTCCCAGGTCCGGAGCCTGAACAATTCCGCTAAACCGGTATCCACCGTCACCGGAATCGATTCCTACGATCGTCACGGGGACGTCTTTCCTTGGTCCTCCAGGCTGCGAACCAGCGGAGATGCTCAAGGTGGACCACCCCCTCATTTTGCCGACCACCCAGCCGTTGTCCACGCCCGCCACGTCAGGCGCACTACTCGAGTAGCTAACGTCAAAGTCATCGCGTGAAGCATCGTCCGAGTCCAGAATGCGCAATCGCGGCCGACGTCTGCTGCCTTCGTTGATCGTGAGTTCGGTTATGGGCCGGTCCGACGAATTGAGGAGAACGATGCTCCTGGCTGTGGCCGCATTGCCGGGCAGAAATTGGCGCACGCTTCCCGAGCTGAGCTGATAATTGAACTGGGCAGATTGCCCGCCACCCATGGGTGTTTGGAGTGGC
>Ga0137407_10002366_pt1 | contig 12416 bp, 15 predicted proteins | sample CZOMad2_2_16fung_FD_108410 | JGI IMG/M metagenome (GOLD analysis project Ga0137407, IMG submission 108410) | Vadose zone soil fungal communities from Angelo Coast Range Reserve, California, USA - CZOMad2_2_16fungal (Illumina Assembly) | ecosystem: Environmental > Terrestrial > Soil > Vadose...
ATTCGTGATCGATTTGTCCGCGCGAGCGATGAACGTATAAAGAATCGGCAACACGCCATTGAGGTTCTGCACGTGCAGATCGATCTTCATGTCTTTGGTGATGAAGTACGTCGTGTTGAGCGAGGACTTCAGTGCGTTCTCGAGATTTCCTAACGCGCCGGAGAGATTCCCGATGCGTAACGGATCGGGCGGCGGGCCCAAGGCTTCCTTCCCGCAAAGCACGTATACCGAAGCCTTGGGCAAAAATTGGTCCACGTACAAAAAATCCGGCCCGCTGAACATGTAAAACGCCACAGGGATCGGCTGCACCGATTCCGGAAGGTACGTCTCCTGCCAGGCGTGCAGTTTCTGGAGCTGCCGAAGGTTGAGCTTTGCAAATTGCTCTTCAAAAAATGCTGCGTGTTGCTGCCAGGCCGGGTTGTGCGTGAGCGGGGCGAGAGGGGAAGTTTCCTGCACCGGCATTCCCGCTAGAAAATGTGCGACGTCATTGGGTCCGGCCGCCACCGGCATGGCGCGCGGCGCAAATTCGGGGTTTTGTTGCGCGTACACACCCAGAGCGCTTACCAGACCGATGATGAGAATGGCCAATGTGGCGCAAGCGTCAGGCCGGAACATAGGCATTCTGCTTGTGTGCCCAGCGAACATGTTGTCCGCCGGGTACGAACCAGCCGGTTTCAAACCCGCTGGCCGCACAGGCCACAGGCCTATGTTCCGCTTCCTTTTCATTGCGATCGGTGAAAGCGTTTGCTTGCGCAAAAATAAAGGAGCAAACCCACAAGCGCGGTTGCAAGTCCCGCCAGCGATTCAACGGTATTCGAAAGCATGAGATAAGTCATCATCCAAAGTGTGATGACGGCGAAGATAATCGGGGGCAGCGGGTAACCCCACACACGATAGGGCCGGGCGATTTCCGGACGCGTTTTGCGCAGCACGATGACTCCCACCACAGTGAACAGCGAGCAGAGCAAAAGACTGAACTGGGTGTATTGCACTACGCTTTCAAAACTGCGCGTGAGCAAAAGCAGATTGACGATGAACAACTGCAGCACAATGGCGTGGGTGGGAATGCCGTGAGGATTCTTTCGGCCCAGCATTCGCAGCAGCCAATGATCTTCGCCCATCGACATGGTGACGCGCGGCCCGATCCACGTCATTGAGCTGATCGCAGAAACCAGTCCGAGACAAATGACCGCGCCGGCAACGCGCCCACCGTTTAGTCCAAAAATATGTTTGCCCGCGATCAATGCTACCTCGATTTGACCTTTCAATTCCTGAGCGGGCGTAGTGGCGAGAAAGATGGCATTAAGCAACACGTAAGTGACGATCACAACGCATGTCCCGGCAAGTAACGAGCGCGGCACATTTTTTTCCGGCTGCTTGATTTCGCCGGTGATATAGACGGCTGCGTTCCAACCCGAGTAAGAATACATCACATACACCAACGATATTGCGAAAGCCCCACTGAAGATCAATTTCGTGTCGCCGAGCACCGGCAAGAAACTAATTGGTTGCTTCGGGTAAATAAAAGAGCCGGCAACAATTAGTGCCCCGATCAGGAGCAATTTTATGAGTGTCGAAAGATTTTGGAAGGCACTGCCAACTTGCAAATTCTTAAGATGAAAGAGCGCGACCAGCCACACCACGGCAAACGAGAGGAAGACCGGTGAGCCAAAGCCGAGCACACCGTTGACGTATTTGCCAAAGGCCATTGCTGCGAGCGCGATCGGTGCGGCGAACCCAACTGTTGCAGAAACGAATCCGGCCATGAACCCGAGCGCCGGATGATATATCTGTGACAAAAAATGATATTCGCCGCCGGAACGCGGCAGTGCGGCGCTGAGTTCGCCGTAACAAAGCGCGCCACAAAGCGCCGCGATTCCGCCGATGAGCCAAAGCATGATTAGGGGAAATCCCGACTGAATGTCGGCCAATTGAAAACCAAGGCTGGTGAAGATTCCGGTGCCAATGATGTTGGCGATCACAATGGAAGATGCAGTGACGAAGCCAATGGTCCGCCGCGGGGGACGCGATTTCACGGAGCGGCGTTCAGCGGTCGCGGTCATCTCTGAATCGACAATCCCGAAATTGTCAGGACTGGCTAATTCTTTCGGAGCGGCATTCAGGTTCATGATTGGCGAGCGAGGTTTGCACGACGTGCTGGTCGTGGTTGGAAATTCGTTCGTTGCTTAGAACAGAATCACATCTTCAGTTTTACTGAGTTGTCAGAAGTCGTTCCCAGCGTGACTTTGGAGCGGCATGAACGCATCTCCCAAGCTCTCCGTGGAAACATCCACCCAACTCGCGGTCTTTCTTGCAAATCGTCCCGGGGCGCTTGCGCGCGTGTGTGAAGCGCTGGCGAAGGCTGGAGTCAACATTCACGCCCTCGCTACCTCCGACACCGTCGATCATACCGTTGTGCGCATGGTGGTCAGCGATCCTACCAAAGCGCTGATGCTCTTGGGCGAAGCCGGTGTTCTGGCGCTCGAGACCGAAGTGCTCATGATTGAGACAGTAAGCGAACCGGGCGTCATGGCCAAAATCGCGGAGCGCCTCGCCGAAGCCAGGGTTAACATCGAATACGCCTATCTTGCTGGCGGCCGTGAAGGTGTACCGGGATTGATCATTCTGCGGCCATCGGATGTAGAAAAAGCGCGGCGCGTTCTGCAGGATCTGTAGTGGGAGGCATAGGCGCGACTGCCGGGCGCGGCTTTGAGCGCGCATTCAGGCCCTTACGGCCGAATCTCAATCGCCGTTCCGTCGGCCGTGACACGCCAGAGTTCCTCGATTTCCTCGTCGGTGACCGCGACGCAACCCAGAGTCCAATCTTTCCAACGATGAAATGCGCCAATCCACCCGCGTCCGTTTTGAATTCCGTGAATCATAATGTCAGAACCTGCTAAGACGCCGCGCGCCGCCGCGCGGCTGTTGTCTTCCTCCGACGGATAAGAGATGTGCAGCGCGAGGTGAAAGCTGCTTTGCGGATTTCGACTATCGATTTTGTAAATGCCCTCGGGTGTTTTCATGTCGCCTTCTTCCTGCTTTGGTCCAACCGGGTTGCGACCTAGTGCGATTCGATAGGCTTTGACGTGTCTGCCATCACGAAAGACCGACAATTTCCTCGCTGATTTTTCCACAACGATCCGATCGATTGTTGTTCCTGCCGGCAAGCGGTGCCAATTGTGATGCGCATAGACGTAAACCGCCAGGGCGCAAATGGCGATAAATGCGAGCGCGATCTTGAGGGTCACGAGATGAGGTTTCGACGGTCTCGGCAAAAAACGCAAACGGCCGCGCTATTGGATCGCATGCCAGTCCGCCGTTCATGATTGCCAATGCGGACTCGATGCCGCATAAATGCGCGCGCGTTTATGACTTCAGTACGAACCTGGCTCGGTTTTCCGTATCCCCTCGGCGCCACGTGGATAGGGAACGGCGTCAACTTCGCCTTGTTTTCCGAGCACGCTACGGGCGTTGAGCTTTGCTTGTTCGAGGATCGCGAGGCCACCGAAGAGAACGTTCGCATTCCAATTACGGAACGTACCGATCAGGTCTGGCACGTTTTTTTGCCCGATGTGCGTCCGGGACAATTGTACGGTTTCCGCGTTTCGGGTCCGTACGATCCCGAACATGGATTGCGGTTTAACAGTTCGAAACTTCTGCTGGATCCGTATGCTAAAGCTATCGCCGGAGAAGTGAACTGGTCAGATGAAATGTTCGGTTACGTCGTCGGCGATAAGAAGGAGGATTTGACGCAGGATTTCCGCGATGATGCGTGGGGTGTGCCGAAATCGGTCGTAATCGATACCGCATTCGATTGGCAGGGCGACCGGAGACCCGGCATCCCGTTGCACACTTCAGTGATTTATGAGGCGCACGTCAAAGGTTTCACCAAACTGTGGCAGGATGTGCCGGAGGAGTTGCGTGGCACCTATGCGGCGCTCGGCAGCGCGCCGGCTATTGATTATTTGAAAAAACTTGGCGTGACCGCGATCGAACTGCTGCCCGTGCATACGCATATTGACGACAAAGGCCTGGTCGATCGCGGTCTGACGAATTACTGGGGCTACAATACGATCGGATTTTTCGCGCCGCATGCTCAGTACTCCAGCAGCGGGCAATTGGGCGAGCAGGTCTCCGAATTCAAGTCGATGGTGCGCAGCCTTCACGCTGCCGGAATCGAAGTGCTTCTCGATGTAGTTTACAATCATACGGCAGAAGGAAATCAGCTCGGCCCCACGCTTTGCTTCCGCGGGATCGACAATCTCGCTTATTACCGGTTGAATCCGGAGAATCCGCGCTTCTATCTGGACTTCACCGGAACGGGTAACACCTTCAATCTGCTTCATCCTCGCACGCTACAACTGGTGACCGACAGCCTCCGTTACTGGGTGGAGGACATGCACGTCGACGGATTTCGTTTCGATCTCGCCCCTGCGCTCGCGCGTAATCATGAGGGTGTAAACAGACTGCATCCGTTCCTCCAAGTGATCCAGCAGGATCCGATTCTGTCTCAGGTAAAACTAATCGCGGAACCGTGGGACGTAGGCGATGGCGGCTATCAGGTTGGGAATTTTCCGGCGCCCTGGTCGGAATGGAACGGCAAATATCGGGACGCGGTTCGCAGTTTCTGGAAAGGCGATGAGAGGCGCGTTGGCGAGATGGGGTATCGACTTGCCGGAAGCCCCGACCTTTATCAACACAACGGGCGATGCCCGTACGCGAGTATCAATTTCGTAACCGAACATGATGGTTTCACCCTGAACGATCTGGTCAGCTACAACGAGAAGCACAATGAACTGAACGGCGACGGCAACCGCGACGGCGACAATAACAATCTCTCGTGGAATTGCGGCGTTGAAGGTCCAACCGATGATCCGCAGATCAACGCCTTGCGTGAACGGCAGCGGCGGAATTTCCTGACGACCCTTTTTCTTTCACAAGGCGTTCCGATGCTCTGTGGCGGCGATGAATGGGGCAGAACGCAAATGGGCAACAACAACGCTTATTGCCAGGACAATGAGATCAGTTGGTTCGATTGGACTCGTGACGAAAAACAGAATGAGTTTCTGGAGTTTGCGCGAAAGCTGATCTCCTTTCGCAACGCGCATCCCGTGTTTCGCCGTCCGAAATTTTTTCAACGTCGCAGGATACGCGGTTCCGAGATTCGCGACGTGATGTGGTTCAATCCCGGTGGCAGCGAAATGAGCAAGGAAGAATGGGCATCGCCGTTTGTGCGGTGTGTTGGGATGCTGCTAAGCGGCGATACGAGTGATGTTGTCAATTTTGAAGGCGAACCGGTCCGCGACGACACATTTCTGCTGCTGATCAATGCCCACTACGAAGCGATCCCATTTGTCCTGCCCGGTCAGGAAAATATCGAGTGGCAACTGATTCTAGACACGATGAACCAGAACGGCTTTTTGACCGAGCCGAGAGAATTCGCATCCGGCGATGACGTGGATCTCGGCGGGCGCGCCTGTTGTTTGCTGCAACTGGTCAAGGGCGCCCAAGCGCAGGCCCGGGAGGAATCCTGGAAAAAGCGGCCTGTCGAATTTCCGCCGCTCAGCGCGGAGGAAGAACGCGCGGCCACGAAAGCGTAGCGCATGCCGTCGCGTGCGCCCCTCAGAATAAAATTCAGGCAACGCAATCTTGTGGCGAAAGACGAATTAGTTTATAGAGATAGAAAGCGCGTGCTATGATGCGCGGCCAATCTTTTGGTCAGCGATTTGCCAATGACACCGAGTTCTCTTGTGATCGTCACTGACCGAGGCAGTTTGAAAGCATATCGGGTGAACGAGACGCCAACCCGTGGACCGAGCCTTCAACTAGTACAGGCGTTCGACATTACCGACGCGCACGGGAGGCTGGTCGATAAGGTCACCGATTTCTCAGGGCGTTTTCCGGTAAGCGACGGCGCGGGAGCCCACCATGGGGCGGCTTCTATCGCGGAACGGACTCAACTTGCGGCGGAAACCGATCGCCGCATTCAGAAAGAGCTCGCCGAACAAATTACGAAGATCGTTTCCACCAACGGAAAGCAAGGCTGGTCGTTTGCTGCACCGGCTGAAATTCACTCCGCAATTGTTGATCTTCTTCCCCCTGCAGTGCGCGACCGGATCGTCGAGCATGTGAAATCGGATCTGGTAAAGGTGGAACCGGCGAAACTCATTTCGAGGTTTCGTTCGTTGCAGCAAATCCAATGAGGCGATGCTGGGAGTGTCGGAATATTCTTGTTCCTTCAACGGTCCAGAGCGCATTAGTATCTAATTAATTATGCAACTGCCTGTTAAGATCTCGTATCGGGGTCTGGAAAAATCTGACCAGATCGACACTCTCGTATTGGAATATGCGACGCGACTTGAAAAATTCTGCGACCACATCAACCGCTGCGACGTGGCGATCGAGCAAACCAATCACACGCATCAGAAAGGCAATCCTTACCGGTGCCGCATCGATGTGACTGTGGCGCGTGGCCACGAGGTGGTCGCCGATGAAAGGCAGATGGACAACGGCTCGCACCAGGCGCTCAACAAGGTGATCCACGACGCATTCAAAACAATGGAACGCGAATTACGCCGCGTGGTCGACAAGCAACGGCGTGACGTGAAGACGCACGCCGACACCCGTTCGCCGAAATAGCTAAAGCGGCCTTCTCGTGTCAATCGCCCCTACCTGACGACTCGGGGGCGTTCACCTACTTCTTGGCATAATGTACTCTCCAGCCATGTAGCCTCGCAAAAACTCTTCATCGATCGCGCTGGGGTTCGGATCTGCTCCGAACGCGCAGTCAGAACCGGCGAGGATCATGGTCGCAAGGAGTACAAGAAACGCTTTCATGTCAGGCGGTCTGCAGTTGCTTGTAAATGATGTCACCGGGCCGCTCGTGCCAAACACAAGGGCAAAGTTCTGTCCAGCCCAGGCGCGAATACCACGCCTGCTTGTCGAGCGTGAACAAATAAAGAGTCTGGATCCCTCGTGACCGAGCGGCGTCCTCGACGGTCGCACAGAGCGCGCTGCCAATACCGCGGCGACGAAAATCCGAGCCGACAAATACTCCGCCCAGCCAGGGAGTCAGGTCTTCGCGCCCTTCAAGATCGTGCAAGCGAAGTGCGGCGGTCCCGAGAAGTTGTCCATCCGCATGCGCAACCCATGCAATCGGCAAGTCATTTCGATTCATGTGCGCCTGTAGTTTTCTGATTCGAGTCTCAGGGGTTTTTTCGCCAAGGATCGAATCCCACTGCTCAAAGAGCCATTGCGCCAATTGCGGTACGTATTCAGGATGATCAATCAGATAGCTAATCCGGTGCATATCGTTAGATGATCTCACGAATACGCCGGCAGAGGTTGGCAGACGAAGTTACTTTGGCGACTTGGGTTTTGAGGTGAGGACTCGGTGGGTGGCGAGCGCGTTAATGATCTCGGGGTCGCCTTGGGACCAGGCGTTGTCGATGGTGATGCGTTTGAAGCGCCATTTGTGGCCATCGCGCGCCAGCTCGCAGTTGTAACGGTTCATGAGAAGGGCGTGCTCGGCCCCGCGCCGCGAACCTTGGCGCGGCATGAAGTGTTGCGACATGACGTAGGCGGAGAGCGTGGCGGAATCGTCGTTGATCTCGATCTGGAGATTGGTGGCAGTGTGGCTGGTATCGAGCGGGCCGATGAGCGGAAGGACGGAATCGAGAATGGCCTGACGACCGGTGATCAGCGGAAAATCGAGACAGAGTTTCTTGTCGGCGGGACGGAAATCGAGGATGCAATCTTCGGTGAGTGCGGAAGCGAGCGAATCGGCATCGCCGCGATCGAGGCCCAAGGCGTAGCGGTGAAGGGCATCGGCGACTTCGTAACGGTCGTTCGCTAGCTGGGCGAGGTCGATGCTCATTGCGAATAAACTAGCTCGGAGCGGCGCGCTTCTGCACGTCCAATTCTCATCTAACGAGAATCAAGCAGATTGGGAATCTGCGAGATGGACGGGACAGCCCGCGAGGGCGAATGAGCCGGGGACATCATGAGTCAAAGAGATCAGCCCCCCAACACTTTGACGACAAAGTTGCAGCTCCCGGACCGTCACAAGGTGTCGACTGATGCACGGGTTGGATACAGCCTTTGACCTTCCTAGTAACGCCGTCTCCCCAATCCCCAGTACGCCAGGAATGCTGTCAAGACCAGAAGGGGGCTCAGGACCAGGAAGAAACCGTACGTGTGTTGATTTAGCGGAATGCCACCTACGTTCATGCCAAACAAGCCTGCCACCAGATTGATTGGCAAAGCCAGCACAGTTACCATTGTTAACAGAAACAGTGTGCGATTGGTCTGTTCACTGACAAGAGCGGCCAATTCTTCCTGAAGCTGTTTGACGCGCTCAACGAGGGCGGCTGTGTCACTGATAGCGGTGGAGAACTTCTCTGCGGCTTGTTGCAGGTTCTGAAGCTGGTCTTGCGAAATCCAATCAGGAGGCCGGGTAAGAAGGCGAAAAAATGCGGCTGGTTCCGGAGCCAAAAGCCGTTGGAGTCGGACTAACATCCGGCGCAGAGAACCTAATTCGCTGCGACTGACAGAAACGCGCCTGGCCAACAGCTGCTGTTCCATTGGACCCACCCGCTTTTTGGCCTTGCGCACAATATCAACCAACACACTGGCCTGATCTCGCAATAAGCGCGCCAGAATTTCAATCGGCGAGCGAAAGACCTGGCCCGCTTGCGCCGCTGCCCGGAGTTGGTCTATCGAGCGCCACGGACGCACGTGCGCGCTTACCAGCACGCTCGACTTTACGCAAAGAGTGGTGGTGGCAACGGGGACGTCAAATGTGAAATCGAAAAGCACATCATGGATACGTGCGACCAGTGAGTCTGCCTCCTGCTCCAAATGAGTGGCGTCTACATCGCTTTGCAACGATTCGTAAAAGGTGTCGGGCAAGGTCAGATACCGCCGTAGCCAGGGCTCAGAAGACACATTGGAAAGTGAAAAATGCAACCAGAGGAATTCATCCGGTGCGGCGGGACCCGGCGCGGTCAAAAACTCAACCGCCTTCTCCGAAGTAATTGATTGTGCTGGTTGGTTGGGGACAAAATGATAGCCCCAGATCGGCCCATCTTGGTCCGAACCGGAAGGCGGTTGGTTATCTTGCGTCATTGTTTGAGTAGCCATCAGATCATTGGTCAGCTGGCTTCATAGCGGCGGAAGGCCCAACGGGAAAGAGATAAGCCACCCAGCACTTTGAAAAGGAAGCTGCGCATTGTCCAAATCGTAGTTTCGAAGTTCTCTAAACGGACTATAAACATAACCGATTATCGGAATGCTGAAGACGATGTGAATCCAGCGAAAAATCGAACGTTTGGTGGTCTCTTTCATGATTCGTCGCTTCCTTCTTTTGTTAAAGGTCGGGGGGCGAGACCAGCGGATTACTTGCCGCCAAGGCGCGGACGTCGCCCCAGTGACTTCCTGATTCGGCCGTGCGCCTTCGTCGGCAGCAAGCGCTGGTCGGGCCGTCGCCTCGCGGGTCGCGTTCGCTCAGACGCAGAGAGCGCACTGATCGTCACGTAGTATCCGTTCGGGTCCCGTAGTGAGAACTCCGGTGTTTGAGTGTTTGGGTTCACGTGAGGCTCTTCTTCGAACGGCGGGACAAGAGCGCGTGCCCTCTTCAGGGCCATCTCGTAGTCGTCGACGCGGAAGAACAAGAGAAGCCCATTGCCAGGTAACGCCTCGTCCGGGCTCATCAAGGAGGGATGCTCGTGTTCGCCCCACCGGTGGAGGCAGAGCAACACGGTTCCATCCGTATCCAGGATCTGGCCAAAGTAGTCATGGCCCGGAGGCGTCTCAGGCTGACCGAAGAGCGACTGGTATCATTTGAAGCTGCTGGGAACGTCCCTGACGCCGATGATCGTCCACGTGCGTTTCATAGCATTTCCGCGGTCGGCTTATCCCGGACAAGCCGCAACTGGCGAAGCGGTAAGAGTGCAGGCGGCAAGTAAGTGCTCACGATCTCGACTACTTGCGTTCGCCCGCGAGCAAGATCGAGAACCGATCCAGCCGCTCGACAAACTCCAGATAGTCCTTGGTGTAGCCGCCTGTCATTCCGCTGTTCAGGAAACGAAAGTTTAACGTCCTAGCCGACTGAGAATCTTCCATCTCGGAGCGACTGGCCCAGTTTTCCCGCAAGCTGATCAGGTGCTTGAGAAACGGCGCTGTCACCAGCTCGCTGCCCGCCGCGATCATTTCCGGCGTCAGTCCAATCGCCGCATATTTCTGGATGCCGGTCTCGACGCGCCGTGCCGCAGCCGCTGACTCTTCGGCGATGATGCGCATCGAGGTTCGCGTATCCGTGCCGAAAGGCACCGAAACTGGAATGTACGGCGCCTTTAATCTTGCGGTCGGAGACACATACAGCCGTTCCAGGACCTGGGTCGCCTCCTCCGAGCGCAAGTCGATATCCCATGCCTTCTGCGACTGGGCGTACGTTTTGTAAGGCAACTCTGCGGGCACTCCGTCCGCTTTCTCCGCGTTTGTCACGTAAGGCATCAGTGCCGCGTGGCGAAGAACATCGCGCATCGAATCGAGCGACGCCTGCAGTTCGCGAAAAACAGCGGTTTGCATCTGCTGCTTCGAAGCTAGCGCTGCCGCCAGTTCCTTGTTCTTTGTGTGCTGCACGTAAACGGCCACGCACAAGCTCGCCGCCGCGATTGCACACGATGCCCAGCCGAACGGCGTGATCGCGCGGAACCCCGTCCTGTCCGCGCTGCGGCCCGGCCCCAACAATCCGACGAACATCGCTAGAAACGCGATCAGCGCAGGGGCGTATCCGATCAGGTTTTTCATGGTGAATTTGACTAAGTCCCCATGCACAAATGTGTCTGACGAGACGGAGATAAGCCACTCAGCCACTTGAAGCAAAAGCTTCGATTTTGGCGCAGTTGCAACGCAAGTGGCTGGGTTACCTTCATCGATTCGTTAGGCTGAATATGCGTGTCGTTCCGTCGCCTTTCGACGCTGGTTACCAACTCTGCGTCCTTTTTTCTTCATCGGTGAATTCACGAAGCGCCACGCCAGGCCCAACAAATTCCTTAAAGAGTTCCGGTCTATCCGAGACAGTCGCACCAGCACCATCGGATAATTCACGTAATGATCGGTCAGGTAGTAGACGCTCGGTTTGGCCGCCATCAACTTCGCGCGCTGATCGAAATCGATTCGAATGGCAAGCGTATTCGGCTCGGCCGATCTGTGAATAGCCGGGCACGTCAAAAGCTTTCCACGCAGCTTTAACGACGGAGCGCCGTGAATGGTGCTCTCCTCGACATCTGGCAGCGCCAGGGCGATCTCTCGAACCACGTCAAAGTCCATCGTCTTCTTTGCCATGAGGCGGAGCGTCGCTGTCAGTCTAAGAAGAATCGAGCAGATTGGGAATGTGTGAGATGGACGGGTTAGCCCGCGACCGCGAATGAGCTGGGAAGATCATGAGTCAAAGAGATAAGCCACCCGGGACTTTGGGAATTCGGCAGCGCATCTTCGAAAGCTTACAACAATGTGCTGGGTTGAGCTTCATCGATTGGTTAGCGGCAGGAGGTTCCATCATTCCGCATGCGCGACTGCGTAGCGCTCGGCAACGTCGCGCAGGATCTCGTAGCGGTTCAGCTCGCAGACAAAAGCCAGTTCCGACGACGCGGCAACATGCGTCAGGACGAGCGGAAAGCCGATCTTCTTCAGCATCCGGTTCGCCATCGGGTTGTCGGCCTTAGGCTCGCAGATGATGCGCTTCAGATTAAATCGCTCGTAGAAATCGAGCGCCGACAAGCAAAAGAGACGCCGGCCGTAACCCTTACCCCGCAGATCGGCCCGCCACACGTGCAGATGTATGCTGCCGAAGTCGCCCGGCAGGATGTCCTTGAGCGAAGAATGTCCGATGGCTTTGCCGTCGATACACCATGCGAGTACGAAGCTGCGAAGCCGATCGAGCGGAGCGGCGATCATCGCTTCCAAGTCCGCACGCAGCTGGGCGGGCGACGGCACCCGATCGATTGCGAGGCCCATGCGCTCGGCGTCGGCTTTGGAAATCCGGGTAAAGTAAGCGATGTAGCCGTCCAGATCTTCGGTGGCGAGCGCGCGAACAGTCAGTTGCACATTTTGCTGATCGTTACGGGACCGGAGAATCACAAGGCGTCTGATCAGAACATGCGAGTGGCGGGCGTTGGCTTCATCGATTGGTTAGATCTCCAATGTCTAAAACTCTCTTGCTCTCCATGGAACAAGAAGTGTGGATGGCAAACACGAAAGGCACGGATGTCACGCTATCTCGCGGCTCGCTGCATCGATTAGATGACATGTAAAGAGTGCGGGCAAGTGGTTAAGCTCACCCGCACTTATGAATAAGTGTCATTCAAACACTGAGTTGTCCTCACACGAGGGAACCCGCTGCCAGTTTAATGGCG
>Ga0137407_10002367_pt1 | contig 12415 bp, 13 predicted proteins | sample CZOMad2_2_16fung_FD_108410 | JGI IMG/M metagenome (GOLD analysis project Ga0137407, IMG submission 108410) | Vadose zone soil fungal communities from Angelo Coast Range Reserve, California, USA - CZOMad2_2_16fungal (Illumina Assembly) | ecosystem: Environmental > Terrestrial > Soil > Vadose...
GAGCGGGTGGGGGCGGAGGACCGGAGGATGCTGGCGGCGGTCACGGCGTCGGAGCCAGGCGCCTTCTTCGCGTCCGTCGCCGCCGATGGGGTCAGCCGCCGCATCTGCGGGCTTTCGCCCATCTACGCCTTTCTGCGCGCGTTGCCGGGCAGCCGCGGCGAGCTCCTCCGCTACACCCAGTGGCCCGATCCTCAGGGCGCGGTGACGTACTGCGCGGCGGCGTTCTCGTGACGCCGGCCAGCGATCCCTCGGCCTGGAAGCTTCCCCGGCTTCGCGTCGACCGCGATGGAGGATGGTTTCACGATGACGAGGAGGTGACGCACGAGGGCATCCTCGCCAGCCTGCGCGACGCGCTTCAGGTGGACGCGACCGGCCACTTCATTCAGATCGGTCCGGTGCGCGTGCCCGTGGAGGTCGAGGACGCGCCGTTCTCGGTGGTCCGGCTGGAGTTGGAAGGGGACGGGTTCACGCTGACCCTGAACGATCTGAGCCGCGAGCCCCTCGACCCGGCCTCGCTGAGACTCGGGGCGGGGGACGTACCGTATTGCCGGATCAAGGGCGGAAAGTTCGAGGCCCGCTTCAGTCGCGCCGCGGCCTGGCAGCTCCTCCAGCACATGGAGCCCGGCGTCGCAGACGCGCCGGCCACGGTGACGGTCGGCGGCAGGCGCTACCCGCTCGGGGCCTGACCGCGGACGTCCCGGAGGGTGGCCAGCATCTCGTCGTGGATGCGGCCATTGGACGCCACGACGGACGGCGCGTCGAGATTCACGGAACCTCCCGAGGGAGTCGTCACGCGACCTCCGGCTTCCTCGACCATGAGACACCCGGCGGCCACGTCCCAGGGACCGAGGACGAGCTCCCAGAACGCGTCGAGCCGGCCCGCCGCGACGAGGGCCAGATTGATGGCCGCCGACCCCATCTCGCGCACGCTCCGGCAACGGACCATGAAGGCCGCGTGCTCGGCAAGATTGTTGTCCTGGATCTTGCGGATCTCGTACGGATAGCCCGTCGACAGCAGACTCTCGTCCAGCGTAGGCGTCTCGGAGACGCGCAGCCGATCACCGTTGAGGAAGGCGCCCCCGCCCCGCATGGCCGTGAAGCACTCGTCACGGTTCGGATCGAACACGACGCCGATCTGCACGAGGCCGTCGACCTCGAGAGCGATGGAGACGGCGAAGAAGGGCATCCCGTGCGCGTAGTTGGTCGTGCCGTCGAGAGGATCGACGATCCAGCGATGGCGGGTCGAGCCGGATCTTGCCCCGCCTTCTTCGGCGAGAATGGCGTGATCAGGGAAGCGTCCCCGGATGCAGTCGATGACCAGCGCTTCGGCCTGGCGGTCCATCTCGGTCACGATATTGCTCGGGCTGCCTTTGTAGCGGATCTGGCGGAGGGAGCCGAAGCGCTCGAGCAGGAGGGCGCCGGCGCGCCGGGCCGCGTCGACGGCGACCTCGAGAAAGGGATCGGCCATGTCCCGGGAAGGGTAGCATACGCATGTCTTGACAGCGGTGTGACGCTCGACGAGAGTTGGCGGGCCACAGCACTTCACGCAGACCAGGGAGAGCCATGCGCATCGTCGTGATGGGATCGGGAGGCACCGGCGGTTTCTTCGGGGCGAAGCTCGCGCGGGCGGGCGAGGACGTCACCTTCGTGGCACGCGGCGCGCACCTCGAAGCCATCCGGACGCGGCGACTCCGCGTGAGGTCCGCGCCGGACGGGGAGTGGGTGGTGAAAGCCCCCGTGGTTGACCGGCTCGATGGCTTGGCCCCCGCGGACCTCGTGCTCTTCTGCGTCAAGTCCTTCGATACCGAAAGCGCCGGGCGCGCCATCGTGCCCGTGCTCGGCCCGGACACCGGCGTGCTGTCCATCCAGAACGGCGTGGACAATGAGGAGAAGCTCGAAGACATCGTGGGCACGGGACGCGTGTTGGGCGGCATCGCCCAGGTCTTCGCCACCATCGAGTCCCCGGGGGTGATCCAGCACACATTGCTCGGACGGATACAGTTCGGCGAGATGGACGGGCACGAGTCGCCGCGCGCGCGGGCCTTTCTCGAAGCCTGCGGCCGCGCCCAGATCCCCTGCGAGCTTTCGAAGGATGTCCTGCGCACGCTGTGGGGGAAATACGTGTACCTCGTCGCCCATGCCGGGATGACGGCGCTCACGCGTTGTCCGGCCGGAGTCATCCGGGCTCTCCCCGAGACGCGACGGCTCTATCGTCTCCTCCTCGAAGAGATGTCGGCGCTCGCCCGCGCCGCCGGTGCCGATCTGGGGCCCGGCATCGTCGACACGTGTCTGGGTTACCTCGACGCCCTCGGGGCCGGCGGGTATTCCTCGCTCCACCACGACCTGATGCATGGCAAGCGCCTCGAGATCGACGCGCTCCAGGGTCACGCGGTGAGGCTCGGCGAGCGCTATGGCATCCCCACCCCGACGCTCTTCGCGGTGTACGCGGCGTTGCGGCCGTATCTGGACGGCCCGCCCGCGGCGGTCAAGGCCTAGCCTCGGTATACTGGACGGGTGTCTCCCGCTCGCCGCCTTCTCGCCTATCTCCGTCCGTACGCGGTGCGCTACGCGGTGGGCATCGGGTGTCTGGCGCTGGCCACCGCTTTCTCCCTGGGCATTCCATGGCAGGTGAAGCTGGCCATCGACGGCCTCCGGGCCGGCGAGGGCAGTCTCGCCTATCATGCGGGGGTCATCGTGGTCCTCGCCCTGCTCCACGGCACGGCCAGGCTGGGCTCGCGATTCACGATGCTCGGCGCCGGGCAGTGGGTCGAGCATGACGTGCGGCGCGATCTCTATCGCCACCTCGGGACCCTGCCCCCCGCCTTCTACCTGACTCACCGCACGGGCGATCTCATGTCGCGGGCGACGAACGACATCCAGGCACTGCGCGCCCTCGCGGGCTTTGGAACGGTGATGCTCGCGGGCACGACCTTCGCGTTCGCGGGCACGCTCGCGGCCATGTGGGCCATAGACCCGCGCCTGACCCTGTGGGCCCTCGTGCCGTCGCCCCTCCTCGTCGTCCTCGCCCGGCGCTTCAACCATCGCGTCGAGGTCGAGTCGACGGCACTCCAGGAGCAGTTGGGCGCGCTCTCCGCCAAAGTGCAAGAGAATCTCACCGGCATGGCCGTGGTGCGCGCCTACACAATGGAAGCGCGCGAGATCGGCGCCTTCGACCGGCTCAATCGCGAGTATCTCGCCCGCGGCCTTCGCCTCGCCCGGACCCAGGCCGCCTTCTCTCCCATGCTCGGTCTCATCTCCGGGGTGGGCGGACTGATCGTGCTCTGGGCGGGGGGCAGCGCCGTCCTCGACGGGCGCATCACTCTCGGCGCCTTCGTGGCGTTCAGCGGGTATCTCGCCCATCTGGCCTGGCCGACTATCGCGCTCGGCTGGACGCTCGCCAACCTCAAGCGCGGGCTCGCCGCCATGGTGCGGGTGGCGGAGATTCTGGACGAGCCGGGCCATGCCGCGGAGCCCGAGACCGTGCCGGAGTCGCCGCTTCTCACCGGCCCGATCGAGTTCAGGCAGCTGGATTTCGCCTATGGCGGCCGGGAACCGGCGCTCGCCGCGGTGAGCTTCATCGTGCCGCAGGGCTCGCTGGTCGCGGTGGTCGGACCTACGGGCAGCGGCAAATCCACCCTGGGGGCCCTCGTGAGCCGTCTCTACGAGCCGCCGCCGGGGATGGTCTTCGTGGGCGGCGTCGACGTCCGCGATCTCCCGCGCGCGCGCCTGCGGCGCTCGATGGGCTATGTTCCCCAGGAGGCGTTTCTCTTCTCGCGCTCCATTGGTGACAACGTGGCCCTCGGCGACGAGATGGCCCCGGAGGCCCGCCTTCGCACCGCGGCCGAGACGGCCGGGCTCGGGCCGGAGATCGAGGGCTTCCCCGAAGGATGGGAGACGGTGGTGGGCGAGCGCGGGCTCACCCTGTCCGGGGGCCAGCGTCAGCGCGTGGCTCTTGCGCGCTCGCTCGTGCCCGAGGCGCCCATCCTCGTGCTGGACGACGTCTTCTCCGCGGTGGACGCGGGCAAGGAAGTCGAAATCCTCCGCGCTCTCCGTACCGCGGTGAGCGGACGGAGCACGCTGGTCATGACACACCGGCTCCGCGTGGCGCAGGAGGCGGACCGGGTGGTTGTCCTGGACGAGGGGCGCGTGGTGGAGCAGGGAACCCATGCCGAGCTCCTCGAGGCCGGCGGTCTCTATGCCCGCCTCTGGCGCATCCAGCAAATCGAGCAAGAGCTCGCCAATGAATAATCACCACTCGCCGCTGAGAGCCAAAAAAGAGCGCCCGCGAAGAAGGCGGCGCCTTCGCGGGGCAGCGCAATGAGCAAGCGCCAGGAACCGACCGCAGAAGCGTCGAGCCCGAAAGGGCGAGACGAGCGGCAAGAAGGGGGGAGTGCGGGGGCCATTTCGAGGCCCCCGCATCCGGACGACGATCTCCTGGGGAAAGCCTACGATCCTCGTCTCATGCGCCGTCTCTGGCGCACGGTGCGCCCCCATCGCCGGCTCGTCTGCCTGTCCATGCTCCTCTTCCCGTGCATCGCCGCCCTCGAGCTGCTGCAGCCGTGGCTGGTCAAGATCGCCATCGACCGCCACATTCTCGCAGGCGACTGGCCCGGTCTGACCCGCGTGGCGGCCGCCTATCTCGCCTGCCTGCTGAGCCTCTACGGCCTCCGGGTGGGCGCTTCGTACCTGACGCAGCTGCTCGGGCAACGGGTCATGCACGACCTGCGCGCCGCGCTCTTCGCCCATCTCCAGCGCCAGGACGCGGCCTTCTTCGACAAGAGCCCGGTGGGCCGGCTGATGACTCGCGTGTTGACGGACGTCGAAGCCATCAGCGAGCTCTTCGCGAGCGGGGCCATGGCCGTGGTGAGCGATGTCCTGACCCTCGGAGGCATCGTCGCTCTCATGCTCGTGCTGAATTGGGAGCTGGCCGTCGTTACCTTCGTCCTCGCACCCGTGTTGACCCTCGGTGCCGCCTATTTCAGGCTCAAGGCCCGCGATAGCTACCGCGCGGTGAGGACGCGGCTCGCGCGACTCAACGCCTTCCTTCAGGAGTCGCTCCAGGGCATGGCGGTGATACAGCTCTTTGCGAGAGAGCGTCGCGAAGCCGAGCTCTTCGGCGGGCTCAATGCGGACCTGCGCCGGGCCCAGTTCCGCTCCACCCTCTTCGACGCACTCCTCTATGCCGGGGTGGAGGCCATCGGATCCGTGGCGGTGGCGCTCCTGCTCTGGTACGGCGGCGGCCAGGTCACGGCGCATGCGCTGACCTTCGGCGGCCTCGTCGCCTTTCTCGAGTACACCGCGCGCTTCTTCCTGCCCATCCGCGATCTGGGGGCCAAGTACACCGTGATGCAGGCGGCCACCGTCGCGGCCGAGCGCATCTTCGGTCTGCTGGACAGCCAGCCGGCCGTGCAGGCCCCGGCGGAGGGCGCGGTCGGCCCCGTGCCGGAGGCCCCCGCCGTCGAATTCCGCAGTGTCTGGTTCGCCTATCAGGGGGAAGAGTGGGTGCTGCGGGACTGCTCGTTCGTCGTCGCCCCCGGGGAGCGCGTCGCCCTGGTGGGCCCGACGGGCGAGGGCAAGAGCACCATCGTGCGGCTGATGACGCGGGGCTACGACGTCTCGCGCGGGCAGGTGCTCGTGGGCGGACACGACGTTCGCGACTGGGATCTCCATGCGCTGCGCCGCCACGTGGGCGTCATTCCCCAGGAGGTCTTCCTCTTCACCGGCACGGTCGAGGAGAACCTGAGAGTGGGGGCCGGAGAGGCTGCGTCCGGCTCCGCCCTCGACAGCGCGCTTCGCACCGCGCGGGCCGATCGGGTGGTCGCCGCGCTGCCGCGCGGGCTCGAGGAGGAGATCCACGAGCGTGGACAGAATCTCTCGCAAGGACAGCGACAGCTGCTGGCCATCGCCCGTGCCCTCCTCTATAATCCGTCCGTCCTCGCCCTGGATGAGGCGACGTCGAGCGTGGACCCGGAATCGGAGTCCCTGATCCGCGCCGGACTGGAAGAGCTGCTGCAGGGGAGGGCGAGCGTGGCCATTGCCCACCGGCTGTCCACGATACAAACGGCGGACCGCATCCTCGTGCTGCACCGGGGCCGGATCCGCGAGGCGGGTCGCCACGCGGAGCTCTTGGCCCAGGGCGGGCGCTATGCGCGCCTGTACGAGCTGCAATTCGGAGGCGACGGGAGCTGATCGACTTTCAGCAACGAGTGTGGCGAGAGGTCGCGAAGATTCCGCGGGGACGGGTGGCGACCTACGGGCAGATCGCGGTGTGGCTCGGCTGGCCTCGGCGCGCCCGGATGGTCGGACGCGCGCTGCGGAGTTGCCCGTCCGGGCTGCCGTGGCACCGCGTGGTGAACGCGCGCGGCGAGATCAGCCGGCGGGCGGCCGTGGGCAGCATGATGACCCAGAAAATCCTGCTCCACCAGGAGGGGGTGGCCCTCCGCGGCGGCCGCGTGCCGCTTCAGCGCTTCCGATGGCAGGGACCCAGGAAGATCGCAGAGCGACTTCGCCGACAGGGAGGATGATATGCGCCTCGGCTTGAACATGGGATACTCCGGCTCCGCCTTGAGGATCAACGTGCCCCTGGTCCAGGAAGCGGACCGCCTGGGCTTTCACTCCGTGTGGTCGGCGGAGGCGTATGGCTCGGACGCCGTCACCACCATCACCTGGGTCGCCGCCTTGACGAAGCGGATCCACGTCGGCACCGCGATCATGCAGATCCCGGCGCGCACCCCGACCCTCACCGCGACCACGGCCATCACGCTGGACCAGATGTCCGAGGGGCGCTTTCTCCTCGGTCTTGGCGTGTCCGGGCCCCAGGTCGTCGAGGGATGGCACGGCGTCGCCTTCGGCAAGCCCCTGGCCCGGACGCGCGAGTACGTGGAGATCATCCGCTCGGTGTGGCGGCGCGAGAAGCCGGTGGAGTTCAAGGGGCAGTACTACCAGATCCCCTATGCCGGGACGGACGCCACCGGGCTGGGGAAGCCGCTCAAGTCCATACTCCATGGGCGGGCCGACATCCCGATCTACCTCGCCGCCATCGGACCCAGGAACGTGGCGCTGGCCGCCGAGATCGCCGACGGCTGGCTCCCCATCTTCTTCTCGCCGCAGCGCCTGGGCGTGCTCAAGGGCTCGCTCGACGAAGGATTCGCCCGGGCGGGTGGCGGGAAGTCCCTGGCCAGCTTCGATATCGCTCCCACCGTGCCCGTGGTGGTGGGCGACGATGTCGCGGCCTGCCGGGCCATGATCAAGCCGCGGCTCGCCCTCTACGTCGGCGGCATGGGAGCGCGCGGCAAGAATTTCTACAACGACCTCGTCTCGCGCTACGGCTACGAGGCGGCGGCCAAGAGCATCCAGGATCTCTACCTGTCGGGCAAGAAGGAAGAGGCGGCCGCCGCCGTCCCCGATGCGCTCGTGGACGAGGTCGCGCTGTGCGGTCCCAAGGAACGCATCCGCGAGCGCCTCGAGATCTGGAAAACGTCGGGAGTGACCACCATGATCTGCGGCGTGAGCCAGGTCGACGCCCTGCGTCTCATGGCCGAGCTGGCGCTCTAGCGTTCTATGAAGCCAGCCGCCAGTCGGGTCCAGGCCGCCCTCGACGCCCTCGGCCTCCGTCGCACGCTGATCGAGCTGCCCGTGGAAGCACGCACGTCCCAGCAGGCGGCCGATGCGGTGGGGGTTGGCGTAGGCCAAATCGTGAAGTCATTGGTGTTCATCGTGGACGGTGCCCCCGTGATGGTCGTCGCCTCCGGGGTTAACCGGGTGGACGAGCGGAAATTGGCGACTCTGGCGGGCGGCAAGGTCCGGCGCGCCGACGCGGACACGGTCAAGCGGGCCACCGGCTATACCATCGGCGGCGTGCCGCCCCTCGGCCACGAGACGGCGCTCCGGATCTGGGTGGACGAGGATCTCCTGCGTCACGATCTGATATACGCTGCGGGGGGCGTTCCCGAATGCGTCTTCCCGCTCACACCCGACGATCTGCTGAAGGCGACGGGCGGAACCGTGGCCGACGTGAAGGAGTCGAAATCCCTCAAAGGAGAGCCGACATGAAGCTCAAGGACAGGGTGGCCATCGTCACAGGCGCCGGATCGGGCATCGGGCACGCCACGGCGATTCTCTTCGCCGCGGAAGGGGCCAAGGTCACCGTGGTAGACCTCAAGCCCGACGCGGCGCGGGCCACCGCCGATCAGATCGAAAAGGCCGGTGGCCAGGCGCTGGCGTTGGCCGCGGACGTCAGCCGCTCCGATGACAACCGCGACGCGGTCGCGCAGACCGTGGCCCGCTGGGGACGCCTCGACGTCTTCTATGCCAATGCGGGGGTGCCGCAGTGGCCCACCCCGGTCGAGGACATGGACGAGAGCACCTTCGACCGGATCATGGCCGTGAATGTGAAAGGGGTGTTCCTCGGCGCGAAGTTTGCGGCCCCCGTGATGAAGAAGCAAAAGAGCGGGGTCATCCTCATCACGGGATCGACGGCGGCCTTCAAGCCGCGCCCGGGCGGCCAATGCTATGCGGCGTCCAAGGGCGCGGTGACCGTGATGGGGCAGAGCCTCGCCGTCGAGCTCGCGCCGTTCGGCGTCCGCGTGGTCGTCATCGCGCCGGTGGCGACGGAGACGCCCATGCTCTCGACCTTCATGGGCAAGAAGGAGGTGGACGCCGAGGGCATGGAGCGCTACACGGCCACCGTCCCCCTCGGCCGCCTCAACCGTCCCGACGACCTCGCCAAGGCCGCCCTCTTCCTCGCCTCGGACGATGCGGCCATGGTGACGGGGAGCCCCTTCATCGTCGACGGCGGCCGCTGCGCGTGAACGTCGTTCCGCTGGCCGCGGACTCGCTCGGTGTCCGCTCGATGGCCACGTATGTCGAATGCGGACAGACGCGGATACTCATCGATCCCGGGGCGGTGCTCGCGCCCAACCGCTTCGGGCTGGCGCCCGCCGACGAAGAGTGGGAAGCCCTCAAGCGCGCGAACGATCGCATCTCCGCCTATGCGACCAGAGCGGGGATCATCTTCCTCAGCCACTACCACGAAGATCACTTTCGCCACGATCCCGGCCTGTATCAGGGTCGGACGGTGTGGGCCAAGGATGCCCGGCGCATGATCAACCCCCGTCAGGCTCAGCGCGCGGGTGAGCTCTGGAAGTCGATCGGCGCCACCTGCCGCCTCGACTCCGCGGAAGGGAGGGTGATGGAGACGGCGGAGGCGCGCCTGTGCGCCTCGCCGCCCCTCGCCCATGGCGTGGAGGGCACGGGCCTGGGCTATGTCGTCGCCCTCACCGTCACCGACCTGCGCGAGGGCAGGCGCTTCGTCCACGCCTCGGACGTGCAGGGGCCGCTGTCCGCGGTGGCCGCCGCGTATTTGATTCGAGAGCGGCCCGATCTCCTCTATCTCTCGGGGCCGCCCGCCTATCTGGAGAGCCAGCTCGGCTCGGCGCTGATAGAGCAGGGCGTGGACCAGCTTCTGCGGGTCCTCGACCAAACGGGCTGCCGGGTGATTCTCGATCATCACGCGCTGCGAGACGAGAGCTACCCTGATCGCTTCCAGCGGCTGTGGCAGACGGGCAGAGTGGTGACGGCGGCCGGATTTCTCGGAATCGACGAAGCCCCCCTCGAGTGCAGGCGCCGGACCCTGTGGGCGGGAAAGCGCAAGCCTGCCTCGTCCATGCCGGCTCGATTGAAGAGGCCGGAGCGGTCGACTATGATCGAAAGCAGACGCGACATGCGGCGAGCGAAAGGAGGAGCGATCGAGTGAGCGAGGCGAAAACGCTTGGCGTCGGCGACCCGGCGCCCGGCTTTACCCTGAAGACGATCGGCCTCAAGGAAGTCAGCCTGAAGGACTATAAAGGCAAGAATGTGGTCTTGCTGTTCTACCCGCTCGACTGGACCCCTGGCTGATCCAAGTGCATGCCCGCCTTCGACAAGCGTGTGAAGGACTTCGAGGCGGCGAATACCCAGGTGCTGGGTATCAGCACGGACAGCCCCTTCAGCCATGAGAACTGGGCGAAGTCGGTGGGCATCTCGAACTACCCGCTTCTCTCCGATACGCATCGGACGGTGAGCAAGGACTACGGCGTCTACTGGCCTGCCTGGAACGCCAATGTACGCGCCACTTTCATCGTGAACAAGCAGGGAAAGATCGCCTTCGTCGAGCTTTACGGCCAGGGTGACCTGCCCGACCCGGACAAGATCCTCGCCGAGGTGAAGAAGCTCGGCTAGCTGCCGGCCAGGCGCGCGGGGCGGCCCGGCGCCCTGCGCGTAGTGAGGGCCACGCCCCCGAGCACGGCGGCTCCGCCGAGCACGCCCGTGAGTCCGACTCGCTCTCCCAGCATCGCCCACGCAAGCAACACACCGATCACCGGCTGGAGATTCAGGAAGACGGCCGAGCGGCTGGGTCCGACCAGGTGTACGGCCTCGTACCACCAGATGTGAGCGATAGAGCCGAGAATCGCCTGGTAGATGACGACGGTCCACGCGACGGGCGAGGCGAAATCCGGCGCGGGGAACAGCCCCGCGGTGAGGAAGGGCAAGGGGAGGAGCATGAGTGAGCCGAGCACATACGCGGTCGTCGTCGCCACGGCGGGGGAGTGGCGGGCGAGCACCCGCTTGCCGTAGACGGTGTAGGCGGCCCAACCCACCTGGCTCAGGAGGAGCAGAAAGTCGCCGGGCCGGAGATCGAGATGCATGACGGCATGCCAGCTGCCCTTGGTGATGATGAGCCCGACCCCGGCGGCCGAGCAGGCCACTCCCGCCCATTGCAGCGGCCTCAGCCGCTCGCCCAGATAGGCTCGCGCGCCGATGACCACCATGACCGGCGTGGCCGGCTGCAGCAGCACCGCGCTCGACGCGGTGGTGAAGGCAATGGCGAGATAGGTCCCGCCCGTCGAGACGAAGATACCCACGAAGCCCAGGAAGGCGAGGGGACCCAGGTCGCGTAGACGAAGGGCGGTGAACTCCGATGCGCCGCGGCGGAAGAGGAGCGCGCAGAGGAACATCGAGGCGATGCTGCAGCGGAGGACGACGAGGACGAGCGGCGGAAAAGCGACGAGGGCGAGCTTCGCGAATGCCGGGTACGAGCCCCAGAGAGCGGCGATGAGCGACAGCGCGGTATAGGCGCCGGTTTGACCCGAACCGAGCACCCGCCTATCATAGCGCGTCCGTCATGGCCGACTACATCATCGAGCGGCGTCTCTGGCTGCCCCGGCCGCGCCCCGACGTCTTCGCATTCTTCGTCGACCCACGCAATCTCGGCGCTGTGCAGCCGAGCTGGGCACAACCGATCTGGCTCGCCGAGCCGCCGGCCCGGCTCGAAGCCGGCGCGCTGCTCGATTTTGCCGTGCGCATGGTGGGGGTTTCCGTGCGCTGGCGTGTGATGGTGCGCGAGTTCGACCCGCCCTTCCGCTTCGTGGACGTCCAGCTCTGGGGACCGTTCGCGCGATGGGAGCACCGGCATCGCTTCCTGGAAGGCCCCGAGGCCGATGGGCAGGGACCGGTGGGCACGTGGATGGAAGACCGCGTGACCTACAGTCCGCCGTGGGGACCCCTGGGCAGGGCCGCCCACGCGCTCGGGGCGGGGCGCCGCATCGCCGCCCTCTTCGCTTTCCGCGAGGCGCGTTTGCGGGAGCGCTTCGCTTGAGTCCGACGGTGGCCCCCGATCTCCTGGGAGCGCACATGTCCATCGCGGGCGGGCTCTACCGCGCTCTCGAGCGCGGCCAGGAGGTCGGCTGCTCGGTGGTGCAGATCTTCCTCAAGAACCAGCTCCAGTGGGCCGCCAAGCCCTACACCAGCGACGACATCACACTGTTCAAGGCGGCGTGGAAGCGGACGGGCCTCAAGTGCGTCTTCGCCCACTCGAGCTACCTCATCAACCTTGCGGCTGCCGAGCCAACTGAATGGCAGCGCGCGGTCGAGGCGTTTCACGATGAGCTCGAGCGGGCGGAGGCTCTGGGTTTGCCCTTCGTGATCATCCACCCCGGCTCTCATCGCGGCGAAGGACTCGAGGCGGGGGTAGCACGGATCGCGCGGGCCCTCGACCTGGTTCTGGAGAGAACGCGCGGGTATCGGGTCATGGTGCTGCTCGAGAACACCGCGGGGGGCGGCGCCACCATCGGCCGGAGCTTCGAGGAGCTGGCCGCGCTGCTCGACGCGGTCAAGGAGCCGGAACGCGTCGGCATCTGCCTCGACACCTGCCACCTTTTCGCCGCGGGCTACGACGTGAGGAACCGGGAGGGCTACGAGACGGCCATGCGGGCGTGCGCCCGACTCATCGGCATCCGGCGCGTGCGCGCCTTCCACCTCAACGACGCCAAAGCGCCGTGCGGCTCCGGCCTCGACCGCCACGAGAAGATCGGCCGCGGCAGGATGGGGGTGGCCGCGTTCCGCCTCCTCATGAACGACCGGCGCTTCGCCCGGGTGC
>Ga0137407_10002370_pt1 | contig 12407 bp, 11 predicted proteins | sample CZOMad2_2_16fung_FD_108410 | JGI IMG/M metagenome (GOLD analysis project Ga0137407, IMG submission 108410) | Vadose zone soil fungal communities from Angelo Coast Range Reserve, California, USA - CZOMad2_2_16fungal (Illumina Assembly) | ecosystem: Environmental > Terrestrial > Soil > Vadose...
AGCAGGGACATGCTGGCCGGAGCGGTGAAGGCGGCCGCTATCCCCTTCACGAACCGCGCCGCTATCAGCAGGCCCGGGCTGCTCACCAGCCCGCCGAAGACCGAGACGAGGGCGAAGACGGCCAGGGCGGCCAGGAAGACCCGCCTGCGGCCGAGCAGGTCGGCGGCCCGGCCGCCGAGGAGCAGCAGGCCGCCGTAGCCGAGGACGTACCCGCTGACGATCCACTGCAGGGACGAGGTGCTCAGGTCGAGGGCCGACCGGATCGACGGCAGGGCGACGCCGACCATCGAGACGTCCAGGCCGTCGAGGCACAACGCGCCGCCCAGCACGATCAGGATCGCCCACAGCTGCGGCGTCCAGATCTGGCTGCCGCCGGGGCGGGCATCGGAGTGAAGTGCGTCGGATGAAGTCATAGGCGAAACTATATGTATGCGCAAACAATAGATGCAAGAACAATTAATGCACTTGCATTTACCTCGGCGGAGCGTTATGCTGCGCCCGTGAGCGCGACGCAGGCCAGCCCGGTGCAGGCCAGCCCGGTGGGCCGGGAGGCCGGCCTGACCGGTGACGCCGGGACCCGCGACGCCGGGACCCGCGACATCGTGGTGGCCGCCTGGCGGGAGATGGCAGCCTGCCACGCCGCCGCCTGCGCCGCGCTGGAGCGCGAGCTCGGCGAGCGGCACGGGCTCGGGGTCAGCGACTTCGAGGTCCTGGAGCGGCTGGCCGAGAGCGACGGGCGCAAGTTCCGCGCCCAGGACCTCGCCGAGGCCGTGCACCTGAGCCAGAGCGCGCTGTCCCGCCTGGTGGACCGGCTGGCCCGGCACGGCCTGGTCGAGCGCTGCGGCTGTGACGTGGACCGGCGCGGCATCTACGTGGTGCTGACCGAGGTCGGCGAACGGCGCCACGCCGAGGCGGTCCCGACCCATCGTGGTATTCTCGCCCGCCATCTGCCTGCCTCGATGCTCGGCGGCCAGTAGCGGCGGGGAACGCCCGCTGGATAGGGTTAGTCCGTCCAAAACGGGCTAGTCAGTGCCACAATGGCGGGGGAGCGAAGATGAGCCATGCCTGACCGGCCGGCCACGCTGCGAGACGTCGCGGCCGCGGCCCGCGTCCACCCGGCCACGGCGTCCCGCGCGCTCAATCCCGAGACCCGCATCCTGGTCAGCGAAGATACCGCCCGGCGGGTGACCGAGGCCGCGGAGAGGCTCGGCTACCGGCCCAACCCGGTCGCCCGCAGCCTGCGGACCAGGCGTTCCCATAGCGTCGGGGTGCTGATCCCCGACCTGAACAACCCGCTGTTCCCGCCGATCGTGCGCGGCCTCGAGGACAAGCTGGCGGCGGCCGGCTACGTCGCGCTGATCGGCAACACCGACGCCGACGCCGGCCGTGAGCGTACCCTGTTCGAGCAGATGCGGGCCCGCCATGTCGACGGGTTCGTGCTGGCCACCGCGACCCTGCACGACCGGCTGCTGGCCGAGGCGGCCGCGGCGGACGTCCCCGTGGTGCTGATGAACCGGCTGGCCCCGGACTACAGCTTCCCCTCGGTCTCGGTCGACAACGAGCAGGGCGCCCGGATGGCGGTCAGCCACCTGGACCGGCTCGGCCACACCCGGATCGCGCACATCGCGGGACCGCAGGAGGCGTCCACCGGGCTGAGCCGCCTGCGCGGGTTCCGGGACGGCATGGCGGCCCACGAGCTTGAGGTGGACGAGGACCTGATCGTGTACGCCGACAGGTACACGGTTGAGGAGGGCATTCGCTGCTGCCGGGAACTGCTGGCGCGGCATCAGGGTTTCACGGCGGTGGCCGCCGCCAACGACATGCTGGCGGTGGGGTGCTACACCGCGCTGGACGAGCGCTCGCTGCAGTGCCCCGACGACATCTCGGTGATCGGCTTCAATGACATGCCGTTCATCGACCGGCTCAAGCCTCCGCTCACCACGGTGCGCTTCCCGCACTACCAGCTGGGTACCGAGGCGGCGCAGCTGCTGCTCGAGCGGATCAGCGGGGGCGAGGGCCCGGTGAAGATCCTCTACCTCGCCCCGGAGCTTGTCGTCCGCGGTTCCACCTCCGCGCGGGCGGATGACTCCGGGTCGGCGGTGAGCCCGCCCGTGCCGCTGCGCCGGTCCCGCGGGGTCTCGGGAGCCTAGCCCGGCCCGGTCGCCACGCTGCACCAGGCTATGCGAGTGTGCGGCAATCGATTGCAGCCCGTCGGGCTGGTAGGGAGTGGCTTCCGTGCGGCTTTGGTAACAGGTTGGGCATACGGCATTGACAAAGGTGACGGGCAAGGCAGAATCTCGGATGCAAACGATTGTGACCAGAAGCCTGGGCTGGCATCGAGGGAGGGGATCTAGCGACATGGCGGCACGCGATCACGCACATCGGCTCGGCTGGCTAGGCACCGGCCGCATGGGCGTGGAGATGGGTCGCCGGCTTCTCTCGGCCGGCTGCGACCTCGCCGTTTTCAACCGCTCCATGAGCAAGGCGGAGCCGCTGACCAGGCTGGGCGCCAAGCCCGCGGCCACCGCCGCGGAACTGGCGGCCAGAGATATCGTCTTCATCACCGTCGGCTCGCCGGAAGATCTCGTCTCCGCGGTGCTGGGCCCGGGGGGGCTCATGTCCAGTGCCGATGCGGCGCCGGCGGTGCTCATCGATTGCTCCACGGTCTCGGCCGAGGCCTCGGCCCGGGTGCGGGCCGAGATCGCCAGCCGGGGGACCGCCCTGCTGGCCGCCCCGGTCATGGGTAATCCCAAGGTCGTGCGGGCCGGGAAGATGACCGCCGCGGTCTCTGGCCCGCGTGACGCGTTCGACCTGGCGGAGCCGTACCTGACCATGCTGGGCCGCGGCGTCACCTACGTGGGTGACGGCGAGGAGGCCAGGACGGTCAAGCTCTGCCACAACCTCATCCTGGGTGTCGTGGCCCAGTCGCTCGCCGAGATCACGGTTCTCGCCGAAAAGAGCGGGATCACCCGGCAGGCGTTCCTCGACTGCCTGAACAAGAGCGTGATGGGTTCGCTGTTCACCGGCTACAAGACGCCGGCGTACGTGAACCTCGATTTCGAGCCCACGTTCACCGCGACGCTGCTGCGCAAGGACTTCGACCTTGGCCTGGCCGCGGCGCGGGAACACGAGGTGCCGATGCCGGTCGCGGCCGTGGTCCACCAGCTGATCCAGGGCCTGGTCGGCCGCGGGTACGGCGACTCGGACTTCGCCGCCCTGCTCCAGCAGCAGGCGGACTCCGCGGGCCTGGTGCTCGTGAGCGAGCACGCGGAGGTCTCCGACGGGCTCGGCACCGGCGATGACTAGTCCGTAATTAACCCGAACGAGGAAGGAGGCACCGGGCGTGAAACCCCCCCTCCCCAGGCTCTCCAAGAACGGCCTCGCCCTGAGCGCGGTAGCTGTCCTGTCAGTCGGCGTCCTGGCCGCCTGCAGCAGCAGTAACAGCAGCACCAGTACCAGTACACCGGGTACCACTAGTTCCAGCCCGAGCACCAAGGCGCCCATCGTGATCGGCGCGTCGCTGTCGCTGACCGGCGACTTCTCCGTTGACGGCCAGGCCTTCCAGCGTGGCTACCAGCTGTGGGCCAGCGACGTGAACAAGAACGGCGGCCTGCTCGGCCGCCAGGTGACCCTCAAGATCCTCAACGACAACAGCAGCCCGCAGCAGGCGCAGACCAACTACCAGACCCTGTTCTCCTCGAATAAGGTCGACCTCGCCTTCGGGCCGTTCTCCTCGCTGCTGACCACGCCGTCGGCGTCGGTCGCGGCCCGGTACGGCTACGCGCTCATCGAGGGCGCGGGCGGGGCCCCGTCGGTGTTCGCCAGCCCAGCCAACGCCTCGGCGCACAATATCTTCGACGTGAGCCTGCCGATCGAGGACGAGATGGTCCCGTTCGTCAACTGGGTCGCCTCGCTGCCGCCCAGCCAGCGGCCCAAGACGGCGGCGTACCCGATGGCCGACGACCCGTTCGCCGACCCGCCGGTACAGCTCGCCCAGAAGAAGCTCGAGGCGCTCGGCGTCAAGACGGTGTATTCGAAGATCTTCCCGGCGGAGAACGCCTCCTACAAGCCGGCCGCGGACCAGGTGGCCGCCACTGGCGCGCAGGCCGTACTGCTCGGATCCACCGACGTGCCGACGGTCGCCGCGTTCATGCAGGCGTTCGAGCAGCAGCACTACACTCCGAAGATGTTCATCTGCGCGGCGGGCCCGGACCAGGGCGCCGCGTTCACCTCCGCGGTGGGCAAGGGCAACGCAGCCGGGATGATGGTGCCGAACGGCTGGTACCCCGGGTACGCGAACGCGTCGAGCCAGCAGATGGTGCAGGAGTACGTGGCCAAGTACGGCGGATCGCCGTCGGACATCAACGCCGACGTGGCCGAGGCCTACGCGGTGGGCCAGGTCGCGGCGGCGGCGGTGACCGCCACCAAGGGCACCGACAACAAGGCGATCATCAGCTACCTGCACAACGGCACGGCGATCAGCACGGTTCAGGGCCCGGTGAAGTTCGACTCGGAGGGCAAGAACGCCGCGGCCGCCGCTTTCGTCTTCCAGTGGCAGAAGAGCGCGACGTACAAAAAGGTCCTCCCGGCTGGCACGTCGGGCTCGGTGCCGATACTCGACCCCAAGCCGAACTGGACTAGCTAACTCACATGGCACACCAGATCTACCAGGCTATTGCCGACGGCATCCTCGTCGGCGGCGTCTACGCCCTGATGGCCGTCGGCCTTACGCTGATCTTCGGCGTGCTGGATATCATCAACATCGCCCAGGGTGTCCTGGTCATCCTGGGCGCTTACCTCAGCTATGAGCTGTCGGCGCGGCTGCACCTGGACTTGTTCCTCGGGCTGCTGATCACCGTGCCGGCTATGTTCGTGATCGGCGTCGTCATCCAGTGGGCGTTCATCCGGCGGCTCCGCGGCCGCGAGCGCACGTCCATGACCCTGCTGGTCAGCTACGCGGTCGCGCTGATCATCGAGGGCATCCTGTACGAGATCTACGGGCCGAACGTCAAGCAGCTCAACGCCTCGTACGTGCAGTCAAGCGTGCATCTGCTCGGCTTCTACCTGTCCGACATCTACCTGTACGGCTTCGCGCTGGCGGTAGCGGTCGTCGTGGCCATCTACGCGCTGCTCTACCGGACCAGGTTCGGGCGCAGCGTGCGGGCCACGATGCAGGACGAGACGGCGGCGCGGCTCGTCGGCATCGACGTGAACCGCGTCGCCGCCATCACCTTCGGCGTCGGCGTCGCGGTGACCGCGGCCGGCGGGATGATGTTCGGCGCTACCAACAGCTTCAACCCCAACAGCGGCTACGACCTGATCTCGCGGCTGCTCGCCATCATCATCCTCGGCGGCCTGGGCAGCATCGGCGGAGCGCTGGCCGCGTCGGTGTTCATGCTCACGGTGGAATCGCTGGTCACCATCTGGTCGCCGGAGTGGGCGATCGTGGTGTTCTACGCCGCGCTGGTGCTGGTGCTGGTGATCCGCCCGACCGGGTTCTTCGGCCGGCAGCCGGTGCGGGCCCAGTGAACAGCACAGTGAGCGGGCAGCGCGCCGTGAGGAGCGCGGCGCTCGCCGTCCTGGCCGCGGCGGCCGTCGGATTCCCGCTGGTGTTCAGCAGCCCGGTGGTGACCAACTATGCGGTATACGCGCTGATCTTCGTGGCCGTGGTCTCCGCCTGGAACGTGTTCTCCGGCTTCTCCGGGTACATATCGCTCGGCCACGCGGTGTTCTTCGGTAGCGGCGCCTACGCCGTGGGCATCGCGGCCAGGGACTGGCACATCAACGGCACCGGCGTGTTCGCGCTGCTGCCGCTGGCCGCGGTGGCGGGAGCGGTGATCGCGGTGCCGTTCGGCCTGATCGCGCTGCGGGTGCGCCGGCACACGTTCATCGTGATCACGATCGCGGTGTTCTTCATCTTCCAGCTGATGGCCTTCAACCTGAACTCCTTCACCGGCGGCACCATCGGGATGTCCGCGCCGTTCCTGCCCTGGACGCCGACCGCCTTCAACGACCGCTTCTACTACATCGCCCTGGCCTGCGCCGCGGTCACGGTGGTCATGGCCGTGCTGATCCGGCGGTCCCGGTTCGGCCTGCAGCTCCGCGCGATCCGGGACGACGAGGACCGGGCCCGCGGGCTCGGCGTGCAGGCCATGCGGGTCAAGCTGACCGCGTTCGTGCTGTCCGCCGCGATGACGGGGCTGGTCGGCGGGGTGTGGTTCCTGTACCTGACCCAGGTACTGCCGCAGTCGGGCTTCGATCCGCTGTTCGACTTGTCCCTGGTGCTGATGGCGTTCCTGGGCGGGCTCGGCACGATCAGCGGCCCGGTCATCGGCGCGCTCATCATCGAGCCGGGTCAGCTGTACCTGACCATCAAGTACACCAACGGCTACCTCAGCGAGATCCTCCTCGGCGCGCTGTTCCTGCTCATCGTGCTGTTCATGCCGCGGGGCCTGGTGCCGACGGCTACCGAGTGGATCCGGCGGCTGCGCACGCGGGGCCGTCCCGCGGTACCCCCCGCGAGCCCAGGGGCCGCGGCCCCGCAAGCCAGCGAAGCGCCCACCAGGGAGGCCCGGACATGACCGCGCTGCTGCGCACCGAGGGGGTGCGCAAGGCGTACGGCGGCGTGCACGCGCTCGACTCCTGCACGGTCGAGGTCGACGAGGGGTCGGTGTCCGGCCTGATCGGACCGAACGGGTCGGGCAAGACCACCCTGTTCAACGTCATCACCGGGTACGCCAAGGCGGACGAGGGGCAGGTGTACCTGGCGGGCAGGAAGATCACCAACCAGTCCCCGGACCGCGTCTTCACCCTCGGCATCGGCCGCACCTTCCAGCTCACCAGGATCTTCGCCAGCCTCACCGTGCTGGAGAACATGCTGGTCGCCTCGCCGAACGGCCGGGCCGCGGCCCGCAGGCGGGCGATGGAGCAGCTGGAGTTCGTCGGTATCGCCGGGCACCACGCCGCGCTGGCCGGCACGCTCTCCTACGGCCAGCGCAAGCTCCTGGAGCTCGCCTACGTGCTGGTCGCGGACCCCGCCGTCATCCTCCTCGACGAGCCGGCCGGCGGCGTCAACCTCTCGCTGGTCAACACCATCGCCGACCGGATCAGGGAGCTTAACAAGGGCGGCAAGACCTTCCTGATCGTCGAGCACAACATGGAGTTCGTGATGGGGCTGTGCGACCGGGTCACGGTCCTCGACTCGGGCGCGGTGGTGGCCGCGGGGCCGCCCGCCATCATCAGGACCGACCGCCGGGTGCTCAACGCCTACCTCGGCGAGGACCTCGCCGACGACGATCCGCCTCCGCCGGAGCAGCCAGGGGAGCAGCCATGACCGCGCCGGCCGGCGAAGGGCAGGCCCCGGAGGGCGGGGCGGGTACCCAGCCCCGTTCGGTGCTGACGATCACGGACCTGGTGGTCGGCTACGGCGGCGGCGACGTGCTGCGCGGCGTCTCGCTGCAGGTGCCCGAGGGCGGCATCACCTGCGTCGTCGGGCCGAACGGGGCCGGCAAATCCACTCTCCTATCCGCGGTCAGCGGGCTGCTGCGGCCGCGCCTCGGCTCGATCGAGCTCGACGGGCAGGACCTCGCCGGCCTGTCGCCACGCCAGGTCCTGCGCCTGGGCGTCGTGCAGGTGCCGCAGAACCACAGCCTGTTCCGCGACATGACGGTACGGGAGAACATCGAGCTCGGCGGCTACATCCTGGCTGACCGGGCGCTGACCGCGCGCCGGACGGCGGCGGTATTCGACGTGTTTCCCGACATCGCCGGATGGGCCGGGAAGAAGGCGGGCAGCCTGTCCGGAGGTCAGCAGCGGCTGGTGGAGTTCGCCCGCGCGCTGATGCTCGAGCCGAGGCTGCTGCTGCTGGACGAGCCGTCGATGGGCCTGGCGCCCAAGATCCTGCGGACTGTCTTCGACGCGGTCCGGCAGATGAGCGCGACCGGCGTGACGATGCTGCTGGTCGAGCAGAACGCCCGGGCTGGCCTGCGCCTGTCCAGCCATGGCGTGGTGATGGAGAGCGGCCGGGTGCGGCTGACCGGCACCGGGCGCGAGGTCCTCGAGAACCCCGAGATCGGCGCGCTCTACCTCGGGGGAGCCGTCAGCGCTGGCTGAAGCCGCGGCGGCAGCCTCTAGTCCCGCTTGCGGGCCAGCGTCAGCCCGTCGCCGATCGGGACCATGACCAGGTCCACCCGGTCGTCGGCCGCGGCGTGGTCGTTGAAGTCCCTGACCGCGATCACCAGGGGATTGTCGTTGCCCGCGTCGATCACCCGGCCGTGCGAGAACGTGTTGTCGACCATGATCAGGCCGCCCGGGCGGACCCGCGGTACGACCTCGCGCCAGTAGCCGAGGTAGCCGCCCTTGTCGGCGTCGATGAACGCCACGTCGAACAGTCCGGCGTCCGGCAGCGCCCGCAGCGTGTCGATGGCCGGGCCCAGCCGCAGCTCGATCCGGTCCGACAGGCCCGCCTTCTCCCAGTACTTCCTGGCCACCGCGGTCCATTCCTCGCTGATGTCGCAGCACAGCAGGTGACCCCCGCCTGCCAGGCCACGAGCAATACAGATCGACGAGTAGCCGGTGAAGGTGCCGATCTCGATGGCCGAGGTGGCCCCGGTGAGCTGGGTCAGCAGCGTCATCAGGGTGCCCTGCTCCGGCGGGATGGCCAGGCCGGACTCGAACGGGAACAGGTCCGCCGTCTCATTCGCCAGTTCCCGCAGGACGGCGTCCGGCGGGCTGCTGTGCGCGGTGAGGTACGCGTTGAGATGAAGGCTGATCTGCTCGCTGCGCTGTGCCATGGGACAACGCTATAGGCATCACCCGCCAGTCCGCGAGGCGGACGTCCCTATTATCTAGATTACCGATCAAATAAAGAGGATTTTGGGGTGGCCCGGACGTCACCGGAGGGTGGTGACCGGAGGGTGGTGACCGGAGGTACCGGGGCACTGCCGCAGGGCAGGCCGGGCTGGATCCAGCCACCGTCCGCGCCTCGGGGCGCGATAGTTATGTTTCCGCTTCAAGCTAATGCGTGAACCTCAGGATGCGCATAGAAACTACATTTAGCGGTCTAATTCATTACCTATGAGTAGATCTTGATCGAGCAAACTGTCAACAGTGCATCACGCGAAAGATCAACATCCGGCGTCCTGTGATTACCGGGACACGCGCGACATAAGGCGAAATATGGCGAAGGCATGGTCTATGCTGAGCTTTGCTTCGGTAGTGATGAGGTGCGACTTGCCACCCCGCCACTGCGGAGACATACGGAGAGTAATCGTCTAACTACACGCTTCTGTTGAAACTGAGACGAATATTCCCAATGAGGTAGCGCATCACGGGTGATACGGACACTATTGCTTCTGGCGGTCCGCGTCCGTCGCGCATTTGCGCGGTGCCGGGCCGTCGTCGCATTGACGGGGAACGGCCTTCTGCGGGCACCAGAGGGCCTGGGCAAACAGAGGGCTGAGACAGCAGAGGGCTGCCTTTACGCCACGGACACTTCACCGAAGGGGATTGCCGTAGATGACGACACCGGCCGGTTGGGGTGCTGCCGGTGATCCGGGCGGCGCATGACTCCGCCGGACAACCGAACGTCGCCGGGGGCATGCGACGCAGACTCCGAGTGCCTGCACGTGCCGTGCTTCCAGGTGCAACTGGAAGCCTCCAGCCGCGGGCAGGCTCACCGCCAGGCGAACGCCTGCGTGTACCACGTCGCCGACGTCATCCAGGCCCTGCGGGCCTGGGCAGCGGAACACGGCGTCATCGACGGGGCCCTGACCATCTTGGCCATCGAGCCTGCCGCGGGCGGGCGCCAGCCGGACGGCTCCAGTCAGGCGCGCGGCCCAGGCGATCCTGACCTGCACGGCTTCCCGTTCAGCCGGATCCCCCTGGGCTCTTCCGAGCGAGCCAGCCCGGCCGGGCTGGGCTAGTCGAGGCTGGGCTAGTCGAGGCTGGGCTAGTCCAGGCGCGAGGCCCGGTGCCGCAGCGCCTGGGCGAGGCCGGCCGCGAACGTCGGCGCGTCCGTCTCGGCCAGCCGGGCGAAGGAGACCCTGATCCCGGGCGGCGCGGCGATCCGGAATCGCTGGCCCGGGGCGACCGCCCAGCCCGCCGCGGCCAGTGCGGACGCCACGCCGTCCTCGTCGGCGACGGGTACCCAGCTGGTGAACCCCGACCGGCCGGTGGCCGTGATCCCGTGTGCCGCCAGCGCGCTGCGCAGGGCCGCGCCCCGGCTGGCGTACGTCCGGGCCGCGGTCGCCAGGGCCCGGACCGCCTCGGCGTCCGACCACAGGTCGGCGACCATCTCCTGCAGCTGGTAGCTCACCCAGCCGGTGCCGAGCGCCTGCCGTCCGGCCACCCGGGTAATGGTCGCCTCGTCGCCCGCCAGCACGGCGAGCCGCAGGTCGGGCCCGAGCGACTTGGACACCGAGCGCAGCGTCGCCCAGCGAGCCGCCGCCCTGGGACGCCCCGGGGCGCGCGCGCAGGCGGAGAAGGCGGGTGCCCCGGCCACCGGCCCGGCGTGATCGTCCTCGATGACCCCGGCCGCGGGGCGCCGCCGCAGTACCTCGCCGATCTCCGCGGCGCGCCCGGCGTCCCAGGCGGCACCGGTAGCGGCCTGGGCCCGGGGCGTCATGATGACCGCGCCCGCGCCGCGGGCCAGCGCGGCGTCAAGGCCGTCGGGCCGGATGCCGAGATCGTCCACCGGGACCGGTACCGCGGTGAAGCCCATCGCCGCCACCAGGTCGAAGGTAACCGCGTGGCCGGGGTCCTCGACGATCACCCGGTCGGCCGGGGTGAGCCAGGTGGCGAGGACCCGCTCGATCCCGTCGAGAGCCCCGCCCGTGACGGTCAGGCTGGCGGCGTCGATGCCGTCGGCCGCCAGCTGCGCGGACGCCAGGCGGCGCAGCCGCGCCTCGACCGGCGCTTCGGCGTACAGCCGGGCGGCCCGCCGGGCGGGCCAGGCCGGGAGCGGGGGGAGCAGGTCCGGATCCGGCCCGCCGCTGATCAGGTCCCGAGTGCCCGCGGGAGCGCTCAGGTACACCCGCGAGCTGACCGGGGGAGCGCCGCGGATGCGGGTGCCGCCCCGGCCGGCGCCGGCCGTCAGGCCCCGGCGGCGCAGGTCGCTGTAGGCGGCGGCCACCGTGGCCGGGCTGACGCCCAGCTGGCCGGCCAGCTCGCGGACCGGCGGCAGCCGATCTCCGGGGGCCAGCTGCCCGGCGCGGATGCCCGCCTCCACGCTGGCCGATATCTCCTTGGCGGTCCGGCCCTCAGGGCGATATCGTACCAGTATGTTCACAAAATGTACTGTAACATTTCTTGACACCGATGGCTGAGCCGATGCCGGGGCCGTTCTCGGCCGAATCGCGGCTGATCCACGCGGGCACCGCGCGGATGCCCGGCGAGCCCGCCACGCCGCCCCTGGTCCCGGCGAGCATCTACGTGTCGCAAGGGAGCCCGCTTCCCGGCCGCGGCTACGGCCGGGACGGGAACCCCGGCTGGGAGGCGCTCGAGCAGGCCATCGGCGGCCTCGAGGACGCCGAGGCGGTGGCCTTCGCCTCCGGCCAGGCCGCCTCGATGGCGCTGATGCTGGCCCTGGCCCCGGGCCGGGACCGCATCGTGCTGCCGCAGGACGGCTACTACGGCGGCCGGGCGCTGGCGGACCGGCTGCGGCCGCACGGCGCCGTGCCGGTCCCGGTGGACCTGCGTGACCTGGCCGCGGTGGAGCGCGAGCTGGCCGCCGGGCCGTCGGTGCTGTGGGCCGAGACGCCGACGAACCCGCTGCTCCGGGTGGCCGACCTGGCCCGGCTCGGTGCCCTGGCGGCCCAGGCGGGCGCGCCCATGATCGTGGACAACACCGTCGCCACCGGCCTGCTCCAGCGCCCGCTCGAGGCCGGGGCGACGGCCTCGCTGTACTCGCTGACCAAGGCGGTCTCCGGGCACTCGGACGTGATCCTCGGAGCGGTGGTGAGCCGCGATCAGGACCTGGTGGCCTCGCTGCGGGCCTGGCGGTCCAGCGGCGGCGGCATACCGGGTCCTTTCGAGGCCTGGCTGGCCCTGCGCGGCCTCAAGACGCTGCCGCTGCGGATCGCGCGCCAGTCGGACAGCGCGCTGGCCATCGCCAGGCACCTGGCGGGCCATCACCGGGTGGCGGCTGTGCACTATCCCGGTGTCGACAAATCGACCGGGGAACTGGCGCGACGCCAGATGCCCCGCGGCTTCGGCCCCCTGCTGTCCTTCGAGGTCAGCGCCCCATCCGGCAGCGCCCCAGCCGCCAGCCCCCCAGCCGGCAGCGCCGCGGACAAGGTGGTGGCGAGTTCGGAGCTGATCCTGCCGGCGACGAGCTTCGGCGGCGTGGAGTCGACCTGGGAGCGCCGGGCCCGGTGGCCGGCCGAGACCGCGCCGGCCGGGCTGATCCG
>Ga0137407_10002371_pt1 | contig 12406 bp, 10 predicted proteins | sample CZOMad2_2_16fung_FD_108410 | JGI IMG/M metagenome (GOLD analysis project Ga0137407, IMG submission 108410) | Vadose zone soil fungal communities from Angelo Coast Range Reserve, California, USA - CZOMad2_2_16fungal (Illumina Assembly) | ecosystem: Environmental > Terrestrial > Soil > Vadose...
AATTCCAATCTACGCCAGGAAATTTGCTCAGCTCCTGGTCCATGGCGGCAATAAGGTCGTCTTTCGTCTTGAACTCGGAGCGCCACTTCGCATGTGGCAGCAAATCAATGAAGAATTCCGTGTTGTAGAATCCGCTGGCATCGCTGCCATCATCTGGACGCCCTACCTGACTCACTATCTGTTTGCTTTCGGGAAAGCTTGCCAGCACACGGCGGGCCCGGTTCGCCAGATCGATTCCCGCAGAAGGACCGGTACTGGGAGCGAGGGTGCCACGCACCCAAATAGCGCCCTCATCAAGATGGGGAAGGAATTCAGAGCCTATAACACCGCTGAAACCGATCAACAGCATCAGGGCAAACGCCGCGAGACCTAATCCCAAAGTCAGCTTCAAATGGTTGAAGCACCAGTCCAATATTAGGCTGTACTGCTCTTGCAACCAGTGAAATACCGGATTGCGCCATTCTTTGATTTCGTCTTTGAACAGCAGACTACACAGCACGGGAGCGATCAGCAGCGCGAACAAGAGCGCCCCCACTAATGCAAACGCAACAGTCCACGCCATCGGGCGGAACAGACGGCCTTCCACACGCTGGAGGGTGAAGATGGGTAGATAGGAAACGATGATGATGATGCGGGCGAAGAACACAGGCCTTTGCACTTCGTGCGCTGCCGTCGCGATCATCTCCAGCAGCGTCTTCTTGCCTCGCCCATACTCGCCGTGGCGCAGAATGTTCTCAACCATTACCACCGAGCCATCAACCACCATGCCGAAATCCAGCGCTCCCAGCGACAGCAGGTTCGCGGGTATGTGACTCAGATCGAGCAGAATCGCTGCGAACAACAACGCGAAAGGAATGGTGATGGTGACAATCAGCGCGCTGCGAACGTTGCCCAGGAACAAGAACAAGACCAGTGTGACCAGCAGCACTCCGTCCGTAAGGTTCCGCAGCACGGTGTGGGTCGTGTAGTGAACAAGGTCGCTGCGGTCGAGATGAGGAACAAGCCTCACTCCCTTTGGCAGAATGCCGTCATTCAGTTCCTTGATTTTGGAGTGAAGGGCCTCAAGCGTTGCATCTGCCTCAGCACCCTTTCGGAGCAGCACGATGCCTTCGACGACATCGTCATTGTTGATGACCGTTCCGTCATCATGGCGGATCGTTTTCCCGAGTTGTCCCAATCGAACCTTTGGCGCTTGCACGACTGTGCCGAGATCACGAGCGCGTACCGGAGTACCGCCTGTGACTTTAACCACGGTGGCTCCAATGTCATCGGTATTGGTCATCAGGCCAACGGCGCGGACGTTCAACGCCTGCTCTCCCCGTTCGATGAAGCCTCCACCGGCATTGATGTTGTTGTTGGCGAGAGTTTGTTCCACCTGGCTGATTGAGAGTCCATAGGAGACGAGCTTCCCCGGATCGAGCTGAACTTGGTACTCGCGCGTTGGCCCGCCGAAAATGTTGACCTCGACCACGTTCGGTACGGACTTCAGTTGGTTCCGAACCACGTAGTCTTGCAAGGTTTTCAGCTCCATTACGTCGTACTTCGGGTTTGTGCTCTGAAGCGTGTAGAACATGATCTGGCCGGTCGGGCTGTAGTCCGGGCCAAGGTCTGGGTTCACCCCTTGTGGCAAAGTGGCCTGTTGCAATCGGTCAATCACCTCAGTACGCGCGCTGAACGTGGTGATTTGATCGTCGTAAATGATGGTGATAAGCGAGAGGCCGGCGAGCGACACCGAGCGCAGGTGTGTCATGTGTGCTACGCCATTCAGGGTGACTTCCAAAGGGACAGTAATTTGCTGTTCTACTTCTTCCGCAGCGTGACCCGGCCACTGCGTGATGATTTGCGTGTACGTGTCGGCGACATCGGGATAGGCTTCAATGGGAAGGTTATGGAACGAGATGATGCCCCAGATGAACAGCACAATCGCCACGCTCAACACCAGAATCCGGTTGCGCAGGGCAAAATCGATCAGATACCGGATCACTTGCTCTGCTCCGCGACACTCGACGAAAACTCCAGCGCGTTAGCAATCACTTCATCGCCGGCCCTCACTCCAATCTGAATCTGCTGCAATCCATCAGAATTCTCGCCGAGAGTGCGTACTTCGACGCGACGGAACCGCTGGGCTCCATCCTTGCGGAAGACCCAATCTTTGTCCTGAAGCCGCATGACGGCAGTCGAGGGAACAACAACGCGGGATTGGGACTTGCGCGAACGAAAGGTAGCGACGGTGAACATGCCGGGACGCAACGACCCGTCGTGATTGGACAACACGATGCGAACCTTCGCCGAGCGCGTTGTTGGATCAAGCACACGGGAAATATCAGCTACCTTGCCGTGATAGACAGTCTCCGGGTACGCGTTCAGGCGGAGGTCGGCATTGTCCCCGAGGTGTACTTCGCTGAGGTTGTTTTCATAGACATCGCAGAGTACCCATACTTGCGTGCGATCGGCGATAGTAAACAGGCTCGGGCTGTTGTCGAGACTCTTGATACCTTCGAACCCGGATACGTTCTGGTCGACGATAGTTCCTGAGACTGGAGCGCGGATTTCGATCAGCGAACCGAAATGACCGGGGTCTCCACCCAATATGCTGAACATGTTGTTCAGCGTTCTGCACGTCCACACGAGCCTTTTCTTCTGTGTCCTCCGCTTGCTGCAGGTCTTTTTCCGCGAGGGCGCCGTGTGAGTTGAGTAACTGCGCCCGGTCCAAAGCCTTCTTGGCCAGGCGTTCATCCGCGACCGACTTCTGATAATCAGAGAGGGCTGTGGCGAGGTCTGCGCTACGGATCGATAGCAAGACTTGCCCTTTCCTCACGTAGTCCCCAAGGCGAACCTTCAGTTCGGCAACCCGCCCGGAGCCTTGTGAAGTTACGTGAATGGTGCGATTCACGTCCGGCGTAACGCTTCCATTCGCGGTCAACACAGTTGGCAGATTGCGAGTTTCCGCCATGACCAGCGTGAACAACTCAGGGTGGTCGACGGTGTAGACGTTGGGATCAACGGTTACTTCGGCCTTGGTCGATGCCGCTTTCGACTCGTTAGAGCATGAACTCGCCATAAGTGTGAGAAACAAGAGTCCACCGACCCAAAGAGTGTGTCTCGCGTTTGTATTTGTCATTGCACCACCTCGCGCCCTACTGCCATGTTCAATTGGGCTGTTGCCGTCAGATAAGAGCCAACAAGATTTACGTAATTCAGTTGCACGCCCCGGTATTCGGTCTGGGCGTTCAGGAAATCCAGGAGCGAGGCCCCTCCGTTCTGATAAGCGAAGGAAACTGTGTCGCGCACGCGGACGGACTGTTGCAGGTACTTGGATTTATATGGCCGCAACAGAACTAATGTGCTCTCAACCGTGGCGTAGGCGGAATCAACGTCACTGAGCACTTGGGCTTCTGCGGCATCGCGCAGTCTCGCGTTACGCGTAACCTCCAACTGGGTTCGCAGCTTTTCCCCTTGATTGCGGTCGAAAAAGCGCAGAGGCATACTCACGCTCGCGCCGAGCGTTTGGTGGTCAAATGGATTGTTAAAAGACGGGTTGTACGACCACCAGGCGCTGACCGTGGGGTCGGTTGAACCGTTTGCGACTGCTAGCCTGTGGTCGGTTTGAGCTTTGTCTATAGATTCGACAGCGGCCTTGAGATCTGGTCGCGTGTCCAGCGCGATTTTCCGAAAGTCGTCAGGGGGCGCAATCTGATCTGCAAAATCGAATGGCCCGCTCACCTGAAATTGCTCAACCGGGGTTCGATCGTTCAACAACGTGAGCATCTGAATCTTGGCCGTTCGCAGATTGACCTCGGCATTTTGCAGATCCGACTCATACTGCACCCGCTGCAATTCCAGCCGGTCCAGGTCGATCTGCGCGATATCGCCAGTCTTGAAGCGTTCTCTGCTAACGTCGAGCACGTGATCGTAGTAGGCAAGGTTGTCTTTCGCCAGTTGCACGACGGCCTTGGCCTGAAGAGTCGACACAAATGCCCCGCGTAAACTGAAAAGCAGAGTTCTCTCCAGGTCGGCGTGAGTTGAGACCGCAACGCCGGTTGTTTTCTGTGCGCTCTCCAGGCGCAGCTCGCGTTTGCGCTCGCGTTCGTGTAAATAGCTAACATTAGTGGTGAGCATCGTGCCGGTGAGCGGCTGCCATACTCCTTTGTAGGGAGCGATTTGAGTGCCATCTGTCAGCAGAGTGAAATTTGGGTTGGGGCGGAGATGGGCGGTGATCTCCTGGGCCTTGGATTCATCGATACTGACCTTGTCTGCCAGCAGGGTCGAGTTATGCTGCTCAAAACGTTCGCGCACCTGCTCCCAGGTCAAGGCAGTCTGCGTCTGCGCTGAGGAGTAGCTGCAAAGCACCAGCGCACAGCACGACCAAAGCACTTTGTGCATCCAGTGACTCCATTCTTGGCGCGACGGGGCGGAACTGTCCGCGCACCTCGTACTGGGGCTGACGTTTGTGTATCCTGAAACTCCACTCCACGGGAGGCACTCAAAGGGTTTTGGTCGACAATATTTTGATTGCCAGAGTCCGGGAGCTCTTGTTGGTCCGTTGAATTCGGGTCTGGGGAACGGCCCGTAACCATGGGGGATCATCGCGGAATGCGGAGGATTAATCTTTAGATTGCCGACGCTCGAACCCGACGAAAACCGTTTGATTGGTTGGGGAACGGCTGGAAGGGATGGGATAATCACCGATTCACCACGAGATATATGCTGAACTTGGAATGGATCTGGGAACCACGGCACCGGACGGCTGTTCTGCTTATCAGCGGCGGCATCGTCCTGGCAATCGCGGCCCTGGACTGGTGGACCAAGCCCTACATCTCACTCGGATTTTTCTATTTGTTTCCCATCATGCTGGCTGCAGGGTTTCTGCCACGGTGGGCAATCGCCTTGATGGGGATCGCATGTGCGTTGCTGAGCGAGTGGTTCAGCAACTTGGCCCCAGCGGATGCCCCCATCCGTTCCAGTTTCGAAGCGCTGGCACTCGTCGGCTCTGGATTGTTCATTTCTGAAGTCCTGCGCAACCGCCAGCTGAGATTGGCGTCCCAGGAGCGAATACGCGTCCTGGTGGAAACGAGTCCCGCGGCGATTGTCACGGTCGACGAGCATGGCATTATCGAACTTGCCAACGACGCCGCTGCTGCGCTCATGGTCCCGCGTGACGGAAATCTGGTTGGCCAGCCGATCGCCGCATTTCTGCCTGAACTCCATCACGCACTGCGATGGGAGGAGGGACCACAGTTCAGGACATCCATGCAATGCCGCGGGCATCGAGGCAATGGCGAGTCCTTCTTGGCGGCGGTGTGGTTTTCCAGCTATAAAGAAGGACAAGCCCCCAAACTAGCCGCAATCATCGCCGACGTCTCCGAGGAACGCAACGGCATCGCAGAATCGTCCGGTGGCCAGGAAAGCCCTGCCTTGAACAATCGCGAATCGGACGTACTCCGGCTTCTTGTTCAGGGCCTGGCCAACAAAGAAATAGCATCTCGACTAGGCGTCTCAGAGAGCGTAGTCAAAAACACTCTCCAGCAATTGTTTGCAAAAACTGCGGTGCGCACACGGAGCCAGCTGGTCCGCATCGCATTGGAACAGTACAGAAATCAACTTTGATGCATCGTCCCTTCTCGAATCGCGAGCAGTACACACCGGGTCCGGCCAGTGGGGCGCAGGTACGAAAGGACCGGGGACAAAACGGTGAAGACAAGTGGACGCTCATTCGGGGCGGCTTCGATATGCGGTGGGAACTCGAAGCCTTGGGTGGCGGCACCCGCCTCACGCTGTCGGCCAACATCGGTCACCGCTTCATCTCCGTGGGTGCTGCCGGGTGGCACACCTGCTTCGATGTGCTGGATCGCCTTCTCGCCGGTTAGCCCATTGGATCGTCGGGCCCGAGGCCAGGAAGTTCGGCGGCTGGCAGCGCTTGAACTCCGAGTACCCCAAGCAGTTCCGTGTTGAAACGCCCCACTGGCCGCCTCAGGCGGCTCAAAAGCCGTGAATTGACGGATCGCAAAACCTGATTGCAAAACAACGTCGCGCAAAACATGCACCGACTACGCTCGCGGAGGCGACCATGAATAGTGCCACCCAACGTTCGATTTTTCGCTGGATTCACATCATCTTCAGCATTCCCATACTCGGTTACATTTATAGCCCGTTTGAAAAACTACCAGACTATGCTCCGCCAACCCGGTATGTCTTCCTTCCTGTAATGGTCCTTTCGGGATTGTGGATGTGGAAAGGCCATGTCGTTCGACGACTTATTTCGAAGGGATCGTTGTGAACATCCCCACTCAAGCCAAAACCAGGGTTGAGCGGGCCACCCGCCGACTCGATCTCTGCGCGTCCTTCAGTGCCGGTTGCGTAGTGGCGAAACCTGCTCCACGGCCAGTCCTCCGGGCGATCGCATAGTCCTTGATTCACCGGATTGCGGTGAATATAGCGCAGCTTCTCCACAAACTGCGGATGCGGTTTTCGCCATACTCGCACCGGCCCCCAACGTCGCTTTCTTTGGGTTTTGATTTCCCACCCCAACCACCCCAGCGAGAACAACAATCTAGACAAACTATCAGATTAGATATAATCTAATCTTTCTAATGGATACCGACGCAATCAAACATTCCCTCGAGAGCAGGGGACTGCGGTGCACTGCGCAGCGCTACGCCGTCATGGCATGCTTGATGGACCACAAGGGACATCCCACGGCGGCGGAAATCTTCGAAGCCGTGAATCGCGTCGATCCCCGCTCTTCGAGGGCTACGACTTATAACAATCTGCGGGACCTGGTGAAGGCGGGTTTGGTGCGGGAAGTCGCCGTCGAGGGCCGCGCCGGGCGATTCGACCTGGAAGGCATGCGTCACCACCACTTCATCTGCGACCGCTGCGGCAATGTGGAGGACATGGAATGGTACGACGTGCCCAAGCCTGCCTCTCAGTCCCTCGGTAAACGAATTGTTCGCGAATGCCAACTTATTGTTCGAGGACTCTGCACGAGGTGCGCTAAGCCTGCTTCACGTTGAGTCTGCACATGTGTGAATACTTGTTGAACCGCCGGTCAAGAAATCGCCTCGGCACCTAATTGTGCGAACCGCAGTCTGATGGGTTCGTAGATCATCAAAGTTTTGAACTAATTCAAAAGGAAAAGCATATGGAAAATCCGAAGCATATGGAAAACACACTGGCCTCTTCATCGGGGACTGTTTCCCCCGAAGATCAGAGCAAAAACAAGTCAACCGAATCCAAGTGCCCGTTCAACCACGGAGCCTCCGCTCCCACGAACCGCGAGTGGTGGCCGAATCAGGTGAATCTGAAGGTTTTGCACCAGCACTCGGACCTGTCTGATCCGATGGGTAAGGAGTTCGATTACGCCAAGGAATTCAAGAGTCTCGATCTGAATGCTGTGATCAAAGACCTCCATGCCTTGATGACCGACTCGCAGGATTGGTGGCCGGCAGACTTCGGGCACTACGGAGGGCTGTTCATCCGCATGGCGTGGCACAGTGCAGGCACGTACCGCATCGGCGATGGCCGCGGCGGCGCCGGAGCCGGGCAGCAGCGCTTCGCCCCGCTCAATAGCTGGCCTGACAACGTGAACCTCGACAAGGCCCGCCGGCTGCTGTGGCCGATCAAGCAGAAATACGGCCGCAAAATTTCGTGGGCTGACCTGATGATTCTCGCAGGCAACGTCGCTCTCGAGGACATGGGATTCAAGACCTTCGGCTTCGGAGGCGGACGCGCGGATGTGTGGGAGCCCGAAGAGCTGAACTGGGGACCTGAAGGCACGTGGCTGGCGGACGAGCGCTACAGCGGCGATCGTGATCTTCAGAATCCTCTCGCGGCCGTGCAGATGGGCCTGATCTACGTGAACCCGGAAGGGCCTAATGGGAAGCCCGATCCCCTTGCGGCGGCCAGGGACATTCGCGAAACGTTCAAGCGAATGGCCATGAACGACGAAGAAACCGTCGCACTGATTGCCGGCGGGCATACCTTCGGCAAAACCCACGGCGCTGCCCTTCCCGCTGACTACGTGGGCGCTGAACCAGAAGGCGCCGACATTCAGGACCAAGGCTTGGGGTGGAAGAATAAATTTGGAAAAGGTTTTGGTGCTGACACCATCGGCAGCGGCCTGGAAGTCATTTGGACACAGACGCCGACGAAGTGGAGCAACAACTTCTTCACCAACCTGTTCAGCTTCGAGTGGGAGCTGACCAAGAGCCCGGCCGGTGCGCATCAGTGGACACCGAAAAATGGCGCAGGCAACGGCACGGTGCCGGACGCGCACGATCCCTCAAAGCGTCACGCACCCTCCATGCTGACCACGGATCTCGCCTTGCGGTTCGATCCTGCGTACGAGAAGATTTCGCGGCGCTTCTACGAGCATCCGGATCAGCTCGCCGACGCGTTTGCCCGGGCATGGTTCAAGCTCACGCATCGTGACATGGGGCCGATCGTGCGCTATCTCGGCCCGCTCGTTCCCAAGGAGGCGCTGCCGTGGCAGGACCCGATCCCCGCCGTGAATCATCCGCTGATCGGGGAGCAGGACATTGCCGCTCTGAAGGCGAAAATCCTCGCGTCGGGCCCGTCCATTTCCCAGTTGGTCTCGACCGCCTGGGCGTCGGCGTCGACGTTCCGCGGCTCTGATAAGCGCGGTGGAGCGAACGGCGCGCGCATTCGCCTCGTGCCACAAAAGTTCTGGGAGGTTAACCAGCCAACGGAATTGGAGAAGGTGCTGCAGAAGCTGGAAGCGATCCAGAAGGAGTTCAACGCTTCTGCGTCTGGTGGGAAGAAAGTCTCGCTAGCGGACCTGATCGTTCTCGGCGGCGATGCTGCGATCGAGAAAGCCGCGAAAGACGCCGGAACCGACGTGAAGATCCCCTTCAAGCCGGGGCGCATGGATGCGTCGCAGGAGCAAACTGATGTTGAATCCTTCGAGCCGCTCGAACCAAAAGCAGATGGATTCCGCAACTATCTGCGCGGCAAGCAGCGCCTGTCGCCTGAGGAGTTGTTGGTCGATAAGGCGCAGTTGCTGAGGCTGACGGCGCCGGAGATGACGGTCCTCGTCGGTGGCCTGCGCGTCTTGGGAGCAAATGCCGGGAAGTCAACGCATGGCGTCTTCACCAAGCGGCCAGAGACGCTGACCAACGACTTCTTCGTCAACCTGCTCGACATGAACACGCATTGGCAGCCGTCCAACACGTCCAATGGCTCGGGAGCCGTGTACGAGGGACGCGACCGCAAGACGAACCAGGTCAAGTGGACCGGCACCCGTGTCGACCTGATCTTCGGTTCGCACTCGCAGCTGCGTGCACTCGCGGAAGTCTATGCAAGCTCGGACTACAAGGAAAAGTTCGTGAAAGACTTCGTGACGGCGTGGAACAAGGTCATGGACCACGATCGCTTCGAGGCGGCTTGAGCTCGATGGGGCAGGCGAGTGGCCCATTCAAGCCCGATTTTGGCTTGAGTGGGGCGGTTCGACAGCTGGACAGAGTGTTCCCGCTGCTCGTTCGCGTTTTCGGGCCGTCCATTCCGACTGGATCTCCACAGCCCCTCACAGCCTGTTGACGTCACCACAGCAGGTCCCTCCACTCCCCAGATCACCGCTTTGCGATGATCTGCTCCGGTCGGGATGACAGAGTTGGGAAGATTTGAACATCCCCACTCAAGCCAACACCGGGCTTGAGTGGGCGACCCTCCGAACTGCGATCGAACAGGAGAGGCGTCCACTTGCCGAGGTTGCAGGTTACGCTGAGCGCAGCTAAATTAGTGCGAGAGTTTGAGCTGAAAAATGAACAGGCCGGTCCCGGTGGAACCCGCCTCTGCATTCATCGCCTCTGGATTAATCGACGATGAGATCAGGAAACTTTGGGACTGGCGCGGGAAGATGCTCGCGAAAGTGCCCGAAATCATTCACCAGGCAGATCCTGGGATCGTCCAAGAGTGGAAGTAGGCCAAGGCGACAAGAGTCGTGAATCGAGGGACGGTTGTTCACCCTGTAAAAAAAGAGCGAAGACAATTCTATGCGAACCCTGGTGGTGGGAGCCGGCGCGATCGGCGGGTATTTCGGTGGGCGACTGGTTGAGACAAGGCGGGATGTCACATTTCTGGTGCGTCCGAAACGAGCCGCGGAGTTGGCCCGCGAAGGGTTGAGCATTCGCAGCCGCTTCGGCGATGCAACGATCTCGAAGCCGGCTACCGTTCTGGCCGAGAATCTGCACGAGACGTTTGATCTCATCCTGCTCAGCTGCAAAGCTTACGATCTGGAGGGCGCTCTTGTGTCCTTCGCTCCGGCAGTTGGACCTCACACCGTCATCCTGCCGCTACTCAACGGCATGCGGCACCTGGACATTCTGGACCAACGCTTCGGTCGCGATCGTGTGTTGGGCGGCCAGTGCCTGATCGCCGCGGCGCACAACGACGGCGGGATCGTGCATCTCAATGACACGCACGAGGTCTCTTTCGGAGAACGAGATGGCGCGCTGTCCGATCGTGTGCGGGCTATCGCCGGCTTGATGGAGGGGGCACGTTTCAAACCGCGTGCCACCACGGAGATTCTGCAGGAAATGTGGGAGAAGTGGGTCTTTCTGGCTACGCTGGCCGGCAGCACCTGCCTTATGCGCGCCACCATCGGAGATATCTGCGCGTCTCCCGGTGGTACCGCTTTCATCCTGGGATTATTCCAGGAATGCGGCGCGATCGCAGCCGCGGAAGGTTATCCGATGCGCGCCGCGCAACTGCAGCGTGCCCGCAGCATGCTCACTGCGACCGGTGCCACCCTTACCGCTTCAATGCTCCGCGACATGGAGCGCGACGCTCCGATTGAAGCGGACCACATCATTGGCGATCTCCTTCGGCGCGGGAACGATCGCTCAATTCCGCTCGAGCTTCCGCTTCTCGATCTTGCCTGCACTCATCTGAAGGCCTACGAAGCCCGCCGGACCCGCACACTGCCTTGAGCACCACAGCACCCTCGAGATCAACTATGATGCTGCGGCATGGTCACAGATTGCGAATGAATCCTTTCGAAGTAAAACCCACTCTGTTTGTTCGTTGCTGTCTGGCTTTGTTCTTGGGGACAATCTTTTGCCCATGGGCATGGTCGCAGCAGACTCCGGAAAGCGCGAGTGTTCAAGTCTATTTCGATCAGCCGCAGGGCACGATTGCGCCCATCTGGAACTATTTCGGCTATGACGAGCCGAACTATACCTACGCCGCGAATGGCAAGAAACTGCTCGGTGAGCTGGCAGCGGTCGCCCCGGTGCCGCCTTACGTTCGGGTCCACAATCTGTTTACTACCGGCGACGGCGCGGGCTCTTTGAAGTGGGGGTCGACTAACGTCTACACCGAAGACGCTGGCGGCAAGCCGGTTTACAGCTGGAACATCCTCGATCAGATTTTCGACCGCTTTCACGCAGCGGGCGTAAAGCCGCTGGTTGAAATCGGATTCATGCCCCAAGCCTTGTCCACGCACCCCGAGCCTTATCGTCACAATTTTCCTCAAGGTTCGATCTACACCGGCTGGGCCTATCCTCCGAAGGATTATCAGAAGTGGGCGGAACTCGTCTTTCAATTTGTCCACCACTTACGGGAGCGCTACGGAGATGCCGAAGTAAAAACCTGGCTGTGGGAGGTATGGAACGAACCCGACATCGACTACTGGCAGGGGACACCCCAGGAATATTTCAAGCTATATGACTTCAGCGTAGGTGCCGTCTTGCGGGCACTGCCCGGAGCGCGGGTTGGAGGCCCGGACACGACCGGCCCCGGCAGCCCCAAATCAGTGGAATTTCTCCGGTCGTTCCTTGACCACTGTGCCCACCAGCCCAACTACATGAATGGAAAGACCGGCTCGCACCTGGATTTCATCAGCTTCCATCCCAAGGGATCGCCGAAGTGGCAAGGGGATCACGTGCAGATGGGCATCGCCCGCCAGTTGGCGGCGATTGAGCGTGGCTTCCAGATCGTTGCTTCTTTTCCGGAATGGCGTGGCACCCCGATTATTCTCGGAGAGTCGGACCCGGAGGGCTGTGCGGCCTGCTCGGCGCGCAGCAATCCTCAGAATTCTTATCGTAACGGCCCCTTGTACGCCGTCTACACGGCCGAGACGCTCAACAACATTTTCTTTCTCGCCGCCCGTGAGCGCATCAATTTTCTGGGCGCGGTGACCTGGGCATTTGAATTCGAAAACCAGCCTTATTTTGAGGGCTTTCGCACCCTGGCCACCAACGGCGTGGACAAGCCGGTGCTGAATACTTTCCGCATGTTCGGCCTGTTGGGCAGCGAACGCGTCAAGGCCACCAGTTCGGGCGGCTTGCACGCGGAGGACGTGATCCGCGATGGGGTGCGCGCGCAGCCGGACGTCAACGTAATAGCCACGCGGAAGGACCATGAGGTCGAGGTCCTGATCTGGAACTAT
>Ga0137407_10002374_pt1 | contig 12400 bp, 11 predicted proteins | sample CZOMad2_2_16fung_FD_108410 | JGI IMG/M metagenome (GOLD analysis project Ga0137407, IMG submission 108410) | Vadose zone soil fungal communities from Angelo Coast Range Reserve, California, USA - CZOMad2_2_16fungal (Illumina Assembly) | ecosystem: Environmental > Terrestrial > Soil > Vadose...
CACGGACGTGAACGACTACCGGCTTGGGCTGGCCGCAAAAATGGGCGCATCCAAGGCGCTCAATGTGTCGCGTGAATCCCTGGACGACGCCATGCGCGATTTGGGCATGGAGGAAGGCTTCGACGTCGGCTTCGAAATGTCGGGCAACGCCACGGCGTTGCGCGAAATGCTGCGCACCATGAACCACGGCGGCAGCATCTCCATGCTCGGCATTCCTCCCGGCGAAACGGCCATCGACTGGAACCAGGTCATTTTCAAAGGCTTGGTGATCAAGGGCATCTACGGCCGCGAGATGTTCGAAACCTGGTACAAGATGTCGAGCATGCTGCAGAGCGGACTCGATGTGCGGCCGGTGATCACCCATCGTTTAGGGATAAACGATTACCTCGAAGGTTTCGAGATCATGAATTCCGGCAAATCCGGGAAGATCACCCTGGACTGGACGGCGCTTTAATCCGCCGTTGACGCAAATGGTGATTTTGACCGGTTCGCATGGTCTGGGGGGATGGGAACCCTGAAGGCAACAAAAGAAAAGGCGCAGTTGCCTTCAGGCTTCCCATCCCCCCAGACCCTCACGGTGCCCGCTCGACTCACAAATGCCGGTCAGCGGCCGGTAAGCCCTTTGAGGGTCATGCGCGGTTCGCGGCACCAGCAGTACGCATACAGCCCGCGGGGGTCGTTGAGCCTTGCGACGGCGCGCGCCTGCTCGAGCATGGGATCGAGAACCCGTTCCACTTCGCTGCGCGGGGCGATGATTCCCGCGATCTCTGCCATGCGCAGCGTCTCGGAGCGCAGCTGCATCAACAACGCCTCGCGCAGGTTCAATTCGGGCTCGATGTAGTCGACATTGTAGTCGGGGCCCAATTCAGCCAGCTTGGCCGCGGCGTCGGTGGCATCCTTGAGACCGCCCAGGTGGTCCACCAAGCCGATGCGCTGGGCATCGATGCCGGCCCACACTCGGCCCTGCGCGATCTTGTCCACGTCCTCGACCGGCTTTTTCCTGCTGTCGCCCACGCGGCGCAGGAACTCTGCGTACGCGTGATCCACTGAACTCTGCAATATCTGGCGGCGGGCGGGCGTGAGCGTGCGGTCCGAGCGCATGTCGCCGGCGAGCGGAGTCGTGCCGATGCCGTCCACTTTCACTCCGAACTTTTCCAAGGTGTGCTGGAAGGTCGGGACCACGGAAAACACGCCGATGGACCCGGTCAATGTCGTGGGGCTGGCGAATATCTGATTCGCCGCCGCGGAAATATAGTATCCGCCGGACGCGGCATAGGTGCTCATGGAGACCACGACGGGCTTGCCGGCTTTGCGCAGGGTCTGCACCTCACGGAGGATCTGCTCCGACGCAAACATGCTTCCGCCCGGACTGTCCACGCGGAGCACCACCGCCTTCACGGCATTGTCGTAGCGCGCCTGACGCAGGAGATCGGCGGTGCTCTCGCCGCCGATCGTGCCGGGCGGCTGATGGCCGTCGAGAATTTCTCCGGATGCCACCACGATGCCTACCTTGGAATCCGACTTGGACTTCAATACGTGCTTGGAGCGCACAGAGGCAAGGTATTGATTCATCCCGATGGAATTGAAGGAATGGCTGTCCTCATCCTCGCCCACCAGCACTTTCAGTTCGTCGGCCATCTGACGGCGGCTTTTCAGCGCCGTGACCAGGCCGCGCTGGAGCGCCAATTTTGCCGTGTCGCCCTTGGCGGCCGCGAGCGCGGCCGGCTCCTGGGCCACGAACTCGTCGAGCGCGCCGGCGGGGAGCGAGCGGGCCCGCGTGACGTCCTGCTGGTAGGCGTTCCACAATGACTCCAGCCACACGGAGGTCTCTTCGCGTTCGCTCGGAGCCATGTCGTTGCGCGAGAACTGGTCGGTGAAACTCTTGTAAGTGCCGGCACGGAACACGTTGACATCGACACCCAGCTTGTCGATCGCGTCCTTCAAAAACATGCGGTAGTAGCTGAAACCGTCGAGGTACACCAGCCCCATCGGATCGAGATAGACCTCGCCGGCCTGCGCCGCCAGATAGTACTGGGTTTGATCCATCGAATCGGCCGCCGCGACCACGCGCTTGCCCGCGGCGCGAAACTCGCGCAGCGCCGCGCCGATTTCCTGCAGCTTCGACAGGCCGCTGGAATCCAAGTTACCGAGGTCGAGCACGATCAGCTTGATGCGCTCGTCGGACTTCGCGGCCGCTATGGCGTCGGTCAAGTCCCGGAGCAGAGTCTCGGGCGCCGGACCGCCGGAGGCCTGACCGAAGGCGCGGCGCACCGGGTCGCTCGCCAGCTGCTCGACGATTTCGCCCTCAGGGGCAATCACCAGCGCCGCCGTGTGCGGGACGCTCGGAATGGAGGTATGCAGGGCGGCGAGAATGAAGCCGAAAATGACCAGCAACAGAATCAGATGCAGGACCCTGCGGATCCCCTCGAGAATTCGCCACACCAGCCCAAGAAATCCCATGAGAGCGGACCCGACACCCATTCAACGCCTCCCGTCCGCCCCTCGAGGAAAGAACTCGGACGAAGTTCAAATCTTCTCGTCGATGCGCGCCGCTTTACCGGACAAATCACGCAGGTAATAGAGCTTGGCGCGCCGAACCGCGCCGCGGCGCTTCACGCTGACCTCGCTGATCGCGGGACTGAAGGTTTGGAACACGCGCTCCACGCCTTCGCCGTGCGAAATCTTGCGCACGGTGAACGAGGAATTGAGCCCGCGATTCTTCTTGGCGATGACCACGCCCTCGTAAGCCTGAACGCGCTCACGATCACCCTCCACCACTTTGACCTGCACGACGACGGTATCGCCGGGATTGAATTCCGGAAGCTTGCGCGACGCGCGTTCGCCGTTCAACTCTTGGATGATCTTGTTCATAGCTGATGTCCTCGCCTTTCGGCCCTTACCTTTCACTGTCTTCGATTCGCCCCGTGCCATCGTTATGCTCGATCAGGGCACGTTCGATCTTGAATTCTTCCAACAAAGCCCGCTCATCATCACTCATGCCGCGCCGCTCGAGCAGTTCCGGCCGCCGCAGCCAAGTCCGGCCCAGCGCCTGCTGCAATCGCCAGCGATGGATCGCCGTGTGATCGCCCGACATCAGCACCGCAGGAACCCCCTGTCCGTCGATCACCGGAGGCCGCGTGTAGTGCGGCCAATCCACCAATCCGTCACTGAACGATTCCTGTGCCGCCGATTCCGCTCGCCCAAGCGTCCCCGGAATCAGCCGCGCAATCGCATCGATCACCACCAAAGCCGGCAGCTCTCCGCCCGAGAGCACATAGTCGCCGATCGACCATTGCTCATCGGTTTCGCGCTCGACGAAGCGCTCATCGACGCCCTCATAGCGCCCCGCCACCAACACCAAACCCGGCCAATCGCGCGCCTCACGCGCCATGCCTTGCTCGAACCGACGCCCGTCCGCGCCCAAGTACACGCGCCGGCTGCCCTGCGGCAGTGTCGCCGCGGCGCGGCGCGTGGCGCTGCGCAACGGCTCGACCTTCAGCACCATCCCCGGACCGCCTCCGTAGGACCGATCATCGACCGTGCGATGTACGTCGGTCGCATGGTCCCGCGGATCGAAGCACTCGACCTCGAGGCCCCCCCGCTGCACTGCCCGCCCGACCACGCCGTGCACCAGAGCCTCGCGGATCATCACCGGAAACAACGTCACAACGGCAATACGCATGCGTTTCAATCGGGGGCGCCCTCGGCGGCGCCTAGCCCGTCTCGTGCCAGTCCACGACCACCCGCCGCGCCTGTAAATCCACCCGCCGTAAATGCTGCGGTACGGCCGGTATCCAAAATTCCCGCGTCCCGCGCACCACCATCAGCACCTGCGCCGGACTCTCGATAAAATGCTGCACGCTTCCCAAACTAATGCCGTCGAGATTCACCACTTCGCAGCCGATCAAGTCGGCGCGGTAGAAATCTCGGCTCTCCCGCTGCGGCAACTCGCTGCGCGGCACGCAAACCTGCGCGCCCCGCAGAGCCTGCGCCTGGTCTCGATTCTCAACCCCCGCCAATTTCACCGTCAGCGCGCCGCCGCTGCGGCCGCTCGCCTCAATACGATAGTTCTGCCAGACACTACCCTGGCCCAGCAGCAAACTTCGATGCTCGAGCAGGCGCTCGGGGGGATCGGTGTGCGAACGTAGCTTGATCCATCCTCGGACGCCAAACGGCGCTCCCACGAATCCAAGTTGGATGAGCGCCGATGGGTCGTCGCTCATCGTAAGCCCCCTGAAACTTTTACAAGGCCCTTACGCGGCCTGCTTGCGGAAGCTGGTGAGCAGAAACTTGACGCGATCCGACATGTGGGCACCCTTGGCTACCCAGTGCTCGATTCGAGCAACGTCCAGGCGCAGCTTGATTTCCCCGCCGCGCGCGACAGGATTGAAAAGCCCAACGCTCTCGAGGCTGGTGCCGCCCTGGCGCTTGCGGCTGTCGGTCACCACAACGTGGTAGAACGGGGTTTTCTTGCCGCCGCGTCGAGTCAAACGAATCGTCACCATCTTTAATTCACCTTGCAGAGCGTAGCCGCTAATTGTAATGACAACGGGGGCTCCAGAGCAACAACTCATTGAATCGGCAGCAAATGGTGGGCCGCGGGCGGCCCGATACCCGTTTAGGGTCCGAATCTAAGACGGTAGGCGCCCCGCCATACCGCGCATCATGTTCTTCAACATGCCGCCTTTGGCGAGCTTTTTCATGGTTTTTTGCATGTGATCGAACTGCTTCAACAGCCGATTGACCTCGGGGAGCTGCACCCCGGCGCCGGCGGCGATGCGGCGCTTCCGGGAACCGTCGATCAACTCCGGGCGCCGGCGCTCCCGCGGCGTCATCGAGTCGATGATCCCCATTTGCCGCTTCAGGTTCTGCGCATTGACCGAGCCGGCGGCGGCCGCGGCGTTCGCCTGGGCCTGCATGTGAGCCGGCAGCTTGTCCAACAGCGCAGACATGCCGCCCATGTTCTGCAACTGGCTCAATTGGTCGCGCAAATCCGCCAAATCGAAGGATTTTCCCTTGGCAATCTTCTTGGCGAGCTTTTCGGCCTTTTCCTGGTCAACCTGTCCTTGAACCTGTTCGACCAGCGACAGGACATCGCCCATCCCGAGGATGCGCGATGCGATGCGCTCCGGCTGAAACAGCTCCAGCGCTTCTGATTTCTCGCCGGTGCCGACGAACAGGATGGGCTTGCCGGTGACCTGCCTCACGGACAGCGCCGCGCCGCCCCGCGCATCACCGTCGGCCTTGGTCAGGATCACCCCCGTCAGACTCAAGGCGTCATTGAATGCCTTGGCGGCGTTGACTGCGTCCTGTCCGGCCATGCTGTCGACGACGAATAAACGCTCGTGCGGATTGAGGGCCGCCTCGAGCTCCTTGACCTCCGCCATCATCTCGGCGTCGATGTGCAAGCGGCCCGCCGTGTCGAGCAGCAACACGTCGTAAGCCTGCAAGGCCGCCTCAGTCAAAGCGCGCTTGGCGATGGCCACGGGCGCCTCGCTCGCGAGCGCCGCGGCAAAGCCCGCGCCCACCTGCGCAGCCAGCGTCTGCAGCTGCAGAATCGCCGCCGGGCGATAGACGTCGGTGCTGACCATCAGCACCTTTTTGTTTTGCTTCTCGATCAGCCAACGCGCGAGCTTGCCCGCGCTGGTGGTCTTACCGGCTCCCTGCAAACCGGCGAGCAGGACGACCACCGGACGCTGCGCGCGCAGATTGAGACCGCCGCTCGGCTCCCCCATGAGCCTCGTCAGTTCCTCGTGCACGACCTTGATGAAGGCCTGGCCGGGGGTGAGGCTCTTGGTGACTTCAACACCGATCGCTCGTGCTTTGACGGCGTCAGTGAAGGTCTTGACGACACTGAGCGCGACGTCGGCGTCGAGCAGCGCGAGCCGCACCTCTCGGACCGCGTCGGAAATATTATCGTCGGTCAGCCGGCCGCGGCCGGACAACGACTTGAGCGCGGAGGAGAGGCTGGATGTGAGTCTGTCGAACATGGCGCGAATGTTATCAAAGTTCCATGGCCGGGGCGGCTTGGCGCTGCCGGCGGGCTCCTAGGCGCTACTAGGCGCTTGTGTCATTATCCTGGATGTCGTCATTTAGGTCCTCCGTGATCCCACGCCTCGTGATTCTCGCCCTCACTTTGTTCGTGCTCTACGGCGCCAGCGCCTGGGTCATGCTGCGCAGTGTGAACAAGCCTCGGTTGGAGCCCGTCGCCTGGACCTCGAGCCTCGCGGCAATCGTCGCTCACAGCGACGCCATCGTGCACATGATGCGCATCAACGGGCCCTTTTCCATCGGCCTTTTCGAGGCCATCTCGCTGCTGGGCTGGACCCTCGCCGTGCTTGCCTGCCTCATCTGCATCGAAAGGCAGAACCGCGTGCTCGGCGCCATCCTGCTGGCAAGCGCGGCGCTGGGAGCGGCCGCGACCGGCACCGGACATTCCTATGCGCAAACCACGGCACCGGGATGGGAACTCACGGCGCATATCCTGCTCTCCATGGGCGCGGCCGCCCTGCTGTTCGCGGCGGCGGTCACGGCCCTGTTGTTGGTGTTTCTCGATCGACGGCTACGCACCCGGCGCATCGCCCGCCTGCCGAGTGTCCTGCCGCCGCTCGACGCCCTCGAGAAGGTCATGTTTCGTCTGATCGGCGCCGGCTTCGCGTTGCTCACTCTGTCGCTGTTCACGGGATTCGTCTTCGTCACCAATTTGTTCACACAGCATCTGATTCACAAGACGGTGCTGTCCCTGGTCGCGTGGACGATATTCGGTGTGCTGTTGATCGGCCGCATCCGTTTCGGCTGGCGCGGGCGCTCCGCGGTGGGTTGGACCTTGAGCGGCTTCGGCGTGCTGGCGCTGGCTTATTTCGGTGCGAAGTTCGTTCTCGAGTATGTGCTCGGTCGGCATTGGGGCTAGGCTCGAGGCCGCGAATGATGCCCGGGCGATCATCTTAACGAATGCCACACCCCTCCTTAGGACTGCTCTTCGGCGCGTTGGCGGGATTGCTCATCCTCGCGGCATTTTTTGCCGGCAGCGAGACGGCGCTCATGAGTTTGAACCGCTATCGCCTCAGGCATCGCGCCAGTGAGGGACATCGCGGTGCGCGGCTGGCGGAGAAGCTTCTCGCTCATCCCGACCGTTTGATCGGACTGATCCTATTGCTGAGCACCATCGTCAATGTGGCGGCGCCGATGCTGGTGGGCTTCATCGCCTTGCGCTTGGGCGGCGAGTTCTTGGTCGCCTTCGGGGCCGCCGCGCTGACATTGGTGCTGCTGATCTTCTGCGAGGTGGCACCCAAGACCTTCGGCGCGCTGCACCCGGAGCGGCTCGCTCTGCCCGCCGCCTACATCTACACGCCCCTGCTGCTGCTCCTGTATCCCTTCGTGTGGGCCACGAATCTTTTGGCCAACGGCGTGCTGCGCCTGTTCGGCGTCTCGCCGAAGCAGGCCTCGAACTCCTTGAGCAGCGAGGAATTGCGCACCGTCGTGGCGGAGGCCGGCGCGATGATCCCGCATCGCCACCAACAAATGCTGGTCAGCATTTTGGACCTGGAAGATGCGACGGTGGAAGACATCATGGTGCCGCGTAACGAGATCGTCGGCATCGACGTCGACGACGACTGGGATAGGATCGTCGAGCAGCTGCGTCAGAGCCAGCACACGCGTTTGCCGGTATACGAAGGGGAAATCGACCGCATCGTCGGCGTCCTGCACATGAAGCAGGTCGTTCATGAGCTGGCGCGCGGCCGGCTGGACCGCGACGCGTTGATCGAAGCGGCCGGTGCCCGCGAGGCCTATTTCGTGCCGTCGGGCACGACCCTCAACACGCAATTGCTGAATTTTCAGCGCGACAAGCGCCGCATGGCATTCGTCGTCGACGAATACGGCGATATTCAGGGATTAGTGACGCTCGAAGACATACTCGAAGAGATCGTCGGCGAATTCACGACCGACCCCGCGACCATGATGCACAAAGATGTGCACGCCGAGGCCGACGGCAGCTTCGTCGCCAATGCATCGGCCACTATCCGTGCGCTCAACCGATCCATGCGCTGGAACCTGCCGACCGACGGCCCCAAAACCTTGAACGGCTTGATCGTGGAATATTTGGAGAGCATCCCGGAACCGGGCACAACCTTAAAATTGGCGGACTATATGCTCGAGGTGCTGCAGACCGGCGACAACGCCATCAAGACGGTGAGGATCCGCCCGCCTGAGCCAACACCGCCCTGAGCTCGCCCTCCCGGACGAGCACTCGTGCCATCCAACATCCGAGTGCAGACGTTACTGGCGGATGTTGACCGGCCCAGCGTGAAAGGTCTGGGGGGAGGGGAAGCGTCAAGGCAACTGCTTCTTCGTTGCCTTGACGGTTCCCCTCCCCCCAGACCCTGCGCGTACTAGAAGGCTTCGAGCGCCTGGGCGAGGCGCGTCACCCCTCGAACGGTCATTCCTTCCGGAAGCCGCTTCGGCACGTTCGCCTCGGGAACCACCGCCGATTTGAAGCCGTGTTTTGCCGCCTCGCGCAGGCGCTCCTCACCGAACGGCACCGGGCGTATTTCACCGGCCAGCCCCAGCTCGCCGAACGCGATCAAGGAATTGGCGACCGGCAGGTCCCGCAAGCTCGACCGCGCGGCCATCACGATGGCCAAATCTCCGGCGGTCTCCGCCAAGCGCACGCCGCCGACGACATTGGCAAAAACATCCTGGCCCTGCAATTGCAATCCCGCGTGGCGATGTGCCACCGCCAGCAGCATCGTGAGGCGATTGCCGTCGATGCCGACCGCCACCCGGCGCGGATTGGCGCTCAGGGCCGCGTCCGCGAGCACCTGCACTTCGATCAGCAGCGAGCGCGTTCCTTCGCGCATCACGGTGATCACGCTGCCCGGAACGGGTTCAGCGTGCCGCGACAGAAAGATCGCCGACGGATTGGTGACCTCGCGGAGGCCCTGCTCGACCATGGCGAACACCCCGATTTCATTGGCCGCGCCGAAGCGGTTCTTCACCGAGCGCAACACGCGGTAGCGGCTGCCGGTGTCGCTCTCGAAATACAGCACCGTGTCGACCATGTGCTCGAGCACCCGCGGCCCCGCGATTTGCCCTTCCTTGGTGACGTGACCGACGAGCAACACCGCCGTGCCGCTGGCTTTCGCGAAGCGCACCAGCTCCGCCGTGCACTCGCGCAGCTGCGAGACCGCGCCCGGTGCCGAGTCAATTCGCTCCGAGTGCATGGTTTGAATGGAATCCACGATCAGTACGCGCGCCGCAAGACCTGACGCTGCGCCCAATATGTCTTCCACCCCGGTCTCGGCCATCAGCCGGGCGGTGGCGTCCTCGAGGCCCAGCCGGCGAGCCCGAAGTGCGACCTGTTTCAAAGATTCTTCACCCGTGGCATAGAGCACCGGTCCCAAGCCGTTGAGGGCCGCCGCCGCCTGCAGCATCAGTGTCGATTTTCCAATCCCCGGATCGCCGCCGATCAGGGTCACGGACCCCGGCACGAGGCCGCCGCCCAGCACCCGATCGAGCTCGGTCGAGCCGGTAGTCAGCCGGGATTGTTCGAGAATGGCTTCGGCGGCCAGCGACGAGGAGGTATCCGCCCGGGGAACCCTGATCGATGCTGGGGGTTTTCGGGTAGTCGCCCATTGCAGCTCGGCGAGAAGGGTGTTCCATTCGCCACAACCGGCGCATTGCCCCTGCCATTTGGGAGAAGACGCTCCGCAGTTCTGGCAGATAAAGACCTCTTTGGACTTCGCCATTGGCCTACCTTATTCGATTTGTGACCTTAGCATTGCAGTTAACACTGCCCGATCACCTATACTGCCGCCCTTCTCGATTTGGATTATGTCTATTGCATGCGCAAATTTGGGCTCATAGCAGCGGTGGTGGGCGTGGGGACCTTGGGCTCAGGCCTATTGCTCCGCCTGATCGCAAATCTGGACACCTGGCTATGGCTTCCCGGGATAGTTCTATTGACGGCCGGAAGCGGGCTTCTCCTGTGGAGCCGCTTCGCCGCGTCGGCGGCGGCCCCGGCACCGAACATCCCGAGACCCGTGGGAACCGACACCGCGCGGCTCCTCGACAATTTCGAACAGCGCTTTGCCGAACTCAAAGGCCGCAAACCCACTGCCACCGTGCTGAGTGATTTGTACACGCTCGGCAGCCAGCTGGAAACGCGTGGGCGGGGGCCGCAAGCCACCGCCGTCTACCGCCACCTGGCACGCTTCGACAGCACCTACCGGGACGTTGCCGGCCGCCTGCGTCGTCTGATGGACACCGAGCGCGCCAAGCCGAAGGCCGCGCCGCCCGCTCCCGGCAATACCACCGTGACCGGTGCGGCATCAGCCACCACGGTATCAGCCATCACGGCATCAGCCACCACGGCACCGGCCGCCGTGGCATCGGCGGCCGCCGCCGTCCCTGTGGCCGCGCCTGCGGAAGCCGGCGGCGCGCCCGCGGCAGCCGAATTGCAGCGTCTCGGCCGCTACCAGCTCGAACGCGAAATCGGACGCGGCGCGATGGGGATCGTCTATCTGGGGCGTGATACGGCGATCAAACGCATGGTGGCAATCAAGGCCATACCGCTCGCCAGTGAATTCAGCGGCGCCGAACTCGTCGAGGCCCGATCACGCTTCTTTCGCGAAGCGGAAACCGCCGGCCGTCTCAATCATCCGAACATCGTTACCATCTACGATGTCGGCGAAGAGCGCGGACTCGCCTACATCGCGATGGAATACCTCAAGGGCCGGCATCTCAGCGATTATGCGAAATCCGACCGTCTCATGGAGCCGCGAAAAGTGTTGGATGTGATCGGACGCACGGCCGAGGCTCTGGGATTCGCGCACAAACAGCAAGTCGTTCATCGCGATATCAAGCCGGCGAACCTGATGTACGATCCCAGCACCGACACGTTGAAAATCACCGACTTCGGGATTGCGCGCCTCTCCGGCGCCGGCAGCACGCGCACGGGTATCGTACTGGGCACACCTTCCTTCATGTCGCCGGAGCAGCTCGAGGGACGAACTGTGACAGGTCACTCGGACTTGTTTTCGCTGGGTGTTAGCCTATTTCAATTGTTGACCGGCCAGCTTCCTTTCACCGCAGATTCGATGACCGGGCTGATGCAGCAGATTGCCGAAGCGCCGCACCCGCCGTTGCGAGCCTTCCGGCCGGATCTGCCTGCCTGCGTCGAGAGCGTCATCGACCGCGCGCTCGCCAAGAATCCCGATGCGCGGTACGACTCTGGGGCCCATATGGCCGCAGCTCTGGAAGACTGTCGGTCGCGAATACCGAGTGGACTGCCATGATTGGACAAAGCCCATGAGTTTGAGGGGGAAAATCGCGAGCGTGGCACTGACCGACACGGGAAAGGTGCGCGAGCACAACGAAGACATGATCGGCACCGAAGCCGACATCGGTCTCTTTGTATTGGCCGACGGCATGGGGGGTTATAACGCGGGTGAGGTGGCGAGCGGCATCGCCGTCAAGACCATCATCAATCTGGTTCGTGACGGTGTCATGCGCGAGGACCTGAGCGTGCCCGACCCGGAGACCGGATTGACGCGCCCGAGCATCATCTTGCGTGATGCGATTCACAGAGCCAACAAAATCATCTACCACACTTCCAAGACCCAGCCTCAATGTGAGGGTATGGGCACTACCGTGGTGTCGTGCTTGTTTCACGACAATAAGATGTCGATCGCGCACGTCGGGGATTCAAGGCTTTACCGCTTGCGCGACAATCGGTTCGAGCAGATGACTCTGGACCATTCTCTGCTCCAGGAGCTGGTGGACCGGGGGTTCTACTCGCAGCAGGAGGCGCAGCGCGCCACCAACAAGAACTATGTCACGCGCGCCCTCGGAGTCGAGCAAAACGTCGAAGTGGAGATCCATGAACAGCCGGTGCAGAAGTCCGATTACTACGTGCTCTGTTCCGACGGCCTCTCGGACATGATCGAGGATGAGGATATTCACTTAACAATCAGCACCTTTAGTGCTAATCTTGATACGGTTGCTAAGCAATTGATACAGCTCTCTAACGATAACGGCGGGCGGGATAATGTGTCGGTCATCATGGCTCATGTAGCCGAGCCGTTCCCCGCGCACCGGCGTATATTTGACAAAATCTTGGGATGGTTCGGCTAGCGAAATGGAGTCTGAATGGCACGCCTGATGCTCAGCTTGGACGGCAACGTTCTCGCGGAATACAACATGAACAAAGAGCGCTACACCATAGGGCGGCTCCCGGACAACGATATCCGTATCGACAATCCGGCCGTGAGCGGTCACCACTCGCTCATCATCAACATCCTGAACGACTCCTTTTTGGAGGACTTGAACAGCACCAATGGCACCTACGTCAACGGCAAGCTGATCAAGAAACATGCGATGCAGCACGGCGATGTCATTACCG
>Ga0137407_10002376_pt1 | contig 12397 bp, 16 predicted proteins | sample CZOMad2_2_16fung_FD_108410 | JGI IMG/M metagenome (GOLD analysis project Ga0137407, IMG submission 108410) | Vadose zone soil fungal communities from Angelo Coast Range Reserve, California, USA - CZOMad2_2_16fungal (Illumina Assembly) | ecosystem: Environmental > Terrestrial > Soil > Vadose...
GCGGGATGCCGACCGGTCGGCATCCCGCCCCGTGCCCGCTCGCTGTCCTCACAGGGTCGGCCGGTGCCCGACCAGAAGCTCGAGCGCCTTGGCGTGCGTGAGCTTGGGGCTGGTCGATTTCACCGCGTACATGCCGAACTCGCTGAGCGCCAGCAGCAGGCGCCGTTCCTCTTCCGAGGGAAAGTTGCCGTCCTGCACCGCCACGAAGAGGCCCGTGCTGGCGATATTCGCGGGCAGCGCGCGGTAGACCCCGTGGGCGGGCCATCCGGCTTCCACGAAGACGTCGAGCAGCTCGTGGGCGAAGTGCACGGCCTCCTCGTCCGGGACGGCGACGACCCGGAAGTCGATCGGCGCGGGGAGCTGGCGCAGGCGAAGGACGAGGTGCTCGCGCTGGATCCGCCCCAACCGTCGATGGGTCGAACGTTCGAAGGCGCGGTAGGCCAGGAGGATGGTCAGCAGGGCGAGCGCCGCGGCCGCCACGTTGTAGCCCGGATGGTCCCAGATGGCGGCCAGACTGAGCGCGGCGCTGAGGACGCCCGAGGCGATGCTCGCGATCAGCAGGAATCTCGGGGACTCGTCCCAGCGCATGGCCCCCAATCATAGCGGGGAACGTGCACTCCGGACCCGGTCTGAGAGAAAATGCCGAAGCGGGAGGAGGCGCGTATGATCCGCGGACACTTGGCGGGCGCTCGTTTGGCGGACTTCGACGACCCGCCGCCGCCCGGCGTGGTCTGCCGGTCGACGTAGGGGACGCCGCGATGGCGGGAGCCAGGCGATATCGCTTCGTCGGGGCTTGGGGCCTCGTCCAGATCGTGGTCGGCTTCATCGTGATGCTCGCGGCCGCACTGGCTGCCTTCGTGGTGCTCTCGCCCTGGCCGACTGACATCGTCGCTCGGGTGCCCGGCGAGTGGCGCGCGCGCATTGCGCCGGCCGCCATCGCCGGGCTCCTGCTCGCGATCGTCCTTGGCGGTTCGCTCGTGCTCAGCGGCCAGCTGCTTCTCCTGCTGCGGGACATTCATCGCCACGTGGCTCGACTCGATCGGCGCGATCGCCGCCGCGGGCGCGATCCCGGTCATTCGGCGGACCGCCCAGACGCGACCTCCCGGCTCATTCCTCGGCGCTGATCGTGCGCCCCTGAAGCTCGTCGCTAGCGGTCGGCCACCGCTCGCCGCGCTTCTTGCATGACGCCTCCGGCGGTGACGGTGCCGGCCGGCGTAATGTCGAGGCCGGCGTCGCGGAGGGCGCGCGCGACCCAGGTATTGCACGTGTTGAACAGGTGATACCGGCCTCGCGCGGCGTAGAACCGGCTCGCGCCGTACAGGCCGGGTGCCAGACGCACGGGACGGTTCGTCTCGTCTCGCTGGTATTCGTCGTGGAAAACCTGCGTCATCGCGTCGAACCCTCGGCGTGAAACCCTGAGCTCCACGACGTCGCTCCCGGGAAAGTAGGTCGCAATAGGGGTGTTGAAGCCGACGACGTGGAGCACGCTCCCCGAAGTGAAGAACGCGGCCTTGAGCGCGAGCCAGCCGGTGGCGCGATCATCCATGTAGAAGTCACGATCGCCCCACGCGATTTCGACGAAGGCCGCCTCGGGAAAATCTTTCACCTCGGGCCAGATCGTTTCGTCGACGTCGCTCCGGCGGACGACGATCGCAGTGTGCCAGCCGTGATCGACGACCCAGACGGCGAACGCGGGAATGTCACTGCGGCGCGGCTCGGGCCCGGCCGCCGGCCCCAGACATCCAGCGGCCAGGGCAACCGCCGTGAGAAACCTGACGGTGCGGATCGTTGGCACTGTGCAGGGCACTGTATAGCGGTAGGAGTTACTTTGTAGTTTTTCCCGGATTGTAATTTTTTCTACGATGTAGCTTTTCCCGGCGGTGGCATTTCTTTCCGTCCGCGCTGTTCCAGAAGATGACTCCGATTCAACGAGAACGAACACTTGGTCAACCGCGGCCAGCTGGCACGCCAGATGCTCGACTGAAAGCGGACCACAACACACTCACAGAAACTCACAGGGGCACAGAAACTCACAGGGGGTCGACGATGCGCCGCAGAGAATTGCTCGTGACAGTAGGCGTCGGGCTCGCGATGGTCGCGCTTCCCCTCGGCCGCTTGGCGGGCGCGAATCACGTCAAGATCGATGGCAATCAGCCGCCGTCGATGCCGCCGAATCCGGCGCCGGCCTCGTCGCAGACGATCCACGCCAATCACATCACGGCGCAGCAGATTCGCGCCGATACGATCTACGCCAACCGGATCGACGCCGACGACATCCAGGGCCAGGTCCACCAGTCCAAGGACGTCAAGGTGGGCGATACGCGCGGTCAGATCAAGGCGCCCGAGGTGACAGCGTCGGTCATCTACGCGGAGGAGATCTCGGCGAATACCGTCGTCGCGCAGAACATCTACGTCCGCGACGTGCGCAGGCGGTGATCGGCGCCGCGCCGGCTTCCGCCCGACACCCGAGCGCTTGATGCGATGGTGACGCCGGTTCAGATCGTCGTGACACCGGGCTCGGGCGATGGTCACGCGGTGGCCATCGCCCGAGACGTGCGAAAGCAGCTCGACCGGGAAGGGTACGCGCCGCGCATGCAGGCCTTTCGCACGCTGGACGATCTCATCCGGTGGACGAAGGCGTGCCACGCCGACTTTTCATATCTCGTCGCGATCGGCGGCGACGCGACGGTGAGCGCGGCGGCCGCGGCCGCCGTCAGACTGTCCGTGCCCTACGTGCCGGTGCCCTCGGGCTTCGGCAATCTGTTCACGGGCACGTTCGAGCATCCGAGTGATCCCGTCGAGGTCGTCGGGCTCCTGGGTGCCGGCGATCTCATCTGGGGCGACGTGGGCGTCGCCAAGGGCGGAATGTTCCTCTCGCACCGGAGCTATGGCTTTCTGTCGCGCATCCAGGAAGAGGTCGAGCATCTCCGCCGACAGCCGCGCCAGCGCTACTTGCGGCTGCTCTCCTACTATCGGATGGCAGCGAAGCAGTTTTCCGAGGCTTCACGCGGTCATCACGTTCACGGCCTCACCCGCGATCCGCGCGGCGACCAGCCGTAGATACGGCACGCGATCGTAGGCGAAGGCATAGCGCCATCCCAGCGTGTCGACGGCCATGATCAGCGCGAACGGCAGGCAGACCAGCAGCGATCGCCACCCGAGCCCGCGCGCGGTGGCAGTGAGGGCCTCGTCGCTCCCCACCCGCACGATGAGGATGACCACGATCGCGAGACCGGCGACGGTCGCGAGCGAGCGAAAGATGCGCACATTTCTCAAGGATAGCAACCGCGGTGCCACCGGCCGCGTCAAGGCGTCGACAGTGGCGTCAGAGTTGACGCTCATGCCATACTGCCGAAGTGCAACACGGGAGTGCGGGGCCGGGCCCATCACGGCGCTTGCTGGCCGTGGCGGTTCTCGCCCTGGCCGGATTCGTAGCGCTGGCCCTGACCGCCGCGGCGCAGCAGTTTTCGGCCCTCGACTACCAGACGCGCGCCCTCGTCCATCTCACGCGGCTTCCGCTCCTGGACCCGGCAATGAACGGCGTCTCCCGCCTGGGCGAGAACTACGGGCTCATCCCGCTCATCGCGTTCGGTGTTGCAATCCTCTGGCGCCCGAGCCGTCGATGGGCGATCGCCTTGCCGGTGCTGATGGCTGGCACGGGCGCACTCCAATTCGTCGCGAAGTGGGCCATCGATCGCCCGCGTCCGAATCTGGCGGCCTGGGGTTTTCCGAGCGGTCACGTGCTGAGCCTGGTGGTGCTCTTCGGCCTGATGACGTATCTGCTCGCCATCTCGACGTCGACGCGGCACTGGCGGTGGCTCGGCTACGCGGGCTGCGCGGCGACGGTGGTCGCGGTCGCGTTCAGCCGTCTTTACCTCGAGGCGCACTGGGTGACGGACGTCGCCGGTGGAGTCACCCTGGGCATCGCCTACCTGCTGCTGGCGATCTGTCTGGTCGAGACCATCGCGCGCCGCCGCGTGGCGGCGAGACTGCACGGCTCAGAAGCGAAGATTCACCTTGCCGACGATGAACGGCGTGGCGCCGACGTCGATCCGGTTGTCGTGGCGGTCTGAGTACCTTTCGCCCTCGAAGTAGAAGCGGTTGAACGCATAGCCGCCGGTCACCTCGAAGCCGATGTGCCGCAGATCGAAGCGGACTCCGGCGTAGAGCCGCATCTCGCGATAGAAGATCTTGTCGTCCTTGTCGTCGCGGTCGGCGCGATAGAAGTGATCGCTGTCCCACTGAAATCCCACGTACGCCCGTAGCGGCTGGAAGATCTCCCAGGTCGCGCGCGAGCGGACCGTGTAGATCGGAAAATACTCCACGTCGAGCGTGAGGTTCTCGAACGGCTTGTACTGGATCATCGAGAACGGAAAGCCGATGACGGCCCTGAATCGATCGGACGGCACCCACGCGTACGCGATGCCCGGGATCGGGAGAGTCTGGCCGAACACTTCCTCGTCGCTCGCGAAGATCAAGGTGAAGATCCACGAATTGCGCTCGCCCTGCGGCACGCGGAGGAGCGCGACCAATCGGAAATACATCTCGTCGATGCTATTGAAGGGCTCGTCGCTGGCGGACCCGACGGTCAGCGCCACGCCGCCGGTCCAGCCGTTGTCGAATTTGTGTCGATAGCTGAGGCTGGCACTGGCGTCCCACAGCTCGCTCGGAAAGCGACCGCCCGCCTCCGGGAATCGCGCGCGCGTATCGATGTCCTGATAGAGCGTCTTTGCCGAGAACGCGAGCTCATCGGTGGAATCTTGGTAGAGAGGAGTGAAGAGCGTGACGCGCTGCTCGGTCATGGCGAAGTGTGTGTCCTGATCCTCGACTTTGCGCTCGGGATAGAAGGTATATCGATAGTCAGCCCGCGGGATCTGCTTGCCCATCTCGGGGGTGAGCCACATCTGGAGCTCGGACTGCGCGGCTGACGGGACTGGTCGAATCGCCAGCAGTGCGACGCCGAGAGCCAGCACCCCGACCAGGCGAGCGGGAGGCATTCGGGACCCTCCTCTGCCGGCCTCGATCGGTCTGGTGCGGTGAGCCCGGCGTCCACGTCCATAAAAAGCAAGAGCCGGGCCAATGGGGAGAATGGGCCGGTTCAATCGGCCTCCATCGGCGTGCCGTTATGACGTAGTGTGTGGGGGTGAGCTCCGTCGAGCCGGTCACCGAAGGGCAGATCTCACCAGCCCGCCGGTGGGCCATCACGTTCTCCGTCATGATGGTCACGGTCATGCAGGTCCTGGACTCGAGCGTGACCAACGTCGCCCTGCCCCACATGCAGGGCTCGCTGTCGGCCGGTCTCGAGGAGATGTCGTGGGTCATCACCTCGTTCCTGGCCGCCAACGCCATTATCATCCCGGCGACTGGCTGGCTCTCGGCCCGATTCGGCCGGCGCCGGTTCTTTCTGATCTGCACGGTCCTCTTCACCGTGAGCTCGTTCCTCTCGGGCATCGCCCCGTCCCTGGAGTTCCTCGTCGCGATGCGCATTCTCCAGGGGCTCGGCGGTGGGCCGGTCATTCCAATGGCGCAGGCGATCATGTGGGAGATCTTCCCGTTGCGGATGCGCGGCACCGCGATGGCCGTGTGGGGCGGCGGCATCATGCTGGCGCCGATCCTGGGCCCGACCGTGGGCGGGTGGATCTGCGACAACTGGTCCTGGCGCTGGATCTTCTACATCAACCTTCCCATCGGTCTCGTCGGCTTTCTGATGGTCAGCGTGTTCCTGTTCGATGCCTCGTTCGTCAAGAAGCCGCGCGGGATCGACGGCGCGGGGCTCGTGCTGATGGTGTTCGGATTCGGCTTCCTGCAGCTCTGCCTCGATCTCGGCGAGAAGAACGACTGGTTCGACTCGGGCCTCATCATCGGGCTGCTCATGCTCGCCATCTGCGCGCTCGTCGCGTTCGTCATCCGCGAACTCTTGGCCCGAGAGCCGATCCTCGACCTGAGCGTGTTCAACGACCGGAACTTCGCGGTCGGCACCATGTGCATCGCGCTGGTCGCCCTGGGCTTCAACTCGAGCGTCCTGCTGGTCGCGCTCTACGCGCAGAAGATTCTGGCGTGGGACGCCTGGAACGCCGGGCTCGTGCTGGCGCCCGGCGGCCTCGGCACCATGATCTCGCTCATGATCTCGGGCCGCCTGGTGGCGCGCACGGATCAGCGTCTCATGCTCATCGGTGGCTGCCTCCTGAACGCCTTCGCCTCGACGATGATGACGAGCGTGACCGTGGGCATGGACTACTGGAGCCTCGCGTGGCCGCGGTTCCTCCAGGGGTTCGCGATGGGCTTCATCTTCCCGCCGCTCCAGACGCTCACGCTCGCCACGATCCGCCTGGAGCGCCTCGGCAACGCGACCGCCGCCTACAACGTGGTGCGCAACATCGGGGGCAGCATCGGCGTCGCGCTGGCCACCTCGCTCCTGGTCCGGCGGAGCCAGGCGCATCAGACCACCTTGGTCAGCCACGTGGACATCTGGGACGCCGACACGACGGCGAAGCTCAAGCAATGGACGGATCATTTCGTGAGCCAGGGCTCCGACTCGTTCACGGCCAGCCGCCGTGCGCTGGCCATGCTCTATCGTGGCGCCGTCGAGCAAGCGCAGGTCATGGCCTACGCGGACGACTTCTGGCTGATCTCGGTGCTATTCGTGTGCATCGTGCCGCTGATTCCCCTCATGCATCGCGTGCGCACCGAGCAGAACGAGCGCGCGCGCGAGCGCCCGGGACGCGTCGAGGCCCTGCCCGCTCCGGACAATTCACCGATCGCGCCGGAGCGCGGTATCGACTAGGCGACAGGGGTTCGGGATGAACCTCAGTCGCGGCTTCGGAGGTCCAGGAGCCGCAGGAACTTCGAGACGATTTCCGCGGCGACGTCGGCGCCCGCGCGACGCGGCACGCGAAAGAGATCGTGGCCGGCGCCCGTGACGCCGATCAGCGAGGTCGGCGCCGGAATCAGGGTCCGCGCCGCCTCGATCTCCTCGAGCGTGCCGAAGGGGTCGCGCGAGCCGTGCGCGAACAGGGTGGGCGCGGTGAGCTTCGGAAGATGCGCCGTGCGGAGCTCGGCCGTCCGCCCCGGGGGATGAAGCGGATACGAGAGCAGCAAGAGTCCGTCGACGAATCCAGGCTCGCCCGCCGCGAGCATGCTGGCCTGACGCCCTCCATACGATTGCCCGCCGAGGAAGACGCGACCGCCCAGGCGCGACCGCATCGCCGCCACCGCGTGGCGCAATCCCTCGCGGTCTCGCGCCGCGCCCGCCGGCCGCGGAGGGGCCGTCCGGCTCGCCTGCCGGAAAGGCAGGTCGTAACGGAGCACCGTGATGCCGTGGGCGGCGAAGGCCTCGCCGAGCGCCACCAGGAGCGGCGCTCTCGCGTTGCCGCCGGCGCCGTGGGTCAGCACGAGCCCGTCGCCCGACGGCGCCGGCGGCTGGTGCAGCTCCTCGCTCACGCCGCGTGCCCGGCGTCGGCTAGGCGATGCGGCGGTAGATCACGTGGCGACGATTCGTGGTGTAGGGACGGACGTGCTCGGCCCAGCGCCCGTCTTCGACCGCCTTCGCCCACGCGTCGCTGGTGAGGACGGCCGGGCTCTCGATCTCGTAGAGCGCGTTGTAGGCGGGCTCGCTCTCGATCACGATCGTCTTTCGCTCGCCCCCGATCATCATCGTCACCGGCTCGCTCATGAAGCGCGCGACCGCGATGACGCCGGGGACACCGAGCAGGGCCGGCACGTGCTCCGTGTCGTAGACCTCGTTGAAGAGAGCGTCTTTGTCCGGTCGGACGCTCATGGCCGCGCTGAAGAGATAGCGGGTCTGGATCGGCATGCGAATCTTCTCCTTTGTCGAGGGTCGAACGCCCCAATCCTAGCTCATCATGTGGGCTCCCCGCGCTTTACCACTATCGGCGGTGGCGGTTGCGCGCCCACGGGTTTGTCGGGAGCGGGGCGTCCCGATGCTACGATGATCGAGGAGGAATTTCATGACGTTCGGTGGCGTCGTTTTTCTTCTCGTCCTCGCGGGCCTCGTCGTCGCGATCGTCTTGACGTACAACAAGCTCGTCGGGCTGCGCCAGCGATCAGAAGAGGCGTGGTCGGACATCGACGTGCAGCTCAAGCGCCGCACCGATCTGGTGCCCAATCTCGTCGAGACCGTACGGGGCTACGCCGCGCACGAGCGGAACACGCTCGATCAGGTCGTCCGCGCCCGGGGCGCGGCCGTGTCGGCTCCGACGCCCGAGGCGCGCGCCCAGGCCGAGAATCAGCTGAGCGGCGCCCTGCGCCAGCTCTTCGCGCTCGCCGAGTCGTATCCGGAGCTGAAGGCGAACCAGAACTTCAGTGAGCTTCAGAGCTCCCTCGGGCAGATCGAGGAGACGATTCAAAGCTCGCGCCGCTACTTCAATGCCGTCGTCCGTGATTTCAACACGACGATCGACAGCTTCCCGTCCAACCAGATCGCGCTGTTCTTCCGCTTCGCCAAGCGGCAGTACTTCGAGCTCGATCGCCCCGAAGATCGTCAGGTCCCGCGCGTCGCCATCGGGAGCTGAGCGCATCGGCCGGATCGTCGCGCTGGCCCTCGTGCTGGCGACCGCGTGTCCGGCCGCGGCGCAGACGCGAGGGCTGTTCGCGATCGACAGCTTCGTCACCAGCCTCGTGGTCAACGCCGACGGAAGCCTCATCGTCCGCGAGGACATCACGTTCGCCTTCCGGGGCTCGCACCAGGGGATCTTCCGGCGGATCCCGCTGCGTTACACGCGCGACGGGCTCGAGTTCCCGCTGGTCCTCAGCGGCATCGGCGCCTACGACGAGGCGAGCCGCCCGCTCCGGACCGAGGTGTCGTATCCGGATCGCTCGGTCGTGATCAAGGCCTGGGTGCCCGGCGCCGTCGATGCGAAGAAGACGGTCAGCGTCGTGTACCACGTGCGCCGCGGCGTTTTCGCGTACGAGGATCACGACGAGCTCTACTGGAACGCGACCGGCAACGAGTGGAACGCGCCGATCGGGAATGCGGAGGTGTACGTGACCCTGCCGGCGGGCATCGGCGACGGCGAGGTGCGGACCGCGGCCTACACCGGCGGCCTCGGCTCGGGCGGGCGCGACTACGCGGTCGATCGCGTTCAGGGCTACTGGCGATTCAGGACGACGCGTGCGCTACGGCCGCGTGAAGGCGTGACGGTGCTGGTCGGCTGGCCGACGGGCCACGTGGCGCATCCCTCGGGGCTCCGGCGGGCCGGGTGGGTCGTTGCCGACCACTGGCCGCTCGGCTTGCCGGTGCTCGCCTTGATCTGGGGCGGGATCGTCTGGTGGGCGTTCGGGCGCGACCCCGGGGGAAAGCGCTCGGTGAAGCCCGAATATGCACCGCCGCCGGACATGATTCCGGCGGAGGCCGGCGCCCTCCTCGACGAGCGAGCGCATCCGCGCGACATCATCGCAACGGTCGTCGATCTCGCGGAGCGGGGCTACTTGTCGATCGAGCCGATCACGACGGCCTTCGGCTCGCAGGACTTCATGTTCAAGCGGCTCAAAGCGGTCGGCGGCGATCCCGCGCTGAACGACTTCGAGCTCTTCGTGCTGGCCAAGGTCTTCGGCGGCGACTGGGCGATCAACATGCGTCTGCTGTCCGAGGTGCGACGCGACTACGAAAACGTGTTCCCGCCGATTCGCGACCGGCTCTACCGGCTCATGGTCCAGGACGGTCTCTTTCCCGCGTCGCCGGGCCACGTCCGCGCCGGATGGATGCTGGCCGGAGCGATCACGGCGATCGCCGGCTTCATGCTGCCAAACTTCGCGCCGAGCTGGCTCGAGATCTACGAGCCGTGGCTCCGCATCGGCGTGATCGTGAGCGGGCTCATTTTCGTCGGCTGGGGCTGGGTCATGCCGCACAAGACCTGGGCGGGCGTGCAGCGGCTGGCGCACGTGCGCGGCTTCCAGGAATTTCTGGAGCGCGCGGAGAAGGACCGCCTCGAGCGGATGCCGGCCGACACCTTCCACCGGTGGCTGCCGTGGGCGATCGCGCTCGGCGTCACCGAACGGTGGATCTTCAACTTCCAGGGCCTGAGAGTCGCCGCTCCTTCGTGGTATCTGAGTCGCGGAGATTTCTCGTTGCCGAGCTTCGCGCACGACCTTACTTCTTTCGCGACGCGCACGGAAGAGGCGATCCTCACGACACGGCGAGGCTACGCCGACGGCCGCGGAGCCTCGGGCGGCGGTGGCTCTTCGAACGGTTCATCGGGCGGCGGCGCGGGGGGCGGGGGCGGCGGGACGTTCTGAGATTCGGCCGTCTCTGGCAAGACGCTCGTACGGAGGAATGGCACGCATGGCCAAACCGGACACGCGAGCGCCGTCGTCCTCGTCGTCGACGCGGATTCTCCCGATGCAACTTCAGATCGGCGACCGGCTCTCCGACGAGACCGGCGAGTGGGAAGTGGTCAATCGCCCGCACACGACGGCGGGCGGCAAGACCGCGCACGTGCGCGTCCGACGGGTGGACCAGCCGGCCGTTGTCGAAGAGCGCACCTGGGGCGCGCACGAGCGAGTCACGGTGAAGCGCCCGTGAGGCTCCGCGGTACTCAGGGCAGGTGGGCGGGCACTTTCTCGGACGACATGATAGAATCCCGTACGCTAAATAGCTGATCCGTTTAGCGGGCTCGTGGTGCAGCCTGGTTAGCACACTGGACTGTCAATCCAGAGGTCGCGGGTTCAAATCCCGTCGAGCCCGCCATGAGATACCGCGAAGTTACGCGTCGCATCGACGGGCCTATCTCCCTCCGATTTGGGTGACTGTGCCCGTCGTTGTGCCCGTTCCAGATCCGGGCCGCTCGATTGCCGCAAGCTTGTCGGCCGCCGCTCGGAGGTCCGCGTCACTGACGATCGCGTAGCGCCGATAGATCGCTTCTGTCTTGTGGCCAACCATCTGCATCGCGACGCTGCGCGGCACACCGGCACGCTCGAGGTTGCGGACTGCGGTCCGGCGGAAGTCATGGAAGATCCGGATGTACGGGCGGGTGAGGATCTTCCGGCGTTGCACCGCGAGCGTCAGGGCGCGCTTGAGCGCCGCGAGCTCGCGGTTAATGGTGCCGTTTGTCGCGCCGGGGGTCTCGGTGCCGTCGTCGGCCTTGCGCGGCGCTTTGCGGCGCACTACGTAGGCGTCCACGAGGGCCGGGTCGAGCGTCTGCGCCCTGGCGTCGCCGAAGGCCTTGCGCAGATGGGCGACCGAATACGTCGCCCGTTCGGTCGAGCGCCGGACCATCACCATTAACCATGGGGGGCGTGACGCCGCCTCCCGTCTGCTAGACTCCCGCCAGCCGTCTCCACCGGGTGCCCATGCGGCTGATCGGGCTCGCGGTCGTTCTTGCTGTCAGCCTCGCGTTTGCCCCGCTGACCCCCGAGGCCCAGTCAACGGGGAAGGTGCCCACGATTGGCTACGTGAGCCCGGCCTCAGGCCCGGGCCCCTCCCTTGACGCCTTCAACCGCGGGCTTCGTGAGGCCGGCTACGTCGAAGGTCGAAACATCGTCGTTGATCGTCGCTACATGGCTGGCCGCGAAGACCAGTACGATCAGGTGATGGCCCAGCTGGAGCAGCAGAAAGTTGATGTCATCGTCGCCTTTGGTCCACCGGCCGCTCTTGCCGCCAAGCGGGTAGTCAAGACCGTGCCCGTCATCTTCGCGGCCGTTGGCGATCCCATCGTCATCGGCCTAGTTCAGAGCCTGGCCAGGCCGGGCGGCAGCCTGACCGGGCTTACCTTCGATGTCACGCCCGAGATCATGGGAAAGCGGCTGGAGCTGCTGAAAGCGGCCGCGACGAACCTGTCCCGAGTCGCGGCGTTGTGGAGTTCGGCTGACCCGGTCGGCTTACCGCTGCTCCGACAACTGGAGCAGGCGGCGCAGCGGCTTAGTGTGAAAGTCACGCCTTACAATGTCCGCGGGCCGGAGGATTTTGATCCTCTGTTCGAGAAGATCTTAAAAGACCGCGCGAATGGAATGCTGGTCGTTGGAGGCCCAGTGAACGTCGTTTATCAGAACCGCATCATCGCGTTTGCCTCCACACACGGGCTCCCGGCAATTTCGATATCGCGAAGCTTTGTCGAGGATGGCGGTCTGATGTCGTATGGGCCGAGCTTCGCCGACATCATGCACGACACCGCTGCGTACGTTGCTCGCATTTTGAAGGGTGCGAAGCCCGCCGACCTCCCCGTCGAGCAGCCCACGAAGTTCGAGCTGGTGGTCAACCTCAAGACGGCCAAGGCGCTTGGGCTGACGATCCCGCAGACCCTGCTGCAGCGGGCGGACCAGGTGATCGAGTAGCCCGTGCTCGACCAGCGCGACAGAGGAGAGCATATGAACGCGGAGACTGAAACAGCGATCCAGAACTTGAGCAAGGCCTTCGCGGACACCGCCGACGCCATGAAGCGGA
>Ga0137407_10002377_pt1 | contig 12395 bp, 8 predicted proteins | sample CZOMad2_2_16fung_FD_108410 | JGI IMG/M metagenome (GOLD analysis project Ga0137407, IMG submission 108410) | Vadose zone soil fungal communities from Angelo Coast Range Reserve, California, USA - CZOMad2_2_16fungal (Illumina Assembly) | ecosystem: Environmental > Terrestrial > Soil > Vadose zone...
CAGCGCCGATGGTACTGCGCGGGGGACCGCGTGGGAGAGTAGGACGCCGCCGGACATGCATCGAAGAGGGCCGTTCCCCCGCACCCGGGGCCGAACGGCCCTCTTCGCATGTCTAAACAGCACCGTCAGACCGCCTACAGAGAGTTACCGATGCGGCGCCCCGCGTGCTCGGTGCCCATCGTCCGCGGTGCTCCCAGACAGAATCCGATCTTGATCTATTTGCACACTTATCTAACTGAGTTAGCGTTGGCGACAGAGCCAAGCAGGCTCCCGTGCCGGTACTACCAGGGAGCGTCTCGTGAACCAGCCGACTCCGGTCCCCGAGCAGGTCGACGCGGTGGTGGTGGGCGCCGGCTTCTCGGGTCTGTACATGCTCTACCGGCTGCGCGAGCTCGGCCTGTCGGCGAAGGTTCTCGAGGCGGCCGACGATGTCGGCGGGACGTGGTACTGGAACCGCTATCCCGGCGCCCGCTGTGACATCCCCACCACGGACTACACCTTCAGCTTCGACCCGGAACTGGAGAAGGAGTGGACCTGGTCCGAGAAGTACGCCACGCAGCCGGAGATCCTGGATTACCTCCGGCTCGTGGCCGACCGCCACGGCCTGCGTTCGGACATCGAGTTCTCCGCCACCGTGACCTCCGCCCGCTGGGACGAGCAGGAGGAACGGTGGAGGATCACGACCGGCCGCGGGGAACAGATCCGGTGCCGGTACTACATCATGGCCACGGGCTGCCTTTCGGTACCCAAGTCACCCGATATCGAAGGCGCCGGGCGTTTCGCCGGGCCGGTCTATTTCACCAGCCGCTGGCCGCACGAGGGCGTTGACTTCACGGGCCAGCGCGTCGCTGTCATCGGCACCGGCTCGTCGGGTATCCAGTCCATCCCGCTCATCGCCCGCCAGGCCAGTCAGCTCACGGTCTTCCAGCGCACCGCCAATTTCTCCGTCCCCGCGCACAACGGCCCCGCCCCGGCTGACCGGCTGAAGCTGCTGGACGAGGATCGCGCGGGGTACCGGCATGCCGCCCGCTGGTCGCGGGGTGGGATCCCCGTCGAGCCGACCGACGTCCTCGGCGTCGCCGCCAGCGAGGAGGTCCGCCGGGAGCGCTTCGAGGCGGCCTGGGCGCAGGGCGAGCTGTTCAGCATTCTCAACATCTTCGCTGACCAGGGCGTGAACCCGGCTTCCAACGACATCGTGGCCGAGATGATCCGCGAGAAGATCCGCTCGGTCGTGACGGATCCCGCGACCGCCGAGGCCCTCTGCCCGAAGAACCACTACTTCGGGACCAAACGGCCGTGCCTCGACACGGGCTACTTCGAGACCTACAACCTGCCGCACGTCCGGCTCGTCGACCTGCGTGAGCAGCCGATCGTCAGCATCACGGAGGACGGCATCGAGACGGCGGAGGAGTCGTTCGGCTTCGACGCCATCGTGTACGCCACCGGCTTCGACGCCATGACCGGCGCCCTGGTGGCCGCGGACGTAACCGGCCGCGACGGCCTGTCCCTCACGGAGAAGTGGGCGGCCGGGCCGTCTACCTACCTGGGGCTCATGACCGCCGGGTTCCCGAACTTCTTCATGCTCACCGGGCCCGGCAGCCCCTCTGTCCTGTCGAACATGGCCGTCTCGATCGAGCAGCACGTCGACTGGGTGGCCGGGTGCCTCAAGGACATGCGCGACCAAGGCCTGGAGACCATCGAGCCGACCGAGCTGGCCGAAGCCGGATGGAACCAGCACGTACAGGACTGCGCCGCCATCACCCTGCATCCCACCGCCAACTCCTGGTACATGGGCGCCAACGTGCCCGGGAAGCCACTTGTGTTCCTGCCCTACATCGGCGGGGTGGACGCGTACCGGCAGGCGTGTGACGACGTGGTCGAGCAGGACTACCTCGGGCTCCAGCTGGCCGGCCCCGGCGGGGACCGGTGCCGGGACGGGGTGATCCGCCGCATGCAACCCGATGTGGCCATGGTCCTGGCGTTCATGGCCACGCTGGACCTGCCCGCCATGGAGACCCTGTCGGCCGCGGACGCGCGGGGCCTGCTGGCGGCCACCGCGGCCGACCGCCCGCCGGGTCCTGAGGTGGGCGAGGTCACCGACGGGGTGATCCCCGGTCCGGCCGGGGACCTGCCGTACCGGCTGTACCGGCCGGCCGGGCCGCCTATGGGCCCGCGCCCCCTGGTGGTGTACTTCCACGGCGGCGGCTGGGTGCTCGGCGACCTCGACTCGGACGACCCGCTGTGCCGGGAGCTGTGCGAGCGCTCGGGCGCGCTGATCCTGTCGGTGAATTACCGCCACGCCCCCGAGGACCGCTTTCCCGCCGCCGCGCTCGACGCCTTCGCGGCCGTGCAGTGGGCCGACGCCAACGCCGTCGGACTGGGCGGCATCCCCGGTCAGCTCGCCGTGGCCGGCTGGAGCGCGGGAGCCAATGTCGCCGCGGTCGCGTGCCAGCTGGCCCGCGACGCCGGCGGCCCGCGCATCTCCGGGCAGCTGCTGATATGCCCGGTCGTGGACTCCGACCTGACCCCGCCGTCCTATCAGGAAAACGGCGACGGGTACATCCTCACCACGGCGCTGATGCGGTGGTTCTGGGACTACTATGCCGATCCGTCCGACCGCGGCGATCCCCGCGCCGCCCCGCTGCGCGGCGACCTGCACGGGCTGCCCCCCGCCGGCATCGTCACCGCGGACTTCGACCCGCTGCGCGACGAGGGCGTCGCGTACGCGCGTGCCCTGGAGGCCGCCGGGGTGCCGGTCCGCCTCACCCGGGCCCGCGGGCACACCCACACGTCGGTGACCATGGTCGGCGTGGTCATCTCCGGAGCGCCGGTCCGGGCCGAAATGGGACAGGCGCTCAGGACCTTCTTCCCGTCCGCCGAACCGCAGGAGCTCGTGAGCTGAGGCGAAAAGAGCCGTAAAGCGCTCAATTTCCGGGGCCGTGCGATGGTGTCTCATTCGAGGTGACCCCTCCCTCTTGACCGGGATTGCAATACAGAGGTCGAATAGGGAGGCGGAGTAATAGCATCGCTGCTCGCCTAATTCCGTGACCCACGCCTGGAGTGGGGCGAGGAAGTGCACCTGGGGGGGTGGACGAGTGTGGATGAGCTGCAGTCCGAGGACCCGCGGCGGATAGGGCCCTACCGGCTCGAGGAGCGGCTGGGATCGGGCGGCATGGGCCGCGTGTACCTGGCCCGGTCCCCGGGCGGCCGCCGGGTGGCGATCAAGGTGATCCGGCCGGAACTGGCCGAGGACGCCGATTTCCGCGCTCGTTTCGCCCGGGAGGTATCCGCGGCCAGGAAGGTCAGCGGCATATTCACGTCGTCGGTCGTGGACGCCGAGCTTGAGGGCCCGATGCCCTGGCTGGCGACGTCGTACATCGCCGGGCCGTCGCTGGCCGACGCGGTCGCCGCCCGCGGGCCGCTGCCTGAGCCCGTTGTGCTGCGGCTGGCCGCCGGCCTCGCCGAGGGCCTGAGCGTGATACACGCCGCCGGCGTGGTGCACCGCGACCTGAAGCCGTCGAATGTGCTGCTGGCTGACGACGGGCCACGCCTGATCGACTTCGGGATCTCGCGGTCCATGGAGGCGGCCGCGCTGACCCAGACCGGTACCGTGGTCGGCTCGCCCGGGTTCATGTCACCGGAACAGACCCAGGGCCGCGAGGCCGGACCGCCCAGCGATATCTTCAGCCTCGGCGCCGTGCTCACCTTCGCCGCCACCGGCGAGGGGCCGTTCGGGCACGGGACCACGATGGCACTGCTGTACCGGGTCGTCAGCAGCCCGCCCAACACCGCCGGGCTGCCCGCCGGACTCCGGCTCCTGGCCGAGCACTGCCTGGCCAAGGACCCGCGCCAGCGGCCGACCGCGGCTCAGCTGCTGGCCTGGCTGAGCGAACCCCCGTCCGCCGCCTACCCGCCGCCAGCACCCGCCTATCCCGCCACGGAACTGGCCGCCGGACCGGTCGCCAGCCCGGTCGCCGGACCGGTGGCGTCGCCGGTGCCGCCCTGGGACAGCCCGGCGGCGGCGCCTGTACGTCGCCGGGCGAGGGGTCCGGCCCGCCGGGGCTGGCTGATCGCCGTGGCGGCCGTCGCGGTACTGATCTCGGCCGGGGCTGGTGCCTTCGTGGCCGGGAAGATCGGATCCGGACCTGGGAGCGCCCTGGCCTCCCCGGCCGGTACTGGTCAGGCCGGTCCTGTCGCGCCGGCCACGTCGCCCGCGGCCAACACCCAGCCTCCCGGTCACGCCGCCATGGCCACTCTCGGCTCTTATCTGGCCCGCAGCGCCTCCGTACGGTCAACCATCCAGTCCGCGATCGACGGCGTGCGGGGATGCTCGGAAAGCCCGTCGAGCGGAGAAGCCACCCTGCAGCAGGCCATCGACACCCGCCAGCAGATCCTGAATGCGCTGCCCGCGCTCTCGGTTTCCGAGCTGCCGCACGGAACCCAGCTGGTTAGTACGCTGACTACTACGATGCGAGACTCCGTGACTGCTGACGAGGACTACCGGAGCTGGATGAAAGACTTCGCCAGCTCGGGGAGCCCGTGCGGAACTGACCCCAGCCAGGACCAGAACTACGCCGTCGCCGTGAACGTCTCCAACGCGGCGACCACCGCCAAGAGTGCCTTCGTGGCCATCTGGAACCCCATGGCACCCCGCTACGGCCAGCAGGTCTATTCCAGTACCGGGTTCTGATGCGCCGGATCGCGTGGGCGCTGCCCGCCGCGACCGCGCTTGTCTGCGGCTGCGCCGCCGGGCCGCCGGCGCCGGCCGCGAGCCAGCCACCGGGGACTTCCGGGGCCAGCGCGCTGGCTTCCCCGGTGCCATCGGCCAGCCCGGCGCTTACCGGGATCCTCCGCGGCAAGGTCGTCACCGTGGACCCCGGCCACAACGACGGGAACTTCCACGCCGCCTCGGCCATCGGCCAGCTGATCTGGAACGGCCGGGAGACCGAAACCTGCGACACCGCCGGGGCGGAGACCGACGGCGGCTATACCGAGGCCACCTTCAACTGGAACGTCGCCCGGTATCTCACCGCTGACCTGCGCGCGGAGGGAGCGACGGTGGTGCTCACCCGTACCGGCAACACGGGGGTGGGACCGTGCGTCACCAAGCGCGCCGCGATCGGCAACCAGGCCCACGCCGACGCGGCCATCTCCATCCACGCTGACGGAGGGCCGCCCGGCGGACGGGGGTTCGCCATCCTGGAGCCGGTCGCCGACGGACCCGACGACGCTATCATCGGCCCCTCCGTCACGCTGGGCGCCGACCTGCGGGCTGCGTTCGCCAGCGGGACCGGGGAGCCCGTCAGCAGCTACGACGGGACCGACGGCATCAAGTTCCGCGATGACCTGGCCGGCCTCAACCTCTCCCGCGTCCCCAAGGTGTTCATCGAATGCGCCAACATGCGCAACGCCGCCGACGCCGCGCTGGTCACCTCCCCGCGGTGGCAGGCCAAGGCCGCCCGCGCGATCGCCGCCGGGCTGACCGCCTTCCTCACGAGGGCCGGGTCATAGGCTGGGCGTCCCGCCCGATCCGGTATTGGATGGAGTCATTCGCCGCCGAAGCGGATCGAGGAGGGTGCATGCCGGTGACCGGATCGGCGCTGCCGGGTATCGAGGCCGAACAGGTGGGCCGCTGGCTCGCCGAGAACGTCGACGGCCTGGTCGGCCCGGTGGAGTTCGGGCTCGTCTCGGGCGGGCGCTCCAACCTGACCTACCGGGTCACCGACGCCGCCGGCATTGCCTATGCCTTGCGCCGCCCGCCCACCGGGGGAGTGCTGAGCACCGCGCACGACGTGAGCCGGGAATGGCGGTTCATCTCCGCGATGGCGCCGACGGCGGTGCCCGTCCCGGCGCCGGTGGCCTACTGCGCCGACGCCGCGGTCACCGGCGCCGAGTTCTACCTGATGGGGTTCGTCGAGGGCCTGGTGCTCGCGGATTCCGCGGCGGGGATGGCGCTGGCGCCCGAGGCCCGCGCCAGCGCGGCCGAGGACCTCGTCGACGTGCTGGTCGCGCTGCACGAGCTCGACCCCGCCGCCGTCGGACTGGGCGACATGGTACGCAAGACCGGCTACCTGGAGCGCCAGCTGCGCCGCTGGCATACGCAGGTGCACGCGACCGGCGCACCGGAGCTCCCGCTGCTCGACGAGGTGCACGACCTGCTCGCCCGCCGCATACCCGCGCAGGCCAGCGGCATCGTGCACGGCGACTACCGGGCGGGAAATACCTCGTTCGGGCCGGACGGTGCCGTCCTGGCGGTCTTCGACTGGGAGCTCGCGACTACCGGTGACCCGCTGGCCGACCTCGGGTGGCTGGCCGCGACCTGGCAGGACCCGGGTGAGGAACTGCCGCCGGCCACGCCCGGGCCGAGCGCCGTGCCTGGCTTCCCGGCCCGGGCGCGGCTGGTCGAGCGCTATGCCCGGCTGTCCGGCCGGGACGTGTCCAACCTGCCCTACTGGGTGGCGTTCTCGCGCTGGCGGTCGGCCTGCATCGGCGTCGGCGTGCGGGCCCGCTACCTGGCCGGGCACATGGGCGACGACGGCTTCGCCGCCACGTTCCAGCCGTCAGCCGGAAACCCTGATCCCGGCCCGGCCGGGAGCCGCGCCGTCCTGGCGGAGGCCGCCCGCGACGCGCTGCGCGCGGGCAGCCTCTGACGTGGCGATCTTGCCGCCGTACCCTGATCCGTCACAATGGGACCAACGGGCCCTTTGCCGCCTTTAAGGAGTGGACATGGCGTGGGATTTTTCCACCGACCCTGAGTTCCAGGACAAGCTCGACTGGGTCGAGCGGTTCTGCCAGGAGAAGGTCGAGCCGCTCGACTACGTGTTCCCCCACGCGGTGCGCTGGCCGGACCCGGCCGTGAAGGCGTACGTCCGCGAGCTCCAGGCCGAAGTCAAGGACCAGGGCCTGTGGGCGATCTTCCTCGACTCCGACCTCGGCGGCCCGGGCTTCGGGCAGCTCAAGCTGGGCCTGCTCAACGAGGTCATCGGCCGCTATTCGGGGGCGCCCCAGATGTTCGGCGCCTCGGCGCCCGATACCGGGAACATGGAGATCCTCGCGGCCTACGGCACCGAGGAGCAGAAGAAGCGGTGGCTGGAGCCGCTGCTCAACCAGGACATGTTCTCGGCCTACTCGATGACCGAGCCGCAAGGCGGCAGTGACCCGAACTTGTTCAAAACGCATGCCGAACGGGACGGCGATGAGTGGGTCATCAATGGCGAGAAGTGGTTTACGTCGGCGGGCCGGGTGGCCGACCTGCTGTTCGTGATGTGCATCAACGGCATGTTCGTGGTGCCCCGCACCACCCCCGGCGTGGAGATCATGCCGGAGCCGAGGAACCACAATCACATCGTCTACCGTGACGTCCGGGTGCCCCTGGATCACCTGCTCGGCCCGGAGAACGGCGCCAAGGTACTGGCCCAGCGCCGCCTCGGCGGCGGCCGCATCCACCACGCCATGCGCACCATCGCTCAGTGCAAGCTTGCCTTCGACATGATGTGCGAGCGGGCGCTGTCCCGCGAGTCGCACGGCAGCCTCATCGCCGAGCACCAGATGGTGCAGGAGAAGATCGCCGAGTCCTACGCCGCGATCAGGATGCTCCGGCTGTTCGTGCTCGAGACCGCGTGGAAGATCGACCAGACCTCGACGCTCGAGGCCCGCACCGACATCGCGGCCGTGAAGTTCACCATGGCCCGGGTGCTGCGCGAGGTGTCCTTCAACGCGCTGCACGTCCTGGGCTCGCTCGGCACCACCGACCTCACGCCTATCCAGGCGATGTACGCGTCGGCACCCACGATGGGCATCGCCGACGGCGTCGACGAGGTGCACATCGCCACCGTGGCCCGCCGGGTGCTCAGGGGCTATAAACCGCACGAGGGAAACTGGCCGACCGAGTACATCCCGGCCAAGCGGGAAGACGCGCGGCGGCGGATGGCCCCCGTCCTCGACGCCCGTCCTGACCTCGCCCGCGCGGCCGAGACCTACGCCAGCCGCCGCTGACGCCAGCCGCCGCTGCCCGGCCGGCATCACGGCCATCCGGGTTGTCAGCGCAGCAGGCACCCTTCATAGCGCAGCGCGAAATCACGGAAGGCGCGGACCGGGCCGGCCGCCGGATCGGCCGCCCGCCAGGCCAGGCCGACGGTCCTGGCGGCCTTCGGCGCGGTGATCCGCACGCCCGCGATGGCCGGGTCCGCGAGCAGCGACGGGGTAGCGGGCAGCAGTGCCACCCCGAGCCCGGCCCCGACCAGGCCGCTGGCCGTGGCCACCTCCTCGCCCTCGAAGGCGACCCGGGGGGCGAAGCCCGCGGCCCGGCACAGCTCGTCGGTGATGACCCGCAGTCCGTAGCCGGGCTCCATGCAGATGAAGTCCTCGCCGGAGGCATCGGCGAGCCGTAGGCCGTGCCGCCGCCGTGCGAGCCGGTGGCCGGCGGGCACGAACAGGTCGATCCGCTGCTCGTCCAGCGCCCGCACCGCCACGCCCGGCTCTTCCGGCAGCGGCGCGGTCAGGCAGATGTCGACCTCGCCGGCCAGCAGCCGGGCCAGCAGCATGTCCGCGCCGCCCTGCACGAGCGTGAACCGCACATCCGGGTGCCCGGCGCGGAAGTCACGCAGCAGCCGCGGCACCGCGTCCGTGCCGAGCGTGTGGAGGAAGGCCAGCGCCACCCGGCCCCGAGCCGGGTCCGCCTCCCTGGCCAGCCGGTTAACCGGCCCGGCGAGGGCAGCCACCGCTCGTTCGGCCGCGTCGAGCAGCAGCCGCCCGTGCCGCGTCAGCCTGATCGTGCGGCCCGGCCGGGAGAACAGCGGGACGGCCAGGTCCTCCTCCAGCCGGGCCATGGACCGGGACAGCGTCGGCTGCGCTACCCCGAGCGCCTCCGCCGCCCGGGTCAGGTGCTCCTCCCGGGCCACCGCGATGAACTGCCGCAGCCGCGGCACCAGCGCGTCCAGCGCGGCGTCGGCCGGATCGTCATTCATAAATGAATCGTATGTGCGACATTCATGCATTGGACTTATGAAGCGCCACCGGCTTACGGTGGCCGCGTGCCGGATAACGCGACGCTCCCGGCCGCGGCGGCGGAACGGCTGCGGTACGACGGCCCGGGGATGCGCCGGGTCCGCCTCGGGCTGTTCGCCGCCGCTCTGGCTACGTTCGCGCTGCTCTACACGCCCCAGCCGCTGCTGCCGCTGCTGTCGGCGGACTTCAAGACCAGCCCGGCGGCGGCCAGCCTGGTGATGTCCGCGGGCACCGGCGCGCTGGCGCTGGCGATCATCGGTGTCAGCTCGCTGTCCGAGGTGTTCGGGCGGCGCCGGGTGATGGTCGCCGCCGCACTCGCCGCCGCGCTGCTCGGGCTGGCGGCGCCGCTGTCCCCGTCGCTGGGCGTGCTCGTGGCGATCCGGGTCGCGCAGGGGTTCGCGCTGGCCGGGGTGCCCGCCGTGGCCATGGCCTACCTGGCCGAGGAGGTCGAGGCATCCTCGCTCGGCCGCGCGATGGGGCTGTACATCGCGGGCAACGCGATCGGCGGCCTGAGCGGCCGGGTCATCGCGGGCGGGCTGGCCGAGCACGGCGGCTGGCGGGTCGCCACGGCCGGGGTCAGCGGGGTCGGGCTGGCCTGCGCCGCCGTCTTCGCGGTGCTGCTGCCGCGCTCGTCGTTCTTCACCCCCGCGCCGCCGCGGGCCCGCGAGCTGCTGGCCAGCCTGCGGGCCAACCTGGCCGACACCGGCCTGCTGCGGCTGTACCTCATCGGCTTCGCGCTGATGGGCGCGTTCGTCACGGTGTTCAACTACCTGACGTTCCGCCTGAGCGCCGCGCCGTTCCGGCTGCCGACGACGGTCATCGGCGCGCTGTTCGTGGTGTACCTCGCCGGGACATGGAGCTCGGCCGCGGCGGGCCGCCTCGCCGACCGGTTCGGCCGTTTCCCGGTGCTGTGGGCGGCGGTGCTGATCACCGCGGGAGGCGTGCTGATGACGCTGCCCGCGTCGCTGCCCGCCATCGGGGCGGGCCTGATCGTGATGACGGCTGGCTTCTTCGCGGCCCACTCGGTGGCCAGCGGGTGGGTCGGCGGCCGGGCCCGGGTCGCGCCCGCGCAGGCCTCCGCGCTCTACCTGTGCCTGTACTACATCGGCAGCAGCATCGCCGGCTCGGCCGGCGGCGTGTTCTACGCCCGGGCCGGCTGGCCCGGCACGGTGCTCTTCGTGCTGGCCCTCCTCGCGCTCGCCCTCGCCAGCGCCCTGTCGCTGCGCCGCTGACTTTCCGGGGGGGGTAACGGCCATCATGGAGGCCTCCGCCCGGAACTGCACATGCAGGCGCGCCTGCCCCTGGCCCACCCGAGCACCGCCGAGCGAGTGCGGCGGCTCGAGCGCATGGCCCTCACCACGCCACCCACGGGCGTCGTCCCCGCTGTAGCCGCATGAGGCCGTAGCGGTAAGAGCTGGATCGCGGCGGTGCGCAGGTCGGACATGCCCAGCAGCGTGTGCTTGCCCCCGATCCGGCCCCAGCCGGTCCGGCGGCCGCCGGCGCCGCCGAACGGCATGTTGATGTCCCACCAGCAGGTGCTGTCGTTGACGACCACCTGGCCCACCTCGAGTTCCTCGACGAACCGGTAGGCCTTGCTGATGTCCCGGGTGAACACCGCCGCCTGCAAGCCGAGCGGATCGCTGTTGGCGATGCCGAGCAGTTCCTCCTCGCTGTCGGCCGTGATGAGCGGCACGACCGGCCCGAACGACTCCTCGGTCGCGAGCAGGCTGTCGAGCGGGACCCGGTCGGCCACGGTGAACTCGTAGTACAGGTCCGTCGGCTGCCCGGCCCGGCGCTGGCCGCCGCGGAGCAGCTCGGCCCCGCGGTGCTGGCCGTCGGCCATGTGCCGGTCCATCTTGGCGGCGACCGCCTCGTTGTTCAGCGGGCCGAGCGTGGTGCCCGGGTCGAACGGGTCTCCTAGGCGCACAACGTCGGCCTCGGCGAGGACGGCGTCGACGAAGGCGTCGTGCACGCCGCGTTCGACCAGGACCCGCTCGGTCGCGCAGCAGACCTGACCGGAGCACAGCGCCGCCCCGTACACGGCGGCCTTGGCCGCGGCCGCCAGGTCGGCGTCGGCCAGCACGATCAGCGGGCCGTTGCCCGAGCATTCCATGATCGAGCGCCGCAGGCCCGCCTTGGCCTGGATCTTCGCACCGGTGGCCGAGGAGCCGATGAAACCGATCGCGTGAGTCCCGGGATGCGTGACGAGGGCTTCCCCGGTCGCCCCTTCGCCGGGCAGGATATTCACCAGGCCCTCGGGCAATCCGGCTTCCCGCAGCACCTCCATCGCCGCCAGTACCGTGAACGCCGTGTGCGCCGGCGGCTTGACGACGTGGGCGTTGCCGGTGGCCAGGCCGGGCGCGACGAACTCGGCGAACATCAGCAGCGGGTAGTTCCAGGGGGTGATGATCGCCCAGGTGCCGACCGGCCGGTAGAACGTCCACATCCGCTTGCGCGCGTCCGTGGAGGGCAGCGTCTCGCCGGTCAGGCGCACCGCGTCCTCGGCGTGCAGGTGGAACAGGGTCGCGGCCTCGGCGATGTCATCCCGTGACTCCTGCAGCGGTTTGCCCTGCTCCAGGGTCTGCAGCCGGGCCAGTTCCTCGCATCGGGCCATGATCGCGTCGCCGATCGCATGGCAGACCTTCGCCCGGTCCCACACGCCCGTCCGGCCCCAGCGGCCCTGCGCCGCATTGGCCGCCGCGACGGCCGCATCGATGTCGGCCTGGACCGGAACCGGCACCGACCCGATCGTCTCGCCGGTCGCGGGGCTGCGCACCTGCTGGCGTGCCTCACCTGCGCCCTCGATGTAAGACCCGTCGATGAACAGCTGGACGTCACCCGGATACTCGGCCATTGCGCCTCCGTTCACAGGACTGGCGTTCACAGGACTGGCAGGACAGCGGCATCCCTGGGGCCGGACCGCGCCCGGCTGCGGCGCAGCATCAGCGCGGTGATCACCACCGCGGCCAAGGTGGCGCCGAGCATGATCGTGGCCAGGGCGTTGACCGCGGGCGTGAGGCCGAAGCGGACGGCTGAGTACAGCACGATCGGCCAGGTGTTCGTGGTGCCGTTCGTGAACGCGGGCAGCACGTAGTCGTCGAAGGAGAAGGTGAACGACAGCAGGGCCGCCGCCACGATCGCCGGCATGAGCCGGGGCAGGGTGACCTGGCGGAAGGTGCCCATCGGCCCGGAGCCGAGGTCGTAGGAGGCCTCCTCGAGCACGTCGCCCATCCCCACGAACCGGGCCCGGATGATCAGCATCGACACGGACGCGTTGAACACCACCTGACCGATCAGGATGGTCACCTTCCCCAGGGACGGGAAGCCGTGGATGTAGTTGCGGGCCTGCACGAAGAAGATGAGCGAGGCCACCGCGATGACGATCTCCG
>Ga0137407_10002379_pt1 | contig 12388 bp, 10 predicted proteins | sample CZOMad2_2_16fung_FD_108410 | JGI IMG/M metagenome (GOLD analysis project Ga0137407, IMG submission 108410) | Vadose zone soil fungal communities from Angelo Coast Range Reserve, California, USA - CZOMad2_2_16fungal (Illumina Assembly) | ecosystem: Environmental > Terrestrial > Soil > Vadose...
ACCTGGTGGCAGCAAGCGGTGGTGTTGGCAACTGAGGTGCACAGGCTTGCGGTCGAACCATCTGTCGGAAACTGAAGCGGGACAATGGCATCTCTTAAAGGGAAGCCGATCATTCTCGCGGGCTATACTTCTTTGTGCGTCACAAGGCCGTATTTAAACAGGCGTGCCAGCGTCCAATTCGCGTTCGCAAAGACTTCAGGTTCAGAATCCCTCGAGACAGATTCGATTACTTTCGCGACTGAAATACCTGGACAGTCGGAGATTTCGCGCAACACATTAACGAAGTTTTGAGGGCAAGGAGCGGCAGACAATCGGTCTAGAAAATAGAAACGTCCCGGCCGCTTTAGCCATTCTCGGCCTTCCGCTGTTATGAAGCATTTCTGCTCTTGGCTGCGCTTTGCGCTCGCATAATGACCAAAGCACTTCTCCATCGAGAGGTCAAGCAACTGGCTAGACTTCGCAGAGCGCAAATGTTTTGCGCGGGCCTTCGCAAGTGATTCTTCCCACAATTCTTCGTACCGCTTGACGACAACTCGCCAGGTACAATTGCTCTCTACGAACCGCTTGGCAGCTTGCCCCATTTGGACGCGAAGCTCTAAATCAACCGCAAGTCTTTCCATGCTCTGTTCCAGGGCTGGGATATCTATCGTTGTGGACAGTGCCAGCAAATCTTCCTCTAACATTGATGTCACGCAATCACAAAGACGCAGGTCTTCTACGTTGGGTGGCAATACTGACGGGACTAAGAACCCGTTCTCGCCGTGTCTCACTAAGTCTCGATAACCGTTCCAGTCCGAGACCACAGCCGGTAGACCATAGGCCATGGCCTCCACTACGGCCAGCCCAAAGGTTTCTTGCATGTTGTCACTAGGGGATACAAAGAAGTCCGACCCCGAATAGAGGAGATGTTTTTCATCGGCCGAAAGATTTGGCCAGATCTTTACGTTCTCTTGGCAAGCCAATTCGTTGGCTAGTGTCTGCAGGCGCGGAGATTCTTGCATTTGCGTGTCGTCGCCGGCGACGATCAGATAGAGATTCTTCCCTCTCCTTAGCAACTGGGATAAGGCAATCAGAAGCGGTCCAAGATCGCACTTGCTGGCCTGTGACAAGCGGCCAACATAGATCGCGATGCTGACATCTGCCTCAATATTCAATGTCTGTCGCAGGCGAGCGCCAGCTTCTCGCTGGGCAGGCCGAGTATTCACACCTAGAGGGACAAGGGCGCGTCGCGCGGGGTAATGCAGGTCTGGTGGCAGCAGACGGTTGATCTCGCCAATATAGACGTCAATCGTCTTCATTCCAGCAATGCTGGAACAAAGCAGCAGGTCAGCTTCCGAAAGTCCTGCAAAGCACTGCTGGAGCAATGCAAGTGCAATCCGTGGAGAGTTAATTGAATGTATGAACCCACAGACCGGTGCGTCGTACCGTTTCACCTTTTGACGCACCGCAGCCAAAGCATTCAGATAGCGGCCCGCCGTCAGGAAAACCAGTTGGTCGGAATCGTTCACGGGCAATGGTCCGCCAAAAGGAACAGAAACCAGCCGCTTGATATGATCCGCGGTTAGGCCGCACTCCAATAAAAGCTCTTTCTTTTTTTCGGTTAGCCCCTCCACAAAGTACGCGTCGTAGGTTCCATATTCGAGCATAGCGGAAAGCAGGTTCCACCCAAATATGTCGGCTCCCTTAATCGTCTGATTATTTTTCTTCTGGAGAACCTCGGGATTAGTACTAACTTGATCGAGATGCAGCGCCTTCATCTGGTGGATTCCTAGTATCCAATGCGCCCTCTACGACGTGTAAACAGGTCAGCAATGCTTCTCTCTGACGTTAGAAAAGTTTGTGAAAGGCGTCAAATTGTTTTTGTCCGATTTGCAAGTAATGATGGATTTTTGTCGGTGTACCGCGTGCCTACCACATGCAAATCTGCCTTACTCCATTCGAGAAAAACCCTCACTTGAAATGCTCGCCGCCACTAGCCGTTGCTATGGCCGGATGTGAGAACTGCTGCTTGTTGACCGGAGTACGTCGCGACTTTCAAGATTAAGATAGCTGCCGGCCCTCTCTCACCAGCCCAATATCACCCCACGTGGGGGTGATCGCGATGGATACCCGCCCTAAATAGACTAATCATTGGAGTATCTTCGCGTATGAGTCCTTGCGAAAACGACATCCAAGCACCTAAAAAGGCCTGCTCGCCCCCGGAACTACTTCGTGTTGGTTACGCCACGGAGTTAGAAAGATCGGAACGTCAATCCACGCAAGTGGCGAAGAGAATCCGGCAGATGATTGACGAATCTGGCGGTAGCCTTTCCTGCGGCCCGGCCAAAGAGTGCCGAAGACTCCAGGTAAATCTGTCACTAGTGAGCAAGCAATTTAGAAAACTGTACCATGTCACGATTCGTGCTTATTCGCGCCAGGTCAGAATGAAGACGGCAGAAAAACTTCTCAAGGACTGCAGGCGCCTGAATGTTGACGAAACGGCAAGGATGCTTGGTTACAGCTTCACTTCCGGCTTCTCGCGCTGCTTTCAAAAGGCATTTGGCAAACGACCCAAGCACTACCAGATGCAATCCGGCACTGCTCACAGTGGCAACCACGAGAGAGGCATCGTAGACAGGCCACATTCTCTGCTTCACAGATAATTCAAAGGACCCCTGAGGCCAAATTTCGTGACAACATGAACTCCGTCCGTAGGCCTGAGAATGTGCAAACCCATTAATCGTTACGGTCAAGCTTTTCTGCAGCCATATGCCTCATTTTGCTGACCCAATAGCTATTTTGTAATCTCTCCGCGCCGATGTCGCAACCAGAATAGCGATCGAGCCAAGTTTGGAGTCTATTGGAGTCAATCTCACTCCAATCTTTAATCGGAATCACAGGCAAATCTTCGTACATAACATCTAGCGGCGACGAGGGGACTAGCACAATGTTGCCGCAGGCGAGTGCTTCCCAAGTACGATGACAGTCCAGCCCGCGACCATGTGGCGATAGTACGAAAGCACATTCCCCCCATTTCCGCCACAATTGTGTTCTGGGGAGAGGTTTGCTTTGGAAAGCGAAACACTCGTTTGTCACGATTTGCGCGAGAACTCGTTGCCTTTTCGCGGGAAGGTATGTATTGACTGGCTGCCAAGCGAAATCAACGTAAACCTTAGGAACGCGCTCCCGCGCAGGACGGAATTCCCGCCGGATTGACTTGAGCACTTGTTCCTGTTTCTCGGGTGAAGATTTATCCTCGCCCCAAAAAGATCGTTCATTGATAGTGTGAAAATCAATGCCGATCGGTATTGGTGACATTCGCCCCATAAAGCCTGGACCATCGCAATTCTGCGCATACCAATGGAGAACGCTGGGATGTTCCAGAATCTGAAGAGATTCGGCCATAATAGGTAAAGGGGCGCCTAAGTCAGAATCTGCAGTGATGAGTATGAATTTCGCGCGAACAAACGGAAGCACCTGCTTGAGAAATGACTTCACCCAGGAGAATTTGACCCACACAAGGTCTCCATCTTTAATTTCTTGATAGACCTCTGGATTTGAAATCAAATTGTCGAGCAAATAAGGTGGTACCGAGTGCCCGAGGGGCTCCAACGCGCTTGCGTAACCAGAGCCAACTGGAAACTCATCTGGAATTCTCCAATCGCATCGGGCCGCAATGCCCTTGTTCCACACAAGCGCGACGTGGAAATCTGGCGTCCTATCGCAATCCTTCACAAGGTCATTCTGTTTCAAAACCTCGACAAAGCTACTGACATCATTTGTAACACGCTCCACCGGAACATTAAATTGAGTCGCAAGACGGTTAATGATTTCCTGCGTGGACAATCCTTCTGACAACTTTGCCCAGATTGCAGTCGACACTGAGTTCAGTTGAAAAAAAGGACGACCCGCTACTTCTAACACGGTTCTGCCGTCTGCAGTAGCTACCGCTCTGGCTACATTCGATATCTGCATATTCGTGGCTTCCAGGAAGATCGTGTCCGGGCTTTCCGATCCTTACGAACCGTCTTAGCGGATATTTTCCTTCGCCGTACCCCTCATTTTATTGACCCAATATTTGCTCATTAGTTTCTCTTCGCCGATTTCACATCCAGAGTAGCGATCGAGCCATGCGTCCAAATTCTGCGGTGTTATCTCGTCCCAGTTTTTGATAGCGATTACAGGCAGGCCTTCATACAAGCTATCTAGAGGAGACGCTGGCACGAGAACAATATTGCCGCATGCAAGGGCTTCCCACGTCCGATGGCAGTCAAGCCCGATTCCATGCGGAGACAGCACAAAGGCGTACTCGCCCCATTTCCTCCACAATTCCGTTCTCGGAAGGGCTCTACTCTGGAAAACGACGCGGTCCTTTGTCAGAAGCTTCGCAAGGATTTGTTGCCTCTTGGCAGGCCGGTAGAGATGGGTCGGCTGCCAGGCGAAATCAATATAAACCTTCCGAATCCGCTCGCGCGCGGGGCGAAATCTCTGACGAATTGAGATGAGTAGTTGTTCTTGTTTTTCGGGTGACGAGACACTCTCACCCCAAAGCGGGCGCTCGCTCAACGTATGAAAGTCAATCCCGATCGGAAGGGGCGACAGTCGTCCCATAAAACCGGGACCCTCGCAATTCTGTGCATACCAGTGGAGCACATTGGAGTATTCCAATATCTCCAGAGCCTCTGCCATGATCGGCGTGGGCACGCTTACATCGGAATCAGCCGTTATGAGGATAAATTTTGCTTTGATGAGAGGCAGAACTTGGCGGAGAAAGGACTTCACCCAAGGCAGCCTCACCCAGACGAGATCTCCATCTTTTATGTCTCTGTAGACCTCCGGATTCGGGATTAAGTTGTTCAGCAGGTGGGGAGGTGCGATGTGTCCGACCGGGTCTAAAAAGGTGCCGAAACCCATGCCGGCAGGAAATTCATCTGGTATTCTCCAATCGCATCGCGCGGCAATGCCCTTGTTCCAGAGAAGTTCGGCATGAAAATCCAGGGTTCGAGCGCTGTCCTTCACCAGGTGATTTTGTTTCAACATTTCGACGAAGCTGTATACATCCCTCGCAACACGCTCCTCGGGGACATCAAATCGTGTCATAAGATGATGGACGATCTGTTCAGTGGACAACCCTTCCGATAACTCAGTCCATATGGCGGTCGCCACTGTATTCAATTCAAAGAAAGGCCGGCCAGCGACTTCAAGCATGGCCTTGCCGTCTTGGGTGGTTACAGCACGGGCTACGTTGGATGTCTGCATATTTTGAGTTTGCTAAGGTTCTTCTTGCAGCGGTTACTGCGGGCGGGAACCGATCGCACATGCCTGAAGCTTAAACCGTCCAGTGTTACAGAGCGCGTAGAATGCCCATTACAGGGTATCTGCAAATCGGGAAAGAGATCATCATCGAACGAGAATAGATACGGCATGAGGCCAATCAGTTTCCTTCGTAAACCAGCAAATTATCCTTCAACTTGTTGATGAACCGTTCTACGTCTCGTGCCGCCAGATCTCCAGGAGCGCTGAATTCTTGAGCAATCTGCGAGCTGATTTCTCCCGGCGAATTCCCCGCCGCCAGCTTTGTCCAAATGCTTACCGCTACACGGTTTAATTCAAACGCAGGCCGTCCAGCAACCTCCAGGACAGTTTTGCCGTCGGATGTCGTCGCTACTTTTGCCACGCCCGATACTTGCATTTTTCCACCTCCTCATCTTTTTTCTTTGTTCATCGGTCTTCTCACAAACGAAATTCGCACAGCTCCCACAAGGGCGCAAAGGGAAAAAACAATCACTACTTGCATTTGTCGGTCAAAACGATTGACTCTCTGCGGAGGACCTTTTATCTTTCGGAAGAAGACAACGGGAAGCTGCGTACAGGCGCCTTTCATTGTGCAGAAAAGAGCGTCGGGCAAGCTTCCGGTCTTCCGAGCCAGACGCGCCAGCCAGAGCGTTACCGTTTGACTTGAAAATGCTCGCCTAGGAGCCAGCGTTTCTTAGAACCCACCCTTGAGACTGTTTCGCTGGAATAAGGCTTCAAATCGCGAGTGTTAAATCAGCAGGACATAACATATTGACAAGAGTGCTGTAAGGCGTTGGCTTGAGCAAGCGTGAGGATAGTTTGATGGGGCAGCTGAAATTCTGGTACGAGATACACAATTATCAGAGTCACCGGCGAGTGGGGGAAGTTTACAGGCACATGTTGAGCCGACGGTACTCACCTGCTGAATCGATCGATGAAGCTGACGTTGTGGTTCTCCATTTGGAACCGTACGACTACGCATCCATTTACGAGCGCCTCCCGGCACTTCGCACAAAGTATGTGATTAGCTATTGCGTGTGGGAGGCTTCTGAACTCCCTGCGGAGTATCAGCACTCCTTGGCGCTCGTCCAGGAGGTATGGACGTGTTCAGACTACTGCGTGGGCGTCATCAAAAAGCATCACCCGCGTGTCTTTTGTATACCTCATACGATCGAGAGAGAATGCCTCAGCCACGATATTGATGATGAGATCATTCGGCGTCTCATAAGCTTCGATCCCCAGAATTACTATTTCCTTTCCATAGGGCGAACCCTTGGCGCCCGCAAGAATCTCGCTGGGCTCGTGGCCCTTTTTGAGACCATAGCTCCTTCGATGCCCAACGCCCGGCTGATTATCAAAGGCTTGCCAAAAGATCCCATTCTTCGGTCTCGAGACCCTCGGGTGATTTATCTCCCGTTGGCGTTCAGCGAATCTCAAATCAACGCCCTTTATAAGGCCGCAGACATTTATGTGAGCGCTCACCATTCCGAGGGATGGGGGCTCACTCTCTCGGACGCGATGCTATTCGGCAAACCTGTTGTGGCAACGGGCTATTCAGGCAACTTGGAGTTCATGAACCATGACAACTCATTTCTCCTCCGGTTTGCTGAAAATTACATTCGCGAAGATGAGCTCTTCGGTCTGTTTACGCCGCAAATGAAATGGGCAAACCCGGATACTGACCACCTCCGAGACATCATGCTGTCGCTATATAACGGAACCCTTCGCGAGGAGGCCGCTCAAAAGTCGAAGCGCGCGCTGGAGGACAGCAAAAAGTTTTCGACAGATTCTGTCAGGGAGCGGCTGTTAGGCAGGATGGAGGAAGTCCGGTTGTGCGCTGCGTGAAAGCCCATCCCACGACGCGTGTTCCCATCTGAACCCAGCGGCAACAAGCGGACGTCGCAGTTCATTGCTCATGGCACTTTTCACAAATCATTATGGCAGAGGCAACCAATGGTAGGACTTACGATCGGGGTTGGTGAGTATTACGGGCAGCTTGCAAAGCTGGCCGCTGAAGCCATGCAAGAGAAGACCGGGATAAAAACGACGGTTCTCAATGACGAGCACTTCGCTTCCTCGGGGCTGCCTGCTCCGCATCACTTAAAGCTGCGCATGTTTGATCTAGTGGACGCTGACTCGATTATGTATTTCGATGCTGACATGGCTTGTCTGAAGCCTTGGAAGCCGGAACGGTTCGCAAACACCGATGCAGTCATCGCTGTGGCCGAAAGTGCTCGCCCATTGCATATCCAGACAGCGGAAGACTGGGGAATACCCGTACAGGAGTATTTCAATGCTGGCCTAATGATATTGAATCGCCGGTGCCATAAAGACTGGCTCCGCGAAACAGAGCGCTTTGTCGAAACTGACACGAAGTTCAAGGAATACGATCCTCTCGATCAGGCTGCCTTGAACATTGTCCGTCATCGTATGGGGATCAAACTGGAGCTGCTCGATAGAAGATATAACTGGATCGGTTACGGAATTGGTCGGCTCTGTTATGAAATGCCGGTGTTCATGGCGCACACCCTTAGGCCCGAGAACAAGTTTGCCAACATCGATTTCTTCGAAGGACGATACAAACCCCCGTTCAATTGGCATATTGACATCAATGAGCGGGAGATGGACAAGCTCAAGAATCAAACTCTGTGTTTGAAGACCGAAGACATCGAGACACATGTCCGTTTCAATGGCGATGGGACCGTGGGTCCTCCCTACTTTGCCGGGATCGGACAATACTGGTTCATCCACAACAAATCTGGTTTGCCGGTGCTGGCTATTTGTTCAGAGAGTCAAATCCTCCGGGAGTTCCAAAGGACACCTGAAAGATTTTGGCGATCGATTCAGCGGCTGGAACTCGTGGGTGCTTAGACCGAACTTCGTTAACCGTTCTCAAGGGGAGCAGTCATGATCGCCGTCACCATTGGAATTGGAGATGCTTACAGGAAGCTTGCCCATCATGCTGTCCAGGCTATTCAGAAAATGACCGGGCTAAAAACGCTGATTCTTGATGATGAACATTTCGCCGCTTCCGGTCTTCCCCAGCCGCATCATTTGAAGCTAAGGCTGTTCGATTTTACCGATGATGACGCCGTGATGTTTTTCGATTCGGATATGGTTTGCCTGAACCCTTGGAATCCACAATGCTTTGCTAAGGCCGATGCGGTTGTCGCTGTTGTCGAACGTCCTGTTCCTACAATCACGAGGATATGCCAAGCGTGGGATATTCCCTGGCGTGAATACTTTAACGCGGGATTGATGATACTGAACCGCAGTTGTCATCAAGACTGGCTTCGGCAAACAGAACGTTTTGTCTTAACTGACACAAAGTTCGCGGAATACGACCCCTACGATCAGGCAGCTTTGAACATCACACGTCACCGTCTGGGTCTCAAGCTAGAGCTGCTTGATCGAAGGTACAACTGGATAGGCTTTGGCGTTGGAAAACTCTGTCATGAGGTTCCGGTGTTTATGGCGCACGGGCTAAGTGACGGAAACAGATTTGCAAATATTGATTTTTTTGAGGGACGATCTAAGCCACCGTTCAACTGGCATATTCGAATTGACGAAGAAGGGATGAACCGGCTGAAGAACCACTCGGTGCGCGTGAAATGCGGTGACGCGGAGAAATCATTGCATCTGAACAGCGACGGGACCATCGGACCGCCTTTCTATCCGGGAATGGGTTGCTATTGGTTTACACACCATAAGAACAATTCCCTAAGTCTGGCCATTGCCTCACAGCGAGAGCTCGTTCAGGAATTCACCAAGGTAGGAGACGGCGCTTGGGAGTCTATTTTGGAACTTCGACCGCTGTGAACAGAAGCGGCCCGATTGGAATGTAAGCGTCTGTTCACTGCCGTTTGCTGAAACGCCGCACAGGTGAATCTCTGGCACAGTTCCTGTCCCGCATGGATCTCGCCATCGCCAGGGCTCACACAGATGACATTTTCACCGACGAGATTAACCCGCCGGCAAAATCGCAGCGCCCGTAGCATTTGCATCCCTTCGACACAAGACGGCCAGAAACGAACGCTTACATTGGAATTGTGCCCAATCGTTTCGGAAACTGAAAACTTGAAAACTCTTGAAAACTCTTGATGCACGCAGCGGTACTAGTATCACAGTGCAAAACATTTTGTTTTTCATTTGGAAGTCGCTCGTAAATTGTCCATCTTTGGCCGGATGTGAGAGCTGTCTTCCGTTGACCCGGGACGCTGAGCTCCTTCATCATCGGCGCGTCTGTAGAGTTTGACCCCAGCTTGATCACCCAGCCTTTGTTGCCAGCCCCGCGACGAACTTAATTACGTGGAGCCTTGGCGCGAATCGGAATTCACTTGGCGCAACTCACGGAGGGTTTTGGTGATGTCATTTTTCCTAGTGCTGCAAGCGTATCTGAAACTGATTCAGTTCGACTTTTACTTAGCGCGTGGAAATTTCGCCGCCCTATATAAGAAGGTGCGTAATTATCCAGTTTCAAAGAGAGCCCTTTCTCCAGACACCGTCGCGCAAATCTGCAGTGCAATAGACATGGCATGTATTTGGTACTGGAAAGAGGTCCTCTGTCTCCAACGGTCCGCTGCCACGGGCTGTCTTCTGAAGCAGTACGGAGTACCTGCTCAGATGGTCATCGGCGCACAGCAAATGCCCTTTAAGGCGCATGCCTGGGTTGAGGTTGAGGGACGCGTGGTAAATGACAAGTCGTATACGGCAGAAATGTTTGCGGTTCTCGATAGGTGTTAGACATCCACTATAAAACCTCTGCAGCGGAGAAAATATGAGCGTCCAGTTTGGCAGATGGAATTTCGACGGCAAGCCAATCGCACCGGAGTACATCGAAAAAGTGAATGCGACACTTGCTCCGTACGGACCCGATAGCAGCGACTCTTATTCCGGGGGAGGCGTGCAGATTCTCTATCGAGCCTTCCACACAACAAATGAGTCGCGTCGGGAAGTTCAGCCACTCATTACACCATCCGGTGCGGTAATTACCTGGGACGGACGGCTGGACAATCGGGACGATTTAATCGGTGAATTATCTGGCATCCGATCAAGCAATCTCACTGACGTCGAGATTATATCTGCGCTCTTCGAGCAATGGGGAGACAAGTGTCTAGCAAAGCTCGTAGGCGATTGGGCGCTCTGCATTTGGAACCCCACCAACCGCTCGCTGATTCTAGCCAAGGATCCGATAGGTGCGCGTCATCTTCACTATGTAGCCGAAAAAGACCATGTCGCCTGGAGCACGACTCCGGATCCGCTCGTCTTGCTTGCAGGAAGGAGCTTTGAACTGTGTGAAGAATATGTTGCGGGCTGGTTCTCTTCGTACCCGGCCCCACACCTGACAGCCTATGTTGGCATCTCTTCCGTGCCGCCATCATCGTCGGTGGTGTTTCGACATGGTGGGCACAAGGTCAGCAAGTATTGGGACTTCGATCCTGAAAAGAGAGTTCGGTACCGTTCTGACGCCGAATACGAGGAGCACTTTCGCAGTGTGTTTGCCAAGGCTGTCCGACGGAGACTGCATTCCGATAGTCCAGTGCTCGCAGAACTTAGCGGTGGCAGGGATTCTTCCTCCATCGTCTGCATGGCTGACACTATCCTCGCAGAGGGCCAAACTGAATGCCCGCGGGTGGACACCGTTTCCTATTACGACGACTCCGAACCCAATTGGAACGAACGCCCTTATTTCGCCAAAGTCGAGGAAAAACGCGGACGCACTGGCTGGCACATTGGTCCACAACAATCTGAAGAAAAAACAGACCCTGAGCCAATTGCCGAATCTGCCGCCGAGCGCTTTGTCCCAGCTCCCAATTACCCTGGCTATGATGGTCGCACCTCACCACAAATTGGGGCTTGTCTTACTGCACTAGGTAATCGAGTCTTGCTCTCGGGAATTGGAGGGGATGAGGTGATGGGTGGTGTGCCAACGCCCACGCCGGAGCTTGCGGACCTACTTTCAAGAGCTCGACTCGGCGCACTAGCTCATCAGTTAAAAATCTGGGCGCTCGAAAAGAGGGTACCGTGGTTCCATTTATTCTGGGAAGCCGCCCGAGAATTCCTCCCTTCTGACGCCTTGGGCGTTTCAAGACAGAAGAGGCCTGCCGCTTGGCTACGGCCCAGATTTGTGAAACGCCATCGGGCTGCGCTGCAAAGCTATCCTGTGAGAGCGAAACTGTTCGGTCCCCTGCCAAGCTTCCAAGGGAATCTTTACACTCTTGACGGTATGCGAAGACAGCTGACGCAGGTAGCACTTCCTTTCGCGCCCCACTTTGAAAAACGCTATCCCTATCTTGACCGTGACCTCTTGGAGTTCATGTTTGCCGTACCGCGCGAACAATTGCTCCGTCCAACACATCGCCGTTCCCTCATGCGTCGTGCGCTCACTGGAATTGTCCCGGACGAAATCTTGAACAGGAAGACGAAAGCCTTTGTTGCCAGGGCTCCAATGGTTGCGGTCACAAGGGACTGGCCGAAACTAGCTGAAATGAGCCAGAACATGGCGTGTGAGGCGCTTGGGATTGTTGACTCGGTACGTTTCACGGAATTCCTGCACAAAGCAAAGCGCGGTGAAGAAGCCCCCATGTTTGCTCTGAGGCGCACGATGCTTATCGAGGGTTGGGTCAAGCATCTCCGCGCGTCAGAGATCATAAGTCTCGGTACCAAGACACGCCCGACATTGGCTTGGCAGACTTCCGCACAAGGTTAGAGAGGGTAAAGATCATGAGTGTCCAATTTGGAAGATGGAACTTCTCGGGCCAGACTGCGGCCACGGACTACATCGAGAAAGTCAGCGCGGTTCTCGCTCCTTTCGGCCCCGACACCAATGATCAGTACTCCAAAAATGGAACCACTATCCTTTATCGTGCCTTTTGTACGACCAAGGAGTCCTGGTCCGAGAAACAACCACATGTTTCGCGCTCCGGCGCGGTAATTGTCTGGGATGGTCGGCTGGACAATCGCAAAGAGTTGTTCAGCGAACTAAGAGGCTCTCTCAGCGCGGACTCCCCGGATGTGCTGTTTGTGGCCGCCGCTTACGATACGTGGGGCAACAAATGCTTTGAAAAGCTAATCGGAGATTGGGCGCTCTCGATTTGGAATCCCAACGAGCGCT
>Ga0137407_10002380_pt1 | contig 12385 bp, 6 predicted proteins | sample CZOMad2_2_16fung_FD_108410 | JGI IMG/M metagenome (GOLD analysis project Ga0137407, IMG submission 108410) | Vadose zone soil fungal communities from Angelo Coast Range Reserve, California, USA - CZOMad2_2_16fungal (Illumina Assembly) | ecosystem: Environmental > Terrestrial > Soil > Vadose zone...
ACCGATGCAATGAAATGCTTTATCCAGCCAATTATACCAAACCTGGTTATACAAGAGACCCGTGGCGCCTTGCACTTGTGCTGCGTTCGTATAATAATTGTCTACCGTGGGATTATTTAGTGAAGGCCGATTAAGAAAATTTTTACTGCACGAAACCAAGCTAACCAGCACAATCGAAATATATATTAATTTATTTTTCATCTTGCGATTGATTTAATTTTTTAAAACACGATGTTAGCGCCAATGGTAAGTGAACGTGGATTCGGATAATGACCATAATCAATATTCATGTTGAGCACATTATTATTGAAGGCACCAAGCTCCGGATCATACCCCTTATACTTCGTAAAAGTGTACAGGTTCTGACCTGATACATATATTCTGAAGGAAGATATCTTGGCTTTGCTTATCAATTGTTTCGGCAGATTATATCCCAATGAAATATTTTGTATGCGCAAATAGGAACCGCTTTCTACGAAACGGTCCGATATCTTGAGGTTATTTAAATTATACTGGTTATACCTTGGCAATTTTCCATTGGGAGTAGCTGATGTATAACGGTTAAGTACAGATGTAAGTTGGTTCTGGTATACACTAAACAGGGCTTCGGTTTCCATGCTTGAATAATTATATATCTGATTCCCGTAAACGCCCGTCAGGAATATGGAAAGATCAATTCCCTTATAAGAGAAACTATTCGTAAAGCCATATGTAAATTTTGGATTGGGGTTCCCGATAAAAGTTTGATCGGCACTTGTAATTATTTTGTCTCCATTCAGATCTCTGTATCGCACATCCCCAAGCCATGTTCCCTGAAGTCCGACAGGAAGCATTGGTGCAGGACCGTTATTAAGATCATCCATATTTCGATAAAGTCCATTGGTTACAAATCCATAAAAGCTACCTACCGGATGACCAGGAAGCGTTTCGGTGAGTGTTACCGGCGCGAAAGCCTGGCTTTTACCAAACAAAATCGCACCGGGTGCATTTAATTTGTCCAGCACATTTTTATAATGACTGAATAAAATAATTGTATTCCATGTAAAATCCTTTCCCTGTATATTATGAGTGGTTATACCGAGATCAATCCCTGTATTGGTCATCTGGCCTGCATTGGTGTACGGTGGCTCGATTTCCCGGTAATTGTTGTTAGGTGGATTGGGATCCAAACCAGCGAAGCTTGGCAACACTGTTGCCAGTAACATATCTGTTGTAATTTTTCTGTAAACATCAACAGTAAGTTCAATGCGCCTGTTCAAAAAACTTGCATCGAGCCCTGCATTATATGTAACTACGGATTCCCAGCTTAATGCTGGATATCCAACATTTGCAGGAACGCCCGGAACGCCCGTTTGACCGAAGAGTCCCGTTGCATTCGATACGAGCCGGATATTTGTCGTATATGCATTTGCGGGAGCAGACGACACACCAACAGATCCAATTCCCAATCTTAATTTCAGAAAGTTAAATGCTGTCCAGTCTTTTGCAAACTCTTCGTTGGTAATTGTCCAGCCTGCAGAAACAGCCGGGAAATAACCAATTCTTTTATCAGGACCAAAAGAAGACGAACCATCTCTTCTTCCGGAAATATTTATTGAATACCTGTTATCGTATGTATAATTCAGTCGTCCAAAATAACTTTCAGAAGACCCATCATATATAGAGCCATTTGCTGGTGCAGCAGGATCCGGAGTGCCCGCATTAAGTGATTGTATATTCAAAGTAAGGCCGGTTACGGAAACGTTTGCATCATCATAACGGTTATAACTTGCTTCATGACCAATTACAGCATTCAAAGCATGTTTTCCAAACGTATGGTTGTAGGTTAAATATGTTTGCAAACCATAATAGTAACTATCACTCTTGTCGACTCTCATTTTACTTGGCGAAAGAATTACGGTGCCATCAGGGTTCACAACATTCGGTTGAAATGCTGTGTTATTATTCAATTGGAAATCATAATTCAATTGATTCCTGAATGAAATATCCTTTGTAATCTGGATGTCGGCATAAATGTTTCCGTATGCTTTGGATTGTTTGGCCTGTACATTTCGTAACGCCGCTAATGCAACCGGGTTTTGCGCATTTCCAAATGGTATGCTTGCAATGGTAACGGTATTTGTATAGTTACCATCAAAACTTTTTACCGGTGTGGCCGGACTGTTGTACAACATGTTTGAGATAACTGATTGTTGACCGTCGGTAACAGCCAGCTTTTGATCAGACCTCGATAAATTTGCGCTTACTCCCGCCTTCAACCAGCTTTTTACCTGTTGATCCACGCTAAGCCGCAGTGAATACCTGTTAAATCCCGTATTGAGGAGTATGCCTTTTTGATCATAATAGTTTCCTGAAAAATAATAAGTGGTTTTTCCCTGTCCTCCTGAAAAAGATAATTGATGATTCTGAACATTTCCTGTCTGAAAAACTGCATCCTGCCAATCCGTTCCTTTACCTAAGAGCGACGGATCCTTAAATTCGCCAATTGAATCAATTCCTCCTGCATCAGATCCTTCTGCTACGACCGAATTAAAATACCTGGCATATTGTTGCAGGTTCATGATAGGAAGCTTTTTTTGTATTTTTTGCTGACCAAAATATACATCGTATTCGAGCTTCCCTTCTCCTGTTTTTCCATGCTTGGTAGTGATCAGCACAACACCATTGCCACCCGATGCACCATATATTGCCTGTGCCGAAGCATCTTTTAAAATATCGATGGAAGCAATATCGTTGGGATTTAATGTTGCTAAAGGACTCTGCGCCGTTTGTCCTGCAACACCACCCAGGTAATCCATACCGCCACTATGTGTACTTGCAATGATTGGCACGCCATCAATCACATATAAAGGTTCATTGCCATTGACTGTGGTTATACCACGCACAAGAACTGAAACACCGGCACCGGGTTGGCCGGAATTGGTAGTGACCGTAACACCAGGAATTTTTCCCTGTAACATTTGATCCGCGCCAGCTACCGGCAGATTTTTAATATCTTTTTCGCTGATTGAAGAAATAGAGGAAGTGATATTGGCGCGCTTGGTTGTTCCGTATCCGATTACAACAACATCTCCAAGCGTTGAGTTAGTCACTTTCAGGGATACAGTTATCATTGATTTATTTTCAACCGCCACCTCTTGTTTTTCATATCCTATCGATGAGATAATCAAGGTGGAAGATTCATTTATCCCTTTAAGTTTGAAAACACCGTTGGCATCTGTTTCTGTACCGCCTTTTGCGCCCTTTACAATAACAGAAACTCCCGAAAGAGGTCTTCCTTCCCCATCTGTAACAATGCCTGAAACATCAATAGGCGGAGGTTTCGGTAATTCAAAATCTGTATCTGTCTTGTTTGGTTTGATGACAATCGTCTTTTCAATAATTTCATAATTAAAAGGCTGATCAAGCATACAAATGCTTAAAGCTTTATCCAGGCTTACATCATGAACATCAATTGTAACATTCTTTGCTTTTTCTAAAATCGTTTGTGTGTAAACGAAAGTGTAGCCGGTTTGCTTTTTAATTTCATTAAAAAGCTTATTTAACGGAGCATCTTTTTCCGTAAGCGTCACTTTTTGAGAATACGCTTTTGCACTTACGTGCATACTGGCAATAAGGACTAAAAAAACGGTTATCTTCATAACCATCATGGTTTTGGTGAATAGTCCCGTCAATGAGCGGGCTTTACAAAGAGCGGTTAATTGCATACATTTGTAATGTTTGGGTTTAACAATAATCAGTTCTCAATCAATTGCATTAATAGTTGCCCAAACTGCCCGCCTGTAAGCGGGCCAATACTCGCCGTTCCGCCTGGTATGCGGGACGGTTTTTTTATTGAGCAACGATCTTCATTCCGGTAAGGTCATACTATCAACTTTTCAATTTATTTTTTGATGATATTGAATTGGTTCAGGGCAATATCACAACTTTTTTTCCTTCAATCTGAAAATGTACGCCACCTGTTTCCTCGAGCATTTTAAACACATTCGTTACGTTCGTATTTCTTGAAATTTCTGCGTAAAACTTTTCATCAACATTATTCCGATATTCGATATCAACATCATACCATCTTGCAACCTGCCTCATGATTGTTTTTATATCAGCTTTTTTAAATTCGAACATTCCATTTTTCCAGGCTATGGCTTCATCTATATCCGCATCCGGAATAATTTTTAAGTCGCCATTGTTATTTAGCTGCGCCTGCTGTCCTGGTATTAATAAAACACTTTTAATTTCCGTGGTCATTTTTACAGAGCCTTCCAATAAAGTGGTTTTGACAGCAGATTCATCACTGTAAGCATTTATATTGAAATGAGTGCCCAGTACTTCCACCTCTCCCCTTTGTTCCGAAGAATTGATAATTTTTACTATAAAGGGTAATTTGTTCTTTTCTATTTTTGAAGTCAAATGCGCTACTTCGAAATAAGCTTCCCCCGTTAATTCCACAATTCTTTGTTTGCCGGTAAATGAGGTTGGATAACGCAGCGATGATGCGGCATTCAGCCATACTTTACTACCATCCGCCAGAATTACCTGGTACTGTCCGCCCCGCGGAGTAGTAATTATATTATATAATGGTGCAGTATTTTTTTCAGCTACATTTATATTGGGTAAATGATAAGTCAATAACCCGCTTTTAAATTTCGCAACTTTTGCATAACCCTGTTGACTCAGTATTCCGTTATGAACGCTATCAAGGTTGATTTTTGTTCCATCAGCCAGCGTCAACACGGCTTTGTCGCCACCGGGACCAATATCGTTTTTAAATCTTTGGGAATCATTTTGATTCACTGCAATTTGCTTTTGCGCCGACTGGTTTCTCAACAAAAAAACTCCGGTGCCGATTAAAAACAGAACAATGGCTGCAGCAGCGATTTTTCTGCCTTTAGAGAAATTAAGTGAAAATATTTTTGATGGAGTGCTGTCGATTGAATGGAGTGGATTCGGCGCATCAATCCTGCTTTCAATATTCCGGAATAATTTATTTCCCAGCAATTCTTTTTCCTTATCGGAAAGACCAGGAGATATCTTTTCTTCCCGATCAAAATATTGATAATATTGTTGAATGAATTCTATTTCTTCCGGCGATGCTTTTTGTTGTTGATATTTTTTTACCAGCGCAATGAATTCATTCCGTGTAGGTGTAGGCATTCAGCAATCTTTAGTATATGTCACATAAATAAAGAAAGCTCCCAAGCCGGATCGAAATTTTTTTTGGACGATTTGATCGTATGAAAATGAATAGAAGGAAAATATTGCAATAAATATTAGCCCGTCACCATGCTTATGAGAAGAAAGAAAAGGGGCAAAACGTGGGCCCTTAATCTATGTAATGCGGTCCCCAATTGGTTCTGCACGGTTTTTTGAGATATTCGCATTTGTTCTGCAATTTCTTTTGTGCTAAGGTTTTCTCTGACATGCATTAAAAAAATCTGCCGCCTTTTTTCAGGGAGTGTTTTTATATAAGCATTCAGAAGGCTGATCATTTCTTTTTCCATAAGATGTCCATCTGCGCAGGAAGAGTGAGCGGCAACGGCTTCAAATGGTTCATAAAAACCATCAGCAACCAAGCCTCTTTTCACATAATTAAGTACCCGGAATCTGACTGCTGCATGAAGGTAGGCGGAAAGATTTTCAATTTTTAATGTTGCGCGTCTTGTCCATATAGACACAAATATGTCCTGTACTATATCTTCTGCCTGCTGGTTGTCTTTCAATCTTTGGTAGGCCGCGTCATAAAGTTGAAGCCAGTATCGATGGTATAATAATTCAAAAGCATCCCTGTTATCGTAGGAAAGCAGGGCAAGCAATTCGCAATCGTTGTATATGGCAATGGTCGTCAAATTGTGATTTGATTGGCTTAAAATTAATCAAAACTAGCAATCTGCTCATGTAACTTCTTATCTTTTTATGACTAAATAAAAACAAACAATGCTGCTTTAGTATGTTGAAAATTCCATAAGTGGTGAACGGCGAGTAGCGAGTGGCGAGTAGCTAGTAGATACCCACTAGCCACTAGCCACTCGCCACTCGCTACTTGCCATTGCCATTACTTCACGATAGTTATTTTCCTGACTTCGTTTGAATTCCCCTGGTTGATCTGGATAAAATAAATGCCAGGTACGACGCCTGAAACATATAATGTTGCTCTTGACCCATTATTATTGATTGGTATATTCATTCTCTGACCATTGCTATTAAAAAGAAGAACAATTAACTTTTCCTGGGTTGCTCCTGATATATTAATATAATCTGCAGCAGGATTCGGATAAACATTTAATACAGCAGTTTTATTATTCAGGTCAACTATCCTGATTGCAGAATAAGATTGCTTTCCATCCATATCAGTTTGTTTTAAACGATAATAGGATATACCTGAATATGGATTTTCATCATACGCAGAATATGAAGAACCTGTACTGGTATTAGCTGATCCTTCGACAGTTTTTACATCTTCCCAATTGATCGTGTTATTTGAACGTTGGATGGTAAAATGATCATTGTTGAGTTCTGCTGTTGTTTTCCAATCCAGTTTAACGAATCCATTTTCAGGAGTTGCAGTAAATGAGATCAAGATAACCGGCAAGGTTGAATTGGTGAGATTTATTGAACCGACATAAAATGTGTTGGTCAGATTAGCCAAAGATAATCCTGTTCTGTTTATCTGTGGATTTGCTGTCGTTCCGGCATTGATGCCAGCAGTTCCCACCACGCTATTTGCGAGTGTCAAACGCAGGTCTGTTATGTTGCCAATTGCTCCAAAGCCTGTGCCTTCAGCAGCAAGATTGTATGTTCCACCAGCCAATCCATTAGCAGTAGACATTGACCAGTTGAGATCCTTTCTGATCACAACTGTAAACACTCCATCCGGGAAGGATACTACTGTATTGCTTGTTGCATCAGTGTAAGAAATTGTTATCGTTCCACCGGTAGTGGGACCACTAACAGGAGCGGAAACATAAAAAGGTCTGTAATCAGTTGTGGTACCAACTGGGAATAGGCCGGTAACAGAAGCAGCTGGGATGGTTGTTGTATTGAACCATCTTGTAAAAGAGCCTGTATTAATTATTGTTCCGTTGCTGCGAACAAGTGTTCCTCTATTTGCAACGGATAATCCAAGTATCATTGTGTTTCCATTAATATCTATATTTCCCTGGGTCATTGTCAATGTAGTACCAGTGGTGACATTATTTATCAACCGGATTCCTGCCCCGGTATTGTTAACAGTCAGGTTTGTAAAATTCTCTCCTCCGGGTGAAGTGATGGTTTGCAAAGCAGCGCCATTAAAATTCACGCTGCTGGTTGCCTCGGTAAACCCCGCTGTCCCGCGGTTGACCCAGTTACCGTCGAGGTTGATGGTATTGGCACCTGCTGATAAAATTCCCGTTCCGTTAATAGTAAGATTCCCTTTGACAGATAAATTGTTGCCAAGTGTGCTGGTGTTTGATGTAACAGTAGCGTTATAAAAATTCATTCCCGCACTGGTTATGGTAAGATTGTTCCCACCAAATACAACAGTTGAACTATTAGTGATAGCGTCTACCGTGCCGCTATTATATGTCCAGTTACGGCTTTCAGAAATGATACCGGTTAATGTAAGTATCCCTGTAGTTTTTTGAATGGTTATGTATGGCATTCTTCCCTGTCCCGCCGTAGCTGTGCTGGTGAAAGCCTGTGCAGCTGAACCATTGATCAGTATCGTTCCTGTTCCTCCACTGCCTGCATTTGTATTGTTAATAATAATATCTCCTTGTGCTTGTATAATAGTAGCTCCTGCCACTGGCGCGTTTAGAATAACGTTGGAGGCTCCGGTTGTTGTTAAGGATCCGCTTGCTGTGAGTACAGATCCGGTGCTTACGGTATATGTGTGGTTGGCATTCCCTTCAAAAGTTACATTATTAAGAGAATGCGTTCCTGCTATAGTTTGTGTATTGGCAAATACAACAGTTGAATTGTTAGTAGTAACATCAAGTGTACTCATGGTATAAGTCCAGTTGCCCCTAACCGTTATAAGTGAAGGAAGGGTAAGTATGCCTGCGGGTTTATTAATATTGATAGCGGGTAAATTACTTTGGTTAATAGCTAAAGAACTGATGATAGATTGGTTTACGGAAGCAACAAAGGCGATAACAGCAGTGCCACCGCCACCGACAGCAGTGTTGGTTAAATTAAGATTACGGTTAAGATTAAGGGTGCCGGTGTTAAGTGTAACATTGCTGGTGCCGGTTATATTCATATCACCCGCGAGTGTTACGATCGTGCCTGCTGCTATTGTAAAAGTATAGTTAGCGATTCCACTAAAGGTAACATTATATAAAGTATGACTACCGGTGATGGTCAATGTATTTTCAAATATGATATTTGAATTATTGGTTGCCGCATCAATCGTACCGGTAATGTAGGTCCAGTTGCCCCTAACCGTTATAAGTGAAGGGAAAGTGAGTGTCCCGGAAGTTTTATTGACGGTTACTGCAGGTAACCGGCTTTGATCAATAAGAAGAGAACCGGTGATGGCCTGGTTTCCTGTTCCGACAAATGCGATTACAGTTGTTCCGCCGCCGCCAATGCCGGTATTGCTAAGGTTAAGATCGCCATTGAGGTTGATGGCACCCCCGGTGAAAGTTAAATTATTTATATTGCCCGTGGCCATATTTCCATTCACTGTAAGTGTAGCTGCAGCTGCAACGGTAATTGTATAATTACCTGCAGCGTCGAAACTGATATTGTTTAAAGTATGACTACCTGTAATTGTAAGTGTGTTTGCAAATACAACAGTTGAATTATTGGTTGTTACATCGAGCGTACCGGCAGTGTAAATCCAGTTGCCCCTAACCGTTATAAGAGAAGGAAAAACCAGCGTTCCCGTAATTTTATTAATTGTTATCGCAGGAAACCTGCCCTGGTTAATAATCCCGGTTGAAGTAATGTTTTGTATGCCTGTACCATTGATTAAAATCGTGCCGTTTCCGCCACCGGCAGTGCCCGTGTTATTATCAACAATATCGCCTTGCACAGCGATGGTGCCCGTATTGATATTGATGTTAAAAGCGCCGCTCTGTAAACTAAGGTTATTGGTCGCCGTTAGGATGCTCCCTGCTGCGATGGTAACGGTAACATTAGCTGCCGCTGCTATAGCAAGATTGTATACCGGAAAGCTACCGGTAATGATGACATTATTGACGATATTGCATGTAGATGTGGTTGGGTCTATCGTACCAGCTGTATAGGTAACGTTTGCTGAAAAAGAAATATTTCCTGAAAGAGTAAGTATGCCACTGGATTTATTAATAATTACGATAGGAAGCCGGCTCTGATTGACAATAATCGTAGTTGCATCGATGGTTTGATTTGCAGTGCCGGCAATATTGATAGTTGCAGATCCGCCACCGGCCGTTGCAGTATTGGTCAGATATAAATTCCCATTTACATTGATAGTTCCTGTATTAAGCACCAGGTTAGCCGTACCTGCTGTAGTAAGATCATTTACGCTAAGCGTAGTACCAGCTGCAATGGTAGCCGTTAATCCTGTATTCGCAGTAAATAAAATATTATTAAGACTCATACTTCCTGTAATGGTATATCCACCTGATGTTACCCGTGAAAAACAAAAAGTAGAAGTGCCTGGAATAATTGTTCCGGCGGAATATGTAAAATTATTGGCTACACCCGGATAATTGAACAGATGTAAACTACCAGAGCTTTTGTTGATTGCAAGCTGTGGCAAATTGCCCAGGCCCGCGGCCGTACTTCCGGTATAATTCTGGACTCCGGTACCGACAATATTGATCAATGCATTACCTCCGCAACCTGTGGCGGTATTACTGACGTTGATATCACCACTTACATCTATAGTACCTGTATTTAAAGTATAAAATAACGACCCGCTCAAATTTAGGCTACTCAAGACAGTTATATTACCTGCAGAAGAAATTGTATAAGTACGCCCAGTCCCTACAAATTCAAGATTGTAAAAAACCGGGCTGATTCCTGAAATTGTAATTGATCCGGCGCAATTATATCGAACTGAACCATTATTATGAATGAAGCTGCCTCCTGTAAAAGCAGTATTATTCCTGAATTCGAGGATGGTTGAAGTAGTGGTAAAAGCGGTACCAGATAAAGTGAACGCAGTTCCGATGGTAATATCAGCAGACCCTCCGGTAAATATCCCCCCTGCAAAAGTTGCTGCGCCTGTTGTAGTAATTGTATTCGCTCCCTGTGTAATTGTACCTGTATATGCGGCGCTCACGTTAATACTGATGATACCTGCATTTACATCGATGATACAATTTCCTATTCCATTATTATCAAATATTACTGCATCTGCGGCACCTGGAACGCTTACACCAGGAATCCCGCCGGAAGTCGATGACCAGTTTGCAGAATTGCTCCAGTTTCCGCTGGCTGCAACGACCCAAAACCGGTTGGCGGCATTTGCATAATGATTTATGCTAATCAGGAAAAGAAAACATGAAATGTATTTAAAGCGCTTCATTGGATATCGGATTAAGAGTTTACTACTACAACTGCGTAAGTGTAAACATCTAAACTAATAAGTTATTAATTTATTGCTTCAGTACACTGTAGTCAATCAACATACCATAGTATAATTGACTGGAAGCCATCGTTCCAATAAAGTCCAGAAAAACGAAACTGTTTTAATTTGGGAAGAGGTTCCCGGTATGGGATGAACTTCTGATTTGTCAAAATAAAAAAATAGAAAAATTAACCAGTGATTATGCCTGGTAAAAGGTAAAATCTGAAATTAAATTGAGGAGATTATTTTACAGAATTAATTACAGTAAGAAATCAGAAATAGATATTTGATTCTATTCCTGGAATCAATCAGAATAAAATCATCGAGAATTGAGAGAAATATTTTGCCGAAATTGAATTGCATTCGTAGAGCAAGAATGATACTTGATTCTATAACCATAGTCAATCAAAAAAATCAGAAGTTCAAATGTCTGAACAAAACCATCTTTCCTTCCCTTTCGGTATTCTTAGAAGCTTTTTTGATTTCTTTTAATTTCTTTCCGATCGCATCGGCCGTGGTATGGGAGACTGTTTTCTTTTTATAGGCTTTCATACTTTTAACAACAGCAGCGTGGGATTTTGATTTCATGCAATTGGATTTAGGGGATAGAAACTACCATCCCATAACGTCAAAATCCTCCGAATATTAAGAAAAATATAAAATTTCAACCATCTAAATGATTTGCAGCATTTAAACTGAATCATATCATGCAAAAATAAAAGCCTTTCCCTCCCGGAAAGGCCCTACTATAAACAAAGCTGAAGAAATCAGCAGCAATATTTCATTAGCAATATTGATCAAAGGCCGCAATCAGATTATGCGCGATCATTTGAGCAGACCTGCCTTCAATCTGATGCCTTTCGATAATATGCACCAATTGTCCGTCTTTAAACAAGGCAATGGATGGTGAAGATGGAGGATATGGTAACAGAAGTTCCCGCACTTTTCGTACAGCATCAAGATCATACCCGGCAAAACTGGTTGTTAAATGATCAGGCTTTTTGGGGCTGTTGGCAACAGCCATCAATACACCCGGTCGCGCCGTTCCTGCTGAACAACCACAAACAGAATTAATCATAACGAGCGTTGTTCCCTTCTTTTGCAATTGTTCATTCACCTCTCCTGGTGTCAACAACTCGGAAAATCCGCCATCCGTCAACTCCTCTTTCATGGGTTGTACTATTTCTATTGGATACATTGTGTGAATAGTTTGATAATTAAAACGCAAAACTAGCTAAAAAGTTTAAATTGTTTTAAGCACGATTTATGAAATATTGGCACTTAAAACAAATCATTTGCGCAATATTGACAGCATTCATTTTCTTTCATTGACGATATTTCCTATTCCACCTGGTTCCTGGCCAATGGTACAGGCTTTGAACATAGTCACCCGTTAATCATCAATTATTAATTAAAAAAGATAAACATTATGACACTTGTAAAAGTAAACAACAATGTCCCCAGGCCTTTTGGTAACCTGGTTGACGAATTGCTAAATGAATTCCCTGCTTTTGGTAAAGGATGGAACGGTGAATCTTTTAATTTTCCCCCGGTAAACATTAATGAAACGCCTGATGCCTATCATATCGAATTAAGCGTTCCGGGCCGCACCAAAGAAGATTTTAAAGTGAACGTGGAAAATGGATTATTGACCATTAGTTATGAAAAGAAGGAAGAAAGCAAATCTGAAGAGCATAAAACAGTGCGTCGTGAGTTTTCTTACCGCAGCTTCAAGCGCAGCTTTTCAATCGACGAGCATGTTGATGCTGAAGCTATCCAGGCTAAATATGAAAATGGTTTATTGAAATTATTATTGCCAAAAAAAGAACAGGCAAAACAGAGTAGCAG
>Ga0137407_10002382_pt1 | contig 12382 bp, 8 predicted proteins | sample CZOMad2_2_16fung_FD_108410 | JGI IMG/M metagenome (GOLD analysis project Ga0137407, IMG submission 108410) | Vadose zone soil fungal communities from Angelo Coast Range Reserve, California, USA - CZOMad2_2_16fungal (Illumina Assembly) | ecosystem: Environmental > Terrestrial > Soil > Vadose zone...
CCAAGCTGTGTGATCCACCACAGGCGGGGTTTGAACCGAGCCAGCGCCAAACGGCGCTCGAACTCGAATTTGACGACCTCATAGTTCAGCCGATCGGGCTCCGCGAGCGCCGCAGAATCGATCGCGCCGATCGCCGCAAGCGCGGCCTGATCGGCGTCGTTGGTTTTTTTGATGGCCGCCGGCGACAGATCGGGCCAGCGATCGTTGTAGCGCGAGTCGCCGGTGCTGGTGGCCAGGGTCGGATCCTCGCGCAGCCAGCGCTGCCACGCATCGTCGTAGATCTGGTCGAGCCGCGTTCTCAGCACCTCCGGCGATGCATCGGAATTGTTCGCGGGTGCCGCCGATGCCGTGCAGGGCGACCACAGGGCGGCGGCTATCGTAGCGGTGACGGCCAGCGAGACGAGGATATGTTGCGTCATGCCCATGATTCTATTCCGCTCTTCGCACCGCATGAAACGGATGGTGTATCATAGTGGGATCGCGATAAGAGCTGTCTGGAGAGAGTCCTTTCGACTAGGACCGCCGAAGGCGCAACCGCCCGGAAACGCTCAGGCACATGAACGGCAGACTCTCGCGATCTCTGGAGAGCGATCGCAGCGGCGGTCCACCGAAGGGGAGCAGCGCTGATCAAAGGCGCGCGATCTCTCAGGTTCAAAGGACAGAGGGGCAAGGCACACGGGTGCTTGCGTCCCTATTCTTTCGCCGCGAGGTTGCGATGGGCCTGAAGACTGCGCTCTATGACACCCACGTTTTGCAGGGCGCGAAGATCGTCGACTTCGGCGGCTGGGAAATGCCGCTGCACTATGGCTCGCAGATCGAAGAACACCACGCGGTGCGCCGCGACGCGGGCATGTTCGACGTGTCTCACATGGGCGTAGTCGACCTCACGGGCGACCGAGTCCGCGAGTTCTTGAAGAATCTGTTGGCCAACGATGTCGGCCGTCTGAAAATTCCCGGCAAGGCGCTGTATTCCTGCATGTTGCTGCCGAGCGGCGGCGTGATCGACGATTTGATCGTCTATCTCATGTCGGACACCTGGTTTCGCGTGGTCGTCAACGCCGGCACCCGCGACAAGGATCTCGAGTGGATTCGCCGGCATGCGGCGCCCTTCGCCGTGACCGCCACCCTGCGCGGCGATTTGGCGATGATCGCGATTCAGGGTCCGAATGCGCGCGAGAAGACTTTGCCGCTGCTGGCGCCGGCCCAGCGCGCCGCCGCGGGTGAATTGGCGCCTTTCTTCGGCGGATCCTTCGATGCCTGGTTCATCGCCCGGACCGGCTACACCGGCGAAGACGGTTTCGAAGTGATGCTGCCGGCCGCCGATGCCGCCAAGGCCTGGAATGCGCTGCGCGCCCAGGGAATTCAGCCCGCGGGCTTGGGTGCGAGAGATACCTTGCGGCTGGAAGCCGGAATGAATCTATACGGCAATGACATGGATGAAAATCATCACCCCTTGGAGTCGGGCTTGGCCTGGACGGTGGCATTCGAACCCGGCGAACGCGATTTCATCGGGCGCGGGGCGTTGGAAATCCTGCGGCGCACGCCCGGCGACGAACTCGTCGGCCTATTGCTGGAAGAGCGCGGGGTGCTGCGCAGCCATCAGAAAGTAGTGCCCGCCGGCGAAGTGACCAGCGGCACATTTTCTCCAACTTTGAATCGTTCCATCGCGCTGGCGCGCGTGCCGAAAACTGCCGCCCTCGGCGTGCAAGTCGAGATTCGCGGCAAGCTGCATTCCGCGAGCATCGTCAAGACGCCGTTCGTTCGTCACGGGAAGGCGTTGATATCAGTCTAGCCTAAGGGGATATACGTTGAGCAACATACCGAGTGATCTGCGATACACCAAGAGCCACGAATGGGTGCGCGCCGCGCAGGACGGCGCCGTCGAGATCGGCATTACCGATCACGCGCAGAGCGCGCTCGGCGATTTGGTATTCGTCGAGGTTCCCGAAGCAGGCCGTTCCGTCAAAGCGGGCGAGGCGAGTGCGGTTGTCGAATCCGTCAAGGCGGCCTCCGATGTCTACAGTCCCGTGAGCGGGAAGGTCATCGCCCGCAATGACCAGCTTGCGAGCCAACCCGAGCTGCTCAATCAGGATCCTTATGGCGCAGGGTGGATGTTCCGCGTGCAGACGAGTGCGCCGATCGACGCCGCCGCGCTGATGAGCGCCGCGGACTATTCGAACTATCTCGCCGAAGAATCCAAGTAGGGAGACCCTTGCATGGCATTCATTCCTCACACCCCCGACGACATCGCCCGCATGCTGGAAGTGATCGGCGTGCAGTCGATTGACGAATTGTTCGACGAAATACCCCGCGAACTCCGGGCGGGCGTGCTCGGCGTGCCGCCCGCGCTCTCTGAAATGGAAATCGGCCGACTGCTGAGCGACCGCGCCGCGAGCGACGGCCGGCCGTTGAATTTCATCGGCGCCGGCGCCTACGAACACCACATCCCGGCACCCGTATGGACAATCGCGACGCGCGGCGAATTTTATTCCGCATACACGCCCTATCAAGCGGAGGCAAGCCAAGGCACCTTGCAATTGATCTATGAATATCAATCGATGATCTGCGCCCTGACGGGCATGGAGGTATCGAATGCCTCGCTGTACGACGGCGCCTCGGCTCTTGCCGAAGCCTGTCTCATGGCGGTGCGCGCCAATCGTGCTGCGAGTTCGCGGCGCATTCTAGTGCCGCGCGCGGTGAATCCCACTTATGTCCAGGTGGCGAAATCGATCGCGGGCAATCAGGGCATCGTGTTCGAGACGGTGGATTTCGATCGAGCGGTGGGACGCACGCTGCTCGAATCCCTGCAACCCTACGCCGGGCAGGATGTCACCGCCTTGGTGATTCAGCAGCCGAATTTCTTCGGCAGCCTGGAAGAGATCGATGGCCTGACGGACTGGGCGCACCAAAATAAAATCCTGCTGATTGCGGTTGTCAACCCGACATCGCTGGCGCTGCTCAAAGCCCCGGGGCAGTGGGGCACGCCGATCAACGGCGTTCAAGGCGCCGACATCGTCTGCGGCGAAGGACAGCCGCTGGGCGTCCCTTTGGCGTCGGGTGGACCCTACTTTGGATTCATGGCGACGCGCATGCACTATGTGCGGCAAATGCCGGGGCGGATCGTCGGACGCACCGTGGATACCGAGGGCCGGCCGGGGTTCAGCCTGACCCTGCAGGCGCGCGAGCAGCACATCCGGCGCAGTAAGGCGACCTCGAATATATGCACCAACCAGGGCCTCATGGTGACCGCTGCGACCATGTACATGTCGCTTCTGGGACCTGCTGGCCTTTCACGAGTGGCCGCGGCCAGTCTGCAGCGCACGGCCGACTTGGTGGCCGCGCTCAGCAGGGTCCCGGGCGTCAAACAGGCGTTTACCGCGCCGCGCTTTCATGAAGCCGTGTTGCTCCTGGATCGGCCGGTGGCGCCGGTTCTGAGCGCCCTGGCACGCCGCGGCATCTTTGGGGGGCTCGATCTCGCCGATCGGTATCCGGAATTGGGCCACGCGCTCCTGGTGTGCGCGACTGAAACCAAGCTCGATGTCGACATCGATACCTATTCCGGCGCGCTCGCTGATGTAATGAGCCCATCGCGTGCTGCCGCGTAACCGGAGCTATCGAGCACCTTGCGGCGCGCGTTTCCGCACAAACGTGTAGTCGCCGGGTTTGAACGAAATCCACTCTAAAGGACCGACCATGCCGGAATTGCAATCGCGAGAGCCTCTCATATTCGAACTGGGCAAGCCGGGACGACAGGCCGGCACGCAGTTTCCGCCCCGGGTCGCGGGTACCGCCGAAATTCCCGCGCATTTGCGCCGGACCGCGCCGCCCCCGCTGCCGGAAGTCTCCGAGCTGCAGGCGGTGCGTCATTTCACCCGTCTATCCCAGATGAATTTCTCGATCGACACCCATTTTTATCCCTTGGGTTCCTGCACCATGAAGTACAACCCCAAGGCGTGCAACACCTTCGCCATGCTGCCGGAATTTCTCGGCAGACATCCGCTCGGGCCCGAGCCTCAAGGGTTTCTGGCCTGCATGTACGAACTGCAGGAGATGCTGCAGGAAATCACCGGCATGCGGGGCGTCAGCCTCACGCCCATGGCCGGTGCGCAGGGCGAGTTTGCCGGGGTCGCCATGATCCGTGCCTACCATCGGGCGCGAAATGACTTGGCTCGCAACGAAATCATCGTGCCGCAGGCCGCGCACGGGACCAATCCCGCCACCGCCGCGATGTGCGGCTGCAGCGTCAAAGAGATTCCCTGCGACGCGAACGGCGACGTCGATATCGACGCGTTGAAAGCCGCGGTGAGCCCGGCCACGGCCGGCATCATGCTGACGAACCCATCCACTCTCGGGGTGTTCGAGTACAAAATTACCGAGGTCGCGCGCATCGTGCACGAAGCCGGCGGGCTTCTGTACTACGACGGCGCCAATCTCAACGCCATTCTCGGCAAGGTTCGGCCCGGCGATATGGGTTTCGACGTCATTCACATGAATTTGCACAAGACTTTTTCGACACCGCACGGCGGCGGGGGCCCCGGCTCCGGAGCGGTCGGCGTCGGCGCGCGCTTGCTGCCATTCTTGCCGATTCCCGTGGTCGGCAAGGACGGCGCGCGTTTTCGTTGGTTGACCGAGCGCGACCTGCCGCAGTCCATCGGCCGATTGTCGGGCTTCATGGGCAACGCCGGGGTGAATCTGCGCGCCTATATCTATATGCGGCTGTTGGGCCGCGACGGCATGGTGCGAGTTGCAGAATTTGCCGCACTCAACGCCAACTACTTGATGAAGCGCCTGCAGGCGGCGGGTTTCGAAGCGGCCTATCCCACGCGGCGTGCCAGCCACGAATTCATCATCACGTTGAAGCGGGAAAACCGGCTGACCCAAGTCACGGCAATGGATGTGGCGAAACGCCTGCTCGACTATGGCTTTCACGCACCGACGACGTACTTCCCCCTGTTGGTGCCGGAATGCTTGTTGATCGAGCCCACCGAAACGGAGGCCAAAGAGGACCTCGACCGTTTCTGCGAGGCGATGATCGCCATCCGGCGGGAAATGGAGCAAGACCCCGAGAAACTCTCCTCGGCCCCGCATACAATGCCCGTGCGGCGGCTCGACGACGTACGCGCAGCAAAACAGCTGGATTTGGCATGGAAACCCGCCGCTTGAATGAGCGATAGACACAAACCGACCGGAATTACGCGTCTTCTGCGCGCTTTTGGCTATTCTTTCCAAGGATTTCGGCACACCTGGCGGGAGGAGGCCGCGTTTCGCCAGGAGGTGCTGCTGTCGCTGCTGGTGATTCCCGCGGGCCTGTATTTCGGCAATTCGGGGGTCGAGCGCGCCCTGCTGGTGTGCCCCATGTTGCTGATTTTGGTGGTTGAAATTCTCAACAGCGCGGTCGAGGCGGTGGTGGATCGATCAGGTACCGAACGTCACCCTTTGGCCGGCATGGCCAAGGACATGGGTTCGGCCGCCGTGATGCTGAGTTTTGCCTTGTTAGGAACCGTTTGGTTCCTGATCTTGTCCGACCACGGGCATTGAACACAATCTAACCCTAGGATCGGCATGTCCCGTATCGCATTGTTTCTGCCTGTATTGCTGTTGTCAGTTACCCGCGTATTTGCCGCCGCCGCTCCCGCTCCCGCCCCCACTCAGGTGCCGGTGCCCGCGCCCGGGATCGTGGGCTCGCCCGCCAGCTGGGCGCAGACCCTGGAGAGAATCGCGAGCGGCGTAGTCACCATTCAAATCGACAGTACGCGTGCCTTCGACACCGAATGGAACACGACGGCGCAGGCCACGGGTTTCGTCATCGACGCCAAGCGCGGGCTCATCTTGACGAATCGGCATGTCGTGACGCCGGGACCCGTGACCGCGCAGGCGATCTTCCTCAATCGCGAGGAGGTGCAGCTGTATCCGGTGTACCGAGATCCCATCCATGACTTCGGCATCTACCGCTATGATCCGGCGAAACTCAAATTCATCCAGCCGGCCGAATTGCCGCTGTATCCGGCGGGCGCGGTCATCGGCCGCGAAATTCGCGTGGTCGGCAACGACGCGGGCGAGCAATTATCGATTCTTGCCGGCACCTTGGCGCGCTTGGATCGTGAGGCTCCCGAGTACGGCTACGGCAAGTACAACGATTTCAATACTTTCTACTACCAAGCTGCCTCCAGCACCTCAGGTGGTTCTTCCGGCTCGCCGGTCATCGATATCGAAGGCCGGGTTGTGGCGCTGAATGCGGGCGGAGCGACGGGCGCCGCCTCCAGCTTCTACCTGCCGCTGCCGGCGGTGACGCGGGCATTGAAGTTCATCGGTGCGGGCAAGCCCGTGCCGCGCGGCACTCTGGAGACGGTGTTCAAATACACGCCCTACGATGAGCTCCGACGCCTTGGCTTGAATTCCGACACCGAGGCACGGATGCGAAGCGCCTACCCGAAATTGACCGGCATGCTGGTGGTCGCGGACGTGCAGCCCGGATCGGCGGCCGACGGGGTGTTGGCGCCGGGCGATATCCTCGTGGCCATCGACGGCAAACCTACCCCGGAATTCTTCGCGCTCGAGGACGTGCTCGACAGTCATGTCGACCGGCAGGTCAATGTGGAGGTACAGCGCGGCCGCGAGACGCTTCTGCATGCGCTCGACGTCAAGTCCTTGAGCGCCATCACGGCGGACGAGTACATCGAATTCGGCGAAGCCGTGGTGCACACGCTGTCTTACCAGCAGGCGCGGCATTTCAACGTGCCCATCAAGGGAGTGTATGTCGCAAATCCCGGTTATGTCTTCGGCAGCGCCGGCATTCCGCGCGCGGCCCTGATCAACTCGTTCAACGGGAAGAAGGTCGACAATCTCGAGGATTTCGAGGCCGCTCTCGCGGACCTTGCCGACGGCGCGCGAGCGCCGGTTCGATACGCAACTCTGGAAGATCCACGCGCCGTCCAGTTGAAGGTCATTCGCATGGATAGACGCTGGTTCCCGGCGCGCAAGTGCAAGCGCGACGACACCTTGGGAACGTGGCCCTGCGTCGGCATCCGCTCGGGACCCGCCCCGACCAGTGTCAAGCCAGCCTCCACGCAGTTCGCCAAGACAGGCGATGTGCGCATCGACCGCCTGGCGCCGTCGCTGGTGATGGTGAACTTCGACATGCCGTACTCCGTATCCGGCGTCACCGAGAAGAACTATCACGGCACGGGCGTCATCCTCGACGCCGAGCGCGGGTTGGTGGCGATCGACCGCAACACTGTGCCGGTCGCCATGGGAGATGTGCGGATCACATTCGCCGGCACGGTCGAGGTGCCCGGCAAAGTCGTGTTCATTCACCCACTGCACAATCTTGCCGTGGTCGCCTACGATCCGAAGTCGATCGGCGCGACGCCGGTGCGCGCGGCGACGCTGCTCACCAAAACCTTGGGCGCGGGCGATGATGTGTGGGTGGTGGGACAGCGCGCCGATTCGAAGATCCTGTCGCAGAAGACCCAGATATCGAGCGTGGATGTGGTCTCCTTCCCGTTGTCGCGCACGCTGCGCTTTCGCGACAGCAATCTGGAGGCGGTGAGTCTCATCAACCCTCCGGGTGACTACGACGGCGTGCTGGCGGATGAAAAAGGCAATGTGCTTGCGCTGTGGTCGAGCTTCGCGTTCGAATCGCAGCGCGAGCTCGAACAGGTCAATCGCGGCATGCCGGCGGAGCTGGTCTCGGAAATGATCGGTGGGGTGGCCGATGGTCGGCCGCTATATTCCTTCGAGGCGGAGTTCAATGTGCAGTCCCTGGCGGGCGCCCGCGAGCTGGGCTTGCCGGATGAATGGGTACGGCGCTTCGAGGAACACAACCCGCAGCGCCGACAGGTACTCGGCGTCGACAGACTGGTGGCCGGCTCGCCCGCCGCGGCGCTGCTCGAGCCCGGCGATTTGGTGCTCGCCATCGACGGGAAGGTGGTGAATCGCTTCCGCGAGGTCGAGCGCGCCGTGCAGAGTCCCGAGGTCAAGGTGAGCGTTTGGCGCGACGGCGCCGAGAAGACGCTACAGATGAAAACGGTGGCGCTCGACGGCCGCGACGTCGATCGAGTGTTGATCTGGGCCGGCGCCACGCTTCAAGCTCCGCATCGCGCCATGGCCGCGCAACGCGGCATCGCTCCGTACGGCGTTTTCGTGTCCTTCTTCTTTTACGGTTCGCCGGCGACCCATTACGGACTGTACGCAGGCAGGCGCATCACCGAAGTCGACGGTCAACCCACGGCCGACCTCGATGCCTTCATCAGGGCCGTCAGCGGCAAGACCGATCGGGCGTCACTGCGCTTGAAGACCGTGAGCTGGAACGGCCAGACGGATGTGATCACCCTGAAGCTCGACAAGCACTACTGGCCGGCCTATGAGCTCGATCGACAGAAGGACGGCGGTTGGACCCGGACGGCGCTGGATCCGCCCCAAGTCACGGCGTCGATAGCTCCCTGATCGTGAGAATCGAATGAAACATCGATCTGCAATGCCGAATTGAGAGACGCGACACGCGGCGCGCAGGACCACAGGCTCTGGTGCAGCGGATCAGCCTGCGCGGGGAGCGTACTATTCGTGAACGATTGATTTATTGCGGCCTTTCGCTTTGGCCTCGTACAGATTCCTGTCGGCGACGGCGATCAAATCGTGTAATCCGTCTTCCGCGGTGGGGACGGTCACGGCACCGCCCACACTCAAGGTCACGTAACGAGCGGCATAGGAACTGCCGTGCTCCCTCTCGAGATCCTGTACCGCCTTGCGCAGTCGCTCGCCGATGGTCTCTAGAGCATTGACCTGTACCCCGGGCAATACGACCGCGAATTCGTCTCCGCCATAACGTGCCGGCAGATCCTCCGGGCGCCTGCAGCAGTTGCGGATGGTTTCGCCGATTCGCCTCAGCAGCTCATCTCCTGCCAGGTGACCGTTGGCGTCGTTGTAGGGCTTGAATTGATCGACATCGATCAGCAGCAGCCCGAACGTCGCCCGTTCGCGCAGGGCGCGGCGCCATTCGGTCGAAGCATACTCGTCGAAGCGGCGGCGGTTGTTGAGCCCCGTGAGCCCATCCATGTTCGAGAGCCTCAGCAGTTCGATGTTTGCCGCCATCAGCTGGCGCTGACTCTCATGCAGCGCTCTGTACGCTGCATCGCGCTGCCGCCGGCTGAGATACGCCTGTGAGTGATAGCGGATACGCGCAATCAGTTCGATCTTGTCGGGAAGCTTCACGATGTAGTCGTTCGCGCCCATCGCAAACGCATCTCTCTTCGTTATGGGGTCCTCGCGGGTCGACAATACTATGATCGGCGTATTGCGCGTCGCTTCGAGGGCGCGATATTCGCGCAGCAGTGTGAGTCCTTCGATGCCCGGCATGACCAGGTCCTGCAGGATGACGGTCGGTGCAATGCGCTCGGCCGTCGCGACTGCCGCACCGGGGTCGGAACAAAAATGAAACACGATATGGGGTTCGTTCGCCAGGGCACGACGCACCGTTTCACCGATCATCAGCTGGTCGTCGACCAACAAGACGACGCAGTTGGAATCTTCGACGATACGCTCGCCTGCGGCGTCGGCAGCCCGGCGCAATCGGGCAGTCGGATTATTGGGGTGGACCGCGACTTGCGCCGGGACCACGGTCTGCGGATGTGCTTTAGGGTGATTCGTACTCATGCGAATGAGACCTTCCTTAGATCTTGTGTGTGAACGTATCTACCAGCCGCGGTGCGATGCGCTCGAGCGGCAGTATATCCACCGCGGCGCCCAGGCTCGCGGCCGCCTTGGGCATGCCGTAGACCGTGCTCGTGGCCTGGTCCTGAGCGATGGTGTAGTGGCCCTTGTCGCGCAGGGTCTTCAGACCTTTCGCACCGTCCCGGCCCATGCCGGTCAACAAAACGCCCACCGCCTCGCCCGGCCAGTGTGCGCCGACGCTGGCGAAGAACACATCCACGGATGGCCGGTAGGCCTGCTCGCGCGGCTCAGACGTATACCCGACGCGCTCCGAGGATATGAACCGCAAATGATCATTGGTACCGGCGAGCAACACCGTACCTGAGGTCGGGCGATCGCCTTCCTGTGCCACGCGTACCGGCAAGGCGGAATCGCGGCTCAACCAATCCGCCAACCCCTGGGCGAATCGCTCGTCCAGGTGCTGAACGATCACCACAGCGGCCGGAAAATTCTTCGGTAGCCCGGACAAGACGGCAGTCAACGCCGCCGGGCCACCGGCAGAGGCGCCAATGGCGACCAGCCGTTCCCGTCGAGTGATGATCCAGGTATCGTTGAAAGTGTCGGCGCTCGGGATGAACCGGCGCGTGCCCACGAGTTTCGCGACCGTGTCGATTTTGTGCAGGAACGCTGCGGCGCTCTCCTGAAAATCGCCGCGACCCAATACCGGCGTGTCGACGGCGTCGATCGCCCCATAGCCCATGGCGTCGAACACGCGCGCGGCATTGGCACCGACGCTTGCGGTCACGACCAGGATCGCACAGGGCGTAGCGGCCATGATCTGCCTGGTCGCCTCGACACCATCCGTTCCCGGAATGATGAGATCCATGAGCACCAGATCCGGCGTCTCCCGCTCGCACAGGGCAACGGCCTGCGCGCCGTCGCGCGCGGCCCAGATCACCGCGTGGTCCGGCCGCAGCGCCAGTACGCGCCGAAGTGCTTCCTGCGCTACGGCCAAATCGTTGACGATGCCGATCTTCACGGCTGCCCGGCGCCGATCAAGTCCACGACGGCATGCAACAGTGCCTCGTCGTGAAAGCTGCCCTTGGCCAGATAGTAGTCGGCTCCCGCGTCGAGGCCGCGGCGGCGATCCTCCGGGCGGTCTTTGTAAGACACGATCATCACCGGGAGCGACTTCACATGCGGGTCCTTTTTGATGAGTGTCACCAGCTCGATGCCATCCATGCGTGGCATGTCGACATCCGTGATGACCAGATCGAAGTGGCTGGTGCGGGCGGCGTTCCAGCCGTCCATACCGTCGACGGCGACCTCGACTTCAAAACCGCTGTTGACCAAAAGCTTGCGCTCCAGCTCGCGCACGGTAAAGGAGTCCTCCACCACCAACACGCGCTTGCGCTTAGCCTGGACGGCGCCCGATGCGTCGCGCGCGACGCCGCTCAAGGTGCCGGCGCTCGCCAGCTTTTCGATGGAACGAATGACATCCTCGACGTCCAGAATCAGTGCCGGCGAGCCGTCTTCCATCAGCGCACCGGCCGCGATGTCCTTGAGCTTGCCGAGTCGCGGATCGAGCGATTGTACGACCAGCTCGCGCTCGCCGAGAAATCGATCGACGATGAGGCCGTAAAAATGGGTGGCATCGCCCAGAACGATCACTGCCAGCAAGTCGGATGCCGCCTGCGGCGGCGCGAGCCCAAGAAGCTGGTGTGCCGTGACCAAGCCGACCGATCGGCCGTCCAGATCGAAATGCGCGCGGCCCTCGAGCAGCTCGATATCGCCTTGGGCGAGCTTCAGGGCATGCCTTATGTAGGCGAGCGGCACGGCATACGCTTCGGTGCCCACTTCCACCAGCAGCGTGCGCGCCACCGACAGCGTCAGTGGCAGTTCCAGCTGAAAGCGGGTCCCCTGGCCGCGACGGGTGACGATGCGCACCGTGCCGCGGATTTGTTTGAGTACATTCTGCACGACATCGAGTCCCACTCCGCGGCCCGAAATGTCGGTGACCGCCTCCTTCATTGAAAACCCGGGCAGGAACAGGAACTCCAGCAGCTCTGCGTCATTGAACTGGGCGGCAGTCTCGGCATTCGAAAGTTTGCGCTCGATGACCGTGGCCCTCAGGTGTTCAAGATCGATGCCGCGACCATCATCGGCCACGGTCACCTGCAGCCGCCCGGCGCTGTGCCGCGCTTCGATGCGGAGCACCGCCTCTGCGGACTTGCCGGCGGCGACACGTTCTTCCGGTGACTCGATGCCGTGGTCCAAGGCGTTGCGCAACAAATGCCCGAGCGGCGCTTCAAGCCTTTCGAGGATGTTGCGATCGACTTGGGTATCTTGGCCGACGATGTCCAACCGCAGCTGTTTACCCAGCGTGCGGGCAAGGTCTCGTACCATGCGCGGGAAGGCCTGCACGCCATCGGCAAAGGGCCGCATGTGGCAGGCCAGCGCGCCGTCGTAGAGCCGATGCGAGAGATGCGCGGCGCGCCGGTCGAAAGTATCGATCTCCACCAGTCGCTGCGCCAGGAATTGCTGACAATCGAGCGCCCGCCGCTGCGCCTCGGCCAACGCCGCCTGTGCCTGTTCGCTCAGGCGCTGCTGCGGAAGCTGCTCGCGCAGACGATCCAACGCACGCAGCAGGTCATTTTGAAAATGTTTTAACCGCAACAGCGAGTCTGCAAAGGACTTGAAACTGCGTGATTCCACCAGCGATTCGCCCGCCAGG
>Ga0137407_10002383_pt1 | contig 12382 bp, 11 predicted proteins | sample CZOMad2_2_16fung_FD_108410 | JGI IMG/M metagenome (GOLD analysis project Ga0137407, IMG submission 108410) | Vadose zone soil fungal communities from Angelo Coast Range Reserve, California, USA - CZOMad2_2_16fungal (Illumina Assembly) | ecosystem: Environmental > Terrestrial > Soil > Vadose...
GCCTGGACGTCGAGAGGGTGCGGAAGGACTTCCCCATCCTCGAGCAGCAGGTCCGCGGAAAGCCGCTCGTGTATCTCGACAGCGCGGCCACCAGCCAGAAGCCGCGCGCGGTGATCGAGGCGATCGCGCGCTATTACCAGGAGGACAACGCGAACGTGCACCGCGGCGTGCACCTCCTGTCCGAGCGCGCCACCCAGGCCTACGAAGCGGCACGGGAGAAGACGCAGCGCTTCATCCACGCGGCGCACGCTCACGAGATCGTCTTCGTCCGCGGCACCAGCGAGGCCATCAATCTCGTCTCGCAGGCCTACGGGCGCACTCGGGTCGGCGCGGGCGACGAGGTCCTCGTCACCGTGATGGAGCACCATTCCAACATCGTCCCCTGGCAACTGCTCTGCGAGGAGAAGGGCGCCATCTTGCGGGTCGCGCCCATGGACGACGAAGGCCAGCTCCTCCTCGACGAGCTGGAAGGCCTGATCGGGCCGCGCACCAAGCTGCTTGCCCTGGGGCACGTCTCCAACGCGCTCGGCACCATCAACCCCGTCCGCTCCATCGTGGAGATGGCGCACCGGAGGAACGTGCCGGTGCTCCTCGACGGCGCCCAGGCGGTGCCGCATCTCGCGGTCGACGTGCAGGAGCTGGGCTGCGACTTCTACGCCTTCTCCGGCCACAAGCTGTTCGGCCCCACCGGCATCGGCGTCCTCTACGGCAAGTCCGATCTGCTCGAGCAGATGCCTCCCTGGCAGGGCGGGGGCGACATGATCAGCTCGGTCACCTTCGAAAAGACCACCTGGAACAAGCTTCCCTACAAGTTCGAAGCGGGTACGCCCGACATCGCCGGCGCGATCGGGCTCGGCGCCGCCATCGACTACGTGAGCGGCCTCGGGCTCGAGGCGATCGCGGCGCACGAGCATGATCTGCTCGCCTACGCGACCAAGGCCTTGCAAGATGTCCCGGGGCTTCGGTTGGTCGGGACCGCGAAGGAGAAAGCCAGCGTGCTCTCCTTCCTCTTCGGCGACGTCCATCCACACGACATCGGCACCATCCTCGACCGGCAAGGAATCGCCATCCGCACCGGCCATCACTGCGCCCAGCCTTTGATGCGGCGCCTGGGGATCGCCGCGACCGCCCGCGCCTCGCTCGCCTTCTACAATCGCCGCCAGGACATCGATGCCCTCGTCGAAGGCCTGCACGAGGTCCAGGAGGTCTTCGGGTGAGCTCTGAATTGCGAGACCTCTATCAGGAAGTGATCATCGACCACGGCCGCAAGCCCCGGAACTTCGGCAAGCCGGAGGGGGCCAACCGGAACGCGGAGGGGATCAATCCGCTCTGCGGCGATCAGATCACGCTGTACCTGAAGCTCTCCGGCGACGTGATCGAGGACATCGGCTTCCAGGGCAATGGCTGCGCCATCTCCAAGGCCTCGGCCTCGCTGATGACGGCCGCGCTGAAGAAGAAGACCAAGGCGGAAGCGGAAGCGCTCTTCGAGCGGGTCCACTCGATGATCAGCGAGGGACCCAGGAGCAAGGTCGATCCCCAGGAACTGGGCAAGCTGGCCGTGCTCTCCGGGGTCTGGGAATTCCCCTCGCGCGTGAAGTGCGCCACGCTGGCCTGGCATACGCTGCGCTCCGCCCTCGACGGAGCAGGCGCGCCGGTCTCCACCGAGTGAGGCATCCGCAATGGCGACGAACCTCCCGGTCGTAGAAGTCGTCGAAGCCCCCCGAGAAAAAGGCGGCCCCATCACCGTCGCGCGCGACTGCGAAGCGACCCGGATCCCGAGCGGCTCCAAGGTGGTGCTCCCCGCCGGGACACGCGTGACGATCACGCAATCCCTGGGCGGTCAGTTCACCGTGACCACGGAGGACGGTGCCCTGCTGCGGATCGCCGACAAAGACGCCGACGCGCTCGGCGAGCGGGCTCCGGCTGTGCAGGCGCCCATGACCGAAGGGCCCTTCGAGGAGGAGCGGATCTGGAAGGAGCTGAGGACGGTGTTCGACCCGGAGATCCCGGTGAACCTCGTCGACCTGGGCCTGATCTACCGCTGCGATGCCGTGCCGCTGCCCGACGGGAGCTACCGGGTGGAGATCGCGATGTCCATGACCGCGCCCGGGTGCGGCATGGGCGACGTGCTCAAGGAGGACGTCCGCCGCAAGGTCCAGAGCGTCCCCGGAGTCAGGGAAGTGCAGGTCGACGTCGTCTCGGATCCGCCCTGGGACGCGAGCCGGATGTCGGACGCGGCCAGGCTCCAACTCGGCTGGATGTGACGCAGGTGAAGGATCCAGCGCAGGCGGAGCCCTGGAAGCCCGTGCTGGATTCCGGCGTCGACCTCCGCGGGCTGCCACTGACGCCGGAAGAGGGCTTCGTCGCGTCGCGGCTCGACGGAATCACCGACCTCCACGGCCTCTCGGTCGTCACCGGGTTGTCCCCGGGGCGGATCGACGCGGCGCTGGAGAGGCTCGTTTCCCTCGGGGCGGTGTCGCCGCCCGAAGTCCTCGACGAGGGCGAGCCGGCGGAAACGGACGAGCACGCCGGCGCGCCCCGCAAGCTGTACGAGACCGTTCTTCACCAGCTCCCCGCGGAGGAGCGGGCCGCGCGGGCGAAGGCGGCCGAAGAGCCGGAGCTCTCCGCCCTCTGCTTCGATCCGCTGCCGGCGGTCGTCCACGCGCTGCTGGACAATCCGCGTTTCGGGCTTCCGCAAGCGCGGTTGGTCGCGGCGCACCATCGGACTGCCGCGGGCCTCGAAGCGCTCAGCGCGAGGGCCGCCCTCGCCGCGGATGCGGGCGTGCGTCGAGCGCTCCTGCGCAATCCGCAGCTCCCGGTCGGACTGCTGCGCCGCCTGCATGGCGGCCGGCGACTGCTCGAGCAGCACAAGCTCGTGGTCTCGCGCGACGTGCCGGAGCAGACGCGCCGAGCGGCTCGGGAGCTCTTGCGCCAGCGGTTCTCGACGGCGGAAGCCGAGGAGCGCGTGGAGGTCATCGTCAAGACGGAAGGCCGCTGCCTCGCGTCGCTCGCGGGGCTGCCCATCGACGGCAAGACGGCGGCGCTACTCTGCAGTCGTACGTACACCTCCACGTTGCTGGTGCAGAACATCTCCCGCTGGGCGGCGTGTCCGCCTGCGCTGATTGCGCATCTGATGAAGCTGGAGCTCGTTCGCCGCTCGCCGCCCTTGAGGCTCGCGCTGCAAAGGCACCCGAACGCGCCGGCGGAGCCGCGCAGGTAGCCGGTATCTATCGCTTGGCGGGGGGGCCGGTTCGACCAGCCGGAGCCGCGTCCTTCTTGTCGCCCAGGATTCCGCCGAGCTCTCCTTGCAGCGCCTTGCCAGGGTCCTTCGCCAGCGTCTGCGGGTCCCCGGCCATCTTCGACAGCCTGTTGCCCAGCTCGCCCGGAATGGCGGCGGCGATCTGCTTCTGGGCCTCGGCGCCGAGCTTGCCGGCCACTTGCCCGACGTTCAGCTGCAGGATGGCTTTCAGCTCTGGGGGAAGCGAGCCGGACTGCGCGGCGCTGCCGGCCAGGGCGGTGATGACCACCATCGCGACGTCCTTGATCGCCGCGCCGTTCTGCGAGCCGCGGCCGCTGCCCACGTTCTTCAGCGTGATCGAGGGAACCGGCACGACGATCTCCTGCCGCACGCCCGGCAGGCCGGGGTGGATGAACACCTGCGCGTCCTCCATCTTGAGCTCATCGATGATGAGCTTGACCGGCTTTTCCGACGCGCTGTCGCTCGCAGGCATCTGATCCATCGCCTTCTTGAAGTTCACTGCGCCACTGGACTGCTCGATCACCAACCTGGGCTGTTTGAGGGTCAGCGATTGCACATGGATCGGATCGTTGCGCAATTGCCGGTATCGGACTGCCACGTCGATGTTGCTCAGCATGAGCATCTGCGGCGCGGAGAACCCCCGGGGGGACCCGATGTGGAGCTGGTTCAGCTTCAGCTTTCCCCCGAACAGCGACAGATGCGCGCTGTTCAACGTCGTGCTCAGCTTGAGGGACTTGGTGGACTGCTCTTCGACCGTGCGTTTCAGGATTGCGTCAAGGCTGAAGTACGCGATGACTCCCGCAACGACGAGTAATGTGACAAGAACGAGGACGGTGCGGCGCAAGGGTCTCATCGGGATTCTCCGACCGTCAGTATGCGCACGCACGTCTCCTGCGGCCGCGAGCGCTTGCCTGCTTGCCTGGGTCGGCTGGATTGTCCTTCAGGGGGCTCGACATGGATGAAGATTTGAACGGGCTGCCTCGGGAACAATTGATCGATGAGGTCAAGCGGCTTCGCGCCGGCATCCGTGCCCACCGCGACAGCAGCGGACACGAGCTCTGCTGGCACCACCCGGATCTCTGGAGTCTCCCGCCGGAACCGCTGGAGTCCAAGATCGCTGTCCCCGACTGGCCCCAGTTCATGAGGGGGTGCATCCGCTATCGGCAGTCGCTCGACGAGCAACTCCCGGATGCACCGCGGACGACGGGCGAATTCGACAAGTAGATCTTCGTGTATGATGGCCACCCACTGCGGCGCCTGGTCGCGCAGGAATCAAAATGGTCGGGGCGCCGGATCGAACTAGAATGGGCGTCCTCATGCACGACTCCCTCCAGGCCGGCAGCGTGGCAAAGCTCTACGCGACGCTCTGGCGGTATGCGGAGGGCCGGCGCCGCCAGGTCGTGCTCTACGTGGTCCTCCTCGTCCTGGCCCAGGTGGTCCGGCTGACCATCCCCTGGTTCTTCGGGGAGGCCGTCAACGCGCTCCAGGCGCGCGGCATGGAAGGGATCACGCAGGCGCGAAACGACCTGCTCTTGATGCTCGCCGCCGTCGGCGTGGCGTGGACGATGCATGGTCCGGCGCGCATCGTGGAGCGCTTCACGGCCTTGCTGGTCCGCGAGCGCTTTGCCGACGCGCTCCACGTCAAGGCGCTTGCGCTGCCCGTCCGCTGGCACGAGCAGCACCATTCCGGAGACACGCTGCACCGCATGTCCAGGGCGACCACCTCGTTGGCGTCGTTCGCCCAGTCGCAGTTCATCTACCTGCAGAACACCGTCAGCGTCGTCGGACCCATCGCCGCCCTGTTCCTCATCTCCCGGGCGACGGGCGTGGCGGCGATGGTCGGCTACGTGGCCATCGGATTCTTCGTGGTGCGGATCGACGCCTTCATGGTCCGTCTGGTGCGCGAGGAGAACCGCGCCGAGCGGCGCTATCACTCTGCCCTCGTGGACTGTCTGGCAAACATCGCGACCGTCGTCACGCTGCGACTCCAGGAGCCGATGCGGAGGATGCTCAGGTCGCGGGTGCTCGAGGTCTTCGCTCCCTTGCGCCGCAACATCGTCTTCAACGAAGTGAAGTGGGGCGGCATCGATCTGCTCAACAGCGGAATGCGCACCGGCCTGGTTGCCCTCTATGCCTGGCTGGACTGGCGCCAGCGGGGGACGATCAACGTCGGAACCGCAGTGGTGGTGCACCAGTATTCCCAGCAGGTCGGGAACGTGGTCGCGTCCATGGCGATGCATTGGAACGATCTCGTCCGCCAGAAGACGGAGGTCGCGGACATCGACCCCATGCTCAGCAGTCCCGCGCGCCCCCTCGACGTCTCGGCCGTTCCGGAGGACTGGCGCGAGATCCGGGTCGTGGGAGTGCGCTTCGTCCATCCCCGGGCGGGCGACGGGCGGCCGGCGCTGGACGACGTCTCGGTGGAGCTCCGCCGCGGGCAGCGCATCGCCCTGATCGGCGCGAGCGGCGCGGGGAAGAGCTCGCTGCTGCGCGTGTTGGCCGGGTTGGTCGACGCGGAACTGGTCTCGATTGCCGTGGATGGAACGCCCCATCCGCACCTAAAGCATCTGGGCGCGATTTCGCTGCTCTTGCCGCAGGACCCCGCGGTGTTCGAGTCCAGCGTCCGCGAGAACGTCACCATGGGGTTGCCCTACCGGCAGTCGGACATCGAGCGCGCTTGCGACCTGGCGGGCCTCACCCCGGTGATTGCGCAGCTGCCTCAGGGCTGGGCCAGCCTCATCTCCGAGCGCGGACTCAACCTGTCGGGGGGCCAGAAGCAGCGACTCGCGCTGGCTCGCGGGCTCCTGGCAGCGAGGGAAGTGGGGTTGATCCTGCTGGACGAGGCGACCAGCAGCGTGGACGCGCCCACCGAGGCGGAGATCTACGATCGGCTGATGACCGCGTTCGCCGGGGCCTGCATCGTCTCATCCGTCCATCGCCTGCACCTGTTGTCGCGATTCGACACCGTCATCCTGATGGAGCATGGCCGGATCGTCGACAGCGGTACGCCGGACGAGGTGAAGCAACGCCGGCCCGAGTTCTTCGCTCACTCGGCGATGGAAGGCGCGGCCGAGACGCGCGCGGCCTGATCGGAACCCGCCGGCCGTCGCGGCATCAGATGGGGGCGCTGCGCAAAGGCCGACTGGCTGGCCGCAAGGAGACCGAGATGGAGCGTCCGAGCGAGCATCCGATCGCGATCGTGCCCAATCCGAACCGCGTTCGCGTCCTCTTCAATGGTCGCGTGGTTGCCGACACCACGCGCGCGCTCACGTTGAAGGAGGCGACTCTTCCGCCGGTCCAGTACATCCCGCGGGAGGACGCCGACATGTCGCTGCTGCAGCGGACCGCGCACAAGACCCACTGCCCACACAAGAGCGACGGCGACGCGGCCTACTACACCATCCAGGTCGACGGCCGCGCGGCCGAGAACTCGGTCTGGACCTACGAACACCCGTATCCGGCCGTCGGCGCGATCAAGGGCCACCTGGCCTTCTATCCGGACCGGGTGGATCGCATCGAGGAACTGCCGGCGGATCCGGGCGCCAGGGCCACGCGGCGCTGAAGGATTCCGCGGAACAAAGCGGTGGTCCTGGACGTCCGGACGCGTGTGAGCTCTGACCCCACAAGTCATCACCTGACCATTCAGTAGAGATCGCGACTCGGTACCGCCCCCTCAACCAGCTTCCCAGGTGGTGCCGAGCGGCGGCGACGGTCCTCTACCCGGAGGACCCGTCGCCGTCGTTTTCCCGTCTGAGCGCGCGATTGCCGCGCCTTGACCTCCTTTTGCATCTGGTCCTACTGTCGCTCGGGGGATCACCTTCCAGAGCTACAACACGAAGAGCCCGCTCAATGGGGCGGCGGCGCGCTGGGCGGAGGAGAACGTCGCGAGGCTTCCCATCGAGAAGCTGGACTTGACGCTCGAGCTGGCGCCGTCCGATCCGGAGGAAACCGGGTAGCGCCTGGTCCCCGACCCGCCTCCTCTGCGCTCACGTGCTAGACTCGCAAGCCGTAGGGGCGCGGGGGCCCGGCATGCGCCTGCTGGCGAAATTCAGCGTGATCTTCGCGGTCGTGTTCGGTCTCGGCCTCGCTGCCGCGGCCTACCTCTTCCACGCTTCCCTCCAGCGCAGCGCCCGCGAGCAGGTCTTGTACCAGGCGCAGATCATGATGGAGACCGCTGTCGCGATGCGGAACTACACCACCGAGCAGATCCGGCCGGTGATGATGGAGATGTTGCAGCCCTACCGCGCGGACGCGGACGACGCCATCAGCAAGATCTGCTCCCGGGAGGCGGCCTCGAGACGCATCTTCCGGCCGCAGATCGTCCCGGCGTTCGCCGCCACCGAGATCTTCAGCTACCTGCGCAAGAAGTACCCGGACTACTTCTACAAAGAGGCCTCGCTCAACCCGACCAACCCTCGCAACCGCGTCGTCGACTGGGAGGAGGACATCCTCAACGCCTTCCGCAACCGTCCGGACCTCATGCTGCTCGACGGGGAGCGCATGACCCCGCTCGGCAAATCGCTGTTCCTGGCTCGGCCGATGCGGGCGACGAAATCCTGCATGGAGTGCCACGCCACGCCGGCGGAGGCGCCGCAGGACATGGTGAAGCTGTACGGTCCCGCCAACGGATTCGGATGGAAGGAGAACGAGATCATCGCCGCCCAGATCATCTCCGTTCCCGTGTCGCTCCCGGTGGAGATGGCAAACCGCTCCTTCCGTCGGCTCCTGCTCGCGCTGGTGGGGGTCGGCGTCCTGACCCTGCTCATGCTCGACCTCCTTCTGTACTTCACGGTCGTCGGCCCCGTCAGCCGCTTCGCGAAACGCGCCGACGAGATCAGCAAGGGCCAGATGGATGTGCCCGAGCTGCCAGTCCAAGGACACGATGAGATCTCCATCCTGGCTGCGTCGTTCAACCGGATGCACCGCAGCCTCGCCGCCGCCATGAAGATGTTGGAGCAGGAGAAATGAGCCGCAGCGCCAGCGATGATGGGTCCCGGACGGGGACGGTGAGCGTCAAGACTCCTGTCCCGGAAGTCCGGCCCGGCGCGCTCTCCGAGGTGCTCCAGGAGGTGGACGCGGGAGCCGCCCTCTGGAGCACTCTCAGGCCCGGCGCGGTGATCGGCCGCTTCGAGCTCGTCCGCGAGGTGGGGCGGGGCGGCTTCGGCGTGGTGTACGAGGCCAAGGACCGCGAGCTGGGCCGCCTCGTCGCGTTCAAGGCGGTCCGAGCAGGCCCGAGGCAGGAGGTGCGAGAGGAGCGGCTGCTCTGGGAGGCGGAGACGGCGGCGCATCTCTGCCACCCGAACATCGTCACGCTCTTCGACGTGGGTCGCGCCCCCGAAGGGCCCTACCTCGTCATGGAGCTGCTCCGCGGCTCTACGCTGGCGCGGCGGCCCAACCCGGAGCCGGTTCCGCTTCGCGAGGCGCTGCGCATCGGCGTCGAAGTGGCCAAGGGACTTGCCCACGCGCACGCGCAAGGCGTCATCCACCGCGATCTCACGCCCGGAAACATCTATCTCTGCGAGGACGGCCAGGTGAAGTTGCTCGACCTCGGCCTCGCCCACGCCTTCGGTCATCGCAAGATCGACGGCGGCACACCTTCGTACATGGCGCCGGAGCAGCGGCGCGGGGCGCCCGAGGACGAGCGGACCGACGTGTTCGCGATGGGAGTCATTCTCTTCGAGATGCTCACGGGCGAGCTCCCGTTCCCGGGCGACGGCGGAAAGGCGCTCCCGGAGTCGTCGACGGGCCTGCTCCTGGAGGTTCCCGAGCAGCCGGCGCTGGCCGATCTGGTCATGCAGATGCTCTCTCGCGACCCGGTGAAGCGCCCTCGCGACGCCGGCGAGGTGCTCTTGACCCTGGCGCTCTTCCAGGAGGAGCTGGAGCGGGCGCAGCCGGCGGATGTGCGGCCTGCGCACCGCCGCCGGTCGGACGAGCGCAGGCGGTCTGAGCGCACCTGGGTCTGCAGCATCCTCGTCGTGGAGATCGTCCGCTATTCGCATCAGTCGGTGGATCTCCAGGCCAAATGGAAAGAGCGCTTCAACCGGGTTCTCGCGCACGCCATCCAGGACGTGCCCGAAGCCGACCGGGTCCTCCTCGACACCGGCGGGGGCGCCGCCATCTGCTTCCTCGGCGATCCCGAGGGTGCCATCTCCAGCGCGCTCGGGCTGCTCGGGAGCCTGGTGCCCGAAGAGAGCGGGCCGGCTGGCCGCATGCGCGTGCGCGCTGCGATGCACCTCGGGGCGGTGAAGCTGGTGAAAGACATCAACGGGAACCTGAACGCGCTCGGCGACGGTCTTCATGTCGCGCAGCGGGTGATGGGGTTCGCCGGTGAGAACCAGATCCTGGCGTCGCGGTCGTTCCACGACGTCGCCAGCCGCCTTTCCGAGGCGTACCGGCGGCTCTTCACGTTTGGCGGCGTCCACCGCGACGACCAGATGCGCGAGCATACCGTCTACGAGCTCCACCATCCTGGGATGGGCGTGGGCGATCGGCAGGAGGTGCGCTCCTCGAATCCGAACATCTACGCCACCGCGGCCCCGCCGATGGATGCTGCGACGCGTGCCGCGATCGAAGGCCGCGCCGCCGGTATCCTCGGGCCCATTGCCCACCACCTCGCCAGGACGGTCGGCGCGCGGGCGTCCACGCCGCGTGAGCTTGGTGAGGCGCTCGCGGCATTCATGCCGGAGAGTCGCAACCGCGAAGAATTCCTGCGCGCGTGGACGGCCCCGCCCGCCGCCCAGGTCGCGACTTCCGTCCGGTCCCCGTTCAGCGCGGAAGTGCTGGAGCGCGCCGGCCGCGAGCTGGCCGGGTACCTGGGTCCTGTGGCCAGGATCCTGGTGTCCCGCAGCTCGGCGAAGGCCGCCTCGGAGGAGGAGCTCTACGACCTGCTGTCCGCGGAGATCCAGTCCCCCAAGGACCGGGACGCATTCCGCAAGAAGGCGGCGCCGCGCCGCCGTTGACGCCACAATCCCGCTCTCACTCTGCGCTGGCGACGAATGGCAGAGGCGGAACCGGCTGGGCCGAGGCCTGGGCGGCCACCGCGGCGGCGCTGTGGGTCCGGTGCGCCTCGCCGAGCCGCATCAGCGTGTAAGCGAACCCGAGGAACCAAGCGGCGATTACGATCACCGGGAAACCCCACTCGCGCATCTTGTTCATGACCGAGGACTTCATGGTGGCTGCCTCCTTCTGGGCTGCCACAGAGCAGCCGGCGTGCCACCCCGAAGTCCCTGGATGCACTCGAGAAGGAGACAAATCGAACCGCTGAGGGAAGGTGGCGCCGCGTAGCGCTACCGGGATCAGCCGAACGAGCCTGGGTCGATGTCGAATCGGCGCAGCCACCGCTGCACCTGCGTGCGGGCCTTCCCCATCGAGCGGGCGACGGCGGTCACGTTTCCATGGTTCTCGCGCAGCTGCTTCATCAGCTCCCCGCGCAGAAGCTGGTCCTGCTCGCGCATCGGCTCCTGCGAGCTGGGTTGCTTGGGCGGCTTGCGGACGACCTCGGGAAGGTGCTCCAGCTCGACGCGGCCGTCGTGCGCCAGGACCAAGGCGCTGTCCAGGCACTTTTCCAACTCGCGCACGTTGAGCGGCCAGCCGTGAAGCAGCATCAGCCGCGCGGCGTCCGCCGAGAACGTGACCGAGCTGGCCGTGTCGCCCGCGCACTTCTCGATCAAGGCTGCCGCGATCACGCCGAAGTCCTCGCGGCGGTCGCGCAAGGGCGGGAGCGGGATCACCGCCCCGTCCAGGCGGGCGAGCAGGTCGGGACGGAACAGCTCCCGGGCGGCGAGGTCAGCGAGGTCGCGGTGGGTCGCCGCGACGACCCGAAGATCCACCTTCACGGGGCGCGTTGCCCCGACGGGCATCACTTCGCTCTCCTGCAGCACGCGCAGCAGGGTCGCCTGCGCTGGCATCGGCAAGTCGCCGATCTCGTCGAGCAGCAGCGTGCCCCGATCGCTGCTGCGCACCAATCCAGCCCGGTCCTCGATGGCGCCGGTGAAGGCGCCCTTGCGATGGCCGAACAGCTCCGCCTCGAGGATGTTGGGCGCGATCGCGCCACAATTCACCGCCACGAATGGACCTGGACGACCGGAAAGCTCGTGGATGGCGGACGCGATCAGCTCCTTCCCCGTTCCGCTCTCGCCGCGAACCAGCACGGGCACCCGCGAGCGGGCGAAGGCCACCACGCGCTGCAGGGTCGCCGCGAAGGCGGGTGACAGGGTCGCCATTCCGCGAGCGACCGGCCGCAAGTCCCGGCTGTCGAGGAAGGCGGGTTCCGCGCGCGGCAGCCCCTCGCGAAAGACGAAGAAGCTGTGCCCGAGCTCCAGCAATGCGCCACCGGCGAGCGGCGAGGTGGTGACGCGCTTGCCGTCGATCAGGGTTCCATTCTTCGATCCGAGGTCTTCGATCACCCAGCTGCCGAGCACCCTTTGCAGGCGCGCGTGAAGAGCGGACATGCGGCCGTCCGGGACGGAGATCCTCAGGGTGGTCGCTCCGCCTTCCCGCACCCGCTCGACCTGCAGCGCCCCGCCGCGGCCAATCGTCACCACATCCGCGCCCTCGAGCGAGAAGCGGGCCCCGCCCTCGAGGGGCCGGTCGCACTTGAACGCCAGGAAGAGATATGGCTTGCTCGCGCCGGTCGCGGGCCTGGGTTCGTGCGTCTGGGTGATGGTGCGGGTGGTGGCCATTCCAGGGCGATTCTAGGGCAACTGGACCAACCATTGCACCCGGCGTTCAAGCGTTCAGGCCGTCCTGCGGAAACACCCGGACCTTCCTGGCGCTCACCACCACCTCGTCGCCGGCCTCGAGCTGCAGCGCTTCGAGGCGCGCGCGGGGAATCTCGACCTCGATGACGCGCGAGTCGGCGTGCGCCTCGACCTCCAACCTCGCGGTCGGACCGATGATCAGAATCCGCCGCACGGTGGCAGGCAGACCGGCGCCGGTGGGCAGTCCGGGCGCGACGTCCAGATCGTGGGGCCTGGCGTAGGCGACCGCCTCGATGCCCGGTTCGATCTCCTGGGGATCCAGCGGAAGATGGTGCTCGCCGACCTGCAGCACGTCGCCTTCCACCCGGCGGTGATCGACGCGCCCGTGGAAGAGGTTGACGGTCCCGAGGAAGCTGAACGCGAA
>Ga0137407_10002384_pt1 | contig 12382 bp, 12 predicted proteins | sample CZOMad2_2_16fung_FD_108410 | JGI IMG/M metagenome (GOLD analysis project Ga0137407, IMG submission 108410) | Vadose zone soil fungal communities from Angelo Coast Range Reserve, California, USA - CZOMad2_2_16fungal (Illumina Assembly) | ecosystem: Environmental > Terrestrial > Soil > Vadose...
ACGCGACTAATGCCGCGCAGCCTGCTTGCAGGAGCACGACCCGAACGACCATCCGCTTGCCGCGACTCAGAACTTCATGCATCGCGAAGGGAACCGGACCGGCGGCGCTACCCTCGATTTCCACATTGTTTGAGCCGTCGCCAGTCAAAATAGCCGCGGCATTATAGAGAGGCCGAACCGCTGCATCAAGGCGTTTCAGCGAGGTATTTTTTCGCTTTTTATCACTGGATGTGGCCGAGAATGCCCTCGAGTTCATCCAGGCTGTTGTAGTTCACGACGAGTTTCCCCTTGCCGGAAGCGGTGTGCTGGAACACCACCTTGGCGCCCAATTTGTCGGCCAATTCGCGCTCCAGGCGCTGAATATCCGGGTCAACCGGAGGCGCCGCTGGTGAGCCGGCGGAGTGCGGAGCGATGATGCGACGCACCAATGCTTCGGTTTCACGTACCGACAGGGATTTCTTGGCCACCAGGCCGGCCACTTCGATCTGCTGGCGGCGCGAGCTCAAGCTGAGCAGCGCGCGCGCGTGGCCCATTTCAATGCGCCGCTGTTCCAGCAATTCCTTCACCTCGTCGGCCAGCTCCATGAGGCGGAGCAAGTTGCTCACGGCGGCGCGCGAGCGCCCGACCGCTTCGGCCGCCGCTTGATGCGTCAAGCCGAATTCCTCGATCAAACGCAGCAGCGCACCCGCCTCTTCCAGGGGGTTCAAGTCTTCGCGCTGAATATTCTCGATGAGCGCCATGGAAACGGCAGCCTCATCGGGCACGTCGCGAATAACCGCGGGAATCTCGGCGAGCCCCGCCATTTGCGCCGCTCGCCAGCGCCGCTCGCCGGCGATGATTTCATAGCGCTGCGATTCGCCGGGATTGCGGCCTCCCAAAGGGCGCACCAGGATGGGCTGCACCAGACCCCGTGATTTGATCGAGTCCGCAAGCTCGCTCAAGGTCTCGGTCCGCATGTCGACGCGCGGTTGGAACTTGCCCCGCTGCAGCAAATCGAGCGGCAGGCTCGCCAGGCGGTCGCCGGCGAGCACCGGCGGTTCGACCGCGGGCGCGCCCGCGCGCTTCGCGAGCAGGGGGCTCAACTCAGCGAGGCCACGACCCAAAGACGGCTTTTTGCCGGACATGACGAATCCCAGTGAACGATGCCGGTTCTACGGACGGGACCGATTATACGGGGGCGGGCGGCAGATCGTCGCGGCGAATCATCTCATCGGCGGGCGGCAGATCGTCGCGGCGAATCATCTCACCGGCGAGCGCCAGATAGGCAAGCGCGCCGCGCGACTCCTTGTCGTGAAACAGCGCGGGCTTGCCGAAGCTCGGGGCCTCCGCCAGCCGTATATTGCGCGGGATCATGGTGCGAAACACCTTCTCGCCGAAGTGCTCGATCAGCTGCGCGGACACTTCATTCGCGAGGTTGTTGCGCGGGTCGAACATGGTGCGCAGCAGACCTTCGATTTCCAGATCGGGATTGATGCTGGCCCGAATCTGCTCGATGGTTTGCACCAAGGAGCTCAGGCCCTCCAGCGCGTAGTACTCACATTGCATCGGGACCATCACGGAATCCGCCGCCACCAGCGCGTTCAGCGTCAGCATATTGAGCGCCGGGGGACAGTCGATGAAGATCACGTCGAAATTCTCTCGCACCGGTTTCAGCGCATTGCGCAATTTGAACTCTCGGCCGGTAATCATGCCGAGCAGGCGAACCTCTGCCGCCGTGAGATCCTGATTCGAAGGCATCAGCATGAAACCGCCGTACTCGACCGGCACCAACGCTTCCATGGCGGCGCAGTCGCCCAACAACACGTCGCAGCTGGTGCGGGCCTGAGCATACTTGTCGATTCCGCATCCCATGGTGGCATTGCCCTGCGGATCGAGATCGATCAGCAGGACACGCCGTTTGGTGGCCGTCAGCGAGGCGGCTAGATTGACGGCGGTCGTGGTCTTTCCGACCCCGCCTTTCTGATTCGCAACTGCGATGACCCGCTTCATGCTTTGCTCGATTTGGGTCGGGACCGTGAGAGTTCCACAAGATGCCGTTCGTCGTCCAGCCCGGGCACTTTGAGCCTGTGCACCGCCAGCACTTGAAACGATTTGGGCAGGGCGGAGATTTCCTCGTCCGGCCGCTTTCCTTTCATCGCCAGCAGCCGCCCGTCCGGAGCGCATAAATGACCGGCGTAGGCCGCAAAATCCGCCAGTGAGGACAGGGCCCGCGCCGCCACTGTATCGAAAAGTTCGAACGGCCTGTAGTTTTCTGCACGAGCATGTTCGACTTGAACATTGTTTACCCCTAGGCGGAGCACGGTTTGTTCGACGAATCGCGCCTTCTTGCCGGTGGCCTCGACCAGCGTAAAGCGGCGCCGCGGATTGACGATGGCCAGCGGCAAGCCCGGAAAACCCGCGCCGGTGCCGATATCGGCGACGCGGCTGCCGCGCAGGTAGGGCTGCAGAGTAAGACTGTCGAGGACATGTTTGCGCAACATGCCGAGCCTGTCGCGGATTGCCGTCAGATTGAATTGCGTGTTTCCGGCTTCCAGTTCATCCACGAGCTCGAGCAGCGCTTCGGCTCCGGTTGAGTCCAAGGCAATGCCGATGTCGTGCGCCCCTGCGGCGAGCAGTTCAAGTTCGGACTCTCGGGTCACGGGCGTGCTGGTCAAGGATTGGGACCGCTGTCTAAGGTAATCGACAAAACCGATTCCGATTGAGGCATTTCCGCGCGGCCCGGTTCCTCCTCGAGCCGGCCGCGAAAGTGAATGGCGCCGTCGCGGCCCTCGCAGGCGCCCGCACTCTGGGCCTCGGCGGACGGCGGCATGGCGCCCGGGGCGCCGGACGCTCCGGCGGCGGACACTCCAGCGCCAGACGCTCCGACACCAGGCCCTACGACGCCAGGTGCTCCAGCGCTCGTCGCCGGCACTGCGTTCTTCAACCAACCGGCGCAGGCCGCGGCGAATACCTCGGACGCTCGATCTACGCCCACGCGAACCGACGCTTGAATGCGAGACAGGCGGCCCTGATTGAAGCAAAGCAAGTACTCGTCGGGAATGTTCCCGACGAAACGAGGCGCGGGCGCATCGGCGGCATAGCACTCCGCATCGACGGCCGCCGCGTCGGCCGCCGCACTGCCCGCCTCGGCATTGAGATGCGCGTCGTCCCGAAACAGCAACACCTCGTGAAGGGCTACGGGAATATCCTTCAGCACGCTGCCGAAGGGAGCGATGAGGAGACCGTGCCAATCATAAGAAGCACCGCCAAGTTCATGCGCGGCCGGCGGAGGCGGAGCATGATCGGGTGGGGCGGCCCGGGGTGATGGTGCGCGGCAGGCGACCACTGTCGCGAGCAACGTTGCAGACAACGCGATCCGGCCTACGCGCCGGCTCGCGTTGCGGCCGAGACATGGATGCAGATCACTTTGATGCGGGGTCGTCATCGAGCCGCAGCCAAGCTACCCGCGAGTTGCTCCAGTTCCATGGCGGCATCCGGATCTTCCGGCCGATCGCGCTCGAGGACCCGGTGCAGGGACTGCACGGCCGAGTCCTTCAGTTTCGCGCACGCGCTGGCATAATGGATGCGCCAGTCAGCGATCAGCTCATGCTCGAACGACTCGTAGTCACGGCCGTTGACGATGGCGTCAAGGACCATGGCGCAGACCGCGAGTTGCTGCACCCGAGCCCAAGACAACACGGACGCGGAGTGGCCCTCGGCGAAGCAGCGGCGCAGATAGGCGGGAGGATCCGCGCTCGCGATGTCGTCGAGCAGATCGCCGACATCGTAGGATTTCACCAAATGTTCATAAGCCGCCATTGGTCCATTATCCTCCCCGTGTGAGAACATGGTAATTATGACTCGAATTTATTTGATGCTGTTCATGGCAGTGCCGTTCCTGTCCGCGGTTCCTGCCTCGGCGCTGCCGCGCGTCGAGCGCGGCAATCTGACCTTCGACAATATTCCCGAACCCCCGGCGGGGTTGAGCGAGAAACTGGATGCCTATCTGAATGCGCGCCAGGCAACTCCACTCGGCTTCTCGCCCAAAGGTCAGTTGTTGATCACCACTCGATTCGGCGAGGTCGATCAACTGCATCTCGTGGAGCGGCCGGCGGGCGAGCGTCGCCAGCTCACGTTTCTGCGCGAGCCGATCACGCAGGCCGCATTTTCACCCGATCCCGGACGCAGCGCCTACGTGTATCTCAAGGATGTGGGCGGCAACGAAAATGCCCAACTCTATTATCAGCGCCTGGGGGAGCCCGGCGCCAAACTGCTGACTGACGGCAAATCGCTGAACGGCGGACCCGTGTGGTCGAACACCGGGCGCGAAGTCGCGTTCTTCACCACAGCGCGCGACGGGGTGAGCTATGACATCGACATCGTCGATCCGGAAGCGGGCTCGCTGCCGCGGCTCGCCGTCACCGGCGACGGCGCCGCCTGGTATCCGCTCGATTGGTCGCCGGACGACCGCAAGCTGCTGGTGCTGAAGTACCTCTCGGTTTCCGAAGCGTACCTATACGTGGTGGATCTTGGCTCGGGACAAAAACGCGAGGTCGAGCCGGCGCCGACCAAGGTCGGGATCGCAGGCGCTAAATTCTCCCGCGACGGGCAGGGCGTCTATTTGATTTCGGACCGTGACAGCGAGTTCGCGCAGCTGCGCTACGTCAATCTATTCACGGGCGACAAGACCGTCATCTCCGGCCGCCTTTCCTGGGACATCGAGGAATTGGCGATTTCGCGCGACGGACATTACTTGGCCTATGTCAGCAACGAGGCGGGGATCGACAAACTCAATGTGCTCGATCTGCGCACGCATCAGGACTTGATTCCGCCCAAACTCCCTGCGGCCGGCATCATCGGCTCCTTGAATTTCGACGCCGGGGGCAATCGCCTTGCCTTCGGCTTCGCGGCCCCCAACCGGCCGCGTGACGCCTATGTTCTCGACATCGCGGCGAACACCCTCGAGGCTTGGACGCACAGCGAAGCGGGTCCAGTGGATCTCGGCAAGTTCGTGACGCCGCGGCTCACGCAGTTTCCCACCTTCGACCGGACCGATGGCCGGGGGCGTCAAATACCCGTGTATGTGTACGAACCGTCGACTCCGGGGCCGCACCCGGTGCTGATCTCCCTGCACGGCGGCCCCGAATCGCAGTTCCGCCCCGGCTTCGATCCATGGCTGCAGTACGTGGTCAACGAGCTTGGGTTTGCCGTCGTTGCGCCCAATGTGCGCGGCTCATCCGGCTATGGAAAGAGTTATTTGGCTCTCGACAACGGCATCCTGCGCGAGGACGCCGTGAAGGATGTGGGCGCGCTGCTCGTCTGGGTGCATTTGCAGAACGCGTATGACGCAAAGCAAGTGGTGGTATCCGGCGGTTCCTACGGGGGGTATCTCACGCTCGCGACGCTGGTCAATTTCAGCGAGCGCGTGCGCGGGGGCGTCGATTTGTCGGGCTTCGCCGACTTCGTCAGCTTTTTGACCAATACCGCGCCGTACCGGCAGAACCAGCGCCGCGCGGAATACGGCGATGAACGCGATCCCGACATGCGGGCTTACCTCAGGCGCATTTCACCGCTGACGAATGCGGAGCGCATTTCACGGCCTCTGCTCATCGTGCACGGCAAGAATGATCCGCGGGTGCCGTTGAGCGAAGCGGAGCAGATCGTCAATCGGGTGCGCAGCAAGGGCGGCGACGTGTGGTATTTACAGGCCAGCGACGAAGGTCACGGCTTTCATAAAAAGCAGAACCGCGACGCCTACTACAGGACGTTCGCGCAATTCCTGATGAGCCTCGGCAAATGACGGCGCGCGGCGCCGATGAGTTGCCGCGCGGACCTGCTTACTTGCCGGAGTTGCTCGCTTACTTGCTGTCGGTGCTCGCCGTAACCAAGGACGAGGGTTGATTGGCAAAATACTGAGACGCGATTTTGACGTCCTCGTCAGTGGTGAGCAGCTGCGCCATGCCGGCCATCACCACATTCTTGCGGCGGCCGTTCTTATAGGCCGTCAACGCCTGCTCCAGGTAATCGACGTGTTGACCCGCGAGCACGGCCGGCTTCGGCGTCAGGGGCGACTCGACCCCCAGTCCGTTCTCGCCGTGACAGGCGACGCAGGCAGCCACCTGTTTCGGAACTTTCCCGGCCACCGCGGTGCTCGGCTTCACCGGTGCCGCACCCTGCAGGTAGGCGGCGATGTCCTCGATGTCTGCATCGGACAACGATGCCGCCTGCGCGTGCATGGTCGCATGCGGCCGCTCGCCGCTGCGATACTCCTGCAGCGCCGCCACGATATACGAGGCATGCTGGTGGCGCAGCTTGGGAACGCTGTAGTCCGGGTAGGCGTTCCTGTAGTTGTCGATGCCGTGGCAACCGTAGCAGGTGTAGAACTTCTTCTCGCCGAGTGCAGGATCGCCCGCTGCCTGCGCGCCAAGTGACCAACTCAAACTCAGCGCCGTGCTTGCAAGCAAGCCCAAGCCATTCAATCGAGAATGCATCTAAAATCTCCGACCGCGGGGTTCGAATAGTGCGCTGATGTTAAAGAGTGGACGGACAAAATGCCACTCGCATAAGCGAAAGCGGCGCTGTCTGCGGCGGCGCGTGCTACAGAACGTCGGCCAAATCCTGCAAAAATGCGGCATCCGTCGGCTTCGCTCCCGAAGGGTAGCGGCAAATCACTCGTCCGTCGCGATCGATCAGGAATTTCTCGAAATTCCAGCCGATGTCTCCGGGAAAGCCGTTCTCCTTGGCAGTCAGCCAGGCGTAGAGGGCATGGCGATGGGCGCCGTTGACATCTATTTTTGCGGCCAACGGGAAAGTCACCCCATAGGTGAGGGAGCAAAAGCTTTGAATCTCCGCCGCTGTGCCCGGTTCCTGCGCGCCGAATTGGTTGCAGGGGAATCCGACCACGGTGAAATTGCGTTCCTTGATCTCTTGGTAGAGTTCTTCCAAGCCCGCATATTGCGGCGTGTAGCCGCACTTGCTCGCGACGTTCACCGCCAACGTCACTTTGCCGCGCAAAGGAGCGAGAATATCCGGGCTGCCGTCGAGCCCCGTCACCTTGAAGTCGTAGAAATTTGTCATGGACTCACCTCGCATCGCCCGTCCGGGCGCGGTTTGAACCGTCCTTCGCGAGTTGCTTGCTGTAAACCACGTTCATCGCATTGTCTCGCCAACCTTGCACTCGCGCGCTGACGAGATGCTTCGCCACGTAGAAATAGAGCGGGATGAGCGGTTGATCGTCGATCATCACTTGCTCCGCGTTCTCGAGCAGAGCGCGCCGGCGGCCGGTGTCGACTTCGCTCGCAGCGCGCGCCAATAAACCATCGTATTCGGCATTGGCATAGCGCGGCAAGTTCAGCCGTGCGCCGCTTTGCAACACCTGCAGGAAGCCGTAGGCGTCGTTGTAGTCCGCAAGCCAGCTCGCACGAAACACTTGAGTCACGTCGCCGCGACCGATGTCCTGAAGCAGCACCTTGAACTCTTCGGCATGCAAGGTGGTGTCCACACCTAAAGCTTGCTTCCACATCCCCGCAACCGCAATGGCGATGCGGGCGTGCAGTTCGCTGCTGTTGTAGCGCAGCTCGATCGTAGGCGGCGATTGCAACATGCCCGCTTCGGCCAGCAATTCACGCGCCCGCGCGATCCGCCGCGGCATCGGCCAGCCCGCATATTCCGGCAGCGGCGGCGAATAGTTGAGAGTCTGCGCCGGCACGAAGGTGTACGCCGCCGACTCGCCGGCACCCGTCACGGCCAGCACCAGGCGCTCTCGGTCGATCACCAGCGACAGCGCGCGGCGCAGCTGCGGCGACTGCGCGAAGGGGGCTCGTCGCAAATTCAAACCCAAGTAATACACCCCCAGCTGCGGAGCGACGTGCAATTCCTGTCCCAGGTGTTGCTTGATCCATGCGAACTGGGCGCCGGGGATGGTTGACGTCATGTCCACGGCGCCCGACCTGAAGGCGCGCAGTTCCGCTTCAGGTTCAGTGATGGAGTAATACTCGACGCCGTCGACATGGGTGGCGGCATCGTTCCAGTACCGGCGGTTGCGTACCGCGACCAAGTGCGAACCGAAATCCCAGCGCGTCAATACGAAGGCGCCGTTCGATACCATCACGCCCGGCTTGGCAAAACCTGAAGGGTGCTGTGCGAGCACGGTACGATTGATCGGAAAAGTCGCAGGATGCGCCAATATGGCGAGGAAATACGGAGTCGGGTGCGTCAGCACCACCTGCAGCGTCGCGGGATCGACAGCTTGCACTCCCAGGGTCGAGGCGGCGGCCAAACCCGCGGTGATCGCCTCCGCACCCTGCACGGGCGCCAACAGTTGCGCGTATTGCGCGCCGGTCCGCGGGTCCACCAAGCGCCGCCAGGCGGCCGCGAAGTCTTCGGCGACCAGGGGGTCGCCATTCGACCAGCGCGCCTGCTTGCGCAAGTGAAATCGATAGGTAATGCCGTCAGCGGAGATCGCGCATTGATCGGCGGCGGCCCACACCGGCGCGCCATCCGGACCTATTTCGGTCAGGCCTTCATACAGGTCGCGCAGGACGGTGAGCGCCGCCTCGGAACGCGCACCCTGCGGGTCGAGACTCTCCGGCTCGGCGCCGTTGCCGCGGCGCAAGACCACCGCGTGCGTTTCCGGCGGAACATCGCCCTGCCGCCCGGCGAGTATCAATGCCGCCGCGATCGCGGCAAGCACCACCGCCGACAGCACCGCCCAAGGCCAATGAACGCGCGGCACCTGTGACGCGGTGCCGAACTTCAAGCGGCGCGGTCGCGCTTCTTGAGATGCACCAGCAGCAGCGACACGGCGGCCGGCGTCAAGCCGGGAATCCGCGCGGCCTGACCCAGGGTTTCGGGACGCACGTCGCGCAGGCACTGGCGGGCTTCGTTCGACAGCCCGCTGACGTCGCCATAATCGATATTCTCCGGGAGGCGCAGTTCTTCATTGCGCCGCTGACGCTCAATTTCGTCGTTCTGACGCTTGAGATACCCCGAGTATTTGGCTTGAACATCGACCTGCAGTTTCACTTGCTCCGCCAAGCGTTCGTCGCCACGCCAATCCATGTCCGCTTCGGAGTCCGCGCGGTCGACGGGTACGTCCGCGTGAACGTCTGTGCAGGGCGCCGGCGCCGTCGTCACCCACGGGGCAACGCGGTCCAAGTCATCGTAAGCCAGCTCCGGGCGGCGCAATAAATCCAAGGCATGCGCTTCGCGCAGCAGGGGCGAACCCAACTTGGCAAGCAACTCGGCGTCCACGTCAGCGGGGTGCACCACCGCCGCGGTCAGCCGGGAGACTTCGTCCGCGACGGCGGCACGCTTGCGCTGAAAAAACGCCCAACGGGCGTCATCGACCAGGCCAAGCTTGCGGCCTTGCGTGGTGAGGCGCAGGTCCGCGTTGTCTTCGCGCAAGCTCAGGCGGTACTCCGCGCGGCTGGTGAACATCCGGTAAGGCTCCGGAGCGCCGCGCGTGATCAGATCGTCGACGAGCACGCCGATGTAGGCCTCACTACGCTTCGGCCACCACGCATCGCGCTCGCCGGCCAGCAGCGCCGCGTTGGCGCCGGCGAGCAATCCTTGGGCCGCCGCCTCTTCGTAGCCGGTGGTGCCGTTGATTTGTCCGGCGAAAAACAGGCCGGAAATGAACTTGCTCTCCAGGCTGAACTTGAGATCGCGCGGATCGAAGAAATCGTATTCGATGGCATAGCCCGGGCGCGTGATGTGCGCGCGCTCGAACCCACGGATGGTGCGCACGAACTCGTACTGCACGTCGAAGGGCAGACTCGTGGATATGCCGTTGGGGTAGATCTCGCGAGTATTGAGGCCTTCGGGCTCGACGAAGATCTGATGAGAGGTTTTTTCCGCGAAGCGCACCACTTTGTCTTCCACGGATGGGCAGTAGCGCGGGCCGACGCCTTCGATCAATCCGGTGAACATCGGCGAGCGCGCGGTGGCGCCGCGAATGATGTCGTGGGTTCGCTCGTTGGTGGCCGTGATGTGGCAGGGCAGCTGCCGCGGGTGCCGCGCGCGCGTTCCCAAATAGGAGAACACCGGCCGCGGATGGTCGCTGTGCTGCTCGCGCATCGGCGAGAAATCGATGCTGCGCCCGTCGATACGCGGCGGCGTGCCGGTTTTCAAGCGCCCGACGCGTAAATTAAAGTCGCGCAGGCGCGCGGCCAGACTCATCGACGGCGGATCGCCTGCGCGGCCGCCCGGATGGCTCTCCAAGCCGACGTGAATCCTGCCGCCCAAGAATGTGCCGACCGTCAACACAACGGCGCGCGCACGAAATTCGATTCCGCTTTGCGTGACCGCGCCGATCACGCGCTCGCCCTCGATCTTAAGATCGGCCACTTCTTGTTGGAACAGCGTGAGATTCGACTGGGTCTCGAGCATGCGACGAATCGCCTGCTTGTAGAGTTGCCGATCGGCTTGCGCGCGCGTGGCGCGCACCGCGGGTCCCTTGCTGGCGTTCAGGGTGCGAAATTGGATACCGGCCTCGTCGGTCGCGAGTGCCATGGCACCGCCGAGCGCATCGATTTCCTTCACCAAGTGACCCTTGCCGATGCCGCCGATGGCCGGATTGCAGCTCATCTGACCCAGCGTCTCGATGTTGCCGGTCAGGAGCAAGGTACGCTGGCCCATGCGCGCAGCCGCAAGGGCGGCCTCGGTGCCCGCATGGCCCCCGCCGATCACGATCACCCCGTACTCCGTACCGAAACGCATCACGCTGAATCCACTCGATTTTCCATGAGGCGGGTACTGTAATGGGGTCCATGTAAAAGTGCCAGGGAACCGGCGGCCGGATCAGGGGACCTGAGGCCGCGTCAGGGAACCTCAGGTCTATTGCCACGACTAAGGACGTCGTAGCGTGAATGCGCGTTTCCGCGGAAACGCGGGAAGACCTACCAGTGGACGACGAGACGTTTCCGCGGAAACGTGCATACCCAGGAGCATCAACCGATGAACAGCCTCCTTCGCAGCCCTAGTTCCGTTCGCGCCCTTACCTTGGGTCTAGCCACAGTTTTCGCAACCGTGGTCGGCTCCTCGGGATTCGCGGCCGGCTCCGCCCCTCAAATCGGCCGTCCGGCACCCGATTTCACCGCCACGGACAGCAAGGGCAACTCGCTTTCCTTGAGCCAGTTCCGCGGCAAGACCGTGGTCCTGGAGTGGACCAATGCCGATTGTCCCTACACGCGCAAGCACTACACCAGCGGCAACATGCAGAGCGTACAGGCGCTGGCACAAAAAAACGGCGTGGTCTGGCTGAGCGTGATTTCCTCGGCACCCGGTAAGCAGGGCTATGTGAACGGACCCGCCGCAGACGCCCTGACCCAGTCGCGCGGAGCCTTTCCGACGGCGGTGTTGATGGATCCGTCGGGGACGCTCGGGCGCCTGTATGGCGCGAAGACCACGCCGCATATGTTTGTCATCGATAAGGATGGAGCGCTGCAATATATGGGCGGCATCGACAGCATCCCCACCGCGGACACGGGCGACATCCCCCACGCCGAACCGTATCTCAAAGAAGCCATGCTGGCCGTCGCACAAGGCAGCCCAGTCGCGCATGCAGTGACCACGCCTTACGGCTGCTCGGTCAAGTACTAGGGTTGCTCGGCTCAAAGACGGAGGTGCTGCTCGGCCGATGCTGCTCGGCCCATGCTGCTCGGCCCAGAGGTGGGGGTACTGGCCCGTAACGTATAAGTGTTCAGCATTGCACGCCCGCGTTGCGCATTGGCGCACCCGGGCTACTCCACCGCAACTGGAATTCCGGCAAATTTGCCCGCCCATGCCTTGGGTCCGGTTTCGTGCACGGAAACACCGTCGGAGCTCACCGCCACGGTGACCGGCATATCACGCACGTCGAATTCATACACCGCTTCCATGCCGAGCTCGGGGAAGGCGACGATGCGGCTGCCGCGAATGGCATTCGAGACCAGAAAAGCGGCGCCGCCCACCGCGATCAAGTAGGCGGAATGGTGCTTGGCGATGGACTCAACGGTTTCAGGGCCGCGCTCGGCCTTTCCGACCATCGCCAGCAAGCCGGACTTGCCGAGCATGGTGTCGGTAAACCGATCCATGCGATTAGCGGTGGTGGGACCCGCCGGTCCCACGACTTCCGTGCCGACGGGGTCGACCGGCCCGACGTAGTAAATGACTCGGCCGTGAAAATCCAATCCGTCGGGCAGCGGCTTGCCGGCATCGAGCAACGCGCAGATGCGTTTGTGGGCGGCATCGCGGCCGGTCAGGAGCTTTCCCGACAACAACAGGCGCTCACCGGGTTTCCAGCTCGCAATTTCTGCGCGGGTCAATCCATCGAGAGAGACACGGCGCGCGCTGGCATCGGCGGACCACTTTACTTTCGGCCACAGATCCAAATTGGGCGGCTCGAGAACCGCTGGGCCTGAAC
>Ga0137407_10002385_pt1 | contig 12373 bp, 13 predicted proteins | sample CZOMad2_2_16fung_FD_108410 | JGI IMG/M metagenome (GOLD analysis project Ga0137407, IMG submission 108410) | Vadose zone soil fungal communities from Angelo Coast Range Reserve, California, USA - CZOMad2_2_16fungal (Illumina Assembly) | ecosystem: Environmental > Terrestrial > Soil > Vadose...
CCGCGAAGATCGCCCCCTCGAGGCAGTGGGCGGTGCGCTCCCGCAGCACGCGGCGCGGCGACCAGGCGGTGCCGGCCAGGTGGTAGGGCAAGGCATCGAGCGCCCGCTGGATGCCGACCGGGTTCCGGAGGGCGCGCAGCGCGCGGAGCTCGCGCGGGGTGAAGCCGAAGTCGGCTCGGAGGGAGGCCACGCGCGCCGAGCGCTACGGCGGCGACGGGGTCAGAAGACCTCGTCGCGCTCGCCGAACTCGAACTGGTAGGTGGTCTCCTCCAGCTCCTCGCGCGTCAGGAGGCCCTTCTTCGCCAGGAGCTCCTCGAAGGTGGCGAGCCAGATCTCGTAGTAGGCGAACGGACCACCGTGGACCTCCGCGGCCGCGATCTGGGCGATCAGGGCCTCGCGGAACTCGTCCCAGCCGTACAGCCCTTGCTCGTGGAGCGCGACGGCCATGCCGAAGCCGCGCCCCTGCCACGGCTCGTCGAACACCAGCTCGCCGTTCCTCCGCGGCAGCGCCGTCGTCCCCTCCATGGCGGCGACCACGCGGTCGACGCTCAGGCCCCGGCCATGCGCCCTCATCCCCGAGGCCATCCCGGCGCCCCCATGATCCTCGCCGGTGACGCGGCGCCGCGGGCGGTGGTCGTCGACGGGCTGGCCGTCCGGGCGCGGCTGCCAGGCGGACGCGGTGAAGTGATGAGGCCGGAGGGCGGGTGGCGGCGGCAGGCAGGTGTCGGCCTCCAGCATCCCCTCCACGTGGTCGTAGAGGGCGAGCGCCAGCGCCTCGGAGTTGACGGAGTGAAACCACTGCGCCTGGCCGTCGAAGAGGAGAAGCGTCACGTTGGCGAGCGCGCACGGGCCGAGGCAGCCGCCGATGGTGAGGTGCACGATGTTCCGCAGGCGCCGGCGTTCCCACTCCCGGTGGAAGGTCTCCGCGGGCACGGGCGCGAACCCGTCCTCGGTCCGCCCGCAACAGCAGCCGCTCGCGCAGACGAAGAGGTGGCCGCGCGGGCGCGCGACGTTGACGGGCCGGCCGTCGGGGCGGAGGACGAGGTTGCGGCGCCGCTGGTACATCGCCGGCGCCGGGCTCAGCGCGCGCCGGCGGGGGTGGGCACCTGGGCGACCCCGATCAGGGCGTCGCGCCCGATGAGCGGGACCAGCTCCGCCTCGCCCATGTGCTCGGTCCCCGCCGGACGCTCGGGCAATACCATGTAGCGCATCTCGGCGCTGCTGTCCCAGACACGGACCTCGCGTTCGGGCGGGATGCCGAGGCCGAACTCTCTCAGGACGGCGCGCGGCTCATTGACCGCGCGCGACCGGTAGGCCGGCATCTTGTACCAGGTGGGGGGGAGACCCAGCACCGGCCATGGGTAGCAGGAGCAGAGCGTGCAGACCACGAGGTTGTGGACGGCGGGCGTGTTCTCGACCACGACGAGCATCCCGTAGTCGAGCCCGAACTGGGCGAGCGCCGACCTGGAATCCTCGAGCAGGAGTCGCTTGTACACGGGGTCCGCCCACGCCCGCGCCACCGCCCGCGCGCCGACCATCGGTCCGGTGTCGGCCTCGTAGCGCTGGATGACGCGGTCCACCGCGTCGGAAGCGAGGATGCCCTTCTCGAGCAGCAGCGATTCGAGGGCCCGCACCCGCGACACGACGTAGGGATCGACGTTGGGATGATTCTTGCCCATGCGCTCACCTCCCGGGCTCGAGATAGCTCTCCCAGAGATCGATGTGCACCCACTGGTTCGGCGCCGCATCCTCGCCCCACAGCTCGCGCGCCTCGAAGCGCACGCCGTAGAGCGGCTGCGGCTGCTCGCCGAGACCGTGGGCATTGCTGTCGGGGAAGACATGCACGCCGTGCAGGCGGTGGATCACCCCGCGCTTGCCGCGCGCGTAGCGGGGCAGCCGCGTGTGGCCGCGGGGATGCATATTGCGGGTGATCACGGGATCGCCGGGAGCGAAGCGCGGCGGCGCCCCCGTCTCCCGCACCACGTCCTGCGCCCAGCCCGCATTGAACGGGACGCGCCCGGGCAGGGGGCCGGTGAGCGCCGCGGTGGCCGCGGCGTCGGGCCGCGTGGCGAAGAACGCGGTCCGCGCCTGCATCTCCGCCTCGGTCACGACGCCCTTTTCCACGAACAGGCGCGTGATGCCGTCCAGCCACTTCTCGTAGTAGGTGGCCGCGAGATAGTCGGCCGGGCGCATGCGCTCGATGGCGTGGCGAAACTCGTCGATGTTGTAGAGGCCCCGCCCCGCGCCGGCCCGCATCATGGCGAGCACCTCCGCCTCCCAGGGCGCGTGGAACACGGGCTCCTTGTCCTCCCGCTCCACCCGGCCGAAGCCCTGCATCCCACCGAGGTCGTGGACCCCGTCCATGGCTCTCTCCTGTTCATCCGCGCACCGGCCCTTCCACGCGCAGATGGTCACATTGTACGCCAGCGACCGCGATGAGCGCGTCGGATGGACCGGCAAGACAGAGGTTGCCGTCGGCCGCCGGGCAGGATAAGCTCGCGCCGTGAGCGCGCTCCGATGGGGCCAGGCGGCGCCCGGATTCTCGCTGCCCTCGACGCTCGGCCGGCCAGTCTCCCTCGAGGAGTTCAAGGGCCGGGTGGATGTCGTCGTCGCGTTCTACTGCTACGACTGGGGCGGGATCTGAACGCCGGAGCTCACCGGCCTGGGACAGGTCGCCGGCAGGCTCCAGGATCGCGGCGCGGTCTTCCTGGCCATCAGCGGGGATAGCCCGTTCTGCCACGAGGCGTTCGCCAAGGCCTCGAGCTTCCCGTTCCCGCTCCTGAGCGACGTCCACCGCGAGACCATCAGCGCCTACGGCGTGCTGGACCAGGAACGCAACGTGGCCTACCGCTCCACCTTCGTGGTGGACCGGGACGGCGTGCTTCGCTGGGGGCAGTCGGGGGACCGGCAGATGGTCCGCGACGGTGCCGAGGTCCTGCGCGTCCTCGACGTGATCGAGCGGTTGCGGCGACAGGCCTGAGGCGGCGCGCTCCCCCGCCGGTCAGACCGTCCGGGTCGCGGCCCGGGTGGTCATCGGGTGACGCGCCCGGCCCGCGGCCTTGACGCGGCCGCGGGCGCGCTCCTCGGCCTTCCGGGCCCGGATCGCGGTGATCCGTTCGGCCAGCGGCACCTCGAATCGCTCCGCCGACTTCATCCCGTAGTCGAATCCCGGGAGCGTGACGCGCGTGATCCGCGTGCCGACGGCGCGCTCGATCGCCCGGAGATCTCCTTCCTCGGCGGGCGAGACCAGGGTGAGGGCATCCCCGATCGCCTCGACGCGGGCCGTGCGTCCGACGCGATGGATGTAGTCCTCGGGAAGCCCCGGCACGTCGAAATTGACCACGTGGCTCAGCTCGCTGATGTCGATCCCCCGCGCGGCGATGTCGGTGGCCACGAGGACACGGATGTGCCCCTCCTTGAACCGGGCCAGCGCCTGGGTGCGCTGCGACTGGCTCCGGTTCCCGTGGATCCGATCCGCGCGCACGTGGTGCCGGACGAGGAACTCCGCCAGCCGGTTGGCGCGGTGCTTGGTGCGGGTGAACGCCAGCACGCTCCGGACGCCGGAACCTTTCAGCAGCTCCAGCAGCAGCCGCGATTTGAGCTCCTGATGCACGGCGTAGGCCGTATGGGTGATCCCCGCCGCCGGAGCCGCCGGCCGCTCGATGTTGATGGTCACCGGATCCCGTAGCATCTCGCGCGCGAGCTCCACGATCGGTGGCGGCATCGTCGCCGAGAAGAGCAGCGTCTGGCGTCTCGCCGGGAGGTGCTTCAGGATCCGGCGGATGTCCGGCAGGAAGCCCATGTCGAGCATCCGATCCGCCTCGTCGAGGACCAGGACCTCGAGCCCCTGGAGCCGCGCGTAGGGGAAGCGGAAGTGGTCGAGGAGCCGGCCCGGGGTCGCGACCAGGACGTCCACGCCGCGCCGGAACGCCTGCTCCTGGGGCTCCATCCCGACACCGCCGAAGACGGCCGCGCCCGCCACTCCCACATGCCGCGCGAGCTGGCGCCGGTGCTCGTCGATCTGCGCGGCCAGCTCGCGCGTGGGCGCGAGGACGAGCGCCCGCGTGACTCCGCGGCGGCTTGCGGCCAGGCGGTGGAGAATCGGCAGCACGAACGCGGCCGTCTTGCCGCTGCCGGTGACGGCGCAGGCGAGCACGTCACGCCCGGCGAGGCCGGGAGGGATGGCGTCCGTCTGGATGGCCGTCGGCGCTTCGAAGCCCATCTCATCGATGGCGCGCAGCAGGCCGGGGTGAAGGTCGAATGTGGTGAAGGACATGGTGACTCGTTTCCTCGTCGAGGCTCGTCTGGGCCCGTTCAGTCTTCCGCGGGTGATCGGGACACGCCCCACGATGCGGAAGAAGTCGGCGGGGAAACGCGGTCTGGGAAGGATGGAGGCTCGCTACTGAACCGACGATCGAACCAGACGAGGATCAGCCTACACCATGCGCGCCGGGATCGCCACCAAATATTCGATCGGGCCCCTCAGCGTCCCTCCGGGCGTTGCGCCTCCCGCTCCCGCACCTCGTCGGCGAAGAGGTCGAGGGTCAGAGGGCACGGCGGCTTGTTGGCATCGACGTACTGGCAATCCGACTCGCTGCATCGGATGAAGAGCTCGCCCTTCCCGCCGAACACGGTTCGCCGGCGCAGCGCGATCGTGACGGTTTCGGAGACGATATCGCAGCGAAATGACTTCAACGGCGGACGATTCACCGGCGCTCTCCTTTCCCGGACCTCTCCGCGCTGGCGCGAGACCGGGAACGAATCGACTGGTGAGCGAGACCCCGGGAGGATGGCGGGTGCGCTCATGCCCGCCAGACTCTTCTAAACGAAGAGGCGGTCAGTATACAGGAACCCGGACCAGCCGGTGGCGGACATTCGGCCCGCCTCGCCTGCGGCAGGCAACGGCCATGTTCTCGGCTGGCTCCCTCGCCTCCTCTGGCCCGCGCCTTGGCCCGGTGCCCGCTCCGGCGAGCCTATCGCGCCGCCGCTCCCGAGAGCCGCGTCCGGCCGGGCGGCGCGCCGATGAGGTCGGCGTAGCCGGCCTCGGCGAGGAACCGTCTCACGTCCGCCAGCGGCGTGACGAACGTCTGGCCCGGAACGGGCACGTCGATGTACCAGGGCGGGTTGGCGCCCGGCGGGCTCACCCGGGCGGTGCTGTAGCCCTCGACGACCCCGATCAACGCCCCGCCCCGCGCCTCGTACACTCCACCCCCGCTCGAGCCATAGCTCACCGAGGCGTCCACCATGAGACGCGACGCCGTCTCGCGGTCGGCGCCATCGTCCCCGTTGACCTGGCTGACGATCCCGCTCGCCAAGGTCATGTGGCGGCCCCAGGGAAATCCGACGACCCACACCGACTCGCCCAGAAATGGCGGCCGGCCGGGGCGCGCCGACACGCAGTGAGTGGCGTCGACCTGGAGCAGCGCGAGGTCGAGGTCCGGCGCGTCACGATGGGCGAGCACAGTGGCGCGCACCCGCGTGCCGTCTCCGCGATAGCGTCCGAAGACGACGTAGACCTCCTTCTGACCGACGGCTCCCGACACGGTATGGCCGCTGGTCACGATGAAGCAATCCGCCCGGCGCTCCGTCCGCCGGGTCGCAAGCACGACGCCGGACCCGGTCCGCACCCGGCGGCCCTCCTGCTGCTCGACGATGACCTGGACGGCCGACGGCAGGATGCGCTGGAGGACCTCCTCTCGGCTGGGTTCCCACAGCCCTCCGATGGCGCAGCCACTCATGAGCGCAGCGACCATCGCGCCGAGAGCGACCGCGCGCAGGTACTCGAACCGAGTTCGCATTTCTCGCGTCCCGATGATACTCCGTCCAAGAATCCGGGCCAACCATCCCGGGTGCGTGGCGCGCGCTCACTCGACACGCGCCGGCCACAAGATTCGGCGCCCGACTCGCCGTCCTGTAAGTCTTACACGGCTCGCGGAAGATTTTACCCGTCCGGGACAATGCTCGGCGCCCCTAACACGGGGCCATTGTGTCGCGCATCGTTTGGCACGAGGGTTGCGGCATCGGGGACCGTGGGCTCGCTCTGAAGCCAGAGAGAGGTGGGCGGGTCTGCGAACACGCAAGCCACGAGGAAGGGAGGTAGCACATGACGCGACTTCTGACACTGACAGTGGCGGTAGCGATGGCCGCCCTCACGCCTGCCTCGGTCACATGGGCTGACGACGTCCAGGGCAAGGTCAAGAGCGTGGATCCCGAGCGGGACGAGGGTGACACTCGAGGATGGGACGCAGCTCACCATCCCGGGCAACGTGGACCTCCGGGGCAAGGCTCTCAAGCCTGGCGCGGACGTGAGGGTGATCTACGCGGACAGGGGTAGGTGACGTCGATCGAGGTGCGCCCGGGCCCAACAAAGTAAGCGGCCCCCGACCGGATGTCCGCTACGTGGCGCTCACCGGGGCCCGGACTCGTCCGGGCCCCGGTTCCGTGCCAACCGCATCACCGGCGGTCGAGATGCCGCACATAAGATCTACAGGAATGAAAATCGGGCGCGGGGGAATGGCCGCCGCGCCCGATCGACGCTGAGATCAGGTGAATACCTACTGGGTCTTGCCCGGCGGCATCTGACCCGTGCCGCTGCCCGGCATCTGACCGGTGCCGCTGCTCTTCTGAGTTTCCTGAGCGGGCATCACTTCGATCTGGGTCGCGACGTTCTTGCCGTCCCGAGACTCGTACGCGGCCTTGACCTTCGCGCCCTCCCGGAGGTCGGTCAGCGAGCCTTGCCGGCCCTCGACCTGGATCTGGGTGTCACTGGTCACCTCGAGGGTTCTCCCGAGGATACCGAGCGGCCCCGAGGAAACCTGGACCGTCCCTGCGGCCGGATCCACCTTCTTGACCGCGCCTTCGAGCATGCCCATGGTGGGGGCCTTCTCGATCGGCTTCTCGCTAGGAGAAGGAGTAGACCCGCCCGGCAGCGGTGGCGACTGCTGAGTCTGGGCCATCGCCGGTCCGGCCGCAACCGCCAAGCTCAGCGTGATGACGACCGCGAGAGTCATGTAACGCGATACAACAGCCAACATAGTGTCGTCCTCCTTGAGACTACCTCAGAGTCTCCAGCTTTACCTCGGGCGTGCACCCTGAGGGTGCGGCCTGTCTGCTCTCACCCGAGCCATTCCTGTGCCCGCGGGCCTCTACTGCCCGCCGCGCTGCACATAGCTCGCCACGAACTCCTCGGCGTTTTCCTCGAGAAGATCGTCGAGCTCATCCAGCAGCCTATCCAGCTCCTCCCTTATCCTTTCCCCCTTCTTTGGCAGCTGAGACGTCCCGACACCGCCCTCTTCGCGCTGAGTAGGCGTCCTCGGGCTGGTGTGTTCTTCTTCTGCTCAGCCATCGACCGCTCACCTCTATCTGGCGCCCCGAGCGCGATCGTCAATCGTTGTAAAGACCAGGCTCAGTGCTCCCGCGCGTGGGCGCCGTTGACCTCACCGCTCCCCAGCGGTCCCGGTTCGATGTCCTGATCAGGCTGGCCACGATCACGCTGCTCTTGCTCATCCGGCGCCGAGGGCGCCGAGTCGCTCGCCGTGTCGGTCGCGAGAATCCGCACGACGACCATGCTGGGAAGCACCCGCACACCGTTCAGCGCGACCCGGGGGAGGCCCATGGCCTTCGCCCCCCGGACCGCGTTCTCGACCGCCGTCGCGACGGCCGTCTTGACACCTTCGTCGGAACGCTCGCCCAACGGCGCTGCCGTCTCGATCATCGCCATTCCCGCGAACACCGGCGCCGTGCTGCCGAGCACCAGCAAGAGCGCGACGGCGAATCGGCTGAAGGCACGCATCATCCACCTCCTGAACGCGTTTTGGTTTGGAAGGGGCAGATCACGCATGGAGGTAACCCGACAGGGCCTGCCGCGCGCGGAAGCAGCCGCCTCCCATCAGGCTGAGGTGAAGCAAGAGACGGGCCAAAACGACATCATCGGCTAATCCGCGACTTGCAGGCCGAGGGGAAGCCCTGACCCAGGAAGAAATTGCCCCGACCCAGAACCCCGGGCGGACGTTCTCGCGTCGACGGGATGCGTGTGACGGCAGCGGACCACCCGTCTTCCCCGCCGAATCGCCACCAACCACGGCGTTCAGTCCCGCACGCTCACGAACGCGAGACATCGTCCTCGATCCGGTTCCAAGGTCCCCGAGGGTGTGTAGGATTTTCCGGGCGGTGGGTAAGGTTTACCAGGGCCAGAAGGAGTACGCGCGGTGGCCCTCGCCCTCGATGCGATGGCCGTCACCCGCGGCCCCCCTCTCCGGCAGCGAGCGGGCTGAACGGACCGCGTGCGATCACGATCGCGGCGTCTTGTCCTTCTCCTTGGCCCCGCCGGGAGCGCCGAACTCGCCCTGGCTGTTCTTCATCTTCGTGATCAGCTCCTGGTACGAGGCGGTCTGGATGATCTTGTTGAACTGCGTCCGGTAGTTGGCGACGAGGCTCACGCCCTCGACATTGACGTCGTAGACGAGCCATCGGTCCCCGCGCTTGAGCATCCGATAGTCCACCGGGACTTCGGTGCCCTGCTTGGTGGCGAACCGGGTCTTGACCGTCGCCACGTCGCCATCGATGGAATCGCCGGCATACGTGATCTTCTCCCCGGTGTACCGCTGGATCTTTGAGATGTACGAGCGCTCGAGCAGGTCGGAGAACACGGACACGAACTCCTGGCGATCCTTCTCGCCGAGGCTCTGCCAGTGCTTCGCCAGCGCGCGCTTGGCCGTCTCCTCGAAGTCGAAGATCTTGTCGGCCTCCTTTCGGATGGCGGCTCGCCGCTCCTGCGCCTTGGCCTCGGACTTCAAGGCCGGGTCCTCGAGTATGCGGATGACCTGGTCGACCGATACCTTCAGTTGGTCAGTCGGCACCCCCGCCCAGGCCGGCGACCAAGGCAAGAGCAATGCTCCCAAGCCGAGGAGAACTGACACGCGCGCGACGCTCCCCAGCGAGCATGTCCTGTCGGGCCTGGTGGTTCCATACGATCCGTCACTCATCCCCGCCTCCTCTCTGGGTGCACCCCTCTTGTCTCGGGAGACCGTCTCCCGTTCCTTCTGGATGCAAGCGGTGTGCCCGTGGGGCGCTTCGTCTCCGGAGCGAGGGCCGCCCGGGCGCGCGAAGATATGGAACATCGCACCGTGTACGCGCAGGCAAGGGTCCATCCACCGCCCGGGAATGTTGCGATGACGCTGCGGGTCGTCAAGATGATGTGCATCGCGTGTAAGTCTTACATCGCGACCTTGTAAGTCCTGCCACCCGCTTGTCGGTGCCGGGCCAGCCCGCGCGGCGAAAGCCCGCGAAGACGCACGATCCTCGGCCGTCGCGCGGGGTGGCACGTGAGTTGCCATCACTCTCTACGGAGCGTGGCTCCTGGCCAGCGAAACGCGAGAATGCCAAACACCACATCGAGGCGGGGCCTATCCAAGATGATGACGACATCGCAAGAAGCGGCCGCGCGCTTGGAGGGATGTATGTGGAGGAGCTCGAGCGGGTTAGTGAACGGGTTATTGGAGGACCCAATGGTTCACCTCACGTTCATTCTCGATGGAGGCGAGAGCATCGCTGCTGAGGATCTGAGGGAACGCCCGGTTGACCCTGTGGAAAAAGTCATGCTGTTGGCGGCGAGAAATCACATCCGCCGGAGGCTGGACAATCTTTCGTGTGCTCGACACGGTGAATCCCCGCGCGTCGTCGCGTCCGGCCCGTCAGCGGACCGCCTCACCGTGTCGGTTGAAGGCTGTTGCCCGGAGCTCGCTGACGAGGCCACCAGGGTGCTCGGCGCCGGAGGGTCCCTCGACGAACTGTTCAAGCCGAGTTGACACGGGGCGCCCTTTCACCGCTCCGTGATGTTCGACGGCCGGGCTCGCGGCACCGTGAGCACCAGCGGGGACGGGCGCGTTCGCGGCCTGCGGCGGGAGCGCGGGGCCAGGTCATCCGTCGCCTCCGCGTGATCACGGCATCGGGTTGACGACGAGTCGGTCCTTGGCAGCGGACGCGATCCGCAGCACGCGATGAGGTGTCGATTCGGACGGGCGGTAGAAGGCCAGGGCGCCGTCCTCCGTGAGCCGCCAGGTCCCCGCTGACTCCTGCCGCCGGTCGGTCGGCCCCGGCCCACCTTCGATGAGCGTCCCATCGGTTCGCAGATCGAACGATCGGCGCCCTCGCGAGCGAGGGAACGGATGGCTCGCCGGCCGGAACACCATCTCGGTCGCCGTGTCCTCCTCGTGGGAGTGAACCCAGTGCTGGCAGAGAATCTCGGCGGGAATGCGCCGCTCGGCCACGCGCCCGTACCCTACTTGAGGAGGGACTTCCGCGGCCCCTGGAGCGCGGCGTGCATGCGCGCGGTCTGTCCGGTCGTGAACATGAACATGGCGTCGTCGTCGACGTAGTCCATGTAGTTCATGAACATGTCGCCGTTCGGGCCGTTCCCGCACGTGACGTGCGGGAACCCGGGCTTGCCGAAGTTCGGCCCCGCGGCGTTCGGGGTGTCCGGCACGAGGTCACTTCCGCTGCAGTCCTCGGTATCGCCCCAGATGTGCCGGAGGTTGAGCCAGTGGCCGATCTCGTGCGTGGCCGTCCGCCCGCGGTTGAAGGGCGCCGCGGCCGTGCCCGCGGTGCCGAAACCCGTGTTCAGGATCACGACGCCGTCGGTCGCCGCCGGGCCGCCCGGGAACTGCGCATAGCCGAGCAGGCCGCCGCCGAGCGTGCAGACCCACACGTTCAGGTACTTGCTGGTCGGCCACGGGGCCGCCCCGCCTCTGGCGGCGGACTTGACCGAATCGTCGTCCCCGAAGGAGGTCCGGCTGGTGTGAGTGCGCGTGATCTTCACGAGCTTGAACTTGACGCCGACGTCGGCCGCGAGTCCGGTCCACACCGGCGGGACCTTCGTCCGGTCCGGATTCTTCTTCCGATAGTCCCTGTTCAACACGGTGATCTGGCTCTTGACCTGGGCGACCGAGATGTTCTCCGCGCTCGTGTGGTGGACGACATGGACCACCGTCGGAATCGTGACGACCTTCCACTTGGCGGGCGCCATCGCCATCCGGCGCGCCGTCGCCTGCTCGAGCGCACTCTGCCGGCCCCGGAAGCCCGGGTCCATCTCCAAGAGCCGGAAGTGGACCTGCATCGTGCCGCACTGACGCCGCATCGGCCCCCGGGGTCGCCGCACCGCCCGCCGTGCCTTCCTTCTCATGACCCGTCCTCCTCTTCCGTGTCTGCGCGTGCCTGGGTGAGCACCTGTCCCAGCACGGTAGAAGGCGGACGAAGAGCCTGTCAAGGCGAAAAGCCGCCGAGGGTGGCGTCCTCGCACGCTCCTCCCCCTGTCGCACCTCCCACCAGCGAGTGATCGCGCGCGCCACGGTGACCGGGTCCGGGTACCGCCGCCTACCCGGGGGCCCCTGACGCTGCGCGTCGTCGGCTGGTTTGCCCGCGGCAGCGCCCGAATTCAGTTGCAAAGCGGTCCCGATTAGAGGAAGCTCAGCCAACGGTAGCCGGCAAGGGGTCGCCGCCGGCGCGCCAGTCACCAAGGGGTACGGTCGTGATGGTCGTGATGAGAGCCCCGGACGTCTGTCCCGCGTCGAGCCCCCTCGCAGACCTGGAACACGCCGAAAACCAGCCCGGACAGGGGGCCTGAACCCGCCGAGAGGCAGACGATGCCATCAACTGACCCGTGGTCCCTCGCTGACGACTCGCCGCTACGCGTAGGAGGAATCCGTATGGACCGCCGACGCGTCCTCGGACTCACCGCTCTCGTGGGTCTGATCCTCATCCTCTCCGATTCCGCCGCCGCGCAGACGCCCAAGCGCGGGGGCACGCTCCGCGTCTCCTACGGCAACGAGATCGCCAACCTCGACTTCCACACCGCCCCCGGCTACGAGATGATGTGGGTCGCCATGAACGTCGGCTGCGGTCTCGTCAATATCACCCCCGACGGGAAGTTCGTGGGCGATGCCGCCGAGTCGTGGACAACGTCGCCCGACGGCCTCCTCTACACCTTCAAGCTCCGGAAGAATGCGCTCTTCCACGACGGCACGCCGGTGGACGCGGCGGCGGTCAAGTTCACCATCGACCGTTTGAGGGACCCGGCCACTAAGTCCGGCATGCGAGCGTTCTACGACCCGGTGCACAGCGTCGAGGTGCTTGATCCCAACACGGTGCAGGTGCGCCTGAAACACCCCTACGTCTTCTTCCTGCACATGCTCGCCGCCTACCGCACGGGCATGGTCCTCCTCTCGCCGGCCTCCATCCAGAAGTTCACGGTCGACGACCGGAAGCAGGGCAAGCCGGGGGCGATCGTCGGCTGCGGGCCGTTCAAGTACGTCGAGTGGGTGAAGGGCAGTCACCTGCTCATGGAGCGCTTCGACAAGTACTTCGTGCCCGGGCTCCC
>Ga0137407_10002387_pt1 | contig 12365 bp, 19 predicted proteins | sample CZOMad2_2_16fung_FD_108410 | JGI IMG/M metagenome (GOLD analysis project Ga0137407, IMG submission 108410) | Vadose zone soil fungal communities from Angelo Coast Range Reserve, California, USA - CZOMad2_2_16fungal (Illumina Assembly) | ecosystem: Environmental > Terrestrial > Soil > Vadose...
GATCACCAATATATAATACCTGCAAACCGCCGAACGGCACTAAAGGCTGGCGCCTGAAATGACGCAATATAATGTCAATGGCGTCCAGCATATCCGCTCTTACCATACTCACTTCGTCAATCACCAGTAAATCCAGCTCACGCAGTAGTTCTCTTTTGGCCTGGTTGAACCTGATATTTTTAATCAGGCTGTATTCATTCATTGCAGCAGATTGTTCATTCCATCCATGCTGTTGTGTTGGAAGAAAAGGACCGAAAGGCAATTGGAAAAAAGAATGCATAGTGACTCCACCTGCATTGATAGCGGCTACACCTGTTGGAGCAACAACTGCAATTTTTTTAAAACTATTTTCTTTGATGTATTTGAGAAAAGTGGTTTTCCCCGTTCCCGCCTTTCCTGTTAAAAAAATATGCTGCCCCGTTTGATTTACAAAACGCGACGCGAGTTGAAAACTGGAATTTGATGCATCATTGAGCGACATGGCGGCAAGATAATGAATGAGAATGAACCGTAAAAAGGGAAAAAACGGTGAATATTTATGTGAATGTATAAATCAATAGATTAACATAAAGTTTACACTTGAACATTGAGTGTTGATTATTGAATGTTTTTAGGTGCATCATCAAAAAACATTCAATAATCAACACTCAATATTCATTGGCTAAACCGGCGATTGTTTTCGCTGCAATAAATCCACTGGTCCATGCATGCTGAAAATTGAATCCGCCGGTGATACCATCAACATCTAACACCTCACCTGCAAAAAAAAGATTTGAGTGAATCCTGCTTTGCATTGTATTGGCATCTACTTCCAATAAGTTAACCCCGCCCGCAGTAACAAATTCTTCTTTGAAAGTTGTTTTTCCTTTCACTGCATATTCCTGGCTGCAAAGATTTTTAATCAATTTATTCTGTGATATTGTCGTAAGATCGGCCCATCGTATTAAAGCGCTTATGCCTGACTGTTGTAGCAAATATTCCCACAAACGCTGCGGGAGTCCGAAGGAATTTTTGTTGCTCATTTGCTGCGCCCCAATATCTGCCCGCAGTTCCTGTATTCTTTCTCTTATTGAAGATTCATTGAATTCCGGCAACCAGTTTACAATGATCGTAAAATTATATTCCCCTTCAGCGGTTGCCAGCAACCTCGCGCCCCATGCAGATAAGCGTAAAATCACCGGGCCGCTCATTCCCCAATGGGTGATGAGTAACGGGCCTCTTTCTGCCAATTTTGTTCCTGCAATTTTTACCAGTGCATCATTTACAGAAACCCCCATTAAAGCCGTTACAGTATTACCAGGCATATTGAAAGAAAAAAGTGAAGGAACAGGATCCTCTACAGAATGACCAGGTTTTCTGACCCATTCGAACATGGACGATTTTGGATATCCGCCACTTGCAATACAAATAAAATCGGCTTCCAGTTTTTCATTATTGGCAAATTCAATATTCCATTTGTTATTTACACGTTGCAGTTTTTTTACTTCCCGGTTCGTCCATATCGATACACCGTAGTGGTTTGCTTCTGTCAGCAGGCATTGAATGATTGTTTCGGAAGAATCTGAGGAGGGAAACATTCTTCCGTCTTTTTCAGTTTTGAATTCAACACCTCTATCCTCAAACCATTTGATTGTATCTGTTGTAAAAAACTGGTGAAATGCTTTCTTTAGAAAATTAACTCCTCTCGGATATTTTTTTAGCATATCCGGAATCGAAAAACATGCATGCGTTACATTGCAACGTCCGCCTCCGCTGATTTTTACTTTGGCAAGCAGCTTGTTGGTTTTTTCTACAATAATTACTTCCAATTGGTGGTTCAATCTTGCAGCATTCACTGCGCAAAAAAATCCTGCGGCTCCGCCACCGATTACAACCAATTTTAGAGGCATGGTGAACGTGATTAAATAGGATTACCAGGAAAAAATAACCAGGATTAAAATAATTTTTTGATTCAGGGGAAATACAAACAATCTCCTCGTAATCTTTTTAATCACACTAATCGTGGTTCCATCTTGTTTTCTGAAAAAAGATTTGGATTTACTTTTTCGGCAGCTTCGATGATACTATAATCCGAAAGTATGTCGGCTTTATTTTTCTGAACACATATATCATGTTCAAAATGTACGGAAGGTTTGTGATCGACAGTGCGTACGGTCCATCCATCATCTTCTGTATACACTTCTTTTTTTCCGAGATTGATCATGGGTTCAATGGCGAGAATCAAACCTTCTTTCAATTTCGCTCCGCTACCACGCTTTCCATAATTAGGCACCTGCGGATCTTCGTGCATGCTTTTTCCCAATCCATGTCCTACCAATTCCCTGACCACACCATATCCATATTTTTTTTCTGTGTGTTCCTGGATCGCATTGGAAATATCGCCCACACGGTTACCCGCAACCGCTTTTTCAATACCTGCATATAAGGATTCCTTGGTGGCCTTAATCAGTTTTGCCACTTCAGGACCGGGATTGCCGATGGCAAAAGTATATGCATGATCGCCATGAAACCCATTTTTATAAACACCAATATCAACAGAGACTATATCTCCTTCCTTCAGTTCATTTTCATTGGGGAATCCGTGTACTACAACATCATTCACAGAAATACAGGAATTAAAAGGATATCCCCGGTAATTCAGGAACGAAGGTATTGCGCCATGATCACGTATAAATTCTCCGATTATTTTATCAAGATATAAAGTAGCAATGCCGGGCCTGAGAATTTTTGCGATGGTTGTAAGCGTTTCGCTGACCAGCAAACAGCTTTGCCGCATCAGTTCTATTTCCGTTTTTGTTTTATAATAGATCATTTTCCCTTGGTAAAAGTTTGAGGTTAAGATCGAGGTAAGAAGTTCAGCTTTTCTAAAGTTTAAAACTTTGGAAAAGCTGAACTTCTTACCTCGATCTTAACCTCATAAAAAAACAACTCTATGAAAATATTGTTTAAATAGCAGCAGTTGTTACTGACTGGCGGCCCTGTATCCTTCCGCTCTTCATCAGGCCATCATATTGGCGCATCAGCAACTGTGTTTCGATCTGCTGCAATGTATCGAGGATAACACCCACCATGATCAGGAGAGATGTTCCGCCGAAGAACGAAGCGAACCCCTGGGTTACACCTGCACGCTGTGCAAATCCCGGCAAGATACCAACGAACGCCAGTAAAATGGCGCCCGGCAAGGTTATCTTATCCATGACTGCGCCGATAAAATCAGCAGTTGGTTGTCCTGGTTTCACTCCCGGAATAAAACCATTATTTCTTTTCAGATCATCCGCAATCTGCTTGGGATTAAAGATCAATGCCGTATACAGAAATGTGAATGCAATCACGATCACTGCATAAATGAGCATGTGCAGATAATCCCTTGGATCAGAAAATATTTTTGATATGCCTTCTTTATTTTCGAAACTGGTATAAGAAATTAGTGTGGGAAGAAACATGATCGCCTGTGCAAAGATGATCGGCATTACTCCCGAACTGTTTACTTTCAATGGAAGAAATTGCCTTGCTCCTCCGAATTGTTTATTGCCAACTATTTGTTTGGCATAATTCACCGGGACCTTTCTCACGCCTTGTATCAATATGATCAGCCCGAGAATGACACCAATTAAAATAGCTATTTCAATAACAAATATCAGGATGCCACCGCTGCCGATAGTTGCTTTAGCCTGCCATTCGTGTAAAGCTGCATTTGGCAGCCGTGCAAGAATCCCCACCATGATGATGAGTGAAGTACCATTTCCAAGACCTTTATCAGTGATCTTTTCTCCGAGCCACATCACAAACAAAGTGCCTGCAGTAAGGATAATCGGTGTGGTTAGCCAGAAATAAGTATTGAAAGAATCAATGATTGCATCCTTGCCCATTTGGCGGAGGTAAGAAACATAAGCATATGCCTGCGCAAATGTCACCAATACCGTGAGGTATCTCGTCCACTGGTTAATTTTCTTCCGTCCACTCTCTCCTTCTTTTTGTACTTTCTGCATTTGAGGAACCAGGATGGTCATCAGCTGCATGAAAATTGAAGCGGATATATATGGCATGATCCCAAGTGCGAGTATGGATGCCTGTGAAAAAGCGCCTCCTGAAAAAGCATCAATCAAACCCAATGCTCCTGTTTTTGCACCTGATAAACTACTCAATTTATTTGGATCAATACCTGGCAGCACGATGTGCGTACCAAAGCGGTATACAAGAACCAGGGACAAGGTCACAATGATCTTGCTCTTGAGTTCTTCAATACCCCAGATATTTTTAAGTGTTTGAATAAATTTCTTCACGGGCTATAGTAATTTTTTATTAATTGGTGATTCTGTGCCAGGGGTTCAACTGCGCTCACCATTGGATTCCAATGATTCGATTTCGCTTTTCAAACCGGCGTTTATGCAAGTTACACAAAAAATCACTTCAGAATTTCGATGGTTCCGCCAGCCTCTTCAATAGCCTGTTTAGCTTTTTCGCTTACAGCATTTACTTTGAAAGGGATCTTACTTTTCAGCTCGCCATTGCCTAATATTTTAACAATATCGGATTGGCTGATCAAACCATTGATATATAAATTTTCAGGTGAAAATTCTTTTAGGCCATATTTTTCAACCAGGTGATCAATTTGTCCGAGGTTAAATACTTTAAAGGCTACGCGACGTATATTGGTAAATCCGCGTTTCGGTAATCTTCTCTGGATCGGCATCTGTCCACCTTCATGGGCCATTTTCCTTTGATAACCTGCACGACTCTGTCCGCCTTTGTTACCCTTTGTTGAAGTGCCCCCTTTACCGGAAGCTTCTCCACGTCCCAATCTTTTTTGCTTGTGTGTTGCGCCTTTAGCTGGCCTGATAGTGTGTAAATTCATTGCTTTGATTTTTAACTCAACGGGGAATCGCCCCTCGCTTATTTATTTAATGTGAAAAATATGAAAATATGAAAATGAAAGATGCGTAATTTCCGAATTTCCACATTTCTCACGTTGTCATATTTCCACATTGTTATTTTATACTTCTTCCACTTTTACAAGGTGATTCACTTTACGAATCATGCCAAGTATCTGCGGTGTTGCTTCCACCTCTTTAGGAGTATGTAGTTTATTCAACCCCAAAGCCTGTAATGTCAGCTTCTGACGTTCAGATCTGTCAATACCGCTTTTAATCTGTGTAATTTTGATCTTTTTCATTTCTATTAATTTAGGGTGGAAGGTGGAAGGTAGAGGGTTTGAGGCGATAACCTTATACCCTATACCTTACACCTCATACCATTTATCCATGAAACACTTTTTTTAAAGATACATGGCGTGCTTTGGCAACATGAATCGGTTCTCTCAACATGGCCAATGCTTTAAAGGTTGCTTTCACTACATTGTGTGGATTGGCTGAACCAAGGGATTTGGCCAAAACATCGGTAATACCTGCGCTTTCCAATACAGCACGCATACTGCCTCCGGCAATTACACCTGTACCATGAGCTGCTGGTTTGATAAGCACTTTTGCGGCGCCTTCTTTTGCAAGCTGATCGTGAGGAATGGTACCATGCATGACAGGTACCTTGATCAGGTTTTTCTTTGCATCTTCAATTCCTTTTGTAATGGCTTCCTGAACTTCTTTCGCTTTTCCCAGGCCATGACCAACAACACCATTTTCATTTCCAACTACTACCAATGCAGAGAAACTGAAAGCCCTGCCACCTTTTGTTGTTTTCACAACACGATTGATGGAAACTACTTTTTCCTTCAACTCAAGGTCGCCGGCTTTAATTCTGGTTAAGTTTAATTTAGACATAATCTGTTTAAGATTTTATATCTGCGATACATGATTTCTAAGATGAACCGCAAATTTTTAATACTATCTGATCTTCCCTTTTTTAAAATTGCAATCCCCCTTCACGGGCTCCTTCTGCAAGCGCCTTTATACGACCATGATATAAATTTCCACCGCGGTCAAAAACACAATTCTTAAGGCCCAGTTCAGTTGCTTTACGGGCAATGACAGTTCCTACCAGTTTGCTTTTTTCAGTCTTGTTGCCTTTTTGTGCTACAATATCCTTATCACGCGAAGATGCTGAAGCCAATGTTTTGCCATTGTCATCGTCGATCAATTGCGCATATATCTCGCTGTTACTTCTGAATACAGATAACCTGGGTTTTTGTGCAATGCCACTTACTTTCTTCCGTATACGAAACCTGATTTTCTGTTTCTTGGTTGTCTTTTCCATCGCTTTTTATTTTACTGTCCTGATACTGCCAGGATGTTAATGTGAAAATTTGAAAATGTGATAAATGTGGAAATTAAGTTCATTTATTAAGAAGTGTGTTACCCCAATTTTCACATTTTCACATTCTTCACATTGATTAATTAATTATTTCCCTGCTGCCTTACCTGCTTTCTTGCGTACAATTTCACCCACGTAACGAACACCTTTTCCTTTGTAAGGCTCAGGTTTACGCAAGCCACGGATTTTGGCTGCCACCTGCCCTATCAACTGTTTGTCGATACCTTCCAAAGTAATCTTTGGATTTTCTCCTTTTTCCTGTGCTGTAGCTACTTTTAATTCTTTTGGAATCTCGAAAACAATATTGTGAGAATATCCAAGTGCCAGATCCAGCAAATTACCCTGGCTGGAAGCTTTAAAACCTACTCCGATTAATTCGAGTTGCTTCTTATATCCGTCTGCAACACCCTTTACCATATTTGCAAGCAAGGAACGATACAGTCCATGTAAAGCACGATGACGAATCTGGTCAGTAGGGCGTGTAAATTCCACGCTGCCGTCTTTAACTTCCACTTTGATATCCCTGTCAACCGCCTGTTTCAATTCTCCTTTTGGGCCCTTTACCGTGATGATGTTATCGTTACTAACGGTTACGGTTATGCCACTTGCAAGCTTAACTGGTTTATTTCCTATACGAGACATAAAATTAGTTTATAGTTTGTTTTTTTTGCGATTACCTGACCGGTCAGCCTATATAGGAAGGGCTTAATGTATCCGGTAATCCTGATTTTTATTTCCTATATCTTCTCCAATCCGGCAAATCCAGATTCTAATATATATGGCACAACACTTCGCCACCTACATTCTGCACCTTAGCCTCCTTATCAGTCATTACTCCCCTAGAAGTGGAGAGAATTGCTATCCCAAGTCCATTCTTCACACGTTTAAACTCGACCGGGCTTGCATATTGACGCAACCCAGGTCTGCTAACTCTTTCCATGTTTTTGATAGCGGGCTCTTTTGTAAGAGGATCATATTTCAAAGCGATCTTAATTACACCTTGCTTGTTATCATCTTCAAACTTGTATTTCAAGATATACCCTTTGTCGTACAATATCTCAGTCATGCGTTTCTTGAGGTTCGACGCAGGTATTTCTACAATACGATGATTCGCCATCTGCGCATTCCTGATTCTTGTCAGGAAATCTGCTATCGGATCTGTAACCATATTTATTAAAAATTAATTCAGTTCAATAATTTGATTTGGATGTAATACACATCTTATATCAACAATTTACCAGCTCGCTTTACGTACTCCCGGTATTTTTCCCTGCAATGCCATATCCCGGAAAATATTTCGGGAAACACCAAAATACCTGATATATCCTCTTGGGCGTCCGGTAAGCTGGCAGCGGTTTTTTAAACGCACAGGAGATGCATTTTTAGGTAGCAGATCCAATGCCTTGTAATCACCTGCTGCTTTCAAAGCTGCACGTTTGGTAGCATATTTGGCTACCATTGCTTCTCTTTTTCTTTGCCTGGCTTTTACTGATTCTTTTGCCATTTATTTAATTTTAATGTCCAAAATCCAATGTCCAATGTTTCACTAAATGCAACCCATTGGAATTTGGGTTTTGGTTTTTATTTTTTTAATCTCTTTTTGCATTTCTGAATGGCATACCTAATTCTTTCAGTAATTCGTATGCTTCTTCGTTCGTATTTGCATTGGTCACAAAAGTGATATCCATGCCCGTTATCTTATTTACTTTGTCGATATCAACTTCCGGAAAAATGATCTGTTCAGTAACGCCAAGTGTATAATTGCCACGGCCATCGAATGATTTTTCATTCACTCCCCTGAAATCACGTACCCGGGGCAAAGCAGCAGAGATCAGCCGATCCAGGAACTCATACATCCTTTCACCGCGCAATGTTACTCTTGCTCCAATCGGAACGCCTTTACGCAATTTAAAATTGGAGATATCTTTTTTTGATATGGTGGACACTGCTTTTTGTCCGGCAATGATAGTCAGCTCCTCAATAGAAACGTCTACCAGTTTCTTGTCAGCAACTGCTCCGTTGATACCGCGGTTCAGGCATATTTTTTCCAGCCTTGGCGCTTGCATAACGCTCTTATAGCTGAACTTTTTCATTAAAGCAGGTACAACTTCTTTCCTGTACTTTTCTGCAAGACGCGGAGTATATTTCTCGGTACTCATTATTTAATAACCTCCCCTGATTTTTTTGATATGCGAACTAATTTGCCATTTTCCCTGGTACGTTTCACTTTTGCCGGTCCACCTTCTTTTGCATCCCACAAAAGAATATTTGAAATATGAATCGATGCTTCGATTTTAACAATACCGCCCTTTGTGTTTTTTGCTGAAGGTTTTGTATGCTTTGTAACAATATTCACTCCTTCCACCAATACCCTTGCCTGGTCGGGATACACTTCCAAAACCTTGCGCGGTTTTTTCAGGTCCTTGTCATCTCCGGTGATTACTACCACACTGTCGCCTTTTTTAATATTAAACTTCGGTTTAAATCTGTTGTTCATTTTTTATGCTTTATGCGAAACGCTTAACGCGGAACGCAAGTTAAAATCGATTTTATGCTGAACGCTAGAAGCTTAACGCAGAACGCATCCCAGCGTTTGGCTTTCAGCCTACAGCACTTCCGGCGCCAGGGAAATAATCTTCATATATCCCTTGTCACGCAATTCCCTTGCAACCGGCCCGAAAATACGCGTGCCACGCGGTTCATCGGACGGGTTCAATAATACTACCGCATTATCATCAAAACGGATATAAGAACCGTCTTTACGGCGCAATTTATTTTTGGTACGGACAATCACGGCTTTGGTAACTGTTCCTTTTTTAATACCTCCGGATGGCAATGCATCTTTCACTGTCACTACGATCTTGTCGCCGATCTTCGCATAATCCTGTCCGCTATTTCCCAATACGCGGATACACAATACTTCCTTGGCGCCACTGTTATCAGCTACATTTAATCTGCTTTCCTGCTGAATCATTTTATTTAGGTTTTAGTGGCCTCACCCGGGGCGAGACCAATTCATTCTTTCAGTTGTTATGACCAGGCCATAACAACTGATTTTTTATTTTGCCTTTTCTACGATTTCCACCAGGCGCCAGCGCTTGGTTTTACTTAAAGGACGGCTTTCCATGATTTTTACTACGTCTCCAATATTGCACTCATTTTTTTCATCGTGTGCATGGAACCTGGTAGTTTTCTTTAAAAACTTACCATAGATAGGGTGTTTTACTTTTCTTTCAACAGCAACGGTAATGGTTTTACTCATTTTGTTACTGCTTACTATCCCTGTTCTTATCTTCCGTAAATTTCTTTCGTCCATATATTTAATTTGAAAATGTGATAATTTGAAAAAGCATTCAAATTATCTGTTCAAAAAATTTTTTTTACAAATCTGAAAATCATTTCCACATTTTCACATTTGCATATTTTCACATTTATTTTATGCGTTTATTTTTCTTTTCGTCAATTCTGTTTTCAAACGAGCGATATCCTGTCTTAAAGAACGAATGCTCATCGGATTTTCCAATGGAGAAATGGTATGCGCAAATTCCAGCTTCTTCATACGCAATTCATCTTCCTGTATACGCGCTTTCAGATCCACATCAGTCATATCCTTCAGACTTTTTACGAAATCAATTCTCTTTGACATTTTTTTATATTTTACCCTGGTCCTGATCAGGAAACAGAGTGTTAATCATTATATTTTTTTAAGCCTCGGGCTGCTTTGGTTCTTTCGGCTCTTTTGGTTCTTTTCCTTTTACTACATGAGCTATTGCCGTACTATCATGTCTTACGATAAACTTTGTTTTGATCGGAAGCTTTTGCGCTGCGAGCAATAATGCTTCTTTGGCAACCTGTTCAGAAACACCATCTGCTTCAAACAGGATACGACCTGGTTCAACTACTGCGGCCCAATATTCCGGATTACCTTTACCCTTACCCATTCTCACTTCCTGCGGCTTCTTTGTAATTGGTTTATCCGGGAAAACACGGATCCATACGTTTCCTTCACGTTTCATATGGCGTGTCAATGCCTGGCGGGCCGCTTCCAACTGGCGGTTGGTTAACCATATACCTTCCAGCGCTTTTAACCCGTATGAACCAAAAGATACCATGCTTCCCCTCTTAGCTACTTCGCGTATACGACCTTTTTGTGCCTTTCTATGTTTCGATCTCTTAGGTTGTAACATCGTATTAATTTTGAAAAATGATTATACCGCATTTGCCCTGCCTGAGCCGGACAGTTGCTTTTAATGTCTTCTATCACCACCACCACTTCTTCCACCACCGCCGCCTCTGTTGCCGCCACCTCTTCTGTCACCTCCGCCACCACCACCTCTTCTTTCTCCACCGCCTCTCCTGTCGTCTCCACGCTCACGTTGACCTTCATGTCTTTCTCTCCTGTCGCTCACATCACTTTTGCCACCGACAAAATTTGGATTCAAGTCTCTCTTAGTCAAAACCTCGCCTTTGCATATCCACACTTTTACACCAATTTTCCCATATACCGTTAACGCATATACGCCAGCATAATCGATATCCATTCGCAAAGTATGTAAGGGTGTACGGCCTTGTTTGATTTCTTCCGTACGGGCGATTTCAGCACCACCCAAACGTCCACTCACTTTTACTTTTATACCTTCTGCACCCATGCGCAATGCTGAAGCAATTGCCATTTTGATTGCGCGTTTATAGTTGATACGATTCTCGATCTGGCGGGCAATGGTATCACCTACGATATTTGCATCCAGTTCGGGACGACGGATTTCCAGAATATTGATCTGCACATCATCTTTCCCTGTCAGCTTTTTTAATTCTTCCTTAATACGATCTACTTCACCACCACCCTTGCCGATGATAATACCAGGCTTGGAGGTATGGATTGTAACAATCAGTTTGTTTAATGTTCGCTCAATTACTATTTTAGCAATACCACCCTTATTGATACGGGCATTCAGATAAGTCCTGATCTTATTATCCTCAATCAGTTTGGTAGCATAATCCTTCTTGCTGCCGTACCAGTTAGATTCCCATCCGCGGATAATCCCTAATCTTGCTCCAATAGGATTTGTTTTTTGACCCATATTATGGTTTGAAAAGTTTTATCAATTAATTTTTTGATCAACGATAACCGTTACATGATTGCTGCGCTTGCGAATCCTGTACCCACGACCTTGCGGAGCAGGACGCATACGTTTCAATACGCGGGCTCCATCCACAAAAATTGTTTTTACAACCAGGCTGGCGTCTGCTGCACTTTTGCCCTCATTCTTCTGCTCCCAATTTTTTACAGCCGACCACAATAATTTGTGTAATGGCGTGGATGAATGCTGCGGATGATGTTCCAGCAATGCCAATGCTTTTTCCACATGCAATCCGCGGATTTCATCAGCCAGTAAACGCATTTTGCGTGGCGAGGTCGGATAATTTCTCAATTTTGCTACTGCTTCCATTTTTAATTTCCGGTTTTTATGCTCCTTCAGCAATTTTTTTGCTCGAATGTCCTTTGAAATTTCGGGTTGGTGCAAATTCACCTAACTTATGACCCACCATAAACTCTGTTACATACACTGGTATAAACTTATTGCCATTATGCACAGCAAATGTATGTCCGACGAAATCCGGTGTAATGGTTGAACGACGGCTCCAGGTTTTGATTACTCCTTTCTTACCCTTTCCTTCGTTGATGCCAAGCACCTTTTTTTCGAGTTTTGCCTCTACATAAGGACCTTTTTTTATTGAACGAGCCATATTTTATTAATTTGAAAATGTGAAAATCTGGAAATGTGAAAATGAGTCCAAATCTTCTGTTCAAAATTTTTTTTTACAAATCTGAAAATCATTTCCACATTTTCACATTTGCATATTCTCACATTCTTATTGTGTAATTTTCTTTCCGCTTTTTCTTTGAATAATCATTTTATCGCTGCCTTTGCCTTTGGTTCTCGTTTTCAATCCTCTCGAATACTGTCCATTCCTTGAACGCGGCTGGCCTCCGGATGCCTTACCTTCGCCACCGCCCATCGGATGATCCACTGGGTTCATGGCCACACCACGGTTACGGGGACGAATTCCTCTCCAACGGTTACGACCCGCTTTGCCCA
>Ga0137407_10002390_pt1 | contig 12359 bp, 18 predicted proteins | sample CZOMad2_2_16fung_FD_108410 | JGI IMG/M metagenome (GOLD analysis project Ga0137407, IMG submission 108410) | Vadose zone soil fungal communities from Angelo Coast Range Reserve, California, USA - CZOMad2_2_16fungal (Illumina Assembly) | ecosystem: Environmental > Terrestrial > Soil > Vadose...
AGCCCATTCGATCCATGGTTTCCGTAACGATCGGCCACGGCACCAGCTTGATGGCGCCGTCGAACATCAGGAACACAATGACCAGACCGCTGAGGATGCGGCCGGTCCAGCGCGCAGGCTTCGAGGCCGGAATGGTCTCGGCGATCTCTGTCATGATTTTCTCCTGTCGTCTTGAATGACTGCTCAGCTTCAAGACGAACGAGGAAGGAGAAAGCCGACAAGCGGGATAAAATTTCTTCGTGAGGGCTGCCCCTCTTCCCTTCTCCCCTTGTGGGAGAAGGTGCCTTCGCGAAGCGAAGGCGGATGAGGGGTTCTATCCGCGGAGAGAGACCCCTCATCCGGCTCGCCGCCGCTTCGCGCCGTCGATCCACCTTCTCCCACAAGGGGAGAAGGGAAGAATCCACAAAGAGAGAAGAGAAACTACTTCCCAGCCTTTTTGCCGCGGGGCTGGCTGTCGCGCTGCAGGCGGTCGAGATGCATGCGGATGTGGGCGGCTTCCGCAGAAGTATTCGCCAGTGCAATCGCGCGGTCGAAGGCTGTGCGGGCCTCGTCGTTGCGGCCGAGCTGCATCAGGAACGCGCCGCGCACGCCGAAGAAATGAAAATAATTCGACAGCCGCGCCGCCAGCGGCTCGATCATGTCGAGGGCGGCCTGCGGCCCGCGCACCTTGGACACCGCGACCGCGCGGTTCAGCGTCACCACCGGCGACGGCTGCATGACCTCGAGCGCGCCGTAGAGCAGATCGATCTGGGTCCAGTCGGTCTCCTCAGGCTTTTCGGCGCGGGCATGCAGCGCCGCGATCGCGGCCTGGACCTGGTAGGGCCCGCTGCGGCGATGGCGCATCGCCTTGTCGATCAGCGCCAGCCCTTCGGCGATCATCGGCTTGTTCCACTTGGAACGGTCCTGATCGTCGAGCAGGATCACCGCACCATCAGAATCGAAACGGGCCGCGGCCCGCGCGTGCTGCAGCAGCAACAGCGCCGTCAGCCCCATGATCTCGGCTTCGCTCTGGAACAGCCGCAGCAGCAGCCGCGCCAGGCGGATGGCCTCCTCGCACAAGGGCGCACGTATCTCGGCGGTATCGCCGCTGGCCGAATAGCCCTCGTTGAAGATCAAATAGATCATGGCGGCAACCGCCGAGAGGCGTTCGGTGCGCTCCACCGCGCCCGGCGTCTCGAACGGCACGTCGGCGTCGGCGACCCGCGCCTTGGCCCGCGTGATCCTCTGCTCCATCGCGGCTTCCGACACCAGGAAGGCACGCGCGATCTGCTTGACGGTCAATCCCGACACGATCCGAAGCGCGAGCGCGATCTGTTGCGTCGCCGGCAGATCCGGATGGCAGCAGATGAACAGCAGCCGCAAAATGTCGTCGCGGTAATGCGAACCGTCGAGCCGCTCGGCGAGTTGCTCCTCGGCGTCATCGAGATCGGAGATCGCCTCGTCCTCGGGCAGCGGCTGCTGCTTCTTGCCCCGCCTGATATCGTCGATCGCGACGTTGCGGCCGACCATGATCAGCCACGCCGCGGGATCGCGCGGCGGGCCGTTCTGCGGCCAGCTTTTCAGCGCGCGCAGGCAGGCGTTCTGGAACGCTTCCTCGGCGGTATCGAGATTGCGGAAATAGCGCAGCAGCGCGCCAACCGCCTGGGGACGCGCCGAGGTCAGTGCGCCATCGATCCAGGCGGTATCGGTCACGACGGCACACTCCCCGGCCTGAGCAGGCCGACCGGGCGGATCTCGTAGGCGCCGCCGGGATTGGCCGCGCCGAGATCGCGCGCGACGTCGAGCGCCTCGTCGAGGTTCTTGCAATCGACGACATAGAAGCCGAGCAATTGTTCCTTGGTTTCGGCATAGGGGCCGTCCAGCACCAGCGGCGGATCGTCCTTGCGCAGCGTGGTGGCCGACGTCGTCGGCAGCAGCCGCGCGACGGGGCCGAGCCGGCCTTGTTTGGCGAGTTTATCCTGCACGACGGAAAGTTTCTTCATCACCGCCGCTTCCTGATCCTTGGACCAGGAACCGACGGTGTCTTCGTCGTGATAGCAAAGGATGGCGTACAGCATGAGAACCGGCATCTCCGTTGTCTAGATGACGAACGATTATGCCCGGTGCCGACAGGTGCGTCGAAGATATTTTGAAATATTCCGTGGCGGCTCAGGGACCGACGATCGGAGGCGGCGGCGGATTGAAGTGCCGCCAGGTGTGGATGGCGGCCTTGGAACAAAGGCCGCACACACCGAGAATGAGAATGATGCACCTGAGCGTTTTCATCTCACAGCCTCGATTTTGGCTCCGCCAAAGTCGCGGTGATTGTTCTGGTAGGCGAGCGCCAGACAGAACATCACCGCCACGATGACGAATTTGCGCATTACCAGGTGATGCCGTACTTGCCGGCGATCCGGCGCGCCTTCTGCTCGTCGGTCTCGCGCTGGGGCTTCCTGGAGCGGGAGACCTGTTTCCTGGAAGCTTGCGGCTTGGCGGTGTCAGCGCTTGCCGCGGCAGATGGAGTGGCGGTCGCCGCGGCCACCGGCACGTCGTTGGCAGCCAGCAGGTTGCTGATTTCGCTGGCCTGCGCCGAGACGGAAGCGAGAGCGAAAGCCGAGATCAGGATCAATTTGCGCATGTTAAGCCTCCCTTGTTTGATGAAAGGAGGATAGAGAAACGGTTCGATCGGTTATGTGATACGGGTCACGTTGCGCGGAGATGCGAAGGAAATGGCAATGAAAAAGGGTGCGCTCGCCTTGCTGGTGCATGGCGGGACTGAAAACTGGTCGCCGCAGCGCTGGAAGAGCCGGTTCGACGATGTTTGCGACGGGCGGCGCGTTCTGCTGTTGCCCGACGCGTCGTCCGATCCGGCCGAGGTGCATTACGCTGCGGTGTGGAAACCGCATCCGGGCGACCTCGCGGGATTTCCCAATCTGCGTGTGATCTTCAATCTCGGCGCGGGCGTCGATGCGCTGATGGTCGATCGCTCATTGCCCGAGGTGCCGCTGGTGCGCGTCGCGGTCACCGATCTCACCGCGCGGATGACGGAATATGTCGTGCTGCATGTGCTGATGCATCACCGGCAGGAACTCTATTTGCGGGAATCGCAGCGCGTAAAACGCTGGGCGCCGAAATCGCAATGGGCGGCAGGCGCGATCTCGGTCGGCATCATGGGGCTGGGCACGCTCGGCACTGACGCGGCCGACGCGCTCAAACGGCTGGGCTTTCGCGTCGCGGGCTGGAGCCGGAGCCCGAAGACCATCGACGGCATCGATTGCTTTCACGGCGAGGCGCAGATCGAACCGTTTCTGCGGCGGTCCGATATCCTGGTGTGCCTGCTGCCGCTGACGCCTGAGACGCGGCACGTTCTCAATCGCGAACTGTTTGCGAAACTGAATCGCAACAGCCCGCTCGGCGCGCCGGTGCTGATCAACGCCGGGCGCGGGGGACTGCAGAACGAGGCTGATATTCTGCAATGCCTCGATGATGGCACGCTCGGTGGCGCATCGCTCGATGTCTACGCGACCGAGCCGCTGCCGGCGGACAGCCCGTTCTGGACCCATCCGAAGGTGGTGCTGACCCCGCACAACGCCGCCGACACCGATCCCGACGAAATATCCAAATACGTCGCGCACCAGATCGAGCGCTTCGAGGCCGGCGGCGCGCTGGAGAATGTGGTGGATCGGGGACGAGGGTATTAGGCGATTATCACACCGGCGCGAAGGTGATCGCGCCATCGGCGTCGACATTGCGCGTCAACCGCCCGATCGAGGCCAGCATGTTGAGATGGGCGAGCGACTCGCCGAATGCCTGGCGCGGATTGGCGTAGAGCACCCGCGGAAACACTTCCTGCGCCATCGCAAACGCGGTGGTTTTGCCGGCAATGACGGACGCGACGTCGTCGAGTCGGGCCAGATGATGCTCGCGCAGTTGAGCGAGCCGGGCATGAAGCCCACGAAACGGCAAGCCGTGCGACGGCAGCACCAGGGTATCCGGCGGCAGCGCCTCGAGCCGCGTCAGCGACTGCAGATACTCGTTCATCGGGTTGGCCTCCGGCTGCGCCGAGGGCGCAATCACGGATGGCGTCATGTGCGACAGGACCTGATCGCCGGCGATCAATATCTTGCCGCTCTCGCAATAGAACAGTGCATGTTCGACCGAATGGCCGCCTGCGGTGATCACCCGCCACTCGCGCTGGCCCATGGCGACCATTTCGCCATCCCGGATCCGAATGAATTCGCGCGGTGGCCGCAGGCCGAGAAATTTCGCCCGGCGTTGGGCATTCATTATCCCGGCGGCATCATCGTCAGAGGCACCATTTCGTTTCATGAAGGCGGCGAAGTGCTCGTCCGGGCCCTCCTCGCGCTCATGCCACATCTTCCAGGCGCTGAGCCATTCGGCCAACGGGAGGCGCACCGTGCATTTCATTTCCTTCGCAAAATATCCGGCAAGGCCGAAATGATCGAGATGCGCATGCGTGAAAGTGAGGTTCTGCAATGGACGGCTGCGCAATAGTCCGCGCCACAGCTTGTCCCAGATCTCGAACGTGTCGTCGGTGTTCATGCCGCAGTCGACCAGCGTCCAACCCGGGCCGTTGTCGAGCAGCCAGCAATTGACGTGATTGGGCGGCGTCGGCACCGGCAATCGCACCCAGAACAGGCCCGGCAGGACGTCGGTCAATTCGCCATAGGCCGGCGGTCGCTGGACCGTGAATTTCAGATCGTCGGACATCTGTCGTCCCTGGCCGCGTCCAAACCTGCATGCATTCAAGCCGACGCCTCGGCTTGAAGCTCGATGCAAACTTAAGCGAATTGATCCGGTCATCAAAGTCGGGGAGAGAGTGTCATGGCTCCCGGACGAGCGAAGACAACAAAAATCTCCCCCTTGTGGCGGCCCGATGGATTGCTTCGCTAGCGTTCGCAATGACGGAGGATGCGGAAGCCTCACCCCTTCGCAGGCAGCGCGTGCGCAAAGCTCCAGGAATGGCCGAACGGATCCATGATGCGGGCGTAGCGCGCGCCCCAGAATGAATCCCACGGCTCCAGCGTGACGGTGGCCCCGGCGTCCGCCGCGCGTTTCACCGCAGCGTCGCAGTTCTCGACTTCGAGATGCATGGTGACGGACGTGCCCTTGATCTGGTCGGGCGGAAACACCGCATCCACGCCATGGGATCCACGATGCTCGGGAAAATCGTCCACGACGAAGATTCTTGCGCCGTTGACGTGAATTTCCGAATGCATCAGGCGCTCGCCGTCCTGTGCCGGCATTCGGACGGCTTCGACGGCGCCAAGCGCTTTTTTGTAGAATTCGAGCGCGGCGTTGGCGTTGCTGACGACGAGATGCGGGGTTACGACTTGTACGGCTGCGGTCATGGCTACACTCCAGGTTCGGTTTCATTCGCAAGGGAATGACGAACGAGGAGTGGTGGCGCCGACAGCGGCAGGGCAAATTCTTTGCGTTTACCTTGCCGTCCCAAGCATCACATCGAGCGCGCCCTTGACAATGGCTTCGAGTTCGCCGCGCGGCGTCCTCGCGCGGGCGCGGATGGCGATGGTGTGAATGGTGGCGGAAGCGAGTTGCGCCAGCACCGCGGGATCGGCGCTGTTGGCTAGCTCGCCCTTCTCCCTGGCAAGCCGGAAACAGGCCGCGAAGGCCTTGTCGAGTTCGACAAAACCTTCCAGCACCATGGCGCGGATAGTGGGATCGGCCACGGCTTCGGAAGCGGCCGTCATCACCGTGAAGCAGCCGCGCGGGCCGGATTCGCCGGACAGATAGATATCGAGCGCCACCGCATAGATGCGTTCGAGGCGCGTTCGGATCGGAAGTTCGTCCTTGAAAATGTCGATCATCGCCGCGCGCGCATCCTCGCGATAGCGCTGGTAGCTCTTGATGAAGAGCTCGCGCTTGTCGCCGAACGCCCCGTAAAGGCTTGGCCGGTTCATGCCGGTGGCGGCCGAGAGATCGTCGAGCGACGTCGCCGCAAATCCATCCTTGCGGAACAGGTCGAGCGCCTTGCCGAGCGCGACATCGGGCTGATAGGCGCGCGGACGACCCCGGCGCTTCGGCGCCTCGGGGGCGTCGATCTTTGCCACGGGCGGCCTTTTACTTTTTTGTACCATTTCGCAAAAAATTCCTTGACCGGATTTATATTATGCGGAACAGTATAAAAAACAATCCCGCCCGCCCTTGCTGCCGGCCCGATTGATCAACCGCCAAGGAGGCAAACCATGGATTTGTATTTTTCGCCACTCGCCTGCTCGCTGGCGACCAGGATCGCGCTGTACGAAGCCGGCGCTGAGGCCAACTACCTTGAAGTCGATCCCAAGACCAAGGTGGTGCAGAAGGACGGCTCGGATTTTCGCAAGGTGAATCCGCTCGGGCTGGTGCCGACGCTGCGCACCGATGACGGGCTGGTGCTGACCGAGAACGCCGCGATCCTGCAATATGTCGCCGACCGCTTTCCGAACGCCGGCATCTCGGCCGCATCAGGCATGGATCGCAGCCGCCTGCATCAATGGCTGTGTTTCATCGGCACCGAACTGCACAAGGGCCTGTTCGTGCCGGTGCTCGACAAGACCGCGCCGGCCGAGGTGAAAACCTACGTGCTCGGCAAGGGCCTTTCGCGGCTCGACTATCTCGAGAACTATCTCAAGGGCCGCGAATTCCTGCTCGATCATTTCAGCGTGGCGGATGCCTACCTCGTCACCGTCATCAACTGGACGATGGCGACGCCGCCGATCGAGCTGGCGAAATGGCCCAACGTAAAGGCCTATTACGAGCGGCTGCGTACCCGCCCCAGCATCGCCAAGGCGGTCGCCGAGGAGTTCGAACTGTATAAGGCCGAACTCGCACGGCATAAGGCGGCGGCGTAGCCGATATCCATCAAGACGTCGTCCCCGCGCACGCGGGGACCCATACTCCACGGCATCCTTAAGTTAAGGAAGTCGTCGAACATCGTGCTTGAATCGAGGGGCCGCGGCGTATGGGTCCCTGCTTCCGCAGGGACGACGCCGGGCGAGTGGTGACAGCTAAAACGGGCTCTCCCCCAAGCCCGGCACATCGGCCGGCCGCGGGCCTGGCGCGGGCCAATGGAATCGGCGGTCCTTTTCGGCAATCGCGATGTCGTTGATCGAGGCTTCGCGCCGGCGCATCAGGCCGTGTTCGTCGAACTCCCACTGCTCGTTGCCGTAGGAGCGATACCACTGCCCGGCGCCGTCATGCCATTCGTACTGAAACCGCACCGCGATGCGATTGTCGTCGAAGGCCCAGAGATCCTTGATCAGGCGATAGTCGTGCTCCTTCGCCCATTTGCGGGTAAGGAAGGCTACGATGGCAGGACGGCCTTCAAAGACTTCCGCGCGGTTGCGCCAGCGGCTGTCCTCGGTATAGGCCAGCGCCACGCGTTCCGGGTCGCGCGAATTCCAGGCGTCTTCCGCCATGCGGGCCTTCTGGGCGGCGGTCTCTCTGGTGAACGGCGGAAGCGGTGGACGCGACATGGTGACCTCGACTGGAGAGTGAGCGCCGTAGTCTATCGCCACGCCGCGCGGAGTCGATGGCCGCTTGGCTATCGCCCGATAGCTAGACCAAATCGGCCTTCATCAGTAGCCGCAGCGATTTCGGAATCGGTTTTGCCCGTCCCTCGCTGATGAAGGCGACGCGCACCTGCGCTTTCACAAGGACGTCATTACCGCGCCGCACCTCCTGCGCCAGCGTGATCGAGGCGCCCTTCACCGCGACCGGCCATGTCACCACGTCGAGCACGTCATCCATCCGCGCCGGCCGCAGAAAATCGAGCGTCATCGAGCGCACGACAAACGCAAAGCCTGGGATTTCCTCAAGCGCCTGCTCGAACAGCGCGTGCTGCTCGGCGCCCATCAGCCGCAGATGATTGGTGCGGCCGCGCTCCATAAAGCGCAGATAATTGGCGTGATAGACGATGCCGGAAAAATCAGTGTCCTCGTAATAAACGCGGACCTGCATGTGATGGCGGCCGTCGCGGATCTCGCCGTCGAGAATGGGTGATGTCACTTGCAGTCCCTGATCGCGCTGGAAAGCACTGGTTTTGCGCAAAATCAGCCCGGCGCGCAAGCGCAGCGGCGTTCCGCTACGCCACCGCCGGCCTCGCCGCGCCCAGCGTCACCAGCACGATTTCCGGCGGGACGCCGAGACGGAACGGCATGATGCTGCAGCCGAGGCCGCCGGAGACGACGACGTCACAGTTCATGCGGATGTGGCCATAGGCGAGCTGCTGCCCGGACGGCGAGACCGGCGACCAGCCCAGCATCCGCACCTGGCCGCCATGGGTATGCCCGGAGAGCTGCAGCGCGACCCGCGACGGAACGCGCCTGGCGATATCAGGCTCATGCGCCATCAGGATCAGCGGCGCGTCGTCGGTGACCTTCGCAAGCGTCGCGCCGAGATCGTCGACGCCGATGCGCCGCCCCGGCCGGAAGCGGCGCGCCGGCATATAGGCGAGTTGATCGCCGAGACCCGCCAGCCAGAACGGCTTGCCGTCCTTGCTGAGGCGCTTGGCGTCATTTTCGTAAACCGGAATGCCTGCGGCCTCCAGCGCGCGGCCGGCCGTCGTCGGCCCCTGCCCTTCCCGCTGCACGGCCTTGTCGTCCCACCAGTCGTGATTGCCGAGCACCGCGTGGACGCCGAGTGGCGCCTTCAATCCGCCGAGCACGGGGGCCCATTCGTCGGCCGAGATGAAGCGTGTCACCTTGCGATGCCCGGCCACGTAGTCGCCGAGCAGAACCACGATATCCGGCTTCAGCGCGTTGGTGCGTTCGACGATCGCATGGATATGGTCGAGCGACATCCAGGGATCGCAGGCGTGCAGGTCGGCTAGCGCAGCGATCTTGAGCTTGAGACCCGCCGGCCATTGCGGCGGCGAGATGTTGTACCGGGAGACGCGCAGCCGCAGGACCGGCGCACTGAATCCGTAAGCGGTGGTCGAGACGCCCAGTGCGCCCAACCCACCCATGACCTTCAGAAAATGACGGCGTGTTAACATATGACTTCAATCGTGATGCATCGCAAACATGGCGGCGGATTGAGCCCGAATTGGGGTGCGCTCGTGCAGATCGTCAGCAGATCTCCAACAAGTTCCTACCAGCGGTTCTCCCCGACCAGAGCGTCCAGCCGCGCCTTCAACTCGTCGGATGCGCGGTAGTACCAGACACCGCCTAACAGGTCGTGAAAGCGCTTGTCGGCGAGAGCCTCACGCTCGATGCGGTCGATCGTCTCCATGCTGATGACGTCCTCAAGCGGACCAGCCGCGAGCAGCGCCAGCAATGCCGGATTGGACTCGATCTTCAGGATCTCGACGATGAGATCGATCGCCTTGTCGGGATCCTCTTCCCGCATTTCGCGTTCGTAATCCATCATCACGAAGAAATTATCGTCGCGGTCGCGATCCGATTTCGAATATTGCTCGACCCAGGCGCTTGCCGGTTCTGGAATTGACATCGCCTCGCAGTCGAGCGGGTGTTTTGGTGTCCTGCGCGCGTGTTCACACGCCGATAGCTTTGGTATCGGCGATCGCCTCGATGCGGCTCTTGAACGGCTCGTCGGGTCCGAAGTGAATCCCGCCGATCAGCCAGCGCAGCCTCGCATTATGCGCCGCCTCGGATTCGATCCGGTCGATGACGGCAGCGCCATGCGCGTAGATCAGCGACAGCATGAACTTGTCATTGAGCTGCATCACCGTCGGCTTGTCGGTCTCGCCGCGCAGCACCTCGAGCGCAAGATCGAGCGCGCGGTCCGGCCATCTTCGAAGCGATCAATCGTCGCTGTCGCCGTTGCCGAACAATCCGAACTGCGCGGGATCGCGCGCCGGTTCGGCGAGGCCGAGATGGCGGAAGGCGTGCGAGGTCAGAAGCCTGCCGCGCGGCGTGCGCTGCAGGTAGCCGCACTGGATCAGGAACGGCTCGATGATGTCTTCAATGGCATCGCGCGGCTCCGACAGCGCCGCCGCCATGGTTTCGACGCCGACCGGGCCGCCGCCGTAGTTCATCGCGATCGTGGTGAGATAGCGCCGGTCCATGGCATCCAGGCCCGCGGCATCGACTTCCAGCGCGCTGAGCGCGTGGTCGGCGATGGCGCGGTCGACGGAGCTTGCGTCCGCCGCGGAGGCAAAGTCGCGCACGCGGCGGAGAAGCCTTCCTGCAATGCGCGGCGTGCCGCGGGCGCGGCGTGCGATCTCGTTGGCGCCGTCTGGCGTCATGCCGATGTTGAGCACGCGGGCGCCGCGGGTGACGATCTTCTCCAGCTCTTCCTCGGTGTAGAAATTCAGCCGCACCGGAATGCCAAAACGGTCGCGCAGCGGATTGGTCAACAACCCTGCGCGCGTCGTGGCGCCAACGAGGGTGAATTTCGCGAGATCGATCTTGACCGAGCGCGCCGCCGGCCCCTCGCCGATGATGAGGTCGAGCTGAAAATCTTCCATCGCGGGATAGAGCACTTCCTCGACCGCCGGGCTGAGCCGATGGATTTCGTCGATGAACAGCACGTCGCGCTCTTCGAGATTGGTGAGCAGCGCGGCGAGATCGCCGGCTTTTGCGATCACAGGCCCGGAAGTGGCGCGGAAACCGACGCCGAGTTCACGCGCCACGATCTGCGCCAGCGTGGTCTTGCCGAGGCCGGGCGGACCGACAAACAGCACGTGATCCAGCGCCTCGTTACGCTTGCGCGCGGCCTCGATGAAGATTGAAAGATTGGCGCGCGCCTGCGCCTGGCCGACAAATTCGGACAGCAATTGCGGCCGCAGCGCGGTGTCGCCGACATCGTCGGAACGGCGCTCGGGGGTGACGATGCGGGAGGGCGTGGTCACTCGCTGCCCCGCTTGTACTTGTTGGGCAGGAGTTCGCCGATGCTCACGACTTTCGGCACTCTGCCGTTGTCGGGGACAATGACCCGCGCGTTGGCGTCATAATCGTGGATCAGCTCGCGACAGATGCCGCAGGGCGAGACCACCGCGATCTTGCCGGGCTCACCGGGCTTGGGGTGACGCACGGCGACGATGGTTTCGATACCGCGGTCGCCGGTTTCGGTGATGGCGCGGCCGATGGCGATCGCTTCGGCGCAGACCGCGATCCGGCCGATATAGGCGTCGATGTTCACGCCGGTGACAATGCGGCCATCGCGGGTACGCATGGCGGCGCCGACCTCCTGCCAGTCGTCGCGATAGCGCAGGCTGATGGCTTCGGTGGCCGCGGCGATCAGTTCCTGGTCCTTGTTGCTCAGCATGGTGGAGAATGCATTCCTTCGTCAGTCAGTGGCCAGCCGAGGCAGTTTATTTCGACAATTCCTTCAGACCTAGCCGGATCAGTTGCGCGATTTCGGCTTTCTGTCTTTCTCGCCTCTTCGTCCAGCTCTAAGCCATTTTCGGGAGCAATGGCCGGAAAAACGACCGTTCATAGCGGATGAAGCAGCGCGTCTCTTTTGCAAACGCTACCGCCTTCTGAACGTCTGGATCGGTGCCGGCGTCCTTGCGGTACTGTTGGTAGGCTGCGAGGCTCGAAAAGCTGAACATCGCCAGGGCGACGTCGCTCGCTCCTTCGGATGGTAGAAAGTAACCGTGATGGATGCCGCCGAAGCGCGGCATAAGGTCAAGCCACATTGCACCATAAGCTTCGAAGTCGGCGAGCTTGTCCGGATTGATCTGGTAACGCAGGTAACAAGTAATCATCCTGGAGTGCTCCAGCGCTGACTTGAACGGGTTCGTCGCAAGCGGGAGAGGGAGCACTCTGCGGGCAGAGCACGGTTGGAAAAAATCAAAGATTGTTCTCTCACCTGGACAATTCCTTCAGTCCCAACCGGATCAGTTGCGCGGTCTCTGCCTTCTCTCCCGCGCTGCGCGAAGCCGCAGCGATGGCAGCCGCCGCCTGCGGCTGGCCGTAGCCGAGATTGACCAGCGCGGAGATCGCGTCGGTCACCGGGCGCGGCGCGCGCTGATCGTCGATCGCGCCGGCGAGATGCACCACGGCCGGATCGACGTTGGCGAACGCCGGCGCCTTGTCCTTCAATTCGGTGACGATGCGTTCGGCAACTTTCGGGCCGACGCCCGGCGTGCGCGTCACCGCGGCCTTGTCGCGCAGCGCGATGGCGTTGGCGAGTTCGGCTGGCGGCAGCGTCGAGAGCACGGCGAGTGCTACCTTGGCACCAACGCCCTGCACGGTCTGCAGCAGCCGAAACCATTCGCGCTCGATGTCGCTGCGGAAGCCGAACAGTTTGATCTGGTCTTCCCGCACATAGGTTTCGATCGAGAGCACCGCCGCCTCACCCGGCGAAGGCAGCGCCTGCAGCGTACGCGTCGAGCAATGCACCTGATAGCCGACGCCGCCGACGTCGAGGATCACGTAATCCTCGCCGTAGGA
>Ga0137407_10002391_pt1 | contig 12359 bp, 11 predicted proteins | sample CZOMad2_2_16fung_FD_108410 | JGI IMG/M metagenome (GOLD analysis project Ga0137407, IMG submission 108410) | Vadose zone soil fungal communities from Angelo Coast Range Reserve, California, USA - CZOMad2_2_16fungal (Illumina Assembly) | ecosystem: Environmental > Terrestrial > Soil > Vadose...
CCGGTTGCGACGCGCTCAACCGCCATGGTGCCGGCGAAGGCCGGGAAACCGGTAGGCCCGAACGAAACCTTGGGCTTCTTCATAGACTCCAGGCGAGAATCCGGATAGCGGGCCCCGGGTAGCGGTCCCAGCGGCAGCGGATCGGTTGCCAGGGTCGGAGCGCCCGTTTGGCCGAATGGCGTTACGCTCGCGGCAGAGGCCGCTTTCACGCTCACGGCCGTGGCGGCGATCGCGGCCGCGCCGCGCAACAATTTGCGCCGGTCGACCCCGGATGGGGTCGCGTCGATTTGGGGATCGGATTGTAATGGATTTGTCATGATTTCCTCCCGTATTTTTTTGTTGGGAGGGAAATCATAGCCGACAATTCGGCATAATGCAGGCAGGGTTCGATCGAGCAACCGGAAGTGGCAGGGAAGGGCGGGCAGAGCGCGTCCCGAAGCGTGGCCCTTTTGGCTGCACCTCAAAGGTTTATCATGCGTGATGGATCAAAACGCGAAGATCAACTTCCAACACAAGGAAATCAAACGCTTAAATCGCATCCCAATTGAAAATATCCGCCGAACGGTCGAGCTCGTAGAACGACGATTTCAGCGCCGGCATGCCATGCTCGGCGATGCTCTGCGGTGTCCAGCCTTCACCGCGGTGGATCGAGCGCAGGGGGCGCGACTGGCTCATCAGGAAGATCTCGTTCATCCGCACGGCAAAGATTTGCCCCGTCACGTCTTTCGCGGCGTCGCTGAGAAGGAAGGCCACGATCGGCGCGATTTTCTCCGGGCCCATCTGCTGAATTTTGGCGACGCGCGCCTTCTCCGCCTCGGTCTCGGTCGGGATCGTACCGATCAGGCGGCTCCAGGCGAACGGCGATACGCAGTTCGAGCGCACCTTGAAGCGGTTCATGTCGAGCGCGATCGATTTCGACAAGCCGACGATGCCGAGTTTGGCGGCGGCGTAATTGGCCTGGCCGAAATTGCCGACCAGGCCGGAGGTCGAGGTGAAATGGACGAACGCACCGCTCTCCTGTTCGCGGAACAGACGCGCGGCGGCGTGCGAAACGTAGAACGAGCCCATCAGATGAACCTTGATGACGGACTCGAAGGCGTCGATGCTCATGCGATGGAAGATCGCATCGCGCAAGATCCCGGCATTGTTGACCACGCCGTCGAGCTTGCCGAAACTGTCGACTGCGTTTTTGACGATCCTGCTGGCGGGAACAGCTTCCGCGACGGTCTCGAAATTCGCCACCGCCGTGCCGCCGCGCTGCTTGATTTCCTCGACCACTTCTTCGGCCGGCGAAGCGCTCGAACCCGAGCCATCGGCGGCCACGCCGGGATCGTTGACCACGACCTTGGCGCCCTCGGCGGCACACAACAGCGCAATCTCGCGCCCAATGCCGCGCCCGGCGCCTGTGACGATGATGGATTTGTCCTGGAGTGATTTGCCTTGCGCCATCGGTTGCCTCCCGTTGTTGTCATTCCGGGGCGCGCGAAGCGCGAACCCGGAATCTCGAGATTCCGGGTCTGGTCCTTCGGACCATCCCGGAATGACGAAAGTCCCTAACGTTCATTCGTAAAAATAATCGTCCCAGAGGCTGCGAACATGCCGCCGACGCCGTGACAGACCGAAATCTTCGCACCGGGAATCTGCGCCGGCGCGATGCCGCGCATTTGCCGCACGCTTTCCTGCAGCGCGTACATGCCGTACATGCCGGAATGCATGTAGCTCAGCCCGCCGCCGTTGGTATTGAGCGGCAGCTTGCCACCGGGTCTGGTGTTGCCGGCGGCGATGAATTTGCCGGTCTCCTCATGCGGCATGAAGCCGAGATCGCCAAGGCCGTAGAGCGGCAAATGCGCGAACGCATCGTAGATCATCAGATGATCGACATCCTTGTGGGTAATGCCGGCTTCCCTGAAAGCCAAGGGTCCTGCCACCTTGAAAGCGCGCGAACTGTCGAAGGTCTGCATCTGGCTGACCATTGGCGTTTCCACGCTCTCGCCGGTGCCAAGGATATAAACCGGCCTTTTCGGAAAGTCCCTGGCGCGCTCGGCCGAGGTCAGGATCAACGCGCCGCCGCCGTCGGTGACGAGGCAGCATTGCAGGATGCGGAACGGATAGGCGATCATCCGCGAATTCAGCACGTCCTCGACCGTGATCGGCGCCTTCATGGTGGCGCGCGGATTCTTCGCCGCCCATTCACGCTGCACGACCGCGACCATGGCGATCTGTTCATGGGTGATGCCGTGGGTCTTCATGTAGCGCAGCACGGGAATCGGAAACATGCTGGCCGGTGTGGACACGCCGTAGGGAAGCTCAAACTGTCCGTTCAGGCTGTCGGGACCGATCATGCGCGGGGTGCGGCCGATATTCGATTTGCCACTCTCGGCATGGGTAATCAGCACGGTCTTGCACAGCCCGGCCTCGATCGCCGCTGCGGCGTGGCGAACATGCAGCATGAACGAACAGCCGCCGACCGACGTGCCGTCGACCCAGGTTGGCGTGATGCCAAGATAATGCGCGATTTGCTGCGGCGTCTCGACCGCGGTGGCGAAACCGTCGATGTCCGACAGTTTCAGGCCGGCATCGGTGATGGCGTTCAGTGCGGCATCCGCGTGGAGCTGGATCTGCGACGTGTTCGGGATAACGCCGAGCTCGGTGGTTTCGGCGGCGCCGACGACGGCGACCTGGTTCCTGCGCATGTTGCCTAATCCTTCGCCGGGCGGAACAGGGGAAGGGTGATATTGTCGTCGAGCTTTTCGAACGTGACCTCCAGCTTCATGTCGAGTTCGAGTGCCTCCGGCGTCTGCGGACAATCGACGATATTGCTCATCATACGCGGGCCTTCTTCCAGCTCCACCACTGCGATGGCGTAGGGTGGCGTGAAGCCGGGGACCGGACGGTGATGGATCACGTAGCTGTAGAGCTTTGCCTTGCCGCTGGCCTTGAACACGCTGACCTTGCGCGAGGCGCAGGATGGGCAGAAGGGTCGCGGCGGGAAATAGACATGGGCGCAGGCGTCGCAGCGTTGCAGACGCAATTCGTTCGTTCTCGTACCGTCCCAGAAATGCTGGGTCTCCGGCGTCGGCTTCGGTCGTGCGCGCGCGGGCTCGGCCATATCGGCGATTCCTCCTTGAGCGGGTCTCCTTCGACCCGCCTGCTTTGACCTTGATGCGATATAGGACGGCCTGGCGTCAACGGTCCAGCCCGACCGGGTGCATGTCGCGTATTCCGGCACTCGCATTATTGCTTAGTCCGTGGCGCTTGTATCCCGGCAAGCGCCCGCGCTATTGTCCGTCAGAACCAAGAAATGCCGGGAGGATTTGATGCTGAGGGTGACGGGCGCGGTGGTGCTTGCGGGTTTGACCTTTGCCGCGCAGGCAGTTGCTGCGGATGCGCCGGTGGAAATCAAGATCGGCACGCTCTATGCCTCATCCGGGCGCTATGCCTCGATCTCGATGCCGGTCCACAGCGCGCTCAAGCTCTGGGCCGACCAGAAGAATACCGAGGGCGGTGTTTATGTGAAGGCGTTCGACAAGAAAATCCCAGTCAAGCTTGTCGCTTACGACGACCAGAGCAACACCGCCACAGCGTCCACCCTTTACAATCAGTTGATCACACAGGACAAGGTCGACCTCCTGGTCGCGGATTCCGGATCAGTGCTGACCGCGCCGGCGGTGGCGATCGCGCGCGACCACAAGATGTTCCTGTTCGATCAAACCGGAACCGGCGCCAGCTTCTTCTCCAAGGACAATCCCTATATCGCGTTGATGGCCGACCCGGTTTCGACTGTCTGGCCCAAGCCGGTCGCGGATTTCGTATCGCTGGATGGGCCGGGCCTCGGGATCAAGAAAGTCGCGATTCTTTACTCGACCAACGAGTTCACGGGAACCCAGGCCAACGCCTTCCGCAAGTTCGTCAAGGAGTCCGGCGCGCCGATCGAAATCGTCTACGATCAGGGCATTCCGACCGAGACCACCAACTACACGGTCATCATCAACAACATCAACAATACCCATCCGGACGCGGTGATTCATTTCGGATACGCGCCGAACGACATTGCGTTCCTGCGCAACGTCGCCGATGTCGGCGTCAAGTTCAAAATGCTGTTCTCGATCTATGCGGGGCTCGAGACCGAGCTTCTTGAAAAGAACGTCGGCGCCAAAGGTCTCGAGCACGTCTTCACATACGTGCCGCCCTCGGAGGTGGAATATCCGGTCAATTTCGGCATGAACATCAAGGAATATAAGGCGGCGTGGGAAAAGAAATATCCTGACGGCAAGATCGAATTCGGCTTCAACGCCGTGGCCGGCTACACAACCGGCCTGATCATCGAGAAGACATTGTCGGTTGCGGGCACCCTCGATCAGCTCGAACTGCGCCGTGCCGTGTTCAGCCTGTCGGGAAAACTCAAGACGCTTGACGGCACTTTCGAGCTTGACGAAATGGGCGGTCAGATCGGCGAGTTGACCCCGCTCGGCCAACTGACGCTCGACGATCACGGCCACATCAAGTTTATCTCGATCTATCCGCACGAGACCGCCACCGGCAAGCCGGTCTATCCGCGTCCATGAGCGAGACGCCGATCGGAAACCGGACGCCGGGAGCGAAGCGCCGATGCTGACTTATGCGCTCGTCGCCGGCGTCCTGTTCGGTCTTTATTTCAGCCTGGTCGGGATTGGCCTCAATCTCGTGTTCGGCGTCATGCGCATCGTCAATCTGGCGCATGGTGACTTCCTGATGCTCGGCGCATTTGTCGCGTTCGGCGTCGTAACGCTTGCGGCGATTGACCCCCTGTTCGCGGTGCCGCTGGCGTTCGTGATCTTCCTGATGGTCGGCGTGCTCTTGTACTGGATATTGGTGCCGCGGTTGCAGGGGTCGGCCAATCCGGAAATGCTCTCGATCATCCTGTTCTTCGGGCTGTCGCAGGTGATCGAGGCCGTGACGACGATTTTCTTTGGCACCAGCGAACGCTCCATTCAAAGCCGCGCGCTCGGCACAGTGTTTTCCACGATCAAGGTCAAGCTGTTTGGCGGCAAGCCGGATGGCGGCGGGCCGGTCCAGATCTTCGGCCAGGGCTTTCCTGAATCCTGGGTGATCGCGGCGATCACCAGCCTGATCGCGATCGCGCTGGTCTACGCTTATTTGTACCGTACCCGGTTGGGGACATTGACCCGCGCCGTGATGTCGCGCCGCGACGAGGCCTTTGCAACTGGCATCGACGTCGATCGCGTCTCGGCCGCGGCGTTCGGCATTGGGCTGGGGCTTGCGGCGGTTGCCGGTATCTTCGCCCCCTTCATGTTCGGATCGGTGACGCCAGCCTTCGGCGCCGATGCGACGGTGACATCCTTTGCCATTGTGGTGTTGGGATCGCTCGGCAACCCTCTCGGCACCGCGCTCGGCGGCGTGGTTTATGGCGTCTGCTACATGCTGGTGCAGACCTATCTCAGTTCATGGGCGGATCTATTGCCCTATGTGCTCCTGATTTTCATTCTGCTGCTTCGTCCGAGCGGCCTCCTCGGAAGGCGGGTGCGCGTTGCCTAGCGCCCTCAAGCATACGCTGTTCATCGTCCTGCCACTGCTCGCCATTTTCGCGGTGTTGCCGGGCGTCTACCAGAACCATTTGCTGCTGTTCAATTTCGTGATCTTTCTGATCCTCGCCCAGGGTGTGAACATCATCTATGGTTTTACCGGCTATCTGCCGTTCGGCTATGTCGGATTCTTCGGCGCCGGTGCTTACGGATTTGCGATCCTGGTGATGCACTTTCAGGCGTCGGCGGCGGCCGCGGTGCTCGTTGCAGGTTTGGTCGGGGTCGCGCTCGGACTGTTGCTGACGCCGCTGCTGCGGCTTTCCGGCGCCTATTTCGCCATCGCCAATCTCGCAGCCTCGCTCGCGGTGCTTCATTTCGTCGCCAATCCGGCATTGGAAAACATCACGCGCGGGCCTTACGGCGTCTCGCTCACAGGCACGTTCAATCCGACGCTAGCCTATTCGGCCGCGCTGATCGTGCTGGCGCTGACGCTCGGCGCCGTCGTATTCCTGAAGAACTCGCGCTTTGGCCTTGCCTTACAGGCGGTACGCGAAGATGCCGTCAGCGCCTCGATGGCAGGCGTCAATGTCGTGCGCATGCGCGTGATCGCGTGGCTCGCCTCCGCACTGGTGGCGGGCCTCGCCGGCGGCGTCTATGCCTGGTACGTTTCGGTGTTCTATCCGGACAATGTGTTCAGCGGTGAGTTCAGCATCTTCGCCATCGTGTTTGCGCTGTTCGGCGGCGTTGCCTCGATCTCGGGTCCGATCGTCGGCGTCGTCATCCTCTACGGCATCTACAATCTGATCGGATTCACTACGCCGCAATATTTCCAGCTGATCTACGGATTGCTGATCATGGGGCTCGTGCTGTTTCTCCCCGCAGGGCTGGTGTCGCTCGCAACCCGCAGGGGCTGGCATGTCCCCTGATACCGTGCCCATTCTCAACGTCGCCAAACTGACAAAACGCTTCGGCGGCTTTTACGCGCTCGACGGGTTGAGTTTTCATGTCGCCTCCGGCGAAATACTGGGATTGGTGGGCCCTAACGGCTCCGGCAAGACCACTGCGATCAACGTGATCTCCGGTCTCTATGCGCCTGACGGAGGTGAGGTCGTACTGGATGGTAGCTCGATCGGCGGGGTGGCGTCGCACAGGCTGGTTCATCGCGGCATCAACCGCACCTTCCAAATTCCCAAGCCCTTCTTGTCGTTGACGGTACGGCAGAATATCGAGGTCGCGCTGGCCTATGGACGGGCCGCGGTGGCGCCGCCCACCATGGCCGAGCTGCTTGAGGAATACCGGCTGGCTGAAGTGGTTGACCGGCCGGCGGCGGATCTCAACAACGCGCAACAAAAGATGCTCGACCTCGTGCGCGCGCTCGCGACGCGTCCGCGGCTCTTGCTGCTCGATGAACTCGCCGCCGGCCTCAATCCGGCAGAACTCGACTGGATCGCCGAGCGCATCAAGGCGTTGGCGCGGAGTGGAATGGCGATCATCGTGGTCGAGCATCTCATGGGCTTCATCGAGCACATCACCGATCGCGTGATTGTCATGAACGCCGGCAAGGAAATCTTCGAAGGCAAGCTCGCGGTCGCGGTCCAGGTTCCGCAGGTCATCGAGGTGTTTTTGGGAGGCGAGCATGCCGCCTGAAGCAGCGCCACTCCTGAAAGCGCATGGCGTCGATGCCGGCTATGGCAGCATGCAGGTGCTGTGGGGTGTCGATCTCGATGTCCGCGCCGGCGAAACCGTGCTGCTGTTAGGGGCCAATGGCGCCGGCAAGACGACCTTTCTCAAATCGCTCGTCGGCCTGGTCGAGGCGCGGCATGGCAGCATCAATCTTGGCGGCGAAGACGTGACCCGCATGCGCTCAAGCGAGCGCATGCGGCTCGGCATGACCTACATGTCGGAACTTGCGGTATTTCCAGATCTGTCGATCGAGGAAAACATCCGGATTGGCGCGCAGGCGCTGGGACCTGCCGATTCCAGCGCCCGCGCCGAGGAACTCTATGGCGTATTCCCGGCGCTGCGCGAAAAACGCCGTGCGCCGGCGTCAAGTCTTTCCGGTGGCCAACGCAAAATGCTTGGCATCGCCAAGGCGTTGGCCGCCGAGCCTCGTCTTTTGGTGATGGATGAACCCTCGGCCGGACTATCGCCGCTTTTCGTCAAGGAAGTCATTCGAATCCTGAGCGATCTGCGCGGACGGGGACTTGCGCTATTGATCGCCGAGCAGAATATCGGTTTCCTCGAAGTCGCCACGCGCGTGTTCGTGCTGGAAGGCGGACGTATCCGCTTCTCCGGCACGGTTGCGGAAATGACTGACAACGAGGCATTGCGGCGCGCTTATTTCGGATTGAAATGATGCGAACGATCAGGATCGGATCAGGTGCGGGCTATTCGGGCGATCGCATCGAGCCCGCGGTCGAACTCGCCGAAAAGGGTGACATCCAGTACCTGGTGTTCGAATGCCTGGGCGAGCGCACCGTCGCGCTCGCCCAGCAGGCGCGCATGAAAGACCCGGAAAGCGGTTTCGATCCGCTGCTCGAGGAGCGGATGCGCGCGGTGCTGCCACTTTGTGCCGCCAAGGGCATCAAGATCGTCGCCAATATGGGCGCGGCCAATCCGCTCGCCGCGGCCCGCAAGACCGCCGATATTGCCGGATCGCTCGGACTTTCGTCGCTGAAGATTGCGGCCATCATTGGCGACGACGTGCTCGATGCCTGCAAGGAGCGCGACCTTCCGATCATGGAATTCGACGGCACGATCAAGCAGCTCGGCAACCGGCTGTTGTCGGCCAACGCCTATCTCGGCGCCGAGCCGATCGCTGCGGCACTTAGCGGCGGCGCCGATATCGTGATCACCGGGCGTGCCTCCGATCCTGCGCTGTTTCTGGCGCCGATGGTTCACGCCTTCGGCTGGGCGTTGGATGACTGGAATCTGTTAGGGCAGGGCACGGTCGCCGGCCACCTGCTCGAATGCGCTGGCCAGATCACGGGCGGTTACTTCGCCGATCCCGGCTTTAAAGATATTTCTGATCTGGCGCGGCTCGGCTTTCCCATCGGCGAAGTCGGCGAGGACGGCAGCCTCGTCATCACCAAGGTCGCGGGCTCCGGCGGCGCGGTGACCGCCCAAACCTGCAAGGAACAACTGCTCTACGAGGTGCACGATCCCACCCGATATCTTCAGCCCGACGTCACGGCGGATTTCTCGCAAGTGAAGGTCGAGGAGGTCGGGAAAGACCGCGTGCGCGTCAGCGGCGGACGCGGCAGCCAGCGCACCGGCACGCTCAAGGTTTCGGTCGGCTATGTCGACAGTTTTATTGGCGAGGGACAGATTTCCTATGCGGGACCGGGTGCGGTGGCGCGCGGGCGGCTGGCGCTCGACATCGTTCGTGAGCGGCTGAAACTCACGGGCGTAGCCGCCAGCGAATTGCGGTTCGAGTTGATCGGCGTCGATTCTCTGCACGGCGCCCAAGTTTCCAATCACGCCAACGAGCCTTATGAAGTGCGCGTCCGCGTCGCGGGCCGTACCGAAAATTGGCGCGAGGCGGTCAGGATCGGAAATGAGGTCGAAACGCTCTATACCAACGGTCCGGCCGCCGGCGGCGGCGCGTTCAAATCGGCGCGCGATGTCATCGCCGTTGCCTCCGTCTTGCTGCCGCGCGAACTGGCGAAGCCGCAGGTCCGTTTTGTCGGGGGCGAGTTGCGATGAAGCTGCGCGAGATCGCCCATTCCCGGACCGGCGACAAGGGCAACACCTCCAATATCTCCGTGATCGCCTATGACGAGACGCACTATCCGCTGTTACTCGCGCAGGTCACGAGCGCGCGGGTGAAGGCGCATTTTGCCGGTGTTGTCGAAGGCGAGGTTGTCCGCTATGAGCTGCCCAACATTTGCGCGCTGAACTTCGTCATGAGCCAGGCGCTGGGCGGTGGGGTGACGCGGTCACTTGCGCTTGACGCGCATGGCAAATCGCTGAGCTCGGCGTTGCTCGATCTGGAGATTGAAGCCGTTCCGGACAACAAATAGCCGATCGACGAGGCGAAAAAACCATGCCGAATATTCCGACACTTGTGCAACTGGCCGACGATCTCGAAAAGGGCCGCACCAATTCACGGAAGCTCGTCGACGAGTGTCTTGCGGCAATCGCCGACAAATCAGGCGAGGGTGGACGGGCCTTCGTTCATGTTGACGTCGAAGCCGCGATTGAAGCGGCGAAAGCGATGGACCGGCTCCGTGACGTCAAGGCCGCGCCGTCGCCCTATGCGGGCATTCCGGTCTCGATCAAGGACCTGTTCGACATCAAGGGGCAGGTGACCCGCGCCGGCTCGCGAGCGCTGGAGGATTCCGCGCCCGCGGAAGCCGATGCGCCCGTGGTGGCAAGGCTGCGCCGGGCCGGCTTCATCGTGATCGGCCGGACCAACATGACCGAATTCGCTTTTTCCGGGATCGGCATCAACCCGCATTACGGCACGCCAAAAAGCACCTGGCAGCGCCATGTCGGCCACGTTCCCGGCGGATCGTCCTCAGGCGCGGCCGTGTCGGTCGCTGACGGCATGGCGTATGGCGCGCTCGGCACGGACACCGGCGGATCGTGCCGGATTCCGGCCGCCTATAACGGCATCGTCGGCTTCAAGCCGACGCAGCGGCGCGTGCCGCTCGAGGGTGGCGTGCCGCTGTCGTTCACGCTCGACAGTTTTGGGCCTCTCGCGCGCACGGCTCAGTGTTGCGCGGTGCTCGACGCCGTGCTGGCGGGTGAGCCGGTGCGGCCGCTGCAGCCGCGCCCGATCAAGGGCATGCGCCTGGCGGTGCCGACCACGGTCGCGCTCGACGAACTCGAAGACGAGGTGGCGCGGGCCTTCGAAAGGGCGCTGGCAACGCTTTCGCGTCAGGGTGCCCTGATCGAGCGGATTGAGGTGCCGGAATTCCTTGATGTCGGAGTGATGAACACCAAAGGCGGCTTTGCCGCGGTGGAAAGCTATGCCTGGCACCGCTATTTGATCGCGAGCCACGGCGACGTCTACGATCCTCGCGTCTCTTTGCGGATCCTGCGCGGTGAAGCCATCAGCGCTGCGGACTATATCGATCTATTCCAGATGCGAAAGTCGCTGATCGCGCGCGCCACGGCTCGTCTCGCGCCCTATGACGCGTTTGCGATGCCGACCACCGCGATTACGCCGCCGCGCATCGCCGATCTCGCCGACGACCAGGCGTTTACGAAAGCGAACCTGTTGTCGCTGCGCAACTGCACGCTGATCAACATGATTGATGGCTGTGCCATCTCGCTGCCCTGCCATCGCGAGGGCGATGTGCCGGTCGGGTTGATGCTGGCGGGATCCGGCGGATCGGATCGCCGGATTTTCGAATTGGCGGCAGCCATGGAGGACGCGATCCGTGTTTGATCTGACATTCACCATCGACGCCCAGGGCACGACAACTCCATTGACGCTGCCGATCGATCAGGCCGTGATTGCGGGATGGACCGGCCGCGATCCGGTGGCGCGCGACAAGCATATCGCCGAACTCGAAGCGATCGGCATCGCGCGTCCGGCGACGACCCCGATCTATTATCGCGTCTCGGCGCGGCGGCTGACGACGGAAGATTCTATCGAGGTTTGCGGCGGCGATTCCAGCGGCGAGGTCGAATTCGTGCTGATCGGCTGGCAGGGACGCATCTTCGTCGGCCTGGGCTCCGATCACACCGACCGCAAGGTCGAGACCTACAGCGTCACCGTGTCGAAGCAGATGTGCGACAAGGTGATGGCGTCCGTATTGTGGGAGCTCGAAGACGTCATCGGTCACTGGGACCAAATGATCCTGCGTTCGTTTGCGTGGATCGGCGGCAAGCGCGAGCTGTACCAGGAGGGCACGCTGGATGCCATGCTGTCGGTTTCCGAACTGATCGCGCGGGGCTTCGAAGGTGGAAAATTGCCGGATGGCTGCGCCATGTTCGGCGGCACCTTCGCGGCAAAGGGCGGAATCCGGCCCGCCAGCCGCTTTGAGTTCGAACTTGAGGACCCCGTTCTCAAGCGCAGCATCCATCATGCTTATGACGTGATCGAGATGCCGGTGCGGGGATAGCGGCTCTCTCGTCATTGCGAGCGCCGACATGGTGGGTGTCCACCGTGCTATCGGCAAAGCATTTCTTGCTCAGGTTGTTTGAACACAACCGGCTCTCGGGCCTGACAAATGAATGGCAGGTGGGAACCATTCCCCGGTTCTCGGCGTTCTGGTCAGGTTTTGGGGACCTGATTCCCTCCTATAACAGGCCGCTGCTGTGCCAGTGCAGATCCAGTGTGGTTCCTGGATGGCGCCGGAACGGTGGCCGCAACGCCTCAGTGCCTGTGCGCGGCGTCCCCGGACCGGGCACCGCGCAGGCTCCCCCGCATGCGCGGGTCGAGTTGGCTGAGGCCCGTCGAGGTTGAGCGTGATTGTCCGTTCCAAATTGCCGGAGGAAACTCAATGATAAGCGAACGAAAGATACGACCGCCCGCATATCGTGCCGCGCTCTCTCGAGCGCGCGGAGCTTTGGCCGGAGTTGCGGCGCTCTGCGCGCTGGCGACGAGCCCGGTTGCCCGGGCCAGCGGTCCAACGCTGGTGACGGCCGCCGACGGCACGTTTCAGGGTGCGTTGAATTCGACCCGCACCATGCGCCAGTTTCTTGGTATTCGGTACGCCGCCCCTCCGGTCGGCGCCCTGCGCTGGCGGCCGCCGCAGGCTGCCCAAAGCCCGTCGGGGACCGTCGATGCGACCCGGTTCGGCGGCCACTGTGCCCAACCGCTGACGCAATTCGGCAACGGCACCTTGAACGAGGATTGCCTGTTCCTCAACGTATTCGCGCCCA
>Ga0137407_10002394_pt1 | contig 12345 bp, 11 predicted proteins | sample CZOMad2_2_16fung_FD_108410 | JGI IMG/M metagenome (GOLD analysis project Ga0137407, IMG submission 108410) | Vadose zone soil fungal communities from Angelo Coast Range Reserve, California, USA - CZOMad2_2_16fungal (Illumina Assembly) | ecosystem: Environmental > Terrestrial > Soil > Vadose...
GAAGGCCACCGAAAACCCCACGTAGCCGGTGTAGAGCATCGGCGGATGGATCGCCAGCGCGAAATCCTGCAGGACGGGATTCAAATCGGCGCCGTCCGACGCGGCGGGTATCAAGCGCAGAAAGGGATTCGAGGTCCACAACGTGAACAACATGAAACCGCCGCTGATGAGACCCATCACCCCCAGCACGCGGCTGGAAAAACTCGAGGGCAGCTGGCGGCTGAACGCAGCGACCGCCACACTCCAAACGGACAGAATCAAAATCCACAGCAGCAGCGAGCCCTCATGCGCGCCCCACAGGGCCGCCACCTTGTAGAAGAGCGGCAGCTCCGAGTTCGAGTTGCGCGCCACATACAGGACGGAGAAATCGTTATTGACGAAGGAATACACCAGGCAGGCAAATGCCATGATGACGAACACGAATTGTCCGGTCACCGCAGGACGCGCCACGGCCATCCATACGGGTCTGCCGGCCCAAGCTCCCGCGAGACCGAAGAACGCCTGCGACAGGCTCAGCACGAATGCCAGGATGAGCGAAAAAACCCCTAATTCCGGTGCCATTGCGCGATACTCCCGCCGCCTAGGTGGTCGGCCCACCGGCGGGCGCACCGTTGGCGGCCGGCGCGCCGCCGGCCGGAGTTTGCGGAGCCTTGTTTTTCAGCGAAGCGGCTACTTCGGGCGGCATGTATTTCTCATCATGTTTGGCGAGTACCTCGTCGGCGACGAAGGCGCCGTTCGCATTCATCGTGCCGTGCGCGATGATACCCTGCCCTTCACGGAACAGATCCGGCAGCACGCCGGTATATTCCACGGGTACCTGGTGTGCGAAGTCGGTCAACACGAATCGAACTTCCAGATCGCCCGGCTTGCGTGCAACGCTCCCCTTCACGACCATGCCGCCAATGCGAAAGCGCTTCGTCAGCGGTGCCTTACCCCCGACGACCTGGCTGGGGTCGTAATAAAACATGATGTTCTCGCGCGAGGCCATGACCGCCAGCGACACCGAGGCGGCGACGCCGCCCAGAATACCGAGTACGACGAACAGACGTTTGCGCCGCGGAGTCATGATCCCACCCCTGCCGCCCCTGCCGCCATATCCAAGGCACGCGCAGCCCGCAGGCGCGCCGCAGCATGATAGCGGCGTGCGGCCCACAGATTCCACGCGAGAACCAAGCACGCAAACACGAAGCACGGCCACACGTAGCGCGCGTATCCGCCCATGGACCAGAACCCATTGCTCACGATTCGATCGCCTCCCGCACCCACTTGGCCTGCCGCTCTCGATTGAGGACTTCACCTTGCAAGCGCATGAATAACACTCCGCCGAAGAACAACATGAACCCGAGCAGCATCGATAGCAAGGGCCACAGCATGCTGCCCGGCATCGAGGGTTTGCCCAGCTTGGCGACCGTGGCGCCCTGATGGAGTGAGTTCCACCATTGGACCGAATAGTGAATGATGGGCACGTTCACCGCCCCGACTATCCCCAAGAGCGCGGCGGCCCTATCGCCCCGGGCCGGGTCCTCGAACGCCGGCCGCAGGGACATCACGCCGACATAGAGAAACAAGAGGATCAGTTCAGAGGTAAGCCGCGGATCCCACGCCCAGTAAGTGCCCCACATCGGCCGGCCCCAGAGCGAACCGGTAACCAACGCCAGCAAAGTGAAGGAGGCGCCTATGGGCGCCGACGCGGCCGCCACGGCATGGCCCATCTTGATGCGCCAGATGAGCGCGATCGCCCCCGCAATGGCCATGCTGGTGTATGAGAAGAGAGACATCCACGCGCTCGGCGCATGAACGTAAATGATGCGAAACGCATCGCCTTGCTGATAGTCGGGGGGCGCAAACACCAATCCGGCCACGAGCCCATAGCCGATGGTGATCGCCGCCGTCCCCAAGAACCACGGGGCAAGGGCGGCCGCGGCGCCATAGACATACGGCGGAGACGCGAGCTTGTAAAACCAGGTCCACATGGTCGAATTCAATTCCTCATTCGAGCGAAATGCGCAACGCCGCAGTTGCAGCAAACGGCGCCAGCGTACAAGTGAACACGCACAGCGCCGCCAAAAAATACAAGGCTCCCGTCGGGCTCACGCCTGACAGGGCTCTATCCGTTGCGCCGGCGCCGAAGATCAACAACGGCATCGCGAGCGGCAGCACGATCAAGGACAAGAGCACATTGCCGCGCCGCAGCCCGACCGTGAGTCCCGCACCGATGGCGCCCAGCCAACTCAACGTGAAGGTGCCCAGCGACAAGCTCGCCATCATCGTCGCAAATGCACTGCCTGGAATCCCTAAGGCGGTACCAACGACCGGCGATACTAGAACCAGCGCCGCGCCCGTGACCAGCCAATGCGCAAAGGTTTTAGCAACCACGATGACCGTCAGTTCCTGCCCGGACAGCGCCAACTGTTCCAAAGTGCCGTCATCCGCATCGCTCTTGAACAGCGCATCCAGCGACAGCAGAGACGATAACAGCGCGGCCACCCAAAGCACACCCGGCGCCATGTCTCGCAGCAACGACAACTGCAGACTCAAGCCCAAGGGAAACAATGTAGTTACGATCAAAAAGAACACCAAAGGTTGCAACAATTGATCAGGACGCCGGAAACTGAGACACAATTCACGATGCACGACCAGAATCATGGCCTCCCAAACACCGACGTTCATGCGGTGAGTTCCAAGCGGTGCACATTACAGTCCAGTTTCAGGTCGTGATGCGCGACGACCAGCGCCGATCCGCCCCGTTCCACATGGGATTGCAGCAGGTTCCGGAGCAAATCGGTGCCCGCCGAGTCCAGATTGGTGAACGGCTCATCCAGCAACCACAAGGAGGCTCTCATCGCCAGAACCCGTGCCATGGCGACGCGGCGGCGTTGCCCTGCCGATAACACCCGCGCGGGCAGACCGGCGCAAGCCGCGACCCCGGTCTGCTCCAGACTGGCGCGCAACTCCTCCGCCGTGACCCGGCGTTTCAGCCTGACGGCGAAATGCAAATTCTCCAGTGCGGTCAGATCGGCCTTGAGGGCCGGCTCGTGCGAGGCGTAGGCCAGGGCGGCCTGATATTCGGTCCGCACACTCGCAATTGACTTCCCGAGCCACGACACCAGTCCCTGCTCCGGCCGCAGTATGCCGCAAACGACGCGCAGCAAGGTGGTTTTGCCGGTGCCGTTGGGACCTGAAACGTGCACCAGCTGCCCGCGCTGAAGCGTGAGGCTCACGCCCTTGAGTACATGACGATCACCGCGCCAGACGTGGACCTTTTCGACGACGAGACCATCTGCTGCCGTATTCATGAGGCGGCGAGCTTAACTAAATCAAAGAGTTGAAGCTACCGTCACGGGGGCGGCCGATCACTCGATATTCTCGGTTCCGACGCGCCGGCTGCTGCGCATAGCCAAACCCTATCGCCATCATTCAAACATTCAATTGGGAACGATGCGCTCAATCGCGCACTCTGCCCACTCGCGCAGCCACTGTTGGGAGGGATGTATGAACAAATCAGACCGGGTACGCCCGTCCTGCCGGACAGTACTGATTTGCCTGGCGATCACCGCGCGCGGTGCGCTCAGCGTGGCCGCGGAGCCTGCAACCGCGCCGCATGGCGCGATGCCGATGCAAGAGCAGCAGCAGCGCTTGGATAAGCTGATCACCAGCGCCAGCACGCCCCCGCCGGGCATCGATCCGACCGCCTGGACGACTATTTATATACCCGCGGGCAATGAATTGACGGCGGACCGCATCGCGCTCGGCCGCAAGCTGTATTTCGATACCCGCCTGTCGAAGGACGGTACGGTGGCGTGCGCCACCTGCCACGACGTGAGCCGGGGCTTCACCGACCACCGCAGCGTATCGGAAGGCATCGGCGATCATCTGGGCAAACGCAGTGCGCCGACGACGATGAACGCGGTACTGATGCAAAGCATGTTCTGGGACGGGCGTGCGCCGTCTCCGGAGGAGCAGGCCAAGCTGCCGATTCTCAACCCCATCGAGATGGGCCATCCGGATGCCGCCGGCGCCATGGCTGCCATCAAAACCGACCCGGCCTACCAGGGCCTGTTTCAGAAGGCGTACGGCCGCGCCCCGAACTATGACGATCTCGGCCGCGCCATCGCCAGCTTCGAGCGGACATTGATCTTTCTGAACGCGCCGTTCGACCGCTTCGCCGGCGGCGACGTCAAGGCGCTGTCGGCCCCCGCACAGCGCGGCCTCGCGCTGTTCAACGGCAAGGCGCGCTGTGTCAGCTGCCACATGATCAATTCCTCCAATCCGGTCGGTACCGACAATCTTTTCCACAATATCGGCGTGTCGGCGCGCAAGCAGAATTTCGAGGCGCTGGCCGGCCAGGCCCTGGGTGCACTGAAGGACGGCAACGATACCGCGGCGCTGGACAAACTGGCGATTCAAACCGATATGTCGGAACTCGGGCGATTCCTGGTCACCAAGAAACGCGGCGACATCGGCGCCTTCAAGACCGCGCAGCTGCGCAATGTGGGACTCACCGCGCCCTATATGCATGACGGCACCCTGCATACGTTGTGGGACGTGATGGACCACTACAACAAGGGCGGCGAGACGAATGCCTACCTGGACGGGGGCATCGAACCCCTGAACTTGAGCGAGAATGAGATCGACGATGTGGTGGCCTTTCTATTTGCTCTCACCGACACCCGGTTCACCGCACAGAACGATGCGGCATTCCGCGAGCAGCAGGCCCTGGCCGCCAAGAGCCGGCCGTTTCGCGACAACGCGCTGGCGCATCGGGATGTGTTGCCCTTCGAGCAGCGGGTGATGGGTACGGCGGGCCTGAAGTAATACGGAGCTACACCATGAACGACAACGTGAAAATACCCCACATCAAGAGCGTCGAAACGCGGCACCTGGAAGAACGCGAGGCTCTATTCCGGGGTCTGCACAACCTCGACCGGCGTAGCTTTCTCAAGGTATCCACCGGCGCCGCCGCGGCGGCGATAGCCGCGGGAGCAGCCAATCACTTCCACAGTTTCCTGCCGGTCAATGTGGCTTATGCCGCCGGCGAGAGCGCCGCGACACCGGGCTTCACATTCGCCTATATCTCGGATTCGCACCTGTACGTGAAGAAGACCAACGAGCGTTTCGTGCGACAGCTGTTGCGCGCGGTCGACGACGTCAACAGGCTCGATCCGCAGCCCGACTTCGTGCTGTACGGCGGCGACCTGGCTCAGCTTGGGCGCAAGGAAGAACTCGATTTGGGCGCACAGATCCTCAAGAGCCTGAAGGCGCCGGTGCACATGATGGTCGGCGAACACGACTGGTACTTCGACATGGGACACCGCTGGAATGAACTGTTCGGCGCGCAAACCTACAGCTTCGACCACAAGGGTGTGCATTTCGTCGTGCTGATGAGCGTGCAGGAAAAGGACTTCTGGAGCGCGCGCGGCATGAGCCCGGCAGAGCGCATGCACACGGTGGCCGGCCTGGACAACGCCGTGCAAAGCGCGTTCGAGGTCGGAGCGCCCCAACGCGAGTGGTTGAAGAAGGATCTGGAGAAGGTCTCGACATCGACGCCGGTGATCGTGTTCTCGCATTCGCCGCTCTATAAGCTGTACCGTCCTTGGAATTTCTGGACGGATGATGCGGAGGACGTGCAGGCACTGTTGCAGCGTTTCGATCGCGTCACGGTGCTGCACGGCCATACCCATCAGGTGCTGACCAATCGAATCGGCAACATCCAGTTCCACGGCATGCTGTCGACCGCCTGGCCCTGGCCCTACGCCCCCCAGGGCTTGCCGGCGCTGACCGTGCAGATGAACCGGCCGAACCCCTTCGACCCGAACGACGGACTCGGCGATGGTTCGGTCGCGGTGCACCCGGACGGTCTCGTCGACAAGCTTTACAACCTGTGGAACCGCAACCCCATGCAGGTGAAAGCCAGCTATCTGAGCAGCGGCGGCAAGAGCGATGTTCCCGTCGCGCCGACTCTCGCCAGTTATTGATCGGAATCGACCGGAGCTATGCCATGAATAATCCCCGCTTCCTAGCACTGATCCTGCTGGCGTCGGCGCTGGCCGCCAAAGCCGACAGCCAGAGCCCGCCTCAGCAGTCGCCGGCGACGCCGGCAGCCGCCGGCAGCAAACAGGTCAAGCTGTGCGACAACAAGACCACGGTGCAGGTCCCGAACGACACGCCCAAGACCCGGGCGGAGGGCCAGAAGATTTCCGATGCGCTGATGGCGCAATGGAAGGCGAGCAATCCGAACAGCAGCTGGGTTCAAGGAGAGGTGGAAGCCCACCAAGTGGTGGTTCCGGCGGACAATTCCAAACTGGTCGGTACCGGCCAATCCGCCACCTACGGGACTGTGACCCAGCAGGACGTGCAGGTGTGGAAGAACGAGACCTATAAAACGGCGGTGTACGGTTCTAAAGTGTTCCACAGCGGCGACGAACTGGGCAGCGAGATCGCCGTGTCCTGCGACATGTGCCATCCACGAGCGTCCAATACGCATCCCGAGTCCTACCCCAAGTTCCAGCCGCAGCTGGGCCGCGTGGCATTGCTGCGCGATATGATCAACTGGTGCATCGAGCATCCGGTGCGCGGCAAGGTATTGGCGCCGGACGATCCGAAGATGCGCGCGCTGGAGGCCTACATCCTTGCGCAGCGCAAGGGCGTGCCCTTGGACTACGGCAAGCGCTGATCGGGGCTACAGGCGCTTCCCACGGCTGCACGCGCCGATCGCGCCTGCAGCCGCGGATCGCGGTTAAAAGGCGCGTGGGTTTGCAAAAGCGCGTGTTTCCGCCACGACGGCGTGCGTGCCGCTCGGCGGATTGCTTCTGACCAACTCGCCGAGCAGCCCGAGGTCATGCCCTTTCGGATAGCCTCGGCGCCACACCAAGCCGATACGCCGGCTGGCGTTGGGGGATTGCAATGGCCGCACGACGAATGGGGGCTCGGGACCCTGCGGCGAACGTGCCGCCAGCGCCGGCAACAGGGTGCAGCCAAACCCTGCGGCGACCAGTTGGCAGATCGTCTCGAGGCTCGCGGCGCGGAAATCGTCGATGCCCTCCTCCTCCGCCGCGACGCGCCCGCACGCAGCCAGCGCCTGACCGCGCAGGCAGTGGCCATCGGCCAACAGCAGCATGGGTTCGTGGCGGATATCGGCTTCGGTGACGGTTCTCAACTGCGCCAGGGGATGTCGCGCAGGACAGGCAAACCAGAACGGCTCATCGAACAGCGGCAATTCCTCGAAGTCCTCACCATCCAGCGGCAGCGCCAGCAGTGCGGCATCGATGTGATAGTTCCGAAGCCGCTCCAACAGGTGCTGGGTGAGATCCTCATGGACCACCAATTGCAAGCCGGCGTAGCGGCTTTTGGTGAGAGGGAGCAGCCAGGGCAGAAAATACGGCGCGAGCGACGGAATGACACCCAGATTGAGGGGTCCGGTCAGCGGTCCGAGCGGCTTGCGCGTCGAGGACAGCAGCGCATCGACCTGCGTCACGATCTGGCGCGCCTTTTCAACTACGTCATGCCCGATCGCGGTCAGCACGAATGATTTTGCGTTGCGCTCGATCAGCGTGACGCCGAGATACTCCTCCAGTTTCCTGATCTGAGTACTCAACGTCGGTTGCGATACGTGACAATCTTCCGCAGCGCGCCCGAAATGCGCGCGATTCGCCAGAGCCACCAAATAGCGTAATTCCCGTAACGTCATGGTCGCTCGCCTGTCGCTTCTTGCTTCTCGCCCGTGGCTTCTTGCTTCCCGGCCATCATCCGATCGCCGCACAACTCCCGCGGGATTAATACCCGATAACCCGGGAGAATCCAATTGATTGTTTCTGCACCATCGATAGCCCATGTCTATATCGAATCACGGTGCGGCAGCCCCGCCTGTGCCGATACGGAACGGTCGACCATGGCAGTCATGCCTTACATATATTCAATTAATTCAAATAGTTATAGCCATTTATTCATAGCTTTATTTACACGAAAGCGATCCTTCAAAAGTGTGCCGCCCATGATTCGCACCCCAGGCTAAACTGTTTCACGCGACCCCGGTACTCACGATGGCATACTGCGCCTATTCGCCGGGCGTCCCAGCCATCGCTTACGAGAGTCGCAATTTGTCCGCCATACCATTTGCAGTTCCCCCGAGCCTCGAGAAACTGCCTCTGGTTGCTCTGTATGTGACCGATCGCTGCAATTCGCGATGCGTTACCTGCGACTACTGGCGTCATGGCAAGGACGACATGGACCTCGCGGCGGTGACGCGCCTGCTGCCCAGTTTTGCGCAACTACGTACTCAGGTGGTGCTCCTGTCGGGCGGCGAGCCGCTTCTCAACCCCGACTGGGCGGCGATCGCTCAGATGTTGCGCGAGAACGGCCTCAAGGTGTGGTTGCTGACGTCGGGCCTGGCGCTCGCCAAACACGCTCCTCGCGCCGCTCCGCTGTTCGACGCCATCACCGTGTCGCTGGACGGAACCGACCCTGAGACCTATGCGGCGATTCGCGGCTTGGACGCGTTCCACAAGGTGTGCGAAGGCATTCAGGCCGCCGCCGCCCAGGGAGCGCGGCCCGGTATCCGAGTTACCTTGCAGCGTGCCAACTATCGGCAGCTGCCGGCATTCGTCGATCTGGCGAGAGAACTTGGCGCCCGCCAGGTTTCCTTTCTGGCTGTGGACGTCGCCAACCCGCATGCATTCGGCCGTACGGATGATTTCGTCTCCGATCTGGCTTTGAAGCCGGAGGACCTGCCGCAGCTCGAGCGAATCTTGGATTCCATGGAGCGAGATCACGTGGAAGACTTTCGCTCCGGCTTCATCGCGGAGAGTCCGCAGAAGCTGCGGCGCATCCTGCAATATTTCACCGCCATTCGGGGTTTTGGGCCCTACCCGCCGGTACGCTGCAACGCACCGGAATTTTCCGCCGTCATCGGCGCAACCGGCCGCGTCCAGCCGTGCTTTTTCATCTCCGGGCCGTCGGCTGCGCGGATATCAGGCGCCGGGCTCGGCGGCGATCTCGCCGGTGTGCTGAACGGCGGCGGCATGAGTGCGCTGCGCACCGCGATCCGCGAGGGCCGGCGTGCCGAGTGCAAGACCTGCGTCTGTTCGCTTTGGCGGGATCCCGCAAGCCTCGAGACCTCGGCAAGACTCCTGGGCTCTGTCTTGGAGGCCACGGTGTGACGGCGAATTTCACCGCGGAAACGCTTGCGGCCTATGAGCGCTGGGCGCCGCTCTACCCCCCGACAGCCCACAATCCCTTGATGCGAGCCGAACAAAAAGCAATGGTGGCTCGTTGGCCGCCGGTGGCCGGCAGGCGCGCACTGGATCTCGCCTGCGGTACCGGACGGTACTCGCGGTTACTGGCGGAGGCACAGGCAACCCAGATTGTGGCGATGGATTTTTGTGTGCCCATGCTTCGTCAGGTGTCGGCTGCCGCCAGGGTATGCGGCAGCATGATGCAGCTGCCGTTTGCAGGCCGGGCGTTCGACGTCGTGATTTCGGGCCTCGCGCTCGGTCACGCCTCGAGTGTTCACGTTTGGATGGCCGAGGTGGCCAGAGTGCTCGAGTCAGGCGGCACCTTATTGTATTCCGATTTTCATCCCGAGGCCGCACGGGTCGGGCTCACCCGGTCTTTCAAAGATGAACAGGACGACACTTGCATGGTACCGCACCATTGCTATGACGTGGCTCTCCAGCAGGAAGCTGCCGCGGCGGCCAATCTGACCATCGACATCGTGCACGAGGTGCGGGTGGGCGTGGAGCTGCGCGAGCCATTCCCGAAATCGGAGGACTTCTATCGACGATGGGACGGCCTGCCGATCGTGCTGGTCGTCCGGGCTCGAAAGTGATGCGTCCCACCCCCCCCGGCATCACGCTGATCAACGCTCGATCGAAGGACGGCGAATTCACCAGCATGCGTATTTTGGGTCCGCTCATCGCCGCCTTGGGTGAGGATCCCCACCCTGGCGATTCGATAATCGACCTCGAGGGCGATCGCCTGCTGCCGGGCCTCATCAATGCACATGACCATTTGCAGCTCAACAGTCTACCGCGCCCCGAATTCGGGAAGTCCTACCGTCACGTGCGCGAATGGATCGCGGACGTCGATGCGGCTCGGCGATCCGATCCGCAGTTCGCAGCGGGCGTCGCTGTCGCGCGCGATGAGCGTCTGCTGATCGGCGGCGTGAAGAATCTTCTGAGCGGAGTCACCACCGTCGCCCATCACGATTCCCTCTACCCCTTTTTGTCGAACGCTCACTACCCCACACGCGTCGTTCGCGATTACGGTTGGGCGCACTCCTTGTATGTGGACGGTGAGGAAAAAGTGGCCGGCTCCTATCGGACAACACCGGGAGGCTGGCCGTGGATAATCCACGCCGCCGAGGGCCTGGATGATGAAGCCGGAATCGAGTTCGAGCGCCTCGATGCGCTCGGATGTCTCGGACCCAATACCTTGCTGGTGCATGGCATCGCCCTCGACCACGCACAACGGGCACGGCTCGATCGCGCGGCTGCGGGGCTCATTTGGTGTCCCTCGTCGAACCTGCACTTGTTCGGAAAGACGGCGGACGTGGCGGAGCTCGCGGCACATGGCCGCGTCGCGCTGGGCACCGATTCTCGCCTGAGCGGCGCCGGCGACCTGCTCGATGAGTTGCGCCTCGTTGGCCGGCTTGGTGTGGTCGATGATTCTTCCTTGGAGTCTCTGGTCACGAGCGACAGCGCCCACTTGCTGCGGCTGACCGACCGCGGAGAACTGCGGGCGGGCGCTCGTGCCGATATTCTGATTCTTCCCGCGCGAACCCGCTTTGCGGATTCGCGCCGCGCGGATGTGCGGCTCGTGCTGATCGATGGAATCGTACGCTACGGAGATAAGGATTATGCTCAGCGCATGGTGCCCCGCGCGGAGTGGACGGAAATTCGGGTCGACGGCAGAGCCAAGATCCTGGACAGTCATATTGCGGAACAGCTATCTCATGCGCGAACGAGCGAGCCGGGACTCGAGGTTTCAAACGTGACATGGAGGGCGGCGTGACCGCTTCTACGGACAAATCCGGTGTCCAAACCACACAGGCCGGCGGAAAGCGACTCAAGGTCGTGCTCTACAATCCCCAAGCGGTATTCTTTACCATGCCGCTGGCATTGCTCGCCGTCGGTTCCGAGCTCGACCCGGACGTCTACGACGTCGTGATCATCGACGCCCGACTCGATCCGGACGCCGAAAATACCGTCTTGTCTCACGTCGGCGACGCGCTGTGCCTTGGCGTCACCGTGCTCACCGGCGCGCCGATCTCCGACGCACTCCGGATTTCACGGGCCGCGAAACGGGCGCGTCCGACGATTCCCGTCGTATGGGGAGGTTGGCATCCTTCCATGTTCGCGCGCGAATGTCTGCTCGAGAAATCGGTTGACGTCACGGTTCGCGGTCAGGGTGAAGAAACTTTTGCGGAGATCGTCCATCGGCTCGCCGAAGGGCGTTCACTGGCAGGCTGCGCGGGGTGCACGGTCAGACTCGAGGACGGCACCATCCAGGAGAATCCGGCCCGAACCCTCGCGCAGGTCGACAAGTTTCGCGCGCATGACTATGGGTTGGTTCCTGTGGAGCGCTATTTCGAACTCAAAGGCAAGCGGCAGCTGGACTTCATCTCGTCTCAAGGATGTAATTTTCGTTGCGCGTTCTGCTCGGACCCGTTTGTTTACGGGCGCAAGTGGGTAGGACTCGAACCCGTCCGCATGGCGCTGCGATTGAAAGAGCTGTGGGATCGGTATCACTTCGACGACGTGAATTTCCAAGACGAAACTTTCTTCACGAAGGCCGGCCGCGTGCACGCGCTTGCCGATCAAATCGTCGAATCCGGCATGAAGATCACATGGGCCGCGACCATGCGAGCCGACCAGGGTATCCGGCTGCCCGATGAAGTCTGGATACGCTGTAAGCAATCGGGTCTACGGCGGCTTCTCGTCGGCGTGGAATCCGGCTCCAATGAGGTTTTGAAGCGCATTCGCAAGGACATCAAGATCGAACAGGTCTACGAAACCGCCGAGAAGATGCTCAAGCACGGCATCGCCGGACATTTTCCCTTCATCGTCGGCTTCCCGGACGAAACCGATGCCCACATTCAAGCTACTCTCGACTGCGCCAAGCGATTGCGCTCGATGAGCCCGGACTTCCTGACCCCTATTTATTATTTCAAGCCGTATCCGGGCAGCGCCCTGGTCATTGAAGCCGTCGCGCGCGGTTTCCGCCTTCCGGATACACTGGAGGCCTGGGCCGAATTCGATTACGTGGCGGGCGAACCCGGCCCCTGGGTGTCGCCGGAGAAATTCGAACTCATCGAGCGCTTCAAGTTCTTTCATGAACTCGCCTGGAAAC
>Ga0137407_10002395_pt1 | contig 12344 bp, 5 predicted proteins | sample CZOMad2_2_16fung_FD_108410 | JGI IMG/M metagenome (GOLD analysis project Ga0137407, IMG submission 108410) | Vadose zone soil fungal communities from Angelo Coast Range Reserve, California, USA - CZOMad2_2_16fungal (Illumina Assembly) | ecosystem: Environmental > Terrestrial > Soil > Vadose zone...
TGCCAAGCGTAGATCGACGATGCGAGCATTCTCGTGCTTTGTTGAGATGATACCGGTAGATGGACGCAGCAAAATCCAAAATGAAAAAGACTCGTGGCCCCCAGATTTCTGCCACTCTTGAAAAGCTTGCCACACCGCTGGCGAAACAACTTTTGACAACTGTAATACCGCCGTCGTCTGCACGTCGGGCAAATTTTGGGAGCCTTCAGCACATCCAACAGCGAGACAGACCTGGCGGGATAAGGCATCGACAGTTTTATCCTTCGCGATGTCTACTGGATTGAGTTTTGCGGATACAGCTTCAAAAATCTTGTCTGAATCGGGAATCGACTTCTCGATTTTCCCGTTTTTCCTAAGCGCATCAAATCTAACTGAGTAGGAACGACCCCAGAGGCCGGCAAGCTCTACTATCCTCTTTGGCTCAGACGGATTCTTGTCAAGTTCGTTTTTGACAGCAACCCCACAAGCGGCCCAGGTTCCGTGGGCGCAAGTCTCTGCCACGTTCTGCTGCGCAAGGCACGCGCTGCGGCCAAAGAACAAAATACTTACAGCAGAGATCAAAATGAAATTTCGGAATGAAAAACACAACCTGATAGGCATCCTCGTTCCCTTCTGTATTCTGATTCAGAAATTTCTTAACACGGACTCCAACATGCAGGACAGATTAGACCTACTGACTTCACAGAACGACAATCCGGCACAAAAGCCTTTCGCCGGATTTCAAATTTGGGTCCTAAGGGGGTGAGGCGGGGATAATACCGAATGCGCACTCCCAGATCAACTAAATTGTTTTGGGGAGCCTTCTTGTGTGGATTCTGACCTGAACGCACAGAAATTCGGCTCTAAGACCGTGGCAGAAATGGCACTACATGATCCAAGGTCAGCCCAAAAACCACAGTCCATCATCGATTCGTTCCAACTACAGGGGGCTGATGGATTTACGGCACATTGATCTTCACACGCACAATGAACCTTTTGCTTGTCAACATCAAGATTTTCAACGGCTTTCTGGTTTATCGCAGTGAGCAGAATTCCGAGAGCGCGCGAGCTTTTCGTTTTGACTTCGTAATGGCCTGTGACATTGGGGCTTCGCGTCGTGCAAAGCTGACCCTCTCATGCATTGTTGGCTTCAGGATCGACTTGATTCTTGATACGCCCAAGTCCGCAGCCGCTGTGAACGGAAGATGCAGAGCGGACTTTCAGCGGCAAGAATCACATTTTCCGCGTACATATTCGACAGTCGCTTTTCCTGGCTAGGACGGTGGCCGTATCCCACTCTCCTGAAGAGAGATGCACGGCCCGATAATTCCATGAGCGCTTTCTCCCCGTAAGAATCGATTCGAGTCCGTATGTCACAAGAGCGCCCATCAATTGCAATATGTCGGCGATTGCTGGCGTTCCCGGGCAAGGAACCGTCCCATCCGCATCCATATCTGGGAACAGGCACCCCACACATGGTCCGTCCGGTGCCTGAATCAGAACATAGCCGTGGTCGGTATCTGCACTTACCGCTGTAAAGATGACTGGAATACTGCGCTTCCGGAAGTATTGTGCCGTTGTCACGCGCGCGGAACTATTGTCAACGCCGCAAACCGCCACACCACAGTCCAGGTCGATATCTTGATGAATCGCTGTTTCCAATGACATTGCATACCCAGTAAGGATGGTCCCGCAGGTGCACTCTGCCTGAAGGTTGCGCACGAGGGCAATCGCCTTATTCAGTCCTATATCCCGGGCGTAGAACCTCTGGCGATTAAGATTGCTGACATCAACCTCGTCATGATCGAGGATCGTCAGTGCGCCAATTCCCTTACGAGCCAACGATGGAGCAATATTACTGATCAAACCGCCTGCACCGACGCAGAGCACATGGCTGTGGCTGAACTTATCCTGATCAAATCCCGCGATTCGTTGCTGCCGGTCACAGGCACCAGCAATGCTGACGCCTGTGGCCCTAATTGAGATAGGTGAGACGGAAGACGTTGGGTTCAATTTCTTCGACTCCTTTCCCGTGTATTTCGATTTCAAAATTGTGGTCGAGACGAAAGAAGCGAACAGCCGCAGATATTTCCCCCATCGTCGGTGTTTCCTCGTCATACTTCGAAGGATGCCTTTTAGGAACGCGGCGTCTCGCCCCTTCCCGATTAGTGCTGGCATGCCGAGAAGTCGGAATTGACTTCAGTTCAGTTGCGACCACGCTGGACCGAATCGTCGGACAAACTACCTACCTGCGCATGTCTCGAGCTGCGCGTCCATACGCATGCTCGTATTGCGGCTCGGGAATAAATCGGAGAAATGATTACGTTCGGTTGGAGCCGTTCGGCCCCCACGTCAGTCTGGCGCTCCAGTTCTCCATTTTTGCCGATCTTGTTCCGGCTTGGCCAAGTGGATGGGACCGCAGGCGGCGGATGATCATCAACTGTTGTTGCCATTGGCTGAACATGTTAAACAAACGCGCGTCCAGCTCATAGACATCAGCAGCGCTCTTTCGACAAGAATATTAGCCAACCCGAATGAACTGCTCCACTTGAGCCCCTCACAATTCGAGGAGTTCGTGCTGGATCGGCTCTGCGCTATGGGTTTTGAAACACACCAAGTTGGCGGCGGGACGTTTCGCCGAGATGGAGGCATCGATATCATCTTTACGCCCGCCAAGACTTACCCGTTTCCTTTTCTCGGTGCCGTGCAAGTGAAACACCGCCGAGACCCGCGTAGCAAGATAGGGCCGGAGCCTTTGCGCGAGCTTGTGGGTGCCATGGCTGTGCATCGATTTTTCGCCGCCGGAATGATTGTCACGAATACGACATTTACGCCAGACGCTAAGGATTTTGCGACACGATGCCAGCCTGTTCTTCGCCTGCGTGACTTCCAAGACCTAATGCGTTGGGTCGCTGAGAATTTCACTGATGACGCTGAGTGGCGGGAGATGCCGAAACGAATTGGATTGTGTGATGGCATTTCAATCGATTTGAGCTAATTGGATAGCACCGCGATTTTCTCGGACAGCACAGCCACACTCAGATGTGAGTAGCAACGTCAGTGTGACGCCCATGTAAATCCGTTTTAGGTCGTAAGAAAAGGTGTTGATCCGTCAACGTGCCTTCATCACACGACCAGTTAGACAGGTATGAGCAGCTATTGGGCACACAAATTTGGGTGCACAAGGCCGTCGGGTATAAGGCTCTCATTTTTTCACAGAATGCGCGCGCCATGACCCGGTCGCGCGCTCATTTGTCCGAACCGGCACGCCTGCTGGAGAGAAAAACCTTTTATCGGTGCGCATCGAAATTTTTGCCCCGCAAAGTGTTTCGGCTGTTGATCTCTGAGGTTTTCACAGCCTCAAAATCGCCTACGGCGCTGAGGGCGGCGGACCAGAAATTGATTGTAAGTGATTGAAAATAATGGTCGGGGAGAGAGGATTTGAGCCTCCGACCCCCTGGTCCCGAACCAGATTCCAGAGCTTATTAAAACCTATTGAAGTATGAGGTTCTTAAGTGATTGATATTGAACCTGTTGCATACCGTTCGTGGAAAGCTGTTGAGCCTTATTGAAATTGAAGGCTTTCACTGTCACAGAATTGCCTACACTCGTTGGACTCCTCACTCCTTATATATGATATATATGCAAGCGCTGTTCCGTCCTGGCTAATGTGATGAAAATGTGCCCTGTGGAGATCGAAGGCTAACTCACCGCCCATCAACATCATTCGGTCCACGCGGATGAATTTTTTGACCATACGGGTCGATTGTGGAGCTGTGAAGCCGCAGATTTCACTCAAATTCAACCTCAACGGCCTCCGCAGTAATGGAAATCAGGTAGCGAGTTTCATTACCCAGTCATACGTTTGAGTGCAAATCCGCGGTGCTCGGAAACCTCGACCAGAGCTCCGATTTCTAGATTCGACGGGTTACTTAGCACGTGAATAGCGCATAGTTCCGTTCATCGTATTCCGACGTTAAATGCAACTTCAATTCGGTCACTCCACCAAATCAGGTTGTCTCAACTGATCGTGTCGTACGTCAGCCCACTTGAACCTTTAGGTCGCCCAACAAGGACCCTTCGCCCGATCCAGAAATGTGGTCCACTCACAGACAATTGCCGTATTCTTAGGAATCGATCTGGTGGAAACGAAAGGATTAGGGGACCACTGGCATCCTTCAGTCACCTCGTTTAACCGCCGCCGGAACAAAACTTTCAACTTCAATCCGTTTCTTTACGCCTCCGGGCAAAGTTACGGTCGCGGTTTTTCGGTAGCGCCCGCCAGGAGATGATTCGAAGTAGTAGAGATAAAGGCTGCCGTCGGCAAACTGCTGTTTTCTCAATTGGCCCCCGTCGTACCAGTTCCTTACCAGTACCTGCCCATGGCCATCAAGCACTTGAATCATCAGCGCTCCGTCGTACACGTAGCTGCGTACTTCTCCTGACGAAGAACTGACCTGCGCGAGCATACCCTCCGGACTATACTGATAACTTGTCCAATTACCGCGGTCATCTTCAGCCCGCAGGATCCTGGCTTGGCTATCCGTTTGTAAACGAATCCAATGACCGTGTGGAGTCTCGATTTCCCTTAAATTGCGCTGCCGATCGCGGTGCAATATCAATCGATTGCCGGAGGAATCGCGGATTTCGGTTGCCGCGCCCTGGGCAGCATTGGTCCCAGAGTAAGACTCAGGAAAGCGTATCTGGCTTCCGTCTTCCAATTTGGTGGTCCATCCATTGCCGTTCCATTTGATTTTGGCTTTATAGAAATTTGTCGCGGTTTCCGTGTGCTGGTAAATGGCATCTTGATAGCCCGTCCCGGCAGAGATTCTGTCAAAATAGAGAAAGTCGCTGTCTTCTAGTGCCAGCAGCATGTAGGTGTAGGGATTGCGGCTGCCGAGCGGTGCAATATCAAACGGATGATTGGCGTTGCGGCCGAAGGCATGCACCGGATTTTTGTGTATCCAGTCGTCACTGGCATAGGTTCGGGTTAGGGGTACCTTGAAGATATCATCGAGGAACAAATCCGTCTGCCGCACGACAAAACGACCGTAACGCAGATCGGTCTCGAAGCGGTCCACCGACTCGGAATGAATTGTTGGCATGGCGCAGCTACCCAGTTGCGGGGCGACTTGCCCATTGCGGACTAAAGCGTAGACGCAGGGAAACTCACCGGACAGCGTAGCAACTGGAACTGAAGATCGAATCAGGACTGGGGAATGCGGAAAGATCGCTGTCCACAGGCCTCGACCAACCGCTATAGCCGCGACCATCAGAATCGCGAAAGGTAGCCACGACCAGAATTTCTTCATTGTTTCCGGATTGCGAAGCCAATTCTGGGGAACTATTGACAGCAGCAAAGGCCTACTCACAAGACGCCTTGCACGCGCTCTGCCAGGATACCCGAAAGAAGCTTGGGAGCGCATCTGCTGCTGCGAGTGATCTGACTCACGATCCTTGCCTCCGAGTAGCGATTCGCTCCGCAAACAGGCCCCCTGCAAACGCGCAGACCGCAAGGTAAAAAGCTGAGGAGACTTCGCTGTCGGGATGTTGCAGGCGCCAAGCTTCGCCTGCCCATCCCAGGAAGCTGCAGCCTGCTGCTATGGTGTATCCGCCCCAGAGCCGTCGTGTTCCGACGCCCAGAAGTGAAAATGCGATTGGAACGACCAGCAGTGCCAGTAGAAGCGCATTGTACCAGTGCATTTTTACGAGACTCAGCACACTATTGCCCACAATTGCCAGCGCTTTTCATAATGTCATTCATTCCATTACTAAAATCGTTCATGAACCTGTTAGTGCCTTTGTATGTATTGTAGAGGTCCTGTGCGGACTTCGAGGCGCCATACCAATCTGTAGCGGACTGCAACGTTTTTTTGGGCAATTCACTGGGGGGAGAAAGCGGCCCTCCGGGAACCGACGGCATGCCGGTCTCGATATTTGGCCCACCAGCTGCATCGGACCATGGCACCACCACATTGTTGAAGGCAGAGCGCTGGATTTGACGTAGTGTTTGATTTGGATCTCCGCAGTGATGGGGATCGGATTTGTCGAGCCCGAATGGGTCTCTGTAGAGCACGGGATTGTCACCGACATAGACGTATTTATTGACTCCGCCCCAAAATCCGATTGGGTCCTCCGAAATGAACCTTTGCATGGTTGGAGAATAATATCTGGCCCGGTAGTAGAACATGCCAGTTCCATCATTTTCGCGGCCAGAATACTGAAATACATTGCTGCTTGAGTTGCCGGTTGCGGTCGCGTTGCCGAAGGGTTCGTAGCTGTACAGTGTTTGCAATAGGCCTGACGAATCGGCCAGCGCAACCGTGCTGCCCAGGAAATCCGGCAAGAAGCTACTAATTCCCGAAGAATCGGTTCGGGAGAAGATCTGGTCAATACCGCCGCTCAGCAGGTTGGCCGTGGGAATTGTTCCGTTCAGCTCTTGAACTGCGTTCACGCCGTCGTAGAGGAAATTGGTTCCCACCACGTTCTGCGTTCTGCGAGCAAAAGCGTCGTACTGGAAACTTGCGGCGTTGAAGGAAGCAAGCTGATCACGGGCGTTCCAGACGTAGGAATTGGCACCGTCGCTCAACAGGTTGCCATTCGCATCATAAGCAAAGGAGACGCCATTCCAGTTCGTCAGTTGATTGGCCGTGTCGTAGCTTGCCGAGACAATGGCCTGTGGCAGTTTGGTCCTGGCAAAGCTCCCTCCCATTTGCACGAGGTCGTTCGCCGCGTCAAAAGAGTAGGTCAGGTTGCCAAGAGTGTTCGTCCCCAGCATGTAGGTGAGGGCCGTAAGTCGAGAAGCCTGATCGTAGCCGTACTGAACGGTAATGCCGTTGGGAAGTGTTAAAGCGCTCCGCCTGCCCGCATCGTCATAGGCAAACGCAACCGTGGTGCTGGCTTGGGCAATTTGTGTCGGCCGGTTGGCGTTGTCCCACGTGTAATTCACCGCCGGCTGTCCAGTGACTGTCATGCTCATCCGCCGGCCCGCTGCATCGTAGCTATAGGAAATGGCCCCCTGTGGCGTCGTCTCGGAGGTCAGGCGGTCAAGCCCGTCATAAGCGCGAGTGATAGTTCCCGCAACAGAGTCAGCGGCCTGAGTGAGCCGATTGCCGCTATCGTAGCTGAAGTTGATCGTGCTCTGGTAAGCTGGCGGTGACCCGGCGACTTTGCCGAAACCAACGAATGTCAGGCGATTCAGCGCGTCGTAGGAGTAGCTGGTCACCTGCCCTTTACGATCCGTAAAACTCAGCAAATTACCAGCCGAATCGTATGTCGACCGTTCGGAGCGAAGCAGCGGATCGGTCCGCGTGATTACGCGATCCAGGTTGTCGTAATTCCACGCCGTAGTGTGATTGAGAGGTTCAGTCAAACTGGCAAGATTTCCGTTCACATCGTAGCTAAAAGCAGTTACCGCCTGCAGCGGATCGGTGATATGCAAAATCTCGCCCAATGCGTTGTAGCTCGCGCGGGTCGTGCGGCCCAGAGCATCGGTGATGGCAATCGGACGACCGGCATCATCCACGAATCGGCTTGTAGAGTTCCCCAGGGCGTCCGTGATGCTCACCAAATCGCCGCCCGAGTATGCGAACTGAGCAGTATTCCTGACTCCATCTGTAGCCGTGAGCGGTAGCCCTTGGCTGTTGTAAGTGAATGTGGTCTGGTGACCCAAAGGATCAGTGAGGCCCGCTAAGTTTCCAAACCTGTCGCGGGAGAGGGCTGTCGCATGGCCTAGGGGATCGGTAATACTGTTCAACTGGTTGAATGTTGAATCGTACGTCAGCATCGTCGTGACGGCGTTTTGCGTTCCCGCCAATTGTGTAACGTTGGTCGTGTTGCCCATCGAGTCGTACGCAAATAATGTTTGGCGCGAGAGAGCGTCTGTAATAGTGCTGACGAGATTGGTGTTTGAATCTCGGTTGTATGTAATCGCTTGCTGTTCCGGCCTTGCCAAAGCGAAGGTCTCAGCCGTTTTGTAGCCGTTGGCGTTGTACGTCGTCCGACGAACAAATCCGCAAGCATCAGTGAAATCCGTTTGGGTAATTTGTCCTGTAGTCGGATCAGTGGTGTAGCTGAAGGAAAAAACGGTGTTGTCGGCCTGTGTCTGATGAACGACACGCCCGCTGGCGTCATACTGATTCGTGAGATAAAAAATGCCGCGCGGATCCTGAATCGAGAGCATCTGGTTGAAAGCATCGTAGGCGTAGTTCCAGACGCCTCCATTTGCGTCAACCACCCGCGTCAGACGGCCTCCGGCGTCATATGAATACGTCACGATTCGACCGATATTGTCCTTCGCTTGGGTTATACGGTTGCTCGCGTCGTAGGTGAGCTGAATCCAGCGCCCGTTCGAAGTGGTGATTTGCGTGAGATTCGCATTCACGTCACGAGTCAGCCTGAGAATGTTGCCGTGCCTGTCCTGAATCCAGGTAACCGCCGCAGCTCGGGGATTCGTCGAGCTGGATGAATCCGGAAAACAGAAGATGGTCCCGTCTTTTGTCGTGAGCGTCCAAAAACCGGCGTTAACGCCGGTCAGACAAATACCGCCTTGGTGAATAATAGCTCCGAACCAGCTGCTTGGCGTCGATGTGTGCTGATACGTAGCTCCGAAAAAGCCGCATGAGGGATTGCAGGGCGGCGTGTGAGGGAAATGAACTCGACCGCCGTCGGCAAGAATTAAATCCTGATAGGTATAGTTGACGTTATCTCCAACTGTGAACATGTCGTAGGCGAAACTCGTACCAATTCCGAAAGCGCGAGAGACGGAATCCCCTTGTCGATAGGTTCTTGTAAGCATGATCGGAATGACATCCGGCAGGGCAAGATCGGTTTTTTGATAGACAAAGAGTCCCGTTGCGAGGTCTACCGGGTCGCCGCCGCTACTGCCGCTGCCACTACCACCACCGCTGCCACCACCGCCGCTGCCACCGTCGTGCGGAGGAGGGCCAAAGGAAGGGAGGCCGCCCGGACTTTCCACCATGGCACCAGTAAACTCATAAATCTCAACGCCGGCATTAGGGATGACTTGGGATCGATCGGCGGAAACGCGCCCCTGCCCATACACGTACCAACCCTTTTTGTCCGGATCGTAATTCCAGAAGTTAAAAACTGTTCCCGCAGGAGCATCGGTAGCATTTGGATAAAACAGCCGCGCTCCTTTTGGTCCGCTGCTGCTCATCACTTTGATGTAGGCGGAACCCGGCTGAATGGTGAAGTATAGCGGCACTTGCACATTCGGCAGGGGAAATGGCGGACGGTCGATCGGAATCGGTGTGATGCTGATTTCGGTAACCGGCCGGCCGTAGTAATCGGTGACGACGGTATTGGGTGGAAGGCGCAACTCCAAGCCCGGGAGCAACGGAGTCGTGATTACCATCTCAGTTGTCGTAGGTGAAGGAATTTTGACGGCGTGGGCGGTATCCAACGGTGTCATCCAGATGATGTAGCGAAGAACGTTTGTTGTGTTTGGCTTGACGTCCACGCCGACTTCGTAAATCCCGTAAGTGCGGGTGGAAGTGTTGGCAGTGTTGCCCAAGATCGTCATAGTGCTGTGACCGGCAGGAATATTGGTGAGCAAGAAGCGTCCGGTGGCGTCGGTGAATGCTTTGCGATCGCCGATCATTAACGTGACGTGTTTCAACGGGGTACCGTCGAGCTTGAGCACTTGCCCGGCCAGGGCCGTGACTCCTGCGCCGGCCTGGAGCGATGGCATCGCCTGCCACGTGGAGGTCGGACAATTGCACGTCCAACCAATACCGGGAACCCATACATCGCTGGCTGGAGGCTCGCCCGCAGTCGTGAAGCTGAACTGCATAAATGCCGCAGTCAAGTTGTTGTCGTCTGCTGCGCCAGAAAACTTGACTGAATAGACGGTTCCGGGAAGTAAGACGGACTTCGGTGTGATGAAGGCGAGCATGCCGCCTTCTGCTCCGACGACGTTCGCGTCCACCATTCCAATCGGCCCTTCGAGCAGCACTGTTCCGTTATTTATCGTCTCGATTCGCAGCGGGCGCGAAAAGCGCATGGAAATGAGCGCTGTTACAGCAACATCAGTTGCACCATCTTCGGGCGAGGCGGCTTTGACTTCTCCAATTTCTGTAGGCGGTACAAGCCACGGCCGCAGATCGGCGACTGGCGTGAAAACTTGGGACTTAGGATCGTAGACCTCGCCGGAGACATACGGTTTTCCTGTAGCGTCCTCGCCGCCGCTTAACAGCACGCGTCCATCGGGCAACAGTGTTGCGGAATGGTTGCGCCTTGCCGTGCCCAGTCCATTGACGGACGCCGCACTGGATTTATGGCGCGGGTCCCACAATTCCGCGGTAAGAAGTGGAGTGCCATCTGCACCTACGCCGCCGGCAATCAAGAGACGACCATCCGTCAGGATGGTGGCGGAATGAAACGCGCGCGATACTGGAGCACTGGAGGCAATCAGTTCGGTCTGTTGCGTTTCTGGATTGAAAATCTCCGCCTGCTGCACAATTTGTCCATCCGCGCCTATTCCACCCAGAATCAGAACCGTCCCATCAGGCAGTACTGTGGCGCTGTGCCATATTCGAGGGAATCGCAGCGAAGTCGCCAACTGCTCCTCATCGCCTTGAGCATTGCGCACCGAGAGCGTGCCCACAGGGTCGCCGCTCGCATCCTGACCGCCAACCAGCAGCCAGCCCCCATTGGGAAGAAGGGTCGTGGTTTGCCCTGCCGGCGGCGCCTGGCTGCCAGTTTGGGGCTTGGCCAAACACGCTTGAATTGCAAGACAGAGGGCAATAGCCGTTATAGCAATGCGAATTGGGCGTCGATTGTACATTTTCTAGCTCCCCCAAAATTCTTTCGTGCAGACGTAGCCGATCCTTTTGCGCCAGAGGCCACATCACGGGTTTGTAAGCGATACAGTTGCCGATCCAGTCACACCGCTGTTCGGCGCGATGATGATTTGATAAGTGCCAGTTGAGCCGAGCGTTTGACCGCTCAGTGTTGCCGAGCCGTTTGTGAACGTGGAGGCCAATGTGCTGCCATCCGGATTCAAAATGTAAGTCCAGTAAAATCCTCCCGAGAAGCTCGGGGTCACGTGGACGCTAACGACCTGTGCGGCTGTGCCACTGAAGCTGTAAGCAATCAGCGACGTATTGCTGATGGTGGCGGTGACTGGTGTGCCGAAGCTAATGGTCGGGTTGGTAGTGTTGCTTGTCAGCGAGATAGTCAGCGATCCGGTGACGCCGTTATTGGGAGCGACGATGATCTGGTAGGTGCCGGTGGAAGGCAGGCTCTTGCCGGTCATAACCTCTTGGTTGTTGCAGCAGGTAACTGATGCCAGCGTGCTGCCGTCGGAATTCAGCAGGTAGGTGGAATAGTTGCCGCCGCCCAGGCCGCTTGCCTCCAAGCTCAATACTTGCCCGGCGGTGCCGCTAAAGCTGTAGGCGATCAGCGACGTATTGCTGATGGTGGCGGTGACTGGTGTGCCGAAGCTAATGGTGGGGTTGGTAGCGTTGCTTGTCAGCGAGATAGTCAGCGATCCGGTGATGCCGTTATTGGGAGCGACGATGATCTGGTAGGTGCCGGTGGAAGGCAGGCTCTTGCCGGTCACAACCTCTTGGTTGCTGCCGAAGGTGACTGATGCCAGCGTGCTGCCGTCGGAATTCAGCAGGTAGGTCGCATAGCCGCCGCCGGCGAAGCCGTTTGTCTCAAGACTTACCACTTGCCCGGCAGTGCCGGTGAAATTGTAAGCAATCAGAGAGGTAGTGCTGATGGTAGCAATTACCGGTGTCCCGAAGCTGATGGTAGGATTGCTAGTGTTGCTGATCAGCGAAACGGTCATCGAGCCGCTCACGCCACCCTGGGGTACCACGATGATTTGGTAGGTGCCGCTGGAGAGTAGGGTTTTGCCGGTGATGACCTGTTGATTGTTGCAGCAGGTCAATGACGCTAGCGTGCTGCCGTCCGGATTCAGGAGATAGGTGGAATAGCTACCGCCGGCGAAGCCGTTTGCCTCAAGACTTACCACTTGCCCGGCAGTGCCGCTGAAATTGTAAGCAATCAGAGAGGTAGTGCTGATGGTAGCAATTACCGGTGTCCCGAAGCTGATGGTAGGATTGCTGGTGTTGCTGATCAGCGAAACGGTCATCGAGCCGCTCACGCCACCCTGAGGTACCACGATGATTTGGTAGGTGCCGGTGAAAGGCAGCGGTAGGCCGATGATGGTTTCCCGGCCGCTGCAGCAGGTGCCGTTGGCTGATGTGCTGCCGTCGGGATTGAGCAGGGTGGTGGAATAGCCGCCGTTGCCAAAGCCCGATGTTTCCAGACTTACCACTTGCCCGGCAGTGCCGCTGAAATTGTAAGCAATCAGAGAGGCAGTGCTGATGGTAGCA
>Ga0137407_10002399_pt1 | contig 12338 bp, 15 predicted proteins | sample CZOMad2_2_16fung_FD_108410 | JGI IMG/M metagenome (GOLD analysis project Ga0137407, IMG submission 108410) | Vadose zone soil fungal communities from Angelo Coast Range Reserve, California, USA - CZOMad2_2_16fungal (Illumina Assembly) | ecosystem: Environmental > Terrestrial > Soil > Vadose...
CGAGTCCGTCATCAAGGCATGCAGGTCTTTGATCACGGCATTCAGGTCGAGGCTCTTGAACTCTTCCGCATAATTGAACTCCTTGTCCATCGGATCGGACAGGAGGGAGTGCTGGTGCAGGACATTGAGGTTCAGCTGATTCGGCCACCAGTCCGCATTCGTCGTGGCCCCGGCTACGGTGTGTACGAACGGGCACTTTGCTTCGGTTGACATGATTGCACCTTCCTCTTTTTCGATACTGCCGTTGATAGGGACTGGACTGCGGAATTACTTCCGTGCCGATTGTACGCGCTAGGAAAATCCTGGCGCATCGTTACCCGGCAAAACTGTTTGGCGTGCTTGCAGTCTAGAGAAAATAAATCATAGGTAAAAGATCACTTCAGTGATGTGTGAAATAGAATAAACCTATGAATACCCCTAAGAGTCTGAGGGTCGCCTAGTCATGGACATTCGCCAGTTGCGCTATTTCTCAGCCATCGTGCGCACCGGTAGTTTTACGCACGCTGCCGAAGAGCTCGGCATCACACAACCGTCGCTTTCGCAGCAGATTCGAACGCTCGAGAAGCAGATCGGCAACCCTCTGTTCGAGCGCCTGGGCCGCTCCGTCCGTCTTACGGTCCATGGCGAAGCCCTGCGTCAGCCCGCCGCCGACATTCTGCAACAGGTCGCAGAGGCCAAGTCCTCGCTCGACCAACTGCAGGAGGGAGTACGCGGGAAACTTCGCGTCGGCGTGATTCCGACCATCATGCCGTACCTGATCGCTCCCCGGGTAGGAGCGTTTTCAAACCGCTTCCCGGAGGTGGACCTGCAATTCACCGAAGACACCACTCCGCACCTGGTCGAACTGTTGCAGTCAGGTGACCTTGATCTTGCGGTTTCGGGTCTGCCAGTGCGCAATCCTGACATCGTATGCAGCGAACTGACCCGCGAGCCGCTCTTTCTCGCGGTTGCGGAGAAGCATCCTTTGGCGCATGAAAAATCCATTGACCTGCACGATTTGCAAAATGAGCGGTTCCTCCTTCTGAAAGAAGGCCACTGCCTGCGCGACGACGTGCTCAGAACCTGCGCCCGCGGCCGAACAGAACTCCATCGCGTATTCGAGACCGATCAACTCGCCAGCATTTTCCAGTTCGTGGGCTCCGGCTTCGGTTTGACCGTTGTGCCCGCTATGACAGCGTCACATTCCGCGGGCTGCAAGCTGATTCCGCTGCGCGGGAACAGCTTTCGCCGCATTGGATACTTGCGCGCGCGCCGGCACCTCGTCAGCCGTCCCATGCGCGAATTTACGACATGGTTGCGGACAGTGGCGCCACGCGCCCCAACCAAAGACCAAACCGGCTCTTGTATGATGCGGTGAGGAATCGCAAAGCCCGGATGGCGAAACTGGCAGACGCACGGGACTTAAAATCCCGGGTCCTTAACAGGACGTGACGGTTCGATTCCGTCTCCGGGCACCATCATCTTGCGCCGGGTGTCGATCCTGTTGTTTCTCATTCGTCGTGTAAATAGAGCGGAGGTTCAGGCGGCCGAAACCGTCGGGACGCCCAGTTCGTAAACCAAAGGAGACACTACGATGCGATTCATGGTTATCGTCAAAGCCACAAAGGACAGCGAGGCCGGGGCGCTTCCCGATCAGAAGATCCTCGCTGAAATGGGGAAGTTCAACGAGGAACTGGTCAAGGCCGGCATCATGCTGGCGGGCGAGGGCCTTCAGCCGTCCTCGAAGGGAGCGCGCGTCCGGTTTTCCGGTAGCAAGCGGACCGTCATCGATGGACCCTTCACCGAAAGCAAGGAGTTGATCGCGGGCTTCTGGTTATGGCAGGTGAAGTCGCTGGAGGAGGCGATCGAGTGGGTGAAGCGGTGCCCCAATCCTCATCCCGGGGAATCCGAGATTGAGATTCGACAGGTTTTCGAGGCCGCCGACTTTGGAGCGGAATTCACGCCCGAACTCCGTGAGCAAGAAGAGCGTTTGCGCGCCCAGATCGAGAAGCAAAAGGCCTCGTAACCCAAGCGGTCACGATGCTCCAAAAAAAGAATTGCTTGAGCTGTCGATTCCAATGTTCCTCATTCGTCGCGTAAATAGAGCTTAAGTTCAGACGGCTGAACCGTCTGAACCAGGTCTAAATCGAAATCAAAGGGAGATATGAAAATGAAATTCATGATGCTGGTTAAGCACGGCGAGAACTCGGGTCCTCCGCCCAAGGAACTCATGGACGCCATTGAAATCCTTAGCGAAGAGGCAGTCAAAAACGGCACGATGCTCGGCAATGGAGGGCTCGCTCCCACTGCGCAGAGTACACGTGTACGGCTTTCGGGTGGGAAAGTCTCCGTCATCGATGGGCCGTTCACCGAAGCCAAGGAGGTTATTGGCGGGTACGCGCAGTTTGAGCTGAAATCGAAACAGGAGGCGATCGACGGAGCGGTGCGCTTCATGGAACTTCACAGGAAACACTGGCCGGGATGGGAAGGCGAGACCGAAATTCGTCAGATATTCGGGCCGGAGGACTTCGCTCAATGCATCAATGAGCGGAAGCGTACAGCGTAGAAGGGTTGTTCCAGAGAGAGCATCCGGCTTGCGTCGGGGAATTGAAGATGGTGTGATGGGTTGCTGTGCCTACGGATACCCATCGCACCATCGATGCAGTCTGGCGAATCGAGTCGCCCCGGCTCATCGCCGGTCTCGCACGCATCGTGCGCGATGTCGGTCTGGCTGAAGACCTCGCACAGGACGCTCTCGTCGTCGCCCTTGAGCAATGGCCGCAGTCAGGCGTTCCGGACAACCCCGGCGCGTGGCTGATGGCCACCGCCAAGAATCGTGCTATCGACCGGCTGCGTCGCAATCAGCTGCTCGAACGCAAGCACGAGGAACTCGGCCGCGAGGTCGCCGTTCGGGAGATGACGGTGCCGGATCTTACCGCAGGCCTTGATGATGATGTCGGAGACGATCTTCTCCGCCTTATTTTTATCGCCTGTCATCCCGTGCTCTCGACCGAAGCGCGGGCGGCGCTCACGCTTCGGCTGCTCGGCGGTCTGACGACCGAAGAGATCGCGCGTGCGTTCCTCGTTCCGGAATCGACCATCGCCCAGCGCATCGTCCGGGCCAAACGGACCCTCGTCGAAAAACACGTTCCCTTCGAAGTGCCTCGCCGGGCAGAGCTGGCCGAACGTTTGTCGTCGGTGCTGGAGGTCGTCTATCTCATTTTCAATGAGGGATACGCGGCCACTGCCGGCGATGATTGGCTGCGGCCTGGACTCTGCGAAGATGCCCTGCGGCTCGGTCGTATCCTCGCCGAGTTGGCGCCGAAAGAGCCCGAAGTCCATGGCTTGGTTGCACTGATGGAAATCCAGTCGTCGCGTTCGCGAACTCGCGTCGGCCCCGCGGGAGAACCTGTCCTGTTACTGGATCAAAACCGCGCGCAGTGGGATCAGCTGCTGATCCGGCGTGGACTCGCAGCCCTCGAGCGCGCCGACAAACTCGGTGCCGAGCGAGGCCCATACGCTGTTCAAGGAGCAATCGCGGCTTGTCACGCGCGAGCGCGAACTCCCGAAGAGACAGACTGGGCGCGTATCGTGGAGCTCTACGATCAACTCGCACAACTCATCCCGTCACCTGTCATCGAGCTGAATCGTGCAGTGGCGGTCGGGATGGCTTTCGGTCCCCAGGCAGGCCTCGAACTCGTCGATACGCTTAAAACCGAACCGGCGCTTGCAAATTACCATCTCTTACCCAGCGTGCGTGGCGACTTGCTCAAGAAACTAGGCCGTCTCGGGGAGGCTCGGTCAGAGTTTGAGCGTGCCGCGACGTTGACGCGCAACGCTCCCGAGCGCGAGTTGCTGCTGGAACGTGCACGAGCGCTAAGAGGGCCCACTGAAGCAACGTAACGCGCTTATAGTGAAGGCTGGAAAAACGCGATTGATTCGGGCAGCATAGTCAAGACATGACGACCATCATACTCTTGACCCTTTCGAACGTTTTCATGACCTTCGCCTGGTACGGCCACCTCAAATACCGCAGCGCGCCGCTATTCAAGGTCATCGTAATTAGCTGGCTGATCGCCTTTGCTGAATACTGCTTTCAAGTCCCAGCAAATCGCACCGGATCGTACGAGTTCACCACGGCTCAGCTAAAGACTATTCAGGAAGCGATCACATTGGTCGTGTTTTCGGTTTTTTCGGTCCTGTATCTGAAGGAAGACCTGCGATGGAACTACTTTGTAGGGTTTGCGATGATGGTGGGAGCCGTATTCGTCATCTTCAAGAAGTGGTGACTCAACCGGCAGACGGCCGCTAGGAAACCTCGGGCTTGGCCGCGCGCGTCATTAACTCCTCAATCGCCTGCTGGGGAGGCTTCCCGTCTTCAAGAATCGCGTACATCTGCTCGGTAATGGGCATCTCAACGCCTTTCTTCCGTGCCAAACCGACTGCCGCCTTGGTCGTGAAAACGCCTTCCGCAACCGTTCCATGCATGCCCGCGATGATGTCGGGAAGCCGACGACCCTGGCCGAGTTCCACACCCACGCTGCGATTGCGGGAAAGATCGCCGGTGCATGTGAGCACCAGATCGCCCAGTCCGGCGAGACCAGCCATGGTGTCGAGACGTCCGCCACACGCCACCGTCAAGCGCGCGATTTCAGCCAGGCCGCGCGTGATCAGCGCTGCGGCCGAGTTGTGGCCGAGGCCCAAGCCGGCGCAAACTCCGGCGGCGATAGCGATGATGTTCTTCAGAGCTCCGCCCAGTTCCACTCCGATGACATCGTCGTTCGTATAGACGCGAAAGCGCGAGTCGTTGAATGCGTCTTGCACGAGGCGCGCCAATTCGCTGTCGGTGGAGGCTACCGTCACCGCCGTGGGATCGCCGCGCGCGACTTCCTTCGCAAAAGATGGACCACTGAGAGCTCCCACTCGTGGAGTAAGTTTCCGTGCCCGCAGCACATCCGCAATCACTTCGGTCATCCGCAGGAGAGTTCGGTCTTCCAGTCCTTTTGTGCAGCTCACAAAAAGCGTTTCCGGACGGAGGCTGGGCGCCATGCGGACGAACAGCGAACGGCAATGCTGCGAGGGCATGACACTGACCACCACGTCGACGCCTTCCAAAGCTTTGGCCAGATCATTGGTCGCTTCGACAGATTCAGGCAACGTGAAACCAGGCAAGAAACGCTCGTTGACGTGCGACTTGGCGATGCTCTCGCAAACATCCGTCTCGTTTGCCCAGATTCGGACGGCGTGAGTTTTCTTTCGTCCGAGCACTATGGCCAAACCCGTGCCCCAGGCGCCAGCTCCGATGATGGCTATTCGGCTCATCTTTTCTTGGCTCCCAGCTTGGGTTCTGTTCCGGCAACGATGCGGCCGAGGTTCTGCCGGTGCTTCCAGATGATGAGCAACGATGCCGCAGCCATGACAAGAAGCTGTTTGGGCTCGACATATTCGTGCAGCCCCCAAACGATGACTGGGAATAGCGTGGCCGCTATCACCGACCCGAGCGAAACGTAGCGAAAGACTGCTACCACGACAACAAGAATTCCGACTGCGCACAGGATCGACTTGGGAGCAATCAGGACAAAGGACCCGAAGCTGGTAGCCACGCCCTTGCCGCCGCGAAATTTCAGCCACACCGGGAACAGATGTCCGAGCACCGCGAAAAATGCCGCAGCGGTCAAAAGCAGCTGCTGGTGTGGTCCTGCGAAAAGACTCTTCGCCAGCAGAACGGCTGCGAGTCCCTTTCCGGCATCCAGCAGGAGCGTAGCAATGCCGAGAGTTTTTGATCGACGCGCGACGTTGGTGGCGCCGATATTTCCACTGCCGCTAGCGCGCACATCCTCCCCGCGAAAAACGCGCACCAATAGGTATCCGAACGGAATGGACCCTAGCAGGTAGCTCACTGCGGCGGTGATCAGATACGCATTCATGGGCGGCGTCACTGCAACGAAAATCCGTGCAGCTTGCTGTACTTCGATCCTCCCGGCGAGAGCTGACTCTGGTATAGAAAGAACTCGCGGGCCGTCATTCTACCGAAATCGAGTTCACTCATGGCGGCGAGCCTTTTTTGCAATTCGGCAAATATCGAGTTCGATCCGTCTCCTTTACGCCATTTTGGCGACCCGGATCCCCCGCCGCCACGAGCCAGGGTCAAGTGCGGGCTGAACGGACGCTCCTCGCGCGGAATCTGCAGTTCTGTTAGGGCAGAATCAACAGCGGACGCCAGTTCGACAAGCTCGGGGCCGGCCTGGATCCCGATCCAAAACACTCGCGGTGCTTTCGCGGTAGGGAAGAAGCCGTACCCAGCGAAGCGAATTTCCGCGCGCTTACCGTTGACGAGTTGTAAACGTTCGGTGATGGCCGTCAACTGTTCCGGCTTCTGCTCGCCGATGAACTTGAGCGTGACGTGCAGCGACTCCGGACGTACCCAGCGCACATCGGGAACGAAGCCGCGGACGCCATCCAAAAAACGCGTAATCTTCCCACGAATCTCATCATTCAGATCGATGCCAGTAAATATGCGCATACAATGTCGTTCGACTCAAGGCAGGCTTGCCTCTGTGTCCCTCTGTGGTTACGGTTCGCGGTCACCGTCGCACAAACTCGCGATAACTGATCACCCGTATTCCCTCCTCATCCAGGAACTCCCGCAACTCGGGCGACGTCAACAGCTGACGTTCCTGGTCGCGCGATGCCAGTAATCGCGTGTGCGAAGCACGCAAGTCGGCGTCATCGTAACCCGGGTGACACACCAGTTCCCACGTGCCCTCAGGCAAATCAGCCAGCGCCTGACGGAGCAGAGATCGGTCAATCGATCCAGTTTCGATCACGCCCACTATGCCATCCGGGGTGGCGAGTCCGGCGCGCTTCATTTTGTCATGGAACTGGGCCGCGAAGCTGCGCAGCATCCGCACCTGTCCGTAGCGTTTCCACAACTTCGGGCGTCGCGAAAACTGGCGCGGACGCAGCGACCTCGCGGGAACGAAAGGGTTGCGAACGGCGGGCACGCCGCAGATCCGGGCCGCTTTGACAAGCGCGCGGAGAATCTGCGGAAATATGTGAGTGTGTTTGTGAGTATCGAGATGCGTAACTTGCACGCCTGCCGCCTGAATCTTCTGGACCTGCGCAACGATCTCGCTCACCAGTTGATCGGGATCGAGACGTCCAAACACCGCCCGCGCGGCCACGGCTGAGACCCGGGAATAAAATCGCTCGGGCCGAGCGGAACGGTTCGCGAGCAGGCTCTGAATGGAACCGTACTCCGATACGGGCGCACCATCGACCAGCACAACGTGACAACCCACCGAGAGACCCGGCATAGAGCGGGCTAGCTCGACTGCATCCTCAAACGCCGCTCCGCTCGCCATAACAGTCGCCGACGTGACGATGCCGCCAGTGTGCGCCTCTCGGATCGCCCGATTGACTCCTACAGTGAGACCCAGGTCATCCGCGTTGACGATCAACTGCCGCACGCAGAGAGTGTAGCAGTCGCTCGAAGACGTTTGACCGGCTTCGGAGCGTCCAGTATTCTCAGCTGGAGACTGTTCTTCGTGGTCGCAAGACAAGACTTGCAGGAAGAACACCTCAATCCCATCCGCGCCAAGCGGGCGGTTAGCTCAGTTGGTTAGAGCGCCTGCCTTACAAGCAGGAGGTCGCAGGTTCGAGTCCTGCACTGCCCACCATCCAAGTGCTGAAATCTCAATGCTTATTTGGACGGGTCTGTCTGTACTTTGTTCGCCACTGTCGAGACTGTTCCCAGATTTGTCCCCACTGAGCTCAACAGTCGACGATTCGCTCAGTGACGCAGCGATGCTATGTGACACCCAAGGGACGTGGCGCCGCCACGCGCTGCAACTTTTCTCGCAGCGAATCATCGTTAGGGATAAAAGTCTGCTTTCCGGGCATATACAGACCGACGCAATTGGCATCGACCATTTCGGCGCAGAGCTTTGCGAGCACGGCATACTCAAGTTCTAGCTTGGCACCGCCTTTGACATAATCAACTGCCGTCCATGCTGTGTGTTCCGACCACGCTAGGCGTTGACTTGCCTTTGGTAATGACATTTCAAAGTTGGGAGAGTCGTCGCCGTAGGGCTTCCTGTAGTTCAGAAAACTAAGCGTGTGGGGGCCAGCTTTCATCACGGTGAACAGCACGACTTGGACCACAAAATGCCGCGACTCCTTATCATCACTAAAGGAAATGCCAAAGGCCCTTTCTCCTGCGGATCTAAGCTGATCCAGCGTTGAAAACCTCGGATCACGGAGCAGCAACACCATCGAGACCGGAAGATCGCCATCTTCGTCGGGAGTGTTCCCCCATCGCAGGATGGACTCGAAAGCTTCCTTTAGGTTGAATTTCATATTATGGCGCACTCGATTATACGAGGGGCTTTCACAACTGTTGTAAACAGCGTTTACACCAACTACGGGTCAATGGGAGCGTCTTGCTGGCCAGAAGGCGGCTTCGATGCCCGTCAGCATTTGGCGCATGAACGCAAGTCGGCGAAGGGATTGTTCCCGGCCCCTCGTTTTATACAGTGAGAGGGAGTCTCGGACAGGGTTACGTTCGCCCTCCGGTGCAGTGAATGGACATGTCGGAGCTACTTTTGGAATTGCACGACCACCTAACCGTCATCATCGGCCAGTGCGACATCCTGGAGGATACCTTTTCCGCTCGCACCGATGTAATGACGCGAATAAACATCATCAGGAACGCCGCCCAGCGTATCGCAAACACGATTACCCATCAGCCGTGCCCACCGACGGAAATGTTCGGCGAAGATCGCTTGGGCAAGGTGAACGGGACTTGTCGGCACGTCACCGATGTCATCGCAGATCGTGCCGAGACAAATTGCGGCTAGCCGGGTGATCGCAGAGACGGCCGTCCGGCTCTGCAGATCAACGTCTCGCAGGTTGGGCTGACCATCGCCGCGCGGGAACTCAGAGGCAGTGCGCCTACCATTGATTCAACAGCCCCTTTTCTGGAGGAGTCACCCGCCAAGCAAGATTAGTTCTCCCTCCGCTCCTTCTCTTAGTTGATGACTAGAAGCAGAGTGGCAGAGTTCCCGCCGGGAGGACATCCCTTGATTGATCTCGACCCCACCGAAATCTGCACACTGCCGCCCGGTGAGCCGCCAAAGGACTCGAAGGTTTGCGGGGTAATCGTGGTCTCAACATGTCGAGAGTCTGTGAACGTCGTTGGCAATGCGCTTCCATTCCATATGATCTGCGATTGGGGAGTAAAACCGCTTCCGTCCACTGTCAGAACTGATTCCGCATCGCTTGAAACGGTGTCCGGCGAGAGCGAAGTAATTTGGGGTTGCGCCACCAAACTTTGACAGCTAACGAAAATGGCGGTGCAGGTCCAGCCAGATAACAACAGGCTCAGCGCCACAATGAGGGCAATGCAAATCGAAGGGAAACGCCTAAGGGGGCTGGCAAGGGAAGAATGCATACTGGCCTCCCTATTTCGAGCGGTTTCTATTTTACACCTGAAACTGCCTTACACCTGAAACTGCGTCAACCTCAGATTGACGGCGGCCGGGGAGATAGCCGCTACTTCTTCTTAAGTTAATGAGCCGCAGTTTCTTCCAGCGAGCCTTCTGTGCCGCAGCAATCCGCTTCCGTCCCGCTGCGGCGGAGTCTCAGCCGTGCAACCCTTGTTCGACTTCCAGGTTCAATATAAGAAAGATGTCTTAATTCTGGGGAGGAAACCTTGAAGGGATTGCAATTTCGTGAAGGGAACCAGTGTGTCTCGGCGAGGAAGGCGCTCTTTGCATGCCTGGCTTTAGTTTGTGCGGGATGGTTGTCGGCTACCGCCCAAAGAACCGTCAGGAGCCCTAATCAGGACGAAAGTGATGACGTCAGCGCTGGCGGAAAATGGGTGGAGTTTCATTCCGAAGACAAGATGACCGCCGCCAGGAAGGTTCGCTTTGAGCTTCTGTCAAACAACTACCTGAGTGAAGATCCGGACTACAAGCCGCGCATCGAACTGGTCTGCACGAATGGCAAGTATAGCTACGCTGACTTTAACCCCGGCATACGACTGGGCCCCCCGAATCGTCCTGGCTTTTGGGGACAGCCCCAGATGGAAGTCATGGTCCGCGTCGACGACACGCACAGTTATCATGGCTGGAACTGGATTCGAGACCGTTTCCTCTCCATGGACAAAGGCACGACACGTGCTTTGATCGGAGCTCGTATCTTCAATGTGGAAATCCGCGGCCAAAGAGGTCCAGAGATCGCGGAGTTCTCACCCGCCGGCCTTGATCTATCGCGGGTTAAGCATGTTTGCGATTTGACGCCGAAGCGATGACCTGGGACTAAAACACGCTATGGGAACCGCTGCTCCTTCGGTGCTCCTTGTCGGCCGGCAGCGACCGCATAGATCAGTTCGCAGTGGGCTTGGGCGTGGCCTTGAAGCCATGCAGGTTGCCGTTCTTATCCGTGAAAACGCCGACTGCAACACCATCGTCGTTAATTCCGAAGACGAAGGTGTCGAGAGATCCCGGGGGATCAATAACGTCATAGGCGCCCTGACGGAACACGAAGCCATGATTCGGCCGATGGCATTCGTCCGGCGTATTGACAATCGCGAATGCGCCGACGACATCCCCCCGCTCGTTGATCCCTCGACCGCGCGAACACGGAAAGATAGTCCCAGGAGGGTCCAGCAGTTGAATGTCTGCTGGCTTGTGCCGAACAAAGGCGCGAATGGACGAATCGGCACTGACCACTACATCTCCTGTCATCACGCGGCCATTATCTTCGGCTCCGTGCAGACTGGTGAGGTCAGTGGCGGGGACGTGAATTTTATGGAATGCGCCGCCGCTCAAGATGAAGCCAAATACGACGCCGAACCTAGTAGTGTATTGGCCGGTGATGTCGCCGCTGTTGTTGATCCCGAACGCTCTGGTTGCACTAGCTCCCGGGTAATCGATCTTAGTGAGTTTCCCGTCACTAAAGACGAACCCGTGCGCGCCCTCCGCATCGTCCAAAACTCCGGCGATGTCGCCCCGGGCGTTGATGGCGAGCGCTGTCCCTGCACCGCGCGGATAATCGATGTTCGTGTAGACGCCATCGTGGAGCAGGAAGTCATGACCCACACCATCGGCGTCGAGGTAGTCGCCGATGATGTCTCCTCGGGCATTGATGCCCCTGGCAATGGTCAGGCTAGCGTTGGGTACGTCGATTTTCGTATAGCGGTAGTCCGTTGCGACCACAGCCGAAGAAAGCAGTAGCCCAAACAAAACGGATGCGAATAACTTTGCTGCAATGGTTTTCATGTGAACTCCTTTTTTTCTGCGGTGTCTGGTGGAGGCCGGGAGTGCCTATGGCGCCACCACAACGTCCAAGGACCCCACGTCTCCTGTGTCCACGGTTGCCGTAATGGTCGTCGCCCCCGTTGCGAGGAGCGCGGCCTCCGCGCAGTCGTGGACATAGTCGTTGTAAAACTTCAGGACTTCGGGCGCGCTCGAGTTCCAGGTCGCGTAGCAGGTCAGATCCAGCACGCTGCCGTCGGAATAACGTGCGGAGGTTTTGAAACGTTGGTCTGAATTCGCGGACAGGCTAAAAGGTCCCGTCGGAGTAATGTCCAGGGTAGGCGTCTGTCCAACGACCACCAAAGTCCTACCCGTTTTTCCGTCAAGGATTGCGCTAATCGTGGCCGAACCGATCCCCGTGCCGGTGACCTGCCCCTTATCGACGGTTGCAACAGCGGCGTTCGAAGTGTTCCACGTCGCAGAACTGGTCACAGTTTTGTAATCGATCTCGTTGGGCGAGACTTGATACCCACCATAGGCACTCACCGCAAGCGTTTTGGCCATTGCGATGGAGGGCGCCGTCGCAGGTTGCAGGGTTACATCGACGAGAAACGGATACTTTTTGCCGTCGTTGGGCTTCGAGTTGGTATGGGCGCCGCCGCACCCAATTACAGTCAGAACTACGACAAGCAGAGCCAATAGTGCCGCCAAAGCCTTGGGGTTGGGAAACGAAGCCATATAAAACTCCTTTAGTTAGTTCGTGTGTTTAGCGGATCCGCATTACCCGATCTCCAACAACCGTAGTAGGCCAGAGGAGGAAAGTTCGCCCTCATTGTTCCGCCGACCGAAAGCAAGCGCGGAGCTTGCTAGTGGTTCTGACTCGGCAAACATCCCATGCGCGGTTGCCGGTACTAGTCGACAGTGATCCGCTGTGCCGTTACGTTGCCGGCACCGTGACCGATGATATTTCCGTTGGTGTCATACTGGTCAGCCGTAAAAGTCCCGGCGTAACTGTTGTGGCTTCGGTCCAAAACGACCTCTTGCTTCAGGTTGAGAGGACCAATGAATATCGTCCCACTGGGGTCCCACTCCATCGCAAAG
>Ga0137407_10002400_pt1 | contig 12335 bp, 9 predicted proteins | sample CZOMad2_2_16fung_FD_108410 | JGI IMG/M metagenome (GOLD analysis project Ga0137407, IMG submission 108410) | Vadose zone soil fungal communities from Angelo Coast Range Reserve, California, USA - CZOMad2_2_16fungal (Illumina Assembly) | ecosystem: Environmental > Terrestrial > Soil > Vadose zone...
AATCCAGATGTTGTTGATAGACCTAGCTTGTTACGTCTTGACGAAACAAAAACAGGCGGAATTGCGTATCTTCTACCGCCTACCGTCGCGTGCACAGGCCCGCAAGTACAGTCGCGCGAGTAGGGGTCTGTTTGTCCAGCTCTGCTCCCGGAACCGAGTGTCGGTGGGGCCTAACCCCGGTCCTCACATTGACTTGCCGGTGAGCGCAGCCTAACATCGGGACATCATTTTGGAGTTGATTGTTGATCACGGGCGAAACCATCTCGCACTACCGCATCCTGCACCAACTTGGTGGCGGCGGCATGGGCGTGGTGTATGAAGCCGAAGACATGAATCTTGGCCGGCACGTAGCCCTGAAATTCCTGCCGGGAGAATTGGAAAAAGACGCTTCGGCGCTGGAGCGCTTTCAGCGTGAAGCCCGCGCGGCGTCGGCTCTGAACCATCCTAATATCTGCACCATCTACGAGATCGGGCAGACCGATGGCCGCTATTTCATCGCCATGGAGCTGCTCGAAGGGCAGACGCTCAAGCTGCGGATCGGGAAGCAGGCTCTCGCGATGGATGTGTTGCTCGAGTTGGCCATCCAGATCGCGGACGCGCTGGAAGCGGCGCACGCGAAAGGCATTATTCATCGCGATATCAAGCCCGCCAACATTTTTGTGACCAACCGCAACCAGGCCAAGGTGCTGGATTTCGGCCTGGCCAAACAGGCACTTAAAGCGGACGCCGTCATGGGTGGCGTAACTGCGGGCGCGGCGGTCACGGTGGATGAGCAATTGCTGACCAGTCCCGGCTCGACCGTGGGCACGGTGGCTTACATGTCTCCCGAACAGGCGCGCGGCAAAGAGCTGGATACGCGCACCGATTTGTTCTCTTTCGGCGCCGTACTTTACGAGATGTCCACGGGGGCGCTGCCCTTTCGCGGTGATACTTCGCCCGTGATTTTTGAAGCCATCCTGAACCGCCAGCCCGTGGTGCCGGTGCGGCTGAATCCTGACGTGCCGCTACAACTGGAAGAAATCATCATGAAGCTGCTGGAGAAAGACCGGGATCTGCGCTACCAGGGCGCGGCGGAAGTGCGGACCGATCTGAAGCGGCTAAAGCGCGACACGGATTCAGGGTTGATTTCCGCGGCCGCAAGTTCAGGCACGCTGCGGGTGGCTAATGCCAGGAAGCCGGGCCGGGCCTGGAATTTGGTGGTGATTGCCATCGTGGTGCTTTCGGTGTTCGGGCTGGCGATGACAATCTTCATGCGCCGCACCCGTGCCGTGATGTCGGAAAAAGACGCCATCCTGGTCACCGATTTCGTGAATACCACGGCCGACCCGATGTTTGATGGCACGCTCAAAAAAGCGCTGGCCGTGGATCTGGAGCAATCGCCGTACTTGAATGTTTTCCCCGAGCAAAAGGTCCGGCAGACGCTGCAGCTCATGGGACGCACGCCGGATGAACGCATCACCGGCGACGTGGGACGCGAGATCTGCCAGCGGGTCGGCATTCGGGCCATGCTGAACGGGTCCATCGCCAATCTCGGCAGCCAGTACGTGATCACGCTGGACGCGGTGAACGCGGGATCAGGAGAATCGCTGGCGCGAGAAGAAGTGCAGGCGGGAAGCAAGGAATCGGTGCTGAACTCACTGCATCAGGCTGGCTCGAGCTTGCGGAAAAAACTCGGGGAGTCGCTGGCCTCGGTGCAGAAATACGACAAGCCGCTGTCGGAAGCAACTACATCCTCGCTGGAGGCGCTTAAGGCGTTTAGCCTGGGAGACAGCAAGCACCAGATGTTTAACGAATTACTCGCTCTGCCCTTGTACCAGCGCGCCGTGGAACTGGATCCCAATTTTGCCATGGCTTATGCCCGCCTGGGCACGGTCTATAACAACCTGGGGCAAAGCGAGCTCTCGGAGAAAAATCGGGAAAAAGCGTTTGAGTTGCGGGACCGGGCCAGCGAGCACGAAAAGTTATACATCATGTCGCACTACTACGTCGATTCCGGACAGCTTGAAAAAGGAATCACTGCGCTGGACCTGTACAAGCAAACTTACCCCCGGGATTCAGTTCCCTACAACAATCTGGCGGTGGTCTACAACCAGATGGGACAGTATGAGAACGCGCTCGACAATGCCAGGCAGGCCGTGCAACTCGATCCCGACAGCGCCAGTGGATATTCGAACGTAGGTTTTGCTTACGCGGGTCTGAACCGCCTGGATGAGGCCAAGGCCACTTTCGACCAGGCATTACGGCACAAGGCCGGCGCAGCGGTGGTGCACTCAGCGTTGGCCAACATCGCCTGGCTGCAGGGGGATAAAAATGCCACGGAGCGGGAGCTCGATGCCATGAAGAACGACCCCCAGAGCGACTACCTGGTCAGCGGGTTCCGCTCAGCTACCGCCGCCAGTGCAGGGCAGATCAAGGCCGGGCGAGTTTTTGGACAAAAACAGAGGGAAGCGACTGAGCGTTTTGGATTTAAGGAAGCGGCGGCGAACGAATATTCGCAAGAAGCGTTTACGGAGGCCGCTTTCCTCAACAAAGGCCGCGCCCTGGACGACGTGGCCGAGGCCCTGAAGCTGTCCCAATCGCCCAACGTCGTGCTCAACTGCGCGATTACCCTGGCCATGACCGGCGAGGATGCGCGCGCGGCAAAACTTGCCGACGATGTTGCCCAGAAGCGTCCTTACGATACGTTGGTGCAGTTTGTCGAAGTGCCGCTGATCAAGGCACAGATTGAACTGAATCACGGCAATCCGGGCAAGGCGATTGATCTGCTCGACAGCGCGCTGGTATATGCGCGAGCGAACTCCGGGGTGCTGTATGTCCGTGGAAATGCGTTTCTCAAGGCCGGACGCGGCGGCGACGCGGTACAGGCTTTTCAGCGGCTACTGGACATGAAAAACGTGATCACGGTCGATCCACTAATGCCCCTAGCCAAGGTGGGCCTGGCACGTGCTTATGCCATGGCAGGTGACAGGGCGCGCAGTCGCGTGGCCTACCAGGATTTCTTTGCGGTGTGGAAGGATGCGGACCCGGATGTTCCAGTGCTGCGCCAGGCCAAGGCGGAGTATGGGAAGCTGCAGTAGCTGGTGCTGAGCGGCCAGTGAAAACGGGCCAGGAGTAAACGCTACAAGGCGATTGCAGGCTTATCGGACTGAGAGGATAGGCGCTCGCCCAGTAACTCAACCACCCCGGGATCGTCTGCGCGCAGCAGAGTGTCGACGATCTCCGGCACTCCAGCCATCAGCAGGGACGTTTTCATGCGCTTGTCAATGGCTGAAAGGATAGATCCCCACTGTGCGCCGTAGTTGTGCCCAACATAGGCGAGCCGCTTCGGGTCAGCATCGGGGCGCGCGTCAATTCCACGGCGAATATACACGACTGCTTGAATTTCAGCCCTCGCGGTCCAAAGCTGGCTTATCGAAATGGTCCGGCGTTTTTCGCCAGGGCTGTGGACGGTCCCATGGGTAGTCCGGAATGAGAAAGATCGCGCCACCTCTCCCGTAAGTCTTGGCTTCGGGAATGAATTCGGCGCGCGGGTGCCATTGGCCCAGTGACCGAACAGGACTGCCGCGAATGGGCCTTTCCCTTTCGGGCCGACAAGATACGCCGCGACCGGACTACCCTTTGGTCCGGCGTAAGTAATGGCGTACAAGGTACCGTCACGGGACTCTTTCAATGATTTTGTCGTGGACGTCGAGCGGTTGTTTCGCCTCGTAATCAAAAAGAAAGATGGATGACGGATTGGAAATCGGCGGCAGGTTCGCTGGCCAGGACAGGAGTCGCTACTGCAACACAATCACCAGAATGCGCCCGTCGGAGTGATATCCGCCGCCGGTGGCGTTTTTGGCTCCCTGTACCGGGTCCGCCGGCAGGTAGTAGGAGAGGCTCTTCGTCTTGGCTGCTTGCTTTAGGGTTTGGCCGATATTGTCGCGCTCGCCGTCGACCGCCGGATCGATCTTGTGGGTCACGCTTCCGTTGCGCTGGTCTTTTTCGAAGCCGATGTCGTGCGTTCCTGCTCCAGCCCACAGGGTTTCTCCGTTCCAGGTGGAGGGCGCTTTCCAGATGCGGAAGTGGTGACGGCTGGCCACGACGGAGTAAGCTGCAGCCAGTTCGTATCCGAAGTCCTGCTTGCGGCCGAAAAGATAGAGCTGGCTCATCGGCATCTGCAGATAGTCTTTCTTCTGGTAGGTTTCGAGAACAGCCTTCAGCACCGCTTCCTTGTTGTCAACGTCGGCAACGCGCCAGTTCGCAGCCTCGAGCGCGCTCTGCACCTGCTGCTGGGAGCCAATGAGGACGAAGTTCACCATGTCGCCCTGATTGTTGAACTGATCGTTCACCCGGCGGGGCAGGCCGTCGATATTCTTCCGCAAGGCTGGATCCAGAGCGGCGGTAGACACACTGAGTGCCGGCGTCGCCGGTGACGTGGCCGAGTTCGCGGAGACCGCCTCATTCGACAGTGGCGCGGCGGAAGAACTCGCCGGGGTTGCACCCGTACCGAATTGTCCGGCGAGAAAGACCTGGGCAGCACTGGCCAGCTTCGACTTGATGTCTTGTGTCGGCGGTGTTTGAACTGTTGATGTGGGTGATGGCGTAGCCGCCAATGCATTGCCGGCGACAGTCGCCTGGGGTGCGCTGGCCGAACTGGTGAGGTGAACCTTGACCGCAAAGCTGCCTGCGCAGGCTGGCGTAGCTTGCCCATTCACCCCGAAAAAGAGATGGCCAGGCGCTTCAACTTTGAGTTGCCGGCTGTTACCGATGAGAACTGCTTCTGCGTGCCCTTGCAGCTTAGCGATCAGGGCTCCAGCCGAGGCGGTGGCGACGGGGAGACTGGCGTTCCCTTGCGCTGAACCGCTTACTCCTCGTGGATCGCAGCTCTCTTCGGAATGCGGATTGGAGGTAATTTCGAGAAGCTCTCCTGGCAGCAGGTCGACGCCGGTATCTGTCCAGGGCTGGGTGGTCGAGATGGTGAAGGAGTACTCTCTGGCAGCCGGAGCGGCGCCCACTCCGGACTGCCCCGGAGCGCCAAGAACTGTCAACAACCCCAGCAAAAGGGCGAACCCACTAGTCGCCAAAAAGGAAGTTTTCACAGCGAACTCCAGGTTGGATGCTGTCGGTCTGGACCGTAGACCAAAAATAGTACCTATAATCACCCCCCGGAGTCGAATCAGCCCGGACACACCCAAGGGAGCTACCATCCGCTTTCTCTGTCTTAGTCATCTAGTTTTTTGAAGCCTTGGCGGATTACTTGTGCAGTGTCCTCGGCCAAACCAAGCTCCGCGACTTCGGCCGGAGTGAACCAGCGCACCTCATCAGCGTCATCGGCTGCCTGCGGTTCTCCCGCGACCCGGCGACAAAGAAAATCGATGAGCACAAAATGATAGAGCGTACGGCCGTCGTCGTCGCGCAGCACCCGGTCATACACGCCTAGCAGTTCGGCGGTCTCCACGGTTAGGCAGGTTTCCTCCTGAGCCTCGCGGATCGCGGCTTGGTGCAGAGTTTCTCCCAACTCCAGCACGCCTCCGGGGATGGACCACTCGCCGGCCAGTGGAGGATGTCCGCGCTTAACCAGCAGTACGCGGCCGTCGTCGATGATAATTGCGCCCACGCCTACGAGGGGCGAATCGGGATATTCACGTTTCATGAATGGCCTGGTCTGTGCAAAACTGCATCCCCCGCGATGAGGCTATAATCTTTATCTGGTAGCTTCTCGGTAAACCAATACGGCAACCAATCCTTCCCGCCGATCTGGCTGGTGTGTTGAGCAGTTTTGGCGGCGGGCCGTCCCCTCTCATCTTGCAACGAATGCGAAAGGAGTTTGCCCCCATGTTTAGCCGTTTTGTGGAATGCCACGTGAAGCCGGACAAAAAGGAGGACTTCACCAATAAGCTGCGCCATGACGTGCTGCCCATCTTACAGAAGCAACCGGGTTTTGTTGACCTGATCAGTCTGGTCTCTGAGAACGATCCCGAGCGGATGGTTTCCGTCAGCTTCTGGAACAGCAAGCAGGATGCGGAGCGCTATCATCGCGAGCACTACAACCACATCGCGGAGATGCTCAAACCGGTCCTGAAGCGCGACCCTATGGTCGAACCTTTTAGCGTTGATACCTGGACCGCCCACCGCATCGCGGCCGGAAAAGCCGCCTGACCCTTGCTGCCCCGCCGCGTCGAAGTTGACCGGCCGGGGCAGTATTCAAGTCTCCCCAGCCTCTGCAGGTTCGCAAATGTCATTCCCGCAAAGCTAGAATGGTTTCGTGTCCCTGGACGAGTACAAGCGCAAGCGCCGTTTCAAGGAAACTCCCGAGCCACCAGCCAAGCTGGAGAAAAAGTCTCGGCATCGCTTTGTGGTGCAAAAGCACCGCGCAACTCGGCTGCACTACGATTTCCGCCTGGAGATGGAGGGCGTGCTGAAGTCCTGGGCCGTACCCAAAGGCCCTTCGCTCGATCCCGCCGACAAACGCCTGGCAATGCAGGTAGAGGATCATCCCGTCTCCTACTTTGATTTTGAAGGCACCATTCCCGGGGGGAACTATGGCGCCGGCACGGTGATGGTCTGGGACGTGGGCACGTGGGAACCGCTCTCGCCTGAACCTGTAAATGGAAAATTCGTTCCCGGGACCGATGCGGAAGCCTCGGCCATGTTGAAGAAGGGCGATTTCAAGATCCGGCTGCACGGCAAGAAGCTGAGGGGCGATTTCGCGCTGATTCATATGCGATCCCGCCGTCCCGGCACCAAAGGCACGGAGTGGCTGTTGATCAAGAAGCAGGACGATGCGGCGGTGAACGGCTACGACATCGAACAGTACGATGAATCGGCACTCACTGGCCGCAGCATGGCTGACATCGCGGGCGACCAGGGCTCGGCGCAGTGGACCAGCAGCCGTCCGGCGTCGGGGGGTGGAGTGAAGGCGCCTTGGCTGGCTGATGCGATCGCCAAGTTTGACAAGAAGAAGAGCAAGGAGACGCTAACCACCCTTCGGCTTCGCTCAGGGCAGGCTCCGGACACAGGGGAACACAGAGCAAAAAACGAAAAAGCCAGGAAGCCTAAGCCCGAGAGCAACCCCAAATCACTAGTACAGGCGGAGGCGAAGCAGAATTCCTCTGGGTTCGCCGCGTCCCCTGTGGTTAGGGGTTTAGAGGGCGCAGTCAAGCGGCCCATGCCCACCGCTGTTCACCCCATGCTGGCCACCACGGTTGAGGAGCCCCTCGACGATCCTGACTGGCTGTTTGAAATCAAGTGGGACGGCTATCGCGCGGTTGCGTTCATCGCGAAGGGCAAAGTTCGCCTGGTGTCGCGCAATCAGAACGACCTGACAGCTCAATATCCCGAGCTGCACAATCTGGCCGCCTCTTTCAAAGCGGAGACCGCCATTCTTGACGGCGAAATCGCTGCGCTGGATGAGCAGGGACGTTCATCCTTCAGCCTGATGCAGCAGCGCACCGGAATTCGGGAGAGTGGACGCCGCACCGGATCCCGCGGGGATATTCCTGTGCTGTACTACGTCTTCGATCTGCTTTACCTGGACGGCTACGACCTCCGCCGGGTCCCGCTGGAGCAACGCAAAAACGCTCTGGCAGAGATCACCGACGCGGTCGGCCCTGTCCGCTACTCCGATCACTTTTCCCAAGGCAAGGCGCTGTTCGACGTGGCCAAACAGAAAGGGCTGGAAGGGATTCTGGCTAAGCGCCGGGACAGTTACTACGAGGAGCGCCGCAGCCAGGCGTGGCTCAAGATCAAGATCACCCGGACGCTGGACTGCGTCATCGGGGGATACACCGATCCCGAGGGCGGCCGCGCATATTTCGGATCGATCGTGCTTGGAATGTACGACAAGAAGGGAGACCTCATTCATGTAGGTCAGGCGGGCTCTGGATTCAGCGAAGCGAAGTTGGAGGAAGTCTGGCAGGAACTGAAAAAACGAGAGACGAATCGCAGCCCCCTTCCTCACGGTGTGGAAGCGTTGCGAAAAGTACACTGGGTGAAGCCGGAACTGGTGGCGGAAATTAAGTTCTCGGATTGGACCCATCCCACCGCGGAAGGCGGCGCAAAGTTGCGCGCTCCCGTGTTCATGGGCCTGCGGGAAGACAAGGATGCTAAGGAATGTGTCCTCCAGGAATAGGACTGTAGCAGGTACCTCAAGGGCTGAAGCCGCCTTCCATTACTGCCCCTTTCGAGGCAGCGCTGAAGCGCAGCTCCACCACAAAGCCCCCGCCCAAAAACCTCCGGCCAAACCAAGACTTTTCCGCAGCCCGCAGAGCGGCAGGCGGAAACTAGAGGCTAGCAGCCAGAGACTACTTAATATCCTTCATCGCCAGCATCGATCCGTAATCCCGGCCTGAAGGTTCGACAGCGCGGACGACGATCCCGGCGAAGCCATCGCGTAATTCAGGGTATTTGGCTACCAGCGCTTTCATCACAGCGCCGTTGTCCTGAAAGGTGCGCCCGCTGTCGGAGACGTCGGCGGACTGATACTTAACCACCAGATTGAAATCCAGGCCCACGGGGACGGGGAACAAGTCGATGAGCTTGTAAGTCTTCGCGCCTCCGGTCAGGTCCAAGGGGGGCAAGTCAGCCGGCTTCACGGTCTGCATCTCGTCATATAGCTTGTCGGTTGTGGCACTAGCCATAAAGGGAACGGGGACCAGCAGTTCGCGGGCTTCGCCGTAATAAAACCAGGCGTTGTGGTTTTGTCCTTTTGCCTTGAACTCGCGGGCGCGGTCGGCAAACCAGTTGCCGTCGTGCCCTGCCACCTGGGTCAGCCTGACGTAGAACCCACCCAGTTTCCAGTCGCCTGCTTGCTGCTGCAGCACAAAGGAGACGGTGTAAGCGCCCCGGGTGGAAGCCGCATCGAGTGTGACAATTCCGTAATTCCCGGGTGGAAGATTGGGAATCACAAAAACCGCACTGTCCCGAGTCTGCCCCTGAGCTCCAAAAACGCCGCACAAGAACTCGGCTCGCGCCAACGGCTCTGTTCCCTCGGCCTTGAGCAGAAATGGAAGACGCGGCGCCGGTTGCACTGCCGCCAGATTGGCCTGGCTGTCTTTGACCGCACCTTCGACACCCGAAAAATTTGTGGCCAGGCTGGTGATCGCATTCTGCCGTAACAAGGCTGCGTCTCCGTGCGCTGCCATATCATAGAAGCGCTTCCCGGTGTTCACCAGCGCCGAGCGCGTGGCCTCGTCCATGTCGCCCGTGGTCAGGCAGATCTGGGCCGAGGCGGCGAATGCTGACAGGGAAATCAACAGTGTGGGCAACCATCTGGCAATGCTTCTTCGGTAGCTGATATTTCACCTCGGAACAATCTTAAACTGCCGCAGCCACACCTTGATACTTCCTGTCGTTTTCGCCGCCCCGCCCTCCGTGGTCCCGTTGTTCTAGTGATTGCGCCGGAATGCTCAGTGTGCTACCGTCGCCCCTGTTCCCATTCCACGCGAGAGAGACGCCCATGGCTTTAGCCTTCCTGGGGATTCTGGTTGTCATCGTTGTGCTGCTGATTGGGATGTACAACAGCCTGGTTCAGTTGCGCGTGCGCTGCGACAACGCGTGGTCCGACATCGATGTGCAGCTGAAGCGCCGCCACGACCTAATCCCCAACCTGGTCGAGACGGTCAAAGGTTACGCCGCCCACGAGAAGGGCACGTTCGAAAACATCGCCAAGTTTCGATCCCAGGCGATGCAGGCCACGACACCCGGCGACAAGGCGGCGGCCGAGAACCAGCTCAGTGGTGCCCTGAAAAGCCTGTTTGCGGTGGCGGAAAATTATCCGGAGCTGAAAGCTTCCGAGGAGTTCACGCAATTGCAGGGCTCGCTCAGCCAGACCGAGGACACGATACAGAATGCACGCCGTTACTACAATGCCGTAGTGCGCGATCTGAATACGAAGATCCAGTCTTTCCCAACCAATATTCTCGCCGGAATGTTCGGCTTCCAGCAGCGCCAGTTCTTTGAGGCGGCCGCAGGCGACCGCGAGCCGGTGGCGGTGAAGTTCTAACCAATAATCGGGGGGTCAGCCGCGACGCGGCGCAAGAATGCAGCCCACGGGCGTGTGTCGTGGTCCAGGGTGGAGGCAGTGCTAGCCCCAAGGGGGCGAAAGAGCGGTTTGCCGGGACCTAAGAAAATTGTCGCGCAGGTGCCGGCATTCTGGAAGGGTCAGCCCGCGAGGAGCCTGCTTTGAATGTCCATGACCTCAGCGGCTTTAAAGCCGGGCATCATCAGACCTTGGTTGCAGCCCCAAAGACGTTGCGTACGGGCGGCTCTGGCGCCCCTTTGGGGCTCGCTCTGTTTCCGCTTTTGACCAACGGCATGCGCCGTGGCTTGCGTACTTGCGCCGCTTCGTGGCTGAAAGCGAGCGCCGTTCGATGCAAGCTTCTGTTCCTGGTTGGCATCATTGTCCTGACGGCTCCGCTGTTCGCGCAGAGCTGGCGGATCGCGGACTTCCAGGACGTTATCTCCATCAGCGCTGACGGCTCCACGCTGGTGAAGGAACGCATTAACCTTGTCTTCATCGGCCAGTGGCACGGGATCCATCGCATCCTTCCCATCGAGTATCCCGGTCCGCGAGGCGCGAACTACACCTTGTTTCTGGATATCACGGCTGTCACCGACGGCACCGGGCAGAAGCTGAAATACGAATCCAAGCCTTCCGGCAACTACCGCGATTTGAAAATCTACATCCCCGACGCCGTGGACACCACGCGCACGGTGGAGATCGATTACATCGTCCGTAACGGCATCCGTTATTTCGAAGACCACGACGAGTTCTACTGGAACGTCACCGGCAACGACTGGCCGGTGCCGATCGATCACGCCGAAGCTCATGTTTACCTGCCGGAGACCACGGCCGGGAAGCTGCGGGCGCAGGCTTTCACCGGCGCCTACGGATCGGCCCAGCGCGATGCAACTGCAGTGGTCAGCGGCGCGGACGTTGTCTTCGAGACTAGAAATCCGCTTCCCATGCGCGGCGGAATGACGATTGATATCTTCATCCCCAAGGACACTCTGAAGGAGCCAGGTGCGATCACACGGGCATTCTGGTTTCTGGGCAGCAACCCCATCATATTTTTGCCCTTGGTCTCTTTCGCGGTGATGTTCGCGCTGTGGTGGTACAAAGGGCGCGACCCCGATCCTGGGCGATCGGTTGCGCCCATGTACGAACCGCCGCCGGGCATATCACCGGCCGAAGCGGGCACCCTGATTGATGACCGGACTCATCCCCGGGACATCACCTCCACGATTGTGGATCTAGCGGTACGGGGCTATGTGAAGATTGAAGAGACCGTGGACACCAGTCTTCTTATCTTCCATTCCAAGGACTACATTTTTCACCTGCTCAAGCCGGTGACCGAGTGGCAAGGGCTGGCGCCGCATGAACGTGTGATGTTGGAAAATATTTTCGCCGGCGGACAGCAGACCCGGCTGTCCAGCTTAAAGAACCGGTTCTACACCGCCATCCCGGTCATTCAGCAGGATATTAAGGCGGCGCTGAAGAATAAAGGCTTGTACCTGCTCGATCCCGATTCGGCGAATGCCTACAGCGTGGGAGGAGCAATCGTCATCGTCGCTCCATTTCTCATCGCGCAGTTCACCGGATATAAGCAGGTATTCAACTCCATAGTTCTTCTGATCGGATGCGGCGTCGTTTCCGCAGTAGTTTGGTGGCTGTTCGCGCGACAGATGTCAGCCAAGACGCTGCAAGGCGGCCGCACCCGGGTCGCGGTGCTCGGCTTTCAAGAGTTCATGAACCGGGTGGACGCCTACCGGCTGAAGCGCATGCCCCCAGACACGTTTGAAAGATATTTGCCCTACGCGATGGCCCTGGGCGTGGAACACCACTGGGCACAAGCATTTGCCGGAATCATCCAGAGCCCGCCGAGCTGGTATGTGTCGCCTAACGGAATGACCGGCTTTAACCCGATGTTCTTCTCCAGTTCGATGCACAACATGGCGACCGATATGCACCAGGTGTTCGTCTCCGCACCGCGATCGAGTTCAAGCGGTTCGGGCTTTGGCGGAGGAGGCGGGGGCGGCGGCTTCTCGGGTGGCGGATTCGGCGGCGGTGGCGGGGGCGCGTTTTGAAGCGGAGGAGAACAATCGTCCACGGATTCGGTAGTCTCAGCCGATAACTAACCTAGAACAACGCCAAAGCGAAGGCTCGGGCATGGGGGAACCTAGTTCCTACCCTTGCCTGGGCGGCGATCGGGCTTTTGCGGGGGGTACCATCCATGATATAACCGCGCAAGCACCTCGTTTTGGGGCTCCGTTCGTGAGATCCGGGCCGAGCTGGGTTTCACAGGTTCAAAGTGGCAGAAGCTGAGGAGGTCTTGTGGCCGACGCCCGGACGG
>Ga0137407_10002402_pt1 | contig 12332 bp, 7 predicted proteins | sample CZOMad2_2_16fung_FD_108410 | JGI IMG/M metagenome (GOLD analysis project Ga0137407, IMG submission 108410) | Vadose zone soil fungal communities from Angelo Coast Range Reserve, California, USA - CZOMad2_2_16fungal (Illumina Assembly) | ecosystem: Environmental > Terrestrial > Soil > Vadose zone...
AGCCGGTACATGCCGATGCCGACGCTGTCCCGATAATGTACCGCACCTTCCTCGCCGCGCGTGGCGTAGCTGAGATCCTGCTCGAGGATGGTGATCACCGCGCGGATGCGGCGGCTCTCGCGGACATAAGGCGCCATGGCGAGGCCATGGTCGGTGCCGGTGACGTCGCCGCGGAGGCGGAGGCCGTGGAAGCCGATCCCGCCGTCTTCTCGCGGCGCCTCTGTCTGCAACCAGTAGAACACCGACATCGAGAGCTCGGCCGCCTCGGCGAGACGCACCTTCTGTACGTCCTCCGCCACGTCGATGATCGGAGCCTCGAAATAGTCGAGCATCGCCCAGTTCACGAGGCAGATATCCGACCGGTAGGCGCCGGGCACGAAGTTGCGGCGGGCGGCGATGCGGCGGAAGGTCCAGAGATTACCGTCGCCAGGATTCCTGCGCTGGTCGGCATCGACCAACGTCGGATCGTCGTCAGGGTTGGGGGTGAACGAACGGGTCACGATCTTCAGCGTACGCGGGTGCGGGGACTTGAAGCCGATCAGCGGACCGCCCCAGAAGCTCGGGGTCACGGCGCGCCACTTGTCGTAATTCTTCGGCTTGTCGATGCGCCGGTCGCCGTCGACATGGTCGATCGCAAAACAGATCGAGACGGCCTGCTGGTTGTCCGGCTGCGCCTCTGACGGCGCCGACGGTTCTCCGGTCTCTGCCTGCGACTCGAAACCTTTGACGTATTCCGTGCCGGTCATCGGCAGCAGGTCGCCGAGCTCGGTGGCGTCGATGATGTATTTTGCCGAAACAACGATCCTGTCGCCGCTGTCGCGATGGCGCAATATCACCGAGCGGACACGGTCACCCTCGGTCTCGGCGGCGATGGGCCGGTACGGCTCTAGTAGCGTCAGCATGCCGCCGCCGCGATAGGGGGCCAGCATCGCCTCCATCACCGCGAGGCCGACGCGCGGCTCGTGGCAGAGGCGGGAGACGAAGCCGGCGCCGGGGTTGAGATCGCGCCACGCGCGGCTCTTCTCGGTCAGCGGATGGTGGTCGCGATAGTACTGGCGGATGCCGTTGCGCAGCGCCTGATAGGAGCGAGTAATGCCGAACTGCTCGACCCAGCTGTGCTCGTCGGGCGGCACCGCCTGGCTGGTCATCTGCCCGCCGATCCAGTCGTACTCCTCCGTCATCACCACGGCGCGTCCGCCGCGGAGCGCGCCCAGCGCCGCCGCCACGCCACCAAGCCCGCCGCCGATGATCGCGATATCTGCCGAATATTCTTTCAATTGGGACCCGTCTCTTCGTGGAAGGTGGCGAGGGTTTCGCCCTCGATCGGCTCGCAGGCGAGCAGCACCTGGTCGCCCTTGGAGTTGGCTTCGATCCGCTCGCAGAGCATCTGCGTGGCGCGGCGCGCCATCTCTTCGCGCGGGATCGAGAACGTGGTGAAGCGGGTACCGGACTGGATCGGCCTGATGTGGCTGCCGAGCACGACGATGGAGAGATCGCCGGGCACCGAGAGCATCTGCGACCGCGCCGCGGCTTCCACCACGACGGCGTCAGCGAGTTCGGTGAAGAACACGGCGCTGGCGCCGGACTTGCGCACGACTTCGAGCAAGGGGAGGGCTGGGCCGCCGACATCGGCGATGTGGAGCACGAGTTCGGCACCATCAAGCGCGGCGTTAAAGCCCTTCCAGCGATCGACCGAGGATTCGGCGCCCTTGCTCGGGCCGACATAGGCGAGCCTCTGATGTCCCTTGGCTTTGGCGCGGCGGACCATTTCGGCCGTGGCAGTGACGTAGTCGGCGCCCACATAGGGCACTGGCGCGCCAACCGGCTCGCGGCGGCCGACGGCGACAAAGGGATAGTCGCCGTTGACCAGGCGCTTCAGCTCAGCGCGGTCGAATTCGCGCCCAAGGATGACGCAGCCGTCAGCGAGGCGAAGGCGGTTGTTCTCATGAAAGATCTTACGCTTGCCGCGCGGGCTCGGCGCACCGGTCAACAGCAGCAGATCGTAGCCGAGTGTTTGCGCCGTCTCTTCGATGCCGAACAAGAAAGGCGCGAAGAAGTCCGCTTGCGCGCTCGGGAACGCCGGCTCGTAAGTGAAGACACCAAGTATCCGATTGAGCCCCTTTGCCATCCGGCGGGCGATCGGATCGGCAACATAGCCGGTGTCGCGGATCGCTTTCTGCACGCGCTCCCGCGTCTCGTCGGGAATGCGCCCTTCGGCCGCCTTGGCGCCATTGAGGACAAGGGAAACCGTCGCCTGGCTGACACCAGCCAAGCGGGCGATATCGCGCTGCGTCAATCGTCCGCTCGTGGCCACGACCGGCCTCCCTCAGCGACAGCCTTGTTGCTTATACGTATTAGCTGCTAATGCGTATAAGCACCAGAATTGAGGCCGGAGTCAAGGTCTGTGGAAACCGGAAAAGGACGCGCATGCGGCTCGTAACGGTCGTCCGACAAAGAGAAGTTCCTAGTGATCTCAAACCAGAAGTAGCGAAATGTCGGAACGGCTTTAGGAAGACGTTGCGAAAATCCGGAGACTTCCAAGCTGACTACACCCCAGCTGCTATCTCAAATGCCCACCATCAGCGAATGTCGGTATCGGTGGTTGCGCCTCCCCGCAACCACTTTCATTATAACTCACTCACCGTCCCGGTCTGACCACCGGGACGGACTCAGATTTCTCTCAGGAGCACGGGGCGGGCGGCCAGCTGAGTGGGCCAGTGCATTCTTCAATGACAGGTTCGGCCAACGCCGCCGGGTCAACACCAACGCTCATTGACTACGAATCTTGGGGGGTGGACGTTCGAATCGTTCCGAGCGCGACAATTTTATCGATCATTTACAGAACCGCACCGCTTGAGAGACAAGAAATAAAAACGGTTTTTCAAACGAGACGACTGAAGAACGATCACCCTCTCAAAGGCTGAAACAAGGGGTTCGATTTCCCTAGGGAGCGCCAAAGCGACCCGCAACATATTGGATTTACGAGCTTATTTCTGGATTTGGGCAAGCCCTCAGAAAAGGGAGTGCCACCTCATGTTTGAGATCGCCGTAACTTGTACGTGTGTGTACCGAAAACCCTAGGAAGGCATGGCCGGAGACGTGGGTCAGCGTGCAAGGCGGGGCTCTCGTTAAACAGTCAGGTGATGAGATGAGAAAGTCGATGGAAGGAATCGAGCTGAAGAAGCCGGGTTAGGCCGCTGTGCGCAGAGACAGTGAGACGTTTCGAGCTGTCTCATGTCGCGAATTTTTCTTAACGCTCGGACATTTCAGCGCTTTTCCCACTGTGGGAGGTGTCTCATGGGTTGAACAGCGGTGACGGGGCCGGCGACTCTGCTGTCTCACATCTTTCACTGAGACAGACTCTTGTATCGCGTGATGCGGGGGTGCTTGCAGGCGCCTGCGCGAACATGCTGGAGGTCAAGACGGGCGGGGTCACCGGGCACTGTCCTTAGGGCAACGTTCCGCGCTGGAAACTTCGATGTTGTGGACCGGAGCAAGTTCTTGCGCAAAGCTCTCGCCGCGGTCGGCCGTAAGCGGCGGCATCACGTTCGCAAGGACCCGTGCGGCAAAGTCGCCCAGCGACTGGAAAGTTGAGCCGACTTGTCTGCGATCTCGGGGCGGTACTTCAGCCACTGATCCATCGGCAGGCCGGTGATGGTCGCCAACACCGCGTCATTGTCCGGCGGTGGTGTCTCCTGCTCGTAATAGTCCAGCATCACCATTAGATAGGCGGCCTTCGCCTCGGTGTTGGTCAGGGCAATTCGACCAGTGCGGCCTGCACATTCGTGAACCACTGCGAATATCGTAAAGGTCGCAAGCACGACCGAAGCGCTGTGAATCGGCGTCCAAACTTTGACTCCACCCCAATTGAGCACTAAATGGTTGGAGCGGCGGCGGAATTGTCGTTTTTCGGGCGGACTAATCGGCGGCCAATCGTTGGACGCCGATTCACACACGACAAGCCCGGCACATTCGATCTCTCTCGCATCTAGTCACTCGGTCGCGAGTCTGACCCACGCCGCGAGAACGATCCGGCCTCAGGCCGAGTATTGCTGCAGTTGCTCCAGCAGGGGGCTTCATGGCGTCCAACCCGACATTCCCGCGTGACGGACTCGTCGATCGGATCGGAGCAGCCGGTGCAATTGCAGCCGGTCACGCGACGAAACGCGGGCAATACGACGCCTTTATTTCCTATTCTCGTGCAGCGGACGGGAGGCTCGGACCCGCTATCCAGTCCGGTCTGCGGCGACTTGCGCGCCCGATATATCGCGCGGCAGCGATGCGGGTGTTCAGAGATGCCACCAATCTTGCAGTCAATTCGTCGCTGTGGGCGGAGATCGAACAAGCTCTCAGCAGCAGCAGATATTTTATCCTTCTGGCGTCACCGGGCGCAGCACAATCCAAATGGGTCCAGAAGGAGGTCAGCTATTGGCTCAAGAATCGGAGTCCGAAAACACTGCTGATCGCACTGACCGCAGGATCAATTGGTTGGAACCCCGCGGTCGGCGATTTTGATTGGGAGCAGACCAACGCCGTTCCACGGGATCTGGCTGGGGCCTACCTCGAGGAGCCGAACTATGCGGACTTCAGCTGGGTGCGCGACAAGAAGGATCTGTCGCTGCGTAGCGGCAGATTTGCCACGGAGGTGGCCAGGCTTGCCGCTGCGATTCACAACCGGCCACTCGAAGATCTGTTCGGGGAAGAAAGGCGTCAGAAACGCCTGATGAAGCGCGTGGCGACGCTCGTTTTATCGGTCGTCGTAGCAGCAATAGCCTTCGGCGGATGGCAATGGTACGCCGCGGAGACGGAACAACAGGTGGCTCTTTCGCAAAAGTTGGTCAACAACAGCGGCCGCGTGCTCGACAGTCAACCGGATCTTTCCCTCTTGCTCAGCGTCGAAGCCACCAGGGTGAGAGATGCGCCCGAGACCCGGGGAAGCCTTTTGACGGCACTTCAGAAGCAGCCGGCGCTTGTCAGGTACTTGCATGAGCACAAACGATCAGAACTACAGCCGTCACCGCCGGTGACTGCCGTAGCCCTCAGCCGGGATGGTCGAATTGCGGTCTCGGGCGATGAGAGCGGCCGCATCATGTTTTGGGACTTGGCGAGCCAACGGGAAGTCCCGCCGGCCCTGAAGCAGCAAAAACCCGTAACTGCTCTGGCCGTCAGCGTCGACGGCAGCACCCTCGCATCGGGCGCCGGAAACACGGTGCTGCTGTGGGACATTCGGAATCGCAAACGAACCGGTGGTTCACTGGAAGGCCATTCTGCGAGCGTGAACGCCGTGGACTTCAGCGCCGATGACAATGTCCTTGCTTCCGGAAGCTCGGATGGCACGGTGGCCCTGTGGGATCCGCATGTTGGAAAGCCCGTTGGCTCGCCGATCAAGGCTGAGATGCGTGCAATTTTCCACATAGCGTTCAGCCCGGACGGCGCGTTGCTGGCGGCGGGCGGGGAGGGAGTAAGGCTTCTCGACCCCCGAACACAGGCCTGGAAAGGTCCGGTTGCGCGCGAAGGTATAAAGACGGTTTTTGGACTGGCGTTCTCGCTCGACGGCAAGAGCCTCGCCATCGCGAGTTCCGACGGGAGCGTCAACCTTCGAGACGTCGCTTCAGGTGAGAACCATTCATTGCCGGGACGAATGACCGTACCGCTGGGGATCACGTTCGTCGCCGGCGACACGGTGCTGATTGCAGCGGATAACAATGGTCGGTTGCGACGATGGGACATGCAAACGCGACACGAAATCAACTCCGAATGGCGAGCATCCACCTCTCCGGTGAGAAGCATCGCCGCCAATCGGCGTCACGGGACTTTTCTTACCGGAAATCACGACGGCACGGTCGTCGTCTGGGATGCGAACCGCGTCGACACGGTCTCGATGCTATTGCCCGGGGAGCACATTGGTGGCGTCAGCGACGTGACGTTTACGGCCGGCGGGGATCGGCTGATATCGGGCGGATACGATGATGCGATTCTGCTTTGGGACATTGCCACCAAGCGCGAGATCGCCTCCCTCGTACGAGGCCATCATGCTGTCATTCAAAGCGTTGCCGTCAGTCCGGACGGGGCGCTGTTCGCGTTCAAGGATGGTAAGCGCGTGGTCGGGATCGGCAAGCTCGATGCAAGCTCATCCGGTCCTCGATCCATCGAAGGCCACCATGCACTTAGCAATCTGGTTTTCGCGCAACGAGGCAAAACCCTGGTTTTCGGCACCAACGAGGGCGTCGTTTTTTGGGATGTCGTCCGCGGCGACGTCTCGGCCCTTGCACCCTTGCCGAATATCACGAACGTCGCATTCGCGGCCGCCGCAAACGTCGTGGCCGCGTCAGACCGCGATGGCACGATCACCTTGTTGAACGCGCAGACGGGTGAGGCAATACAGCCGCCGATGAGGCACGGAACGAACGTCTTGTCGCTTGCCTTCGGCCGCAACGGAGAACTGCTGGCCTCGGCGGGCGAGGGCGGCACGGTGGTCGTCTGGGATGTTGCGGGTCGCAGGGAGCTCTGGCGCAATCCGTCGGCGCACGGGCAGGAAGCATCAGTGGTCGCGTTTAGCCCCGATGGATCCATGCTTGCGTCCGGAGGAGGCGATGGGTCCCTGGCCTTGTGGGACGTCAGCACGTTCCGGCGCGTGGGCTGGCTTGTTCGGGACCAGGGTGGAAGTATCGATACCGCACAATTCGGCCCTGATGGAAAGCTGTTGGCGGCAGGCGGTCAGGATGGGCGCATAAGGTTGTGGGATGTGGACCTCGTTGCGTGGAAACGGCACGCCTGTCACATCGCAAATCGTGAGCTTACTCCGAATGAATGGAGCAGCTATGTCGATGGCGAACGCCAAAGCACCTGTGGAACTAGCCCGCGATCCGCTGCGATTCGACGGGGCGAGTGAATCGGCGTCCAACTGCCTGAGAATTCGCCGCCGCCATTTCATACCGAGGGGATCGCGAAGTACTTTTCGGCTAAATCTTTAACTTATCTTTCTGATATCAAGCAGCCCTTTCGGCAAAGATGGTGATCGCTATATATTGCACAGGATTTAGTTTCTGCATTAAGCTTCAATAGCCATTTAATTTCAGGTGGCGCTTGCGCCGCGTGAGGTAAGTCACATCGGGCGAAAGATTTTTGGCGTATGGTGGGAGTGATGAACGTGACCCCTGGTGATGCCCTCGTGCTCAGGGGAGGGTGAAGGCGAATTTTGGATTTCGGGGCAATCGCGATGTCCGAACACCCGATTCTATTTCTCAGCCATTCAGGCGTAGACACGCAGACGGCGTACGAATTGAAGCGCCGGCTCCTGGCATCGCCCGATGCCAAAGCAGCCGGACCCGAGATTTGGCTCGACAAGGACAACTTAGCGCCGGGAAGAGGATGGCAGGAGCAGTTGGAAAAGGTCATTACGACAGGCTCTACCGCTTTTGCGGTGATCGTCGGCATCAATTGGGTCGACCGTGAAATTCGTGTCGCACTGAGTCGCGCAACCAGCGAAAAAAACTATCCGTTCATTCCGGTTTTTGTGTCACAGGACTCGTTGTCGACCCTGCCGCCTTTCGCCAGCCAGTTCCACGGCGTTCACGACCCGATTAAGAACGAGGAAGAGCTTAGCAAGTTGCTACGAATCATGCTCGGCGGTCTGGCAGACCAGGACGGCACCGGCAAACGGCGGCCGGTCAAATTGACGGATTCCCTCTTTGTGGGTCTTCGCGCCATGACGGAGGCCGATGCCGATCTGTTCCCTGGAATCGTGCTTCAATTTCGAAGGGGCACGACGGGCCGTGCTGGCGCGGCAGGAGAACGGTATCGCGGGCCGCCTCGACGGCATCCCTTCGGCGGATGCATGTCATGGTGGTGTAGTGGCAGATGTCTCAGAATCACGCTGGCAAAAGGCCAGAAACACCTGCTGATTGATTGAGCGATTGTGAAAGCGAAACTGCTGCCGTCCTAATGGTCGTAGACGTTGTGGTCTTATCCGTTGGAATTGCGGAATGGCGATCCATCGTACGAAGTTGCCGCTGCCCACCGATCGGCCGGAGGCGTTGATCCGCGTGTTCGCCACCGTCAACCTGATCGGCAGCTCGCCGGCCTTCATCGAGATGCTGCGCTTGATCTGCCGCTATGCCGATTGTGACGCGCCGATCCTAATCCAGGGCGAGACCGGAACCGGCAAGGAGCTGGTAGCGCGCGCGCTGCATTATCTGAGCTCCCGCGCGGCGCACGCATTCATTCCGGTCAATTGCGGCGCGCTGCCGGATTCGCTCGTCGAGAGCGAGTTGTTCGGCCACGAGCGCGGCGCCTTCACCGACGCCCACACCGCGCAAAAGGGGCTGGTCGCGCAGGCCGCGGGCGGCACGCTGTTTCTCGACGAGATCGACAGCCTGTCGCCGAAGGCGCAGGTCACGCTCCTGCGCTTCCTCCAGGACCGCCAGTACCGGCCGGTCGGCGGCGAGCGGCAGATCAAGGCCGAAGTGCGCGTCGTCGCCGCGACCAATGCCGATCTCGCGGCCGAGGCGCGGGCCGGGCGCTTCCGGCAGGATCTCTACTATCGCCTCGACGTAGTCTCGTTCGCGATGCCGCCGTTGCGCCAGCGCGGCGGCGACGTCGTCGATCTCGCCAATCACCTGCTCGGCCGTTTTGCCCAGCAGCATGGACGGCCGCACAAGGCGCTGCATCCCGACACCGCGGCATGGCTGCCGCTCTACGCCTGGCCCGGCAATGTCCGCGAGCTGGAAAATCTGCTGCTGCGCGAATTCCTGCGTACCGACAGCGATCTCGTGTCGATCGCCCCGATGGGAGACGTGCTGCCTGCGCTCCGCGTGCGTCAGACCGGCAAGGCACAGACCTTCAAGCTGGCCAAGGCCTGCGCGGTCGCCGAGTTCGAGCGCAGCTATCTCAGCGAGATGCTGGCGCGCACCAGCGGCAATATCTCGCTCGCCGCGCGCCTCGCGAAGAAGGACCGCGGCGCGTTCAACAAGCTGGTCAAGAAGCACGGCCTGGACATGGGCAGTTTTCGCAGTCCGGCGCGTTGAGCTTCCTCATCGTCCCTTCGCACCCTCCTGACATTCGGCAGGCGCGGAAAGTCCGCGCGCATCAACATCGCGCTGTTATCGACGCGTCATGCGCGCGCCTGAGTCAATTCCTGCACACCGGGTCCGGAATGCCTCACCGAAAGCGCGTGTCTTTCAACGCGATGCGACAGGATGCGTGAGGCAAAAAGGGATCAGCGGTCCGCGGATTCGTCAATGAATTCCGTTGCACCGCGTCTGGCACGACGCGTGCACCAGGACAAGCGGAATCCGCGAGAGGTTCCGGTCCGTGACCCATCCTAGCGAGCAGGTGATGCTGATGGCTAGTCTGATCGAGCGCTACGTGAGCGAGCATCCCGATGCTGGCGATACGGTCGATGGCATCTCGCAATGGTGGCTCGAAGGTCACGGCGGCTCGCCGGGTGACTTGCAGCAGGCGCTCGACTATCTCGTCGAGAACGTCCGCCTGTCGCGCATCGTGCTCGCCGACGGCACCGTGATCTATGCGCGCGCCGGCCCGCCTGGCTGACGGACGTCGGCCGAGACGAGCTTCTCGAAGACGAACCTCCCGAAGTCGAGCTTCTCGCAGACAAGCCTTTCACAGCCGCAGGAGAGTTGAATGGTCCAGGTGAGCTATCCCGGTGTCTACATTCAGGAGATTCCGAGCGGCGTGCACACCATCACGGGCGTCGCCACCTCGATCACCGCCTTCGTCGGCCGCGCCCCGCGCGGCGACGTCAACGATCCCGTCGATATCGGCAGCTTCGGCGACTATGTCCGCGATTTCGGCGGCCTCTCGCTCGACAGCTCGATGTCCTATGCGGTCCAGCAGTTCTTCCAGAACGGCGGCTCCGAGGCGCTGATCGTTCGCGTCTACCACCAGGGCGCGACCGACGGCATCGCCGCCCTGCCGATGAACGGCGGAGGAATAGCCGCGCAGGGCACGCTGACGATCGCCACCAATCCGGTCGACGGCGACACGATGAAGATCGACAACAAGACCTACATCTTCGACGACACCGTCGCCGTCGCCGCGCAGGGCAAGCTGACGCTCGCCGCCAATCCCGCCAACAACGAGACGATGACGATCGGAGCCAAGACCTACACGTTCCAGACGGTGCTGACCGATGTCGACGGCAACATCGCGATCGGCGCCAACCTGGTGGCGACCCAGGCCAACGTCGTCGCAGCCATCAATTTGAGCGGCGTTGGCGGGACCAACTATGCGGCTTCGATGACAGCGCATCCCACCGTCGCCGCCGGGACCTTCGCGGCCAACGACCTCATCCTCACGGCGAAGACCGCCGGCACCGCGGGCAACAGCATCGCGACGACGTCGACCTTCGCCGCAGCCGGCAGCCATTTCGACGCTGCGACGCTCGGCACCACGCGGGCCGGTTCCGACGCCGGCGTGATCAACGCCGACGGGCGCATCGCCATCGGTGCCAATGTGGCGGCCACCCAGGCCAATATCGTCGCTGCGATCAACCGGACCGGCCTGGCGGGAACGCAATATGCGACCGCAATGACCGTTCATACGACGGTCGCCGCGGCCAGTGCCTTTGCGGGCAACAATCTTGTGCTCACCGCCAAGACCGTCGGCATCGCCGGCAACAGCATCGTCACGACGGAGACCTTTGCCGGCGCGACCAACGTGTTCGACGCCGGGACGCTCGGCACGACGCGCGCCGGCGCCCCTTCGGGCACGGCCGCGCCCAAGCTGGTCGCGGCCAATCCGGGCAAATGGGGCAGCAACCTGCGGGCCTATGTCGATTTCCTGACGCGCGATCCCACCGACACCAACCTCTTCAATCTCGAGATTCGCGAGATCGATCCGACACTGGCGCCGACCGCCCCGCCGGTCCGGTCGGAAAAGTACCTTAACCTGTCGGTGTCGAACACCTCGCCGCAGTTCATCGACAAGGTTCTGGAGAGCCGGTCGGACCTGGTGCGCGTTGCAACGACGTCGACCACCCGGCCCGATCCGATCGACGCTGCGCCCTTCACGGGCGGCGACGACGGACAGCCCATCGACGACAACGACATCTCCGACCCTAATCTCGAGGGCGCGAAGCAGGGGCTCTGGGCGCTGGAAAAGGCCGACCTGTTCAACCTGCTTTGCATTCCGCCGCTGACCCTCGAGGATGGCGGCGACATCGGCGGACAAACCCGTTCCGCCGCGGACGCCTATTGCACCAGGCGGCGCGCCATGTTCCTCGTCGATCCCTTGTCCGACTGGGACAAGCCGGCCGACGCGATCGCGCCCACCGGCGTCGACGGGTCGGTGTTCGGCCTCGCGCGAAGCCCGAACTCCGCGCTGTTCTTCCCACGCATCATATCGCCGGATCCGCTGCGCGACGGCCAGCTCGAGCCATTCGCGCCTTGCGGCGCGATGGCCGGCATCATGGCGCGGACCGATGCCTCGCGCGGCGTGTGGAAGGCGCCGGCCGGCATCGAGGCGACGCTGAGCGGCGTATCCGACCTCACCGTCAACATGACCGACCACGAGAACGGGCTGCTCAATCCGCTCGGCGTCAACTGCCTGCGCTCGTTCCCGGTGATCGGCCGGGTGAGCTGGGGCGCGCGCACGCTTGAGGGCGCCGACCAACTGGCATCGGAGTGGAAGTACATCCCGATCCGGCGGCTTGCGCTGATGATGGAGGAGTCGCTATTCCGCGGCACCAAATGGGTGGTGTTCGAGCCGAACGACGAACCGCTCTGGGCCAATATCAGGCTCAACGTCGGCGCCTACATGATGTCGCTGTTCCGGCAGGGCGCCTTCCAGGGCACCAGCCCGAAGGACGCCTTCTTCGTCAAATGCGACGCGGAAACCACGACGCAGAACGACCGCAACAACGGCATCGTCAACATCGTGGTCGGCTTCGCACCGCTGAAGCCCGCGGAATTCGTCGTTATCAGTATCCAGCAGATCGCTGGCCAACTCTGAACACCGGAGCAGGTAACCCATGGCCAATACCGGTTTCGTCGTTAACGCCACGCGCGTCGACCCCTACAAGAATTTCAAATTCCGCGTCCTCTGGGACGGCAAGCCGGTGCTCGGCATTTCCAAGGTCGGTTCGCTCAAGCGCACCACCGAGGTTGTCAAGCACCGCAGCGGCGGCCAGAACAGCTACGATCACAAATCGCCCGGCCGCAGCAGCTACGACGCGATCACGCTCGAGCGCGGCATCACCCACGATCTCGAATTCGAGAAATGGGCGAACAAGGTCCACTCGTTCCAGGGCGATCCGGTGATGGATCTCAACGGCTACAAGAAAGACCTGACGCTCGAGGTGATGAACGAGAAGG
>Ga0137407_10002404_pt1 | contig 12328 bp, 10 predicted proteins | sample CZOMad2_2_16fung_FD_108410 | JGI IMG/M metagenome (GOLD analysis project Ga0137407, IMG submission 108410) | Vadose zone soil fungal communities from Angelo Coast Range Reserve, California, USA - CZOMad2_2_16fungal (Illumina Assembly) | ecosystem: Environmental > Terrestrial > Soil > Vadose...
ATATCGGACAAGCAGGCGGTGCACACCGAGGCGAGCCGACTGGGTCTTGCGGTGCCGGCCCAGTACACCATTGCCGACTACAGCGGTGCCGCTGCGCTCGATGTCGGCTCGCTCCGGTTCCCCCTCGTGGTCAAGCCGGCTCGTTCCACCACCGAGGCTGCGGGACGACGGATCAAGCTGGGAGTGTCGTACGCCTCGGACCCGCGCGCCCTGCGCGACCGGCTGGCCGCTCTTCCGGCCGAGGCCTACCCGGTTCTTCTGCAACAGCGGATCGTGGGGCCCGGCGTAGGCATTTTCGAGTTGCTGTGGGATGGACGGCTGATCGCGACGTTTGCCCATCGCCGATTGCGGGAGAAGCCCCCCGCCGGCGGCGTGAGCGTCTACTCCGAAAGCATCCCGGCCGATCCGACGCTGGTCGAGCGCTCCCGCGCGCTGCTCGATCGATTCCAGTGGCGCGGGGTGGCGATGGTGGAATACAAGATCGATGCGGCCACCGGAGCGGCCTATGTGATGGAAGTCAACGGCCGGTTCTGGGGCTCGCTGGCCCTGGCCGTCGACGCGGGTGTCGACTTCCCGCGGCTGCTGGTGGAGTCGGCCCTGGGGCGCGTGCCCGCGTCGCCGTCCTACCAGGTCGGGGTCCGCAGCCGCTGGTGGTGGGGCGACGTGGACCACCTATGGACCCGCTGGCGTCATTCCGCCGACTACCTGGCCCTGCCGCCGGGAAGCCCGGGACGGTGGCGCGCGCTGTGGAACTTTGTGGCCGTGAAGCCGGGAGCCCGCTGCGCGGTCCTGCGCTTCGATGATCCCAAGCCGTTTGTCCGGGAGAGTCTCGATTGGCTGAGAGGCCGGTGACCACCGGCGGATCGGTCGGCGTCGTGCACGTGCACAGCGACTATTCGCACGACGGACGTGACCCGCTCGCCCGGCTCGCGGGGTTCGCCCGCGAGCGCCGGCTCGGGTTCGTATGTCTGACCGATCATGCCGAGGACTTCGGACCGGAGGCCTTCGAGCGCTATCTGCGGGAATGCGAGGAGCAATCGCATGACGGCCTGCGCCTGATTCCGGGCCTCGAGTTCCGGTTCCACGGATTCCCCGGCCTCCACCTCCTCGCGCTGGGACTCCGGGCCTGGATCCAGCCGGCCACGCCCGAGGCGTTCATCGAGCTGGCGCCGGCCGTTTCGGGCCTCACCATCGTGGCGCATCCGATGTTGGCTCGCTACCAGCTGCCGGAGGCGGTCCGGCGGGGGATCGACGCGATCGAGGTCTGGAACGCGGCCTACGACACCCGGTACCTCCCCGATCCCCGCGCGTTCGAGTTGCTCCGCGCCGTGCAGCGCGAGCGGCCCGACGTGCTCGCCGTCGCCGGGCTCGACCAGCACGACGCGCGCAACGATCGCCGCACCCGCGTGGTGCTCCAGGACCCAAGCGCAACCGACCCGGTCGCCGAGCTCCGGGCGGGCCGCTTCACCAATCGGGGATTGACCCTCGGGTTTGCCGCCCGCCCTGCCTGGGGCTCCGTGCGTCTCAAGGCCCTGAAGAGTCTCGAGCGGGGCCTCCGAGGCGTCGAGCGGGTGCACGACAGGCTGGTGCGCTCGCGCCGGCTGGGCCGGGGAAAGAGCGGCACCCGTTGAGTCCTCGCCTCCGAGTGCTCCAGATCGTCCAGAATCTCAACTACGGCGGCATGGAGCGTTTGATCGGGGAATTGGTTGTCCGGCTCGACCCCGGCGAGTTCGAGCCCCACCTGATGGTCCTGGGGTACGTCGGCCGGTTCGGGCAGGATCTCCCGGACCGGGTCGCGCTGCACCCGCCGCCCCGCCTCTCGAAGGCGTCGATGCTCTGGCCGCGGCGGCTGGCGGCTGACATCACGGCCATTGCCCCCGATATCGTCCATACGCACGGCGGCGTGTGGTACAAGGCATCGCTCGCGGCCCGCCTGGCCCGGGTGCGCCGGATCGTGCATACGGATCATGGTCGCATCATGCCCGATCCGTGGCGCTCTCGCTGGCTGCACCGACTGGCCTCTCGCCGAACCGATGCCGTTGTCGCCGTATCGCAGCCACTGGCCACCTATCTGGCTGCGCGCGTGATGTCCGACCCGTCCCGGCTGCTCACGATCGTGAACGGCGTCGACACCGACGCGTGGCGTCCCTGTCCCGATACCGGCGCGCTCCGGCGGGAGCTCGGCCTCGAAGCCAACCTACCGATCATCGGCAGCATCGGACGCCTGGAACCGATCAAGGGCTACGATGTGATGGTCGAGGCCTATGCGCGGCTTCGCGCCGAATGGCGGGGACCCGGGCCCGCACCGGCCCTCGTCATCGGCGGCGACGGGATTGATCGGGCTCGCCTGGTGGAGTTGGGGAGTCGGCTTGGCCTGGACGGTGGCCTCTTTCTGCTCGGCTGGCGGGACGACGTGCCGGCGTTCCACGCCGCGTTCACGCTGTTCACCATGTCGTCGCGGAGCGAGGGGACGTCGGTGAGTCTGCTCGAGGCCATGAGCGCCGGTCTCTGCCCGGTGGTCACGGACGTCGGAGGCAACCGGGGCGTGCTGGGGCCCGAGCTTCGGCATCGGCTGGTGCCACCGGAGAACCCGGCGGCGCTGGCGGAGGCATGGTCTGCGGCGTTGACGGACCGGGTGACTCGGGAGGGGGATGCGGCGGCCGCGCGCCGGCGGGTCGAGGAGGGCTTCAGCCTCGACGCGATGGTCCGGGCGTACGAGCGCCTTTATCGGTCGCTCTCCAGTCCGGCCTGAGGCGACTCAGGACGTAGGGGTCGGCGCGCGCCCGGTCACCCGCTCGAGCACCTTCCGCCCTAGACTGCGGGGACCGAGATCCCAGGCGCGGAGCGCGAAGCGGGGGATCCACGCCCGCCGCGCGTAGTGCCGGCGCACGGGGTCGGGAGCCTCCGGAACCAGGTCGGCGAAACGGAGCAGGTACCGCACTGCGCTCACCTCTCGATTCTGCCAGCAGAGCTCCAGGTCCTGCTCCCAGATCCATCGCATCCGGCGCTCCATCTCCTCGGTCAGCGCCCGGTCGCCTTCGGCCGCGACCGTGTCCCGTAATTGCCGCCGCGCAAGGTAGGTATTCCGGTACTGCTGTTCGGGCCGGCTGCTCAGCTGGCCGGGATGCCAGCGGTAGTTCGATGTGATCTCGTGCGTGCTCACCAGCTTATAGCGCAGGCTGAAGCGCATCCAGACGTCGAAGTCGTTCCCGCTGCGCATGCGTTCGTCGTACCCGCCGATCGCGAGCATCGCGTCGCGCCGGGCCACTGCTGCCATCTGCGGCCCCGGCGTTCGCCAGAAGCTCTCCCAGAAGAAGTTCACCGGCGGACCGGTTGGGATCCGTGGCGTCGCCACGCCGCGTGCAGCGCCGACCAGCCGCACCGCGCCGAACGCCGCGCCCGCTTCCGGGAAGCCCTCGAGTAAGCCGGCGACCGTGGCCACGTGGTGCGGCTCCCAGTAGTCGTCCGCGTCGAGCCAGGCAACGAGCTCGCCTCGCGCTTCCCGGAGGCAGGTGTTCCGGGCAACCGCGTTCCCGGAGTTGACCGGTGTTCGGAGGTAGCGAATCGGATAGCGCCGCGCCACGGCGGCGGAGTCGTCGGTCGAGCAGTCGTCGACCAACACCACCTCGCTGACAGGCCGGCTCTGCGCGAGCACCGATTCGATGGTCTGCGCGAGGAACGGCCCGGCATTGTAGCAAGGGATGACCGCAGACACGCTGAGCATGGGCCCCGTCAGCCCTTCTCCGCCCGTCGGGCGGCGCGGTGCTCGGCGATACAGCCGACGTAGAACAGCAACCTGAGGCCATGGCTCAGTCGGCGACGCCGGCCGAGCGGGAGGGCGAGCAGGTACCGTAGGCCGCTCGTCGCTGCCGACCGCCACAGATATCTTGGCGCCCCGAACAGGAAAGCGTCGGCTTCGTGGTGGCTGTGCCGGCTGCGCACGTGACCGCGACCAAGTCGGTAGCTACGCCCGAGCAGGTAGCGGTCGGTGAGCTGTGCTGCCTGCACCACATGCTGCACGGTCGCCGACGGCACGTACACCATCCCGGCCCCCTGCGCCCGCAGGCGCGCGATGAGCTCGGTCTCGGACCCCATGGCGTACGTCACCCCTGCCTGGGGTCCGATGTCCTCCCGGTAGCGGAGTCCCCCCAGGGCGTCCGCCCGCACCGCGAAGTTCGGCCCGTTGGGCAGGTGGGTGGTCGGACCTTCCGGCGCGGCCGGGGCGTACCGCGCGAAGTTCATCGCCCCGTGAAGTGGCTCCTGCAGCCAGCCGGGCGTATCGGGGGGGAATGCGAGGAGGACCCGGCCGCCGAAGACGGTGGCCTGGGGCCATCGGCGTGCCGCGGCAACCATGCTCGCGATCCACCCCGGATCGGCGATGACGTCATCGTCGGTAAAGATGAGCAGCTCGCCTTGCGCCACGGCGAGCGCTCGATTGAGCGCGCGATTCTTTCCGGGGGACGGCTCGTGAAGGGCCTGCAGGGGGAGCCGCTCGGCGGCCTTGGCGAGCACCGACGGGGTCTCATCCGTGCTGCCGTTGTCGACTACGATGAGTTCCCAGTGCAGGTCAGGTGTTGTCTGGCGGCCCAGGTGAGCCAGGGTTTGAGCCAGCAGGTTGCTCCGATCCCTGGTGGCGAAGATGACGCTTGCGTCCATGGTCGAGGGCATGGAGTGTCATGCCCGGCTTGGTGGCCTGGCCACGCGCGCCATACTTTCCAACAGGGTCGCGACATGGCTCGCCGCCGAGTACCGCGACCGCGCGCGCTCCCGATTCATCTCCCCCCAGTGACGCCGCTCGGCGGCCGAGCTGCCCAGCAGCCGCAGCGCTCCCGCGAGGCCAGCTACATCACCCTCCGCAACCAGCAACCCCGCTCGGGTCCCCTCGGCCGGGAGGATCTCCGGGATGCCCGCGTGCAGCGTGGAGACCACGGGCAGTCCGAGCGTGGCGGCTTCGATGATCGACACCGGCGTCCCTTCCGTGTCGCCGTTGGGCGCGGTCCGGCTTGCGAGCATGAACACCGAGCTCTGAGCCAGGGCTTGAATCGTGTCACGCCGCGAGAGAAAGCCACGGAACCGGACCAGTGCCCCGACACCCAGCCGCTCGGCCAGCGCCCGCAGCGCCGGCAGCAGGGGACCGTCCCCGACGATGTCGTACTGCCACCCGCCGCCAAGGACGTCCTGCGCTTCGGCGAACGCCGCGATCGAATCCGCAACGCCCTTCTTGTCCACCAGCCGGGCGATTGTGAGGACCCGTTGAGGTGTGAGATCCGGAGGGTCGGCGATGGCTGCCACATCGGTACTGGCCCCGATGCGGCAGATCGCGATCCGCTCCCGCGGCACACCAAGGTCGACCAGACGGGACTCGATATACTCGCCGTTCGCGATGAAACCGGCTCCGGACTCGATCAGCGGTCGAAACACATCCGGGTGTTCCCGCGGCCAGCTGGTTGCGTCATAGCCGTGAATGAACACGGCGTAGGGCTTGCTCGCGGTAGCCACGGCCGGAAGCCAGCGTATGCCGTGGGGACCGAAGTGCGCCAGCACCCCGTCGGCGCGACGGAGGGGTTCGAGCAGTGAACGGGCCAGAGTCTCCCACGTCGACCACTCGGCCCCCCGTGCCCACCAGGCAGCCGTGCCATATCCCTGGACCGCCTGCACCGGCGAGCCGACGAGATTGCGCAGTTTCGTCCGGCGGTCCAACCACCCTCGACCGGCCACCGTCACGGGAAACCGTGCGCCGTCCACGCCGGGCAGGGTGCCTCGCCGATCCGCTACGACGTCCGCCTCGTGGCCCCGGGCGCGCAACCACTCGATGGGCTCATATACGAATGTCTGGGTAGTCGAGGGGTATTCCGAGGCGAGGATGCACAGGCGCATCGTCAGCTGCGCCGCGCCGGGTCGAGCGCGAGCACCTGCATGGTCCCGTTCATCTGGACCGGGCCGGAAAAGTCGGGCCCCTGCATGACCTGCACGTACCCGCTCAGCCGCTGTCCGGTGGTCCCGCCCCGCTGGCGGTCCCACACCATCACTTCCAGGCCATAGATCCCCGGTGGCACGTTGAGTTGGAGCTCCACGGCCAGCTCGAAGCTGCCTCGAGCAGGGAGCTCGACGCCGAGCCGACGCGTACTCGAGCTGAACAGGCGCTCGCCGGTCTGGGCTGAGCGGACAGTGACGGCCAGGCCCTCGATGGCGTCCGGAATGCCACCGGCGGCGACCGTCCCGCGCACCGTCGCCCGCATTCGATCACCCGAGCGGATCGGCGCATCGGATTCGAACGCGAGCCCTTCCAGCACGATCGGGTCGGTGCTGTTGGCCTGGGGCACCACCGAGAGCGTCGGGTTCAGCACGTAGGCCGCGATGCAGTCGGCCGCATTGCCCTCTCGGACGACTTCGCCCCGGCTCAGCAGGATCGCATGGGTGCAAAGTTCGGCGATGCGGTCCAGCTGATGAGAGACCACGATGACCGGTATGTCCCGCCGGACCAGCTCCCGGATCCGACCGAAGGCTCGATGCTGGAAGCTGTAGTCACCGACCGCGAGCACCTCGTCGATGATCAGGATGTCGGGGTCGAGGTGGGCCGCGATGGCGAAGCCGAGGCGTGCGTTCATGCCGCTCGAATACCGCTTCACCGGCATGTCGATGAACTCGGAGATGCCCGAGAACTCGACGATCTCGTCGAACTTTCGCAGTGTGTCGGCCGCCGACATGCCCATGATCGCGCCCTGCAAGAACACGTTCTCCCGCCCGGTCAGGTCCGGGTGAAACCCGGCCGCGACCTCGATCAGGGCGCCAATCCGGCCCCGCACCGTGCACGAGCCGCGGTTGGGGCGGAGAATCCGGGTGAGAATCTTGAGTACGGTCGACTTGCCGGCTCCGTTGGGGCCAATGATCCCGAGCGCTCGGCCCGGCATGACCTCGAAACTCACGTCCTTGAGGGCCCAGAAGTCCCCGGCACGCAGCTCGTCCTGCCGGGGCCCGCGACCGGTCAGCCGGCGGGCCAGCGCCGGCACCAAATCGCGGAGGCTGTCGTGCAGCTCACCGCGGTGAAAGCGCTTCCAGACGTGGTGGAACTCGATTCCCGGAGGGGCCATGCCTCAGACGTACTCGGCGAAGACGAATTCGAGCCGGTGGAACAGGAGCGCGCTCGCCACGCTCCCGATCGCGGCCCACGCCGCGCTGTAGCCCAGCATCCAGGGGCTCCAGACGAGCACGGCTTGACCGTGGCGGTTGACCTCTACCAGGGGAGTGAGCAAGTCGTGCCCCGCCACCACGCTGAGTCGCAGGCCCTCGAGCAAAGGAGCGAGGGGATTCAGCATGGCGAGCGTGCTCAGCTTCGGCCCCAACATCGCGGGCTCGAACAGAACCGGCGTGAAGAAGATGCCGAACGTGAGCAGGACCTGGACAATGTACTTCACGTCTCGGAAGAACAGGTTGGCACAGCTCAGGAGGAGCGCCAGGCCCGCCGTGAGGAGGTAGAGCAGCACCGCGATGACCGGAACCCAGAGCATGGTGAGCCTGGGGCCCACACCCAGAAACCCGATCAGCAGGCTGACCACGGCGGTCCCTAGCAGGGTGTCGACTGTTTGAGCCAGGGTGGCCGAGAGCGGGAGAACTTCGCGGGGGAAATAGACCTTTGCGACGAGGTTCATGTTGCCGGTGAGGCTTTGTACCGCGAACCCGATGGTCCCTACGAAGAACGACCATCCGAGGCTCTTGACCGTGAGGCCCGCGATGGCGGTTCGATTCACGGTCGAGCCGGACATCTCGGCCATGATGAGCCGCACCATGCAGCCCGCGAGCACGATCAGGAGCGGCATGAAGATCGCCCAGGCGAACCCCATCACCGCCTGCTTGTAGCGCACTTTGAGGTCGCGCCGGGCGAGCTGAAGCAGGAGGTCGCGATGTTCCCAGAGATCGCGCCGGATCTCACGGAGCTCGCTGAACATCCCGGGGCGCGCGACCGGCGGCGGCGTGGCGGTCAGGTTAGGCTGCATCCGGTCGGGTCCGGGCGGTATCCTGCTCGCGGATCCGGTAGCGGCGCTGTCGGCCGACGGAATAGTGCACGATGATTTCGCCCACGAGGCCGAGGGCGATGGCCTGGATGCCAAGGGTGGCGAGGAGGACGCCGAGGAGGAGAAGCGGCCGGTCAGCAATACTGCCCCCCGTGACCCGTTGGAGGAACACGATCACAAGCATGATGGCGCCGACGCCGCTCGTCACCGTTCCGAAGAGTCCGAAAAAGCGGAGCGGCTTGTCGGTAAACTTGAGAAGGAAAAGAAGGCCCAGCACGTCCACCAGGCGTCGCAGATAGGTCCCGGGGCTGTACACCCGGGCATGCACCGCGCGGGGATGTACCGGGGCCACGACTTCCTCGACCTGACAGGCCTCCCGCAGGGCGATCAGGGGCAGGAAACGCGAGAAGTCGCCGTACAGCGGAACCTCGGCCATGGACGACCACCGCATGGCTCGCACGCCGCAGGCCACGTCGCGCAACTTGCCGCCCGCGAGGTGGCCGACGAAAGCGTGGAGGATCCAGCTCTGCAGCCGGTTGATGAGAGAGTCGCGCCGAGGAGATCGGCACGCCACCGCCAGATCAGCGCCTCGGCGCACCCGGTCGACGAGCGCCGGAAGCACGGACAGGTCGGCCTGCGGGTAAGCCGGGACCGTAAGGATGATCGGCGCCCCCGCCGCACTCGCTGCCGCCTTGAGGAGGGCTGTCTCGCCCAGCGCCTGCCCCAGCTCGAGCAGGCGGATAGGCTCGCCTTGAGCGGCCAGCGCGGCGAGGGGGGCGGTGAGGCCGCGAAACCAGGGATACGTCGCGAAGATGACCTCGAACGAAAGCCCCGCCGAGCTGAGCGGTGGGACCACTTCATGGTATAGCTCGACCAGCGGGCCGGGGCGCTCGACCACGGCGATGACGACCGAGACGTCCGGGCGAGCCGGGATCACGGCAGGCGCTCCACCGCAATCGGAGTCAACGCCTCACCGGCGCTGCGCGCCCGGTGGAGAAAGGCCTGCGCGACGAGGCCGAGCATGATCAGGTAGCAGGCCAGCATGACCCAGAGCAGCGCCGCCGCCGGAAGCACGAAGGCGTCGGTGACTCCGCGGGCGCCGGCGAGCGCGACCGCGCTCGCGACGCCGAACCCGAGGGCAAGCACCATTGCTGCCAGCGCCCCGCTGCCAAAAAGCAGCAAGGGTTGCTCCCGGAACCACGAGATCATCGTGAGGGTGAGCAGGTCGGCTAGGATCTTCAAGATGCGCGAGAGGCCGTACTTGCTCGCCCCGAACCGGCGAGCATGGTGTCGGACCGGAATCTCCGTGATCCGCGCGCCGGCCGTGGCGGCGGCAAGGGCCGGCAGAAAGCGGTGCATGTCGGAGTAGAGCCTCATCCGCTCGAGTGTCGAGCGGCGGTATGCCTTGAGCGAACACCCGTTGTCGCGGATACTGACGCCCGTAATCAGCCGGATCAGCCGGTTCGCCACCCACGAAGGGACCTTGCGGGTAAGGAGCTTGTCCTGCCGGTTCAAGCGATAGCCTGCCACGAGATCATTTCCCGCCTCCAATGCTGCGAGCAAGCGGGGGATGTCACCGGGATCGTTCTGCAGATCGCCGTCCATGCTCACGACGGCGGCCCCGCGGGCTGCATCGAAGCCGGCCTGCATGGCTTGGGTCTGGCCATAGTTCCGGGCCAGCCGGATCAGCCGGATGCGAGGATCGGTTTGGGCCAGTTGGGCGACGCGATCGGCGGTGCCATCCCGGCTCCCGTCGTCCACCAGCACCAGCTCCCATGGCGGGATCGACTCCAACGCCGATCGCACAGCGTCGACCAGAGGGCCGACGCTGTCTTCCTCGTTGTAAAGCGGTACAACAACGCTGAGTTGTGGTTCGCTGGTCACGGCTCCCGACCCGAAGCAACAGGCGTGCCCTGATGGCATGATCTTAAACGGACACCCCCCTGCCAGCCAGCGCCGTTCGCCACCACATTCCCCCGGCGGCCCATGTTGCGCCCGGGCCACGGTCGATGTTCGAATCGCCACGCTACGGGCGGCATTGGCGTTGCCATGTCAACGCAAAGCCTTTTTCTGGAACCCAATATTGGACCAAGCCCTTCCAGCCAAGCCGCGATCACCCGAGGCCGGGCCCGCCCCTTCTACCGCCGTTTGGCTCTGGGTGGGCCTGATTCTGGCCCTGAGCTTGGCGCTTCGCATCGCGCTGCTGCCGCATCGGTGGGTCAACCCGGATGAGGGGGCCCACCTCATGGACGCTAAGCTGGTGTTGGACGGGCTAGTACCGATCGTAGACTTCGACTCCCGGCAGGTGTTCTACGTCTACCTGCTTGCCGCCTGGGAGCGGCTGATGGGCGCTGGGCTCCTCGCAGCGCGGGTGCTGCCGATGCTGCTCGGTGTCGGGGTGGCCGGGCTGGTCTTCATTCTGGGACGATACCTCGTAGGCACTCGTGCGGCGCTCGTAGCAACCGCCACCTACGCGTTTCTTCCCATCGCGGTGATCTGGTCACTCAACGTGCATCTGGAAGCGGTCACGCTGGTCTTCACGTCGCTGGGATACTTGCTGCTCACTCGTGCACTCCGTGTCCGGTCATCGGCTCGCCACATCGGTTTGGTCGGTGCGGTCTTCGGGATCACGTATTACTTCCGGGAATCGGCTCTGGCGCACCTGATGGCCGCCGTCGTGGTGCTCTCGAGCCTGGGATGGCGGACCCCGCGCCGGCTCGCGGGTCAGCTGCTGGCGCTACTCTTGGGTTTCGCTGTCGTCGCAGCGCTGACCGTCGCCTTCTTCGGGCGGTATCTCAGCCTGGCCGAGCTCTGGGCGTCCTCGCTCAATCCGCTCAGCCTCCCGCTCAGGGCGCTTGGACTGCTGCCGCCTGAAGCCGGGGCTGTCGACCTCGGGTCGGCGGGCGACGCGCACCAGCCCTGGGGCAGGACGGGACGGAACCTGCGGGATGCCGTCTTCCTGTGCTCCTTCCTGTTGATTGGTGCGGCAGCCGCGTTCGGCGGGCGTGCCCTCGGCTGGCGGCGGATCGGCGACGACGTAGGCCTCCTCGTTCTGGCCGCCTGGTTGGGCTTTCTGGGGCTCGCGTACGGCTATTGGGTCTACGTCTTTGGTTTCCATCCGCAATACTTTACCGAATTCCTGCCACCCCTTGTGATTCTCTTCGGCGCCGTCGCCAGCGCGGCGGCTGAAGCGTGGTTTCCGCCGCGGACTGCGGGTCTTGCGCTGGCGCTGTTCCTGGTGGCCCTGGCGGGGGCTTTCGTGGCGGGCGCGCGTGGGGCGCTGTCCCCGCTGGCGTACCTGGTGATCGTGGCGCTGATGTTTGCAGCAGCGGGCGCTGGCCGGGCGGGGTTTCGACGATGGTGCATCGCGGCAGGCATCTTCGCCGTGGCCGCCGGCGGAGTGTTTGGACTGGCGTCGGTTGTCCCCGCGGGGATGGGGCGCACCCTTCGCGTTCTTGTCTTGCTGCTCGGCGTGGCGGCGGCGCTGGTGGCTGTGCTGCCGGTGCGCCCTGCCAGGGCCGACCGCTTTGCGTTCGCCCTGCTCCTCGTGCTGGGCGGCTCGGCACTCATCGCGTACGACCATTCTGGGCAAAAAATCGGGGTTGCGTACTACTGTGTGTGGCCGCGATCCGTGCTCGCCGAGGTGGCCCGCCGGGTCGGCGTCAGCACCGGGCCGGGGGACGAAGTGCTGTCTGGCGGCGTGATCTGGGCCCTCGAGGCGGATCGCCACCCCTTTCTGAACATCAGTCACCCACTTGCCTTTCCCCGCGGTATGACAACCGAGCAGCGCCGGCTCATCGACCAGGGGTTGGCGCAACACCCCCCGCGGCTGATCCTGCTCGACGGCTACACAGAGCGTACCATTCTGGCCGACTCGGCAGCGCGGGAACGGCTGCTCGACAGCCGATATCAAGCCTTGGGACAAGTGTCGGGAGGTCGCTTCCCCGTCAGGTTCTTCGTTCTGCGAGCCGGCGCGGGTGAGGTCTCACCGCCCCCTTCGGCGACCCCCCGGTGACCGCGCCACGGGGCGATCCGATCGCGCGCTGGTCCATCACGCATGTCGTCGCGCCCGCCCCGTTCGGCGGACTCGAGCACGTGGTGCAGAGCCTCGCGGCGGGCCAGTTGGCGGCGGGGCATTCGGTAAGTGTCATCGCCCTGACCGACGCGGGCTCCATCCCACCCCTGGTCGAGCAGCTCGAGGCGGCTCGGGTACCGGTTCGCCGGCTGGCATGCGGGCGTCATTATCTCCGGGAGCGCCGGGAGCTCAGGCAGGCCTTCCAGGCGAGCTCACCGCGCATCGTGCACACCCATGGCTA
>Ga0137407_10002405_pt1 | contig 12327 bp, 8 predicted proteins | sample CZOMad2_2_16fung_FD_108410 | JGI IMG/M metagenome (GOLD analysis project Ga0137407, IMG submission 108410) | Vadose zone soil fungal communities from Angelo Coast Range Reserve, California, USA - CZOMad2_2_16fungal (Illumina Assembly) | ecosystem: Environmental > Terrestrial > Soil > Vadose zone...
CGTGCCCGCCGTCTTCAACATCAACGAGCCGCTGCTGTTCGGCGCGCCGGTGGTGATGAACGGCAAGCTCGCCCCGCCGTTCGTCCTGGCGCCGACCGTGCTGGTCATCCTCTCCTGGTGCGCGATGCGCTTCGGGATCGTCCGCCCTCCCTACATCGAGGTCGTCTGGACGCTCCCGGCACCCATCGGTGCGTACCTGAGCAGCGGCGGAGACCCGAAGGCGCTGGTGCTGCAGATGGTCAACCTCGGGATCGCGCTGGTGATCTGGTGGCCCTTCGTGCGCCGCTACGACCGCGAGCTGCTCGCGCAGGAATCGCGGCCTGCCATCTGATCGACCGGAGCGCTCCGCGCCGTTAGTGTCCCGCCCGGATGGAGCATCCCCTTCCACCTCCACCACACCCGGTCCGCAAGCCCGGCTTCGTCGGCGCCCTGACCCACGCCTGGCACGGCCTGGTCTGGGCCACCGCGCACCAGCGCAACATGAAGATCCACGTGGTGGCCGCGACGCTGGTGGCCTGCGTGGGCAGCGCCATCCGCCTCGGGCTGCCCGAGAAGGTGACACTGATCTTCTGCGTCCTGCTGGTGTTCTTCGCGGAGACGGTGAACACGGCGCTCGAGGCGCTGGTCGATCTGCACATCGAGGAGTTCCATGACCTGGCGCGCGTGGTGAAGGACACCGCGGCCGCGGGCGTGCTGGTGCTCTCGATCGGCACGGCTGCCTTGTTCGCCTTCATCCTGGTCCAGGACTGGCCCGTGATCCAGGCGCATCCGCGAGAGGTCATGCGGCAGCTCGCGGTGGGCACCCCGCTGGCGGTGGCAGGAGCGCAGCTTCCCGCCAAGTGGCCGCGGGCGAAGATGGTGGATGTGGCGATCCTGGCGGTGGCCATCGGACTGTGGGTCGCCCTCGCCTCCTGGACCGCGAGCCCCATCTTCACCGCGATGATCGCCGGCCTCCTGGTGCTGCAGGCCGCAGCCGCTTACGAGCTGCGCTGGCGCGCCAGGCCCTGAGGCGGATGGAGTCAGCCGGACTGCGATCGCCACCCGTCGTAGGCAGAAGCGGTGCGCACGCACCCCACCGTGCAACCTTCGCTGCACGATTTGGGGGTGTGAAACTGCTGCCGGAGATCGTCGATCGAGTACGCCTCGAAATCTCGCTCGAAGTACGGCCGGGTCTGGCTGCACCAGGCGACCTTTCCGAACTCGTCCACGTAGAGATACCGGGAGCCGGCGCGGCAGCGAAAAGGCGCGCCGCCATGCTCGATCAGCTCCTCGCGATAGTCGGCGGCCTCGCGTCCGGCGCGTCCGAGGAGACGCTTGACCTGGCGAAAAGCCGCGAGATCGTCCCTGGACAGCTTCAAGCGACCCGATCCGTCGTGCAACAGGATGATGCGTGGGGTCAGGCCGTGCGCGCGCGCGAAGTGGACCACCTCGAGCGCCTCCTGAGCCGGCGCGCTGCCGATGACGGCGCTCACCACCACCTGGAAGCGTGCCCCGCGCGCCAGATCGACGAGCTTGCCACGCAGCTTGTCGAGCACCTTCACGGTGGTCGCGTTGCGCTTCACGCCGTCGACGCTGATCTGGAGATCCGTCAGCCCCGCCTCGTTCAAGGCCTCGATCAGATTCGGGGTCATGAGATATCCGTTGGTGATGAGCTGCCGCCGACGGAACCCGAGCTCGCGCATCCGAGCCACGATGCGTGTGAGCTCCGGGTGGAGAGTAGGCTCGCCACCGGTCAGGCAGACGACCCACGTGCGCAGCTGGTGGAGCTTCAAGAGCCGGCGGTCGAGCGTCTCGAAGGGGATGGGCGGCGAGTGATCGTCATACTCGTTGCAGTAGCCACAAGCCAGGTTGCAGCGGCGGGTGACCACGAGCTGGGCGAGGAACGGACCAAACCGCAACCATTGACCAATCGTGAGCCTCGCCGGGGACGCGGCAGGACGGAGGGCCTCCTGGGCCGGTCCGATCCTCTCGGGCAATACGGGGAGAGGCAGGGTCACGGGGGCTCTGGTGCAGGGCGGTAGGTCTTCGGATCGATGCCGTACCGCCGCAGCCAGCGGTACAGCTGCATGCGGTGCTTTCCCAACGCCTGCGCGGCCGCGGTCACGTTGCCCTCCGTCGCCTTGAGCGCCGCGGCGATGTCCTCGCGGCGCTTGAGGTCTTCGTCCGAGAGCAGCTCCGCGGAGGCCGGTGCGGGATCCGGGCGGCGCGGCATGCTCTCCGAAGCCAGGACGGCGGGAGCTAGATGCGCGGTCTCCACCGTGCCCGACCCCGCAAGGACCACCGCCGCCTGCAGGCACCGCTCCAATTCGCGGATGTTGAGCGGCCATTCGTAACGGAGCAACGCGCGCACGGCTTCCGTGGTGAAGGCGAGTCCGCGGGCGCGCTCACCGCATTCGCGCGACAGCAGCCGGGCAGCGATGAGGCCGATGTCCTGGCGGCGCTCCCGCAGCGGCGGCAGCTCGAGGGCGAAACCGGAAATCCGCGCGAACAAGTCGGCGCGGAACCGATCCTTTGCGACCAGCTCGTCCAGATCGCGGTGGGTCGCTGCCACCAGGCGGAAGTCGACTGGCACCGGCCGTGTCGCGCCGACTGGCACGACTTCCCCTTGCTGCAGGACGCGCAGCAGCGCTGCCTGCGCTGGGAGCGGCAGGTCGCCGATCTCGTCGAGAAAGAGCGTGCCGTGATCCGCGGCACGGACGAGACCGGGACGGTCCTCGCTGGCGCCGGTGAATGCTCCCTTGCGGAAGCCGAAGAGCTCGGACTCGACCAGAGCCGGGGGAAGCGCTCCACAATTGACGGCCTGGAACGCGCCGGGACGGCCGGAGAGCACATGCAGACCGGTCGCGACGAGCTCTTTGCCGGTTCCACTCTCCCCCTTGACCAGCACCGGAACGTGGGACGGCGCGATGGCTTTCAATTGCTCGAAGCGCGCCGCGAGCAAAGGAGAGAGCGTCGCGAACGCTGGTTCCGTCGCCGCGACCTCCGCATTCACGATCCCCTCGGGATCCACCCCGACTTCCTCGCGAAAGAGCAGCAACGTCTGCCCGAGCTCGATCAGGTCACCGTCGGCGAGCGGCGACTGCTCGATGCGTTCGCCATTGACGAACGTCCCGTTCCGCGACTTGCAGTCCTCGATTGCCCAGGAGCCGAGCATCTTTTCGAGCTTCGCGTGGGCGGCCGATACCCGCAGATCGGGAAGCTCGATCGAGAGCCGACGGCCTTTGAGGGCAAGGCAGCGTGTCTGCCCTCGCCCGATATCGACATGTTCCATGCCGCTGAGGACGCACCTGGCGCCGCCTTCGAGGGGGCGGTCAGCCTGCATCACGACGAAGAGGTACGCACCGGCGATGCTTCCGGATGCGCGTCGGGATTCTGGCGGAAGTGAGAGCGTACTGCCGGGGGAACCCACGGACCCGCTCATTGGACGCCGCGCACCAGGTACAGCTCGGAGGTGATCTGGTGATGACTGTACGCGTACGCCTCTCCTCCGCCCGCCAGCGCGAAATGGATCCAGGGCACGCTGGAGACGCCGGCAGGATCCGGAGGCATCAACTCGAGCCAGGCGACCTTCGTGCCGCGCTGCAGGTTGAGGAGCACGACTCGTGTCGGGAGCCCCGGCTGGCGGACCAGCAGCGAACGGGCATCGGCGGACCAGCCGATGGGCATTTCTCCCTCCGCGAGGTTCGGCACCGGCGACCGATCGCTCCCGTCGACGGCGTGGATGAAGAAGCCGTCCCGTTCGCGAACGATGACCCGCTTGCCGTCCGGCGACACCGGCTTCGAAATCGCCTCCTGTCCCCTGACGTCTGCTTCGGTCAGCAACCGTAACTTGCTGGTGGCAAGCTCGAGAATGAAGACGCGCAGTGGTCCACCCGCGCGTTCCCTCGCGGTGAGGACCACCTGCTTCCCGTCTGGGAACCAGCGCGCCTCCGCGATCGCGGCGATGGGCAGCTGCAGGGTCCGCGACTCGCCGGGGCCGGTGGGGACCACGATCAACTGCGATGGATCCTTCGTCGACGCGATCAACGCCCAGTTCCCGTCCGCCGTGATGGAGAGCGCGTACCCGACACCCACTTGCACTGGAGGCGACCCATCGGTACGGCGGACATACGCGCCGAAGAGCTCTCCTCCTCCTTGTCCCGCCTCGAAGAAGAGGAGCTTCCGGCCATCGGCGGAGAGCTCGCGGGCGATGGAGTAGTCGAGATGGCTGAAGTCGCGTTCCTGCTTCTCGTCGGGAGCCCGGCCGCGGATGAAATGGCGCCATTTCTCCTGGGCAAGCAGCACGCGCCCGTCCGGCGCGACATCATGGAGGTTGAGGGCCCCGGCCGATCGCAACAGGACGCGCTGCACGCCGTCCATCGAGACCGCCCGGAGCGCGGAGGATTGCAGGGTGTCCCCGGCGGTGAACCACACTTCGTCTCCTCCCGGAGACCAGGCCAGCCCCATGGCGCTTCCGTAATCGGCCGTCAACGGCCGGGGCTGGTCCCGCTTCGACGCCAGCATGACCATGCCGCGGGTGTCGCCGAAAAATGGGTGCTCGATGAACGCGATCTTCCCCGCGGGCGACACGCGCGCATTGCTGACCCAGCCCGTCGATTCGTACAGAACGTTCCCCGCGGGAAACTCCAGGCGCGTCCTACCCTCGAAATCGCGGACCACCGCCAGCTCGTTGCCTCCGGGCCCCCAGTCGGCGGTGTAGACGCGCGCCAGCAACTCGCGAGGCGCGCCGCCGGCGAGCGAGGTTCGCGCCAGAGTGCCGGCGCGCATGTAATCGAGCAGGTCCCCGTTCGTTTCCAGCGCGAGCGCCAGGTCGCCATTGCCCGAGACGGCGAGGACCCGGGCTGCAGGAAGCTCGAGCGAGCGCGACTCCGGCCGGCCGGGAATGACGGCATCCACCCGGACAGGCTTGCCGTCCCACGCAGCGCTGTACAAGACGGTCTGCCCGTCCGGCGCGAAGCGGCCTGACCACACCGCTCCCGTCCTGAAGGTGATCTGTTGGAAGGATGCCGGAGGAAGTGGCGCCCGCCGCCAGGGAATCAAGAGGGCGGCTGCCGCCGCGACGATCGCGAAAGCGGAGACGAAACGGACGCCTTTTCGAGACCACCCGCGCCCGAGCGCCGACCGGGGCCGCGCGCCGCGCAAGGTCTCCAAGGCTACGCCGGCAACGGAGCGCGAGCCGCTCTCGCGCGCTCCGCCCGATGGACCGGTCCGCAGCCGCGTCAATCGGTCCAAGACGTCACCCGCCGACTCGAACCTTTGTTCGGGCGCCTTCCGCAGACAGCAGCGGACGATCTCCTCCAGCTCGGGCGCGGTCTCGGAGGAGAGCGCCGGAGGCTCCCTCCGGACGATTGCGTTCGCCGTCTCGAACGGCGAGCTGCCGGAGAACGCGCGCCGACCGGAGATCATCTCGTAGAGGATTGCGCCGAATGCGAAGATGTCGGCGCGGTGGTCGGCGCGCTTGCCCTGCACCTGCTCCGGCGACATGTAGCCCACCGTTCCGATGGCCACGCCGCTCTGGGTCTGGTCCGGCACCGGATCCGGGCTTCCTCCTTGGCGAGGGGGAACCACGGCAGGATTGCCCACCAGCTTGGCAACGCCGAAGTCGATGATCTTCAGGCGGCCCTCGGCCGTGATGAAGAGGTTCTCCGGCTTGAGATCGCGGTGCACGATTCCCTTGCTGTGCGCCGCCGCCAGACCGCCGGCGAACTGGACCGCGTAATCGAGCAGCTTCGCTGGAGGCAACGGCGCGCCCAGGCATTCGCGCAGGGTAGTCCCCTGGAGCAGCTCGGAGACCTGGTACGGAACGCCGTGATACGTCCCGATGTCGTAGATCGTCATCACGTTGGGATGGTCGAGTGCGCTGGCCGCGCGCGCTTCCAGCTCGAATCGGCGGACTGCGTCGACACTCCGGGCCAGATTGGCGGCGAGGACCTTGACCGCGACGTCGCGCCCGAGTCGAGTATCTCGGGCGCGGTAGACCACGCCCATTCCGCCCGCCCCGACCTCGCCAACGATCCGATAGGGCCCGACGCGCGACCCGGTTCGCAGCCCCGCCACGAGCCGGAGCCTCTCACCAACGGGTCGCGCCACGCAAGGTCGCTCCCCGGCAGGGTCAGCGATCGTCAGGCTCACCCTCGCCCAGGCAGAACCGCACCGCTCTCGCGGAACAGAGCGGAGGGAGCTCAGCCGAGCTGAAGGCCTGCGATCGGACGGGGTCGGCCCCATCCGCTCCGGCGGCGACGAGGCGGACCGAACCAGCGCGCACGATGCTCGCCCAATGCTCGGGCGAGGCCTGGAACACGGTCGACCACAGCCATTGATCGGCCGCGCGCCCGCGGACTCTCGTTTCGAACGCCAGGCCACGATCGTCGATGAGCGCCCCCGGATCGCACCGGGCTTCCCAAGGCGACGACAGGGCCCGCTGCGCCTGGCACGCCCGCACCGTCTCGTTCGAATCCGCCAGCTTCATTGCAAGCCAAGGTCCGTCTGGGAGCGCAACCCTCGCAGCCGCTCCGTCGGACCACCAGAAGCAGATTCCGGCCGGCGCGCGCTCGGGCAATCGGCAAAGGCCTCGCGGGCGGCGACTGGCGCCCAGCGAAGGCAACGACGGCGCATCGCCCTGCACGGGCAGCCGGGCGCGCACCGGCCCCCTTTCGTACGAGAACGCCACGGCCTCCCCGAGCCTCGGCTGGCCGGGACCGAGCTCACCATCGATTGCAAAGCCATTCATCGACCGCGCGAGCTGGAAGAATTTCTCGGCAAAGAAGTCGGCGCTGGACGGCCCGTACAGCGTGGACGCGCCTTCGTACTCCTGCACTCCGTACTCCTCGCGCGTGGCCAGGTACTGGAAGTATGCGTTTGCGAGTCCCACGACGAGAGCGTGCGCCGGCCGCCCATCCTGGGTGGCCACGGCGCTGCGCACGCGGGCATTGATCGCCGCGCCTGCATGGACGGTCGGCTCGCCGGGGACGAGCGAGAGCCAGGTGTCATCGACGCGCAGCAGCGCAAACGGCGCGTGCGTCGGGAAGCTCGTCCGCGCGTCCCCGACCAGCAGGCGTTGCAGGAAACCGAGCATCTTCCTCTTCGGAGCCTGACAATCGTGTCGATCCAGATCGATGTCGGAACCGGTCGTGCCGAGCAGGGCGTCGAAAGAAGTTGGATGATCACTCCCGCCATGGCCCGAAGCCGCTCCCAGCTCCGCGCCCGGGCACAGACGCTCGCTGCCGCCTGGACGGATTGGCGCACCGGGCAGATCGGCTTCCAGATAGCGGGATTCCACGGCTGCATCGTTGCGGAATCCGGCATGGTCGGCCGACCATCTGGCGCGCAGCAGCGCCGGGTCCTCCGCGTAGGTCGCCCAGGCGCGCTCGCCCAGGGCCCGCCCCACCCGGACCGCTTCGCTCGCGGTTCCGCTGCTCCAGACCGGAGCGATGTCTCCTTCGTTCGTGTTCAGTACCGCCACCAGCGGATCCAGCTCGTCGAGCCGCGCGCACTCAGGTTCCCCCCGGTGCCCACAGCGGTCGGCCCACGCGCGCCGCAACTCCGCCTCCAGGAGCCTGGAAGTGGCGCCGAAGGCATCCGCGCCGAAGAGGCGATTCCGCGACCCCACCACGGTCGGGTGCATGGCGAAGAACACCAGCCATCCAGCCGGTCCCAGCATCCTCTTCCGGGTCGGATCGACGGCTTCGAGCTGCAGCACGTGCAGCGACGGGTCGATCGCCTTCTCCTCCTCGCTGAGCCCGAGCGCGGGTGGAGGTTTCCAGAGCTCCATGCTCGCATTGGCGCGGAATGCCTCCAGGCTCCGATTCCGGGTGAGCTGCCATGCCGAGGTATGCACCCAGCGGGAGGCGACGGGCGAGCGTGCGCTGAATGCGCGTTCGATCGCTCGGGCGATGCGCTCGGCGAGAAAGTCGACCATGGCGGGATCGAACCCGGGGCGCCTCGTGCTGGCGAGGCCGCTGTAGACCGGCGCATCGAAGTAATGCGCTGGACCCGCATGCGTGTGCGTTGCCGCCATCAGAAGCCGCGAGGTGGGGACGATTGCGCGGACCCGTTCCGCGACCGATCGGTGGAGAATGGTGCTGATGGAATGGAGATCGCACACGACCAGCGCGACCCGATCCTCGGGCGCGGTGACGAAGAGGAAGACCCTGCAATACAGCCTCGACCAATAGCCCTGCGCGACGAGCGCGCCGGGTCCGTGGCCGAACGTCGAGGGACCCGGCGGAGGAGTGATGTCCGCCCTGGCGGTTCCGACTTCCAGCAGGATTGGGGGGCGCTCGCCTGGGACGGGCAGCGGTGGAGCGCTTCCGGGCATGCGATATCCGGCGCATGCCGCAATCGACCCCAGTGCAAGGACGAGCAAGGCCAGCCGGCTCATGGCAGGAGCGCCGACGAGAGGAGGATGCGGAACAGCAAACGAGAGGAGAACTCCGCCTCGGGTGAGCTTGCGGACCGGGCCAGCCCGTTGACCCCTGCGTCGGCGACGATGAAGTATCTCGCGACGAACGGAGAATCCGCTTGCCACGGCTCTGACATCTCTCCGAGGCGCACCAGCATCGCGACCCGCGCGCCGGCAAACCCGCCAGGCGAGGCAGACGGCTCGCTCACCGCTCCAAGCAGGCCGCCGCGCGCGGCGAACTCCCAGGCCAGCCTGCCCGTCGCCGTCGGGAGCGTGGTGTACCCGTAGAACATGCCAAGGCGCCACGCGTCGCTCGGCGTCCGCGACAGGGTCCACTCGATTCCCGCGACGGTCTGGTAACTGCGGGGAAGTTGCAGCGAGGCCTCTACGCTTGCGCCCGTCGCGATCGAGGAGTCGCTCTTTGCCGGACGTGTGAAAGCAGGGCCGGCCGACAGGGAGCAGCCGCTCCAGAGCAGAGCGCAACCCGCGAGCCGCGAGCATCGCGATCGCCACCGGGTTCCGGCCACTGTCCCCCCAACGGACTCCCAGGGTCACTAGTGCTCCTCGCGTGCCTGCGAATCAAGAGAGCCCACGGCTGTGGAGAGTGGCGCAACGGTCGAGTTCGCGCAGGACCGGGATTCGGATAGAATCGCTGCGTTCGTGCGGCTGATGCGTCTTGTGCGCCGTCGTCATCCAGGACGAGTGCACGCGCTCCATCTCACGACCGGATTTCGGCCTGCAGGGGGAAAACATGGGCAAGCACGACGTCAATGTCGTGCGCGACGCCGGCGAGCACGTCTTCGCGCTGTATCGCGGCGCAAAGGCGGAGACGCCGCTGCTGTATCACGACTTCAGTCGGGCGCGGGAAGTGGTCGATGCCTGCAAGGACATTGCGAAGGGGTGCAAGCTCGACGACGACGACCGGGAGGTCGTGCTGCTCAGCGCGTGGTTCCACGATGCCGGCTATGCCGCAGGAATCGACGGCGATCGCACGCGGAGCACCGAGATCTGCCGCAGGTTTCTCGGCGAGGACCAGGGACGCAACGGTCTTTGCGAGCGGGTGATCGCCTGCATGGAAGGCGCCGCGCGCACCGACGAGGAGCAGCGCACCATCCGCGAGGACGTCTTGTACGACGCGCTCCTGGCGCCGCTGGCGAGCAAGAGCTACGTGGAGGATGCCGAGCTGCTTCGTCTGGAGACGGAGCGGCGCGAAGGGCGGCTGTACTCGGACGTCGACTGGACGCAACGCTGCATCTCCGTCTTCGAGGAGCGTCCGTTCCGCACGCAGTACGCGCAGCTTCAGTACAGCAGCGGGCGCGCGGCAAACCTGGTGCGGCTCCACAAGCTGCTGCGCCGGCAGGTGGAGGAGGTTGCCGAGCACCGCGCCGAGAAGGCAAAGCTCACGAAAGGCGCAAGCAAGACCGTCGAGGACATCTTCTATTATCTCACCAAGATGCAGGTCGGTCTGGTCGGCCTGGCCGATCGGCGGACGAGCACGATGGTGCACGTCAATGCGATCATGATCTCCCTGGTGATCGGCTTGCTGGTGAGGCGGCTGGATACGGAGCGGTACTTGCTGATTCCGACGCTCGTCCTGCTGACCGTCAACGTGATCGCCATCTTCGTGTCGATCTACTCGATGCGCTCGTCCCGATCTTCAGTGCTCAGGGACGAAGTCCGGACGCATGACGCAAACCTCTTGCTGTTCACGAATCAAGTGTCGCTCTCGATGCCCGAATACCTGGAACGGATGAGCCGGATCGCGCTGGATGGTCCGGGCTTGCAGAAGGCGATGATGGAGCACTTGTACTTCGTGCGGAAGATGCTCTTGGACCGCCAGCGAGCCCTCCGGATCACCTACGACGTGTTCATCTACGGGCTTGCGTTTTCCTTGGTGGTGTTCGCGGTGGCGCTGCTCCGGCGATGAGCAGCACTGTGCGCCTTGGCCGTTCAGCAGCTGGTGGCTAGCGGCGCTGCGACGATCTCGACGAGCGGCGCCGCCCCCAATCGAACGCCCAGTTGCCAGTGGAGTCCGTGGGGCGCCTTGCCGCTGACGCGGATGTAGCCCAGGTGCACGCCGTGCAGGTGGTGCGCCGCGCAGAGACCGACGAGGTTCTCCTGCTCGTCCCCGCCGCCCGCCGAGCGGTACTCGATGTGGTGGGCGTGCGTAGCCGCCCGGCTGCAGCCCGGGACCTGACAAAATCCCCGATCGCGCGCGAGGACCCGCTTCTGCAGGGTATTCCGCTCCGCCAGGATGGGTTTCCAGACCGAAACGAAGTGCGCGGCGATGATCCGGAGGCATTCGCCAGGCGGTAGCCACCGCCCGGCGGCCTTGCGCGCCTCCCGAAATGCCAGCGTGAGAAGCACGAGGACCCGCCGAGGCGCGACGATGTCGACCACACGCTTGGCGCACATCTGCGCCTCCTCTTTCGCCTCCAATTCCCGCCTGAGCTCGATGCAGGTCATCCGTCCGGCCCGGTCGATCAGGCCGTTCACGGTGGCGTCGGTCGCGTGGCGGGCGATGAGCCGCGCCTTCTCGTAGGAGACCGACCCATCGCGCATTGCCTGCCTCAGCGACGGGAAGTCGTGGAGCTTCCGCTCGAGCGAGATGCGCTGCTGGACCGTCCGCTCTCCCATCCCAAGCCGCTCGCAGCAGTAGTGCTCGAAGGAGGCGAAACCCAGGGACCGCCACCCTTCCACGCTCCGAAACAAGAGCCCCAGATGTCCGAAGGCGCCGTCCCACTGATTGCGCATCCCCAAGAACCCCCGCAGCTCCGCATCGAGGAGCCACGGATCGTTCTCCGCATCCGCGCTCGGGGTCGGGGCAGCGACAGGTTCCACCTGGGCGAGGAATGCCCACTGCGCACTGTCTTTCTCGAGCACCTCCTTGACGTGCTCCATCGAGTCGTTGGCAGACGCCCACAGAGCTGGGTCAGCACCCCCGCCGTCGTCCGGCGCCATGTGCACGCTGAGGAACTCCTCGCAAAAGGCGCCATATCGGAGCCCCTTCGGCACGGTCGCGCCCAAGGCCTTCCTTGCTACCGCCAACCCCTCCTCGACGACCGGCCGATCCTCCTCCGAAAGCGGTATGGACAACCGCCCCCACTCCTCATCCTCCTCGGCATCGGGATCGGCGGGGTCCTTCACCGCGACCTTCAACCCGCGAACCGTGTCCAACCGCGCCCGGACCACCCAGGATGCCTCGTCATCGCCGCGCGCAACGGGCAGGATTGCCTCCGCCTGGCGAACGCTCATCTCGCCACTCTGCACGGCGAGGCGGACGAGTGGCCGATCGCGCAACTCCCGCGCCAGCCGCGCCATCTTCCGCGCGGTGCTCGCCGCGATCCCCAGCCTTTCACGGGCGTAGTCACCGATGCCGGAGTAGCCGAGGCGGAGGACGCGATCGCCCCTGCTCAGCAGATCCAGCCCTTCACCGATGGCCACATCGAGCGCGCCTCGGCCGCGCGCGATAGGAGCGAGGAGCCTGTCAATGAGGCGCGCCGCGTCCGCGCAGACAGCCTCGTTTCGCTCCCGCGGCAGCGGCCACTCGAACATCGCCGCCACTTTCGCGAGCGCGTCCCGGCGCGGGTCGACCGGAGTGGCAAGATGGGCGATCGCTTCGCTCACCCATTCTGAGTACCACCCCCCTCTGACATTCCCTGCTGGCTCCGTTGAGGGAAGGGGCTCCCCCGCCGACGAATCGGTCTAGACTGCACGCAGTGCGGCAACCGATCCTCCTGGCAATTGCGGTGCTCGCCGCATCCGGGTCCGGGTGCGCGACGATCTTCACCCTGTCGGCGGACCGCGTCGAAGGCGAAATGTACGAATCGCCTCATGACCCGCGATCGTTCCCGCGGTTGTTCAGCGGCGTAGCGGCAGATGGCTGGTGCCTGACGGAGCCTCGGAACCAGGTCTTCCTGCTCTGC